>Ga0075431_100002343_pt1 | contig 18187 bp, 15 predicted proteins | sample RhiMetdeltSRZDD5_FD_75297 | JGI IMG/M metagenome (GOLD analysis project Ga0075431, IMG submission 75297) | Populus rhizosphere microbial communities from Tennessee, USA - Rhizosphere MetaG P. deltoides SRZDD5 | ecosystem: Host-associated > Plants > Roots > Rhizosphere > Soil | place: USA... | reverse complement strand
GCGGCGTTTCCCGCGTGGCGGCGGCACTTCGGCTGGGCGGCCGCGCTGGTGGGCGCGTTCGCGGCGGCGGCCATCCTCTCCGACGCGATCCTGCGGCGACCGGCCTCCGCGGAGGTGCCGAACAACCTCATCACGCTCGCGTTCCTGCTCGTCGGGATCGTCCTCGTCTTCCGGCCGCAGGCGGAAGCCAGCCGCGACCTGCGCACGCTGAGGATCGGCCTGGCCACCTTCGCGGCCACCGCGGCGGTGGACAACCTACGCGGCCTGCACGTCCTGTCCGGGCCGCGCTGGGACGTGGAGCCGCTGGGCTCCACCGTCCTCATCGCGTGCCTGGGGACGATCGCCGTTCGCCGCGTGTTCAAGGACGCCGAGCGCCTGCTCGCCCTCGACAAGGAGCTCAGCATCGCCCGCCGGATCCAGGCCTCGATCCTGCCGCACGCCATGCCGAAGGTCAGCGGGCTCTCCGTCGCCGCGCGCTACGAGCCCATGACCGCGGTCGCGGGCGATTTCTACGACTTCCTGGAGATCGGCGACCGGCGCCTGGGCGTCCTGGTGGCCGACGTGTCCGGGCACGGCGTGCCCGCCGCCCTGATCGCGTCCATGGTGAAGGTCGCGATCGCCGCCCAGAAGGCGCAGGCCGATCGGCCGGCGGCCGTCCTCGCCGGCATGAACGAGACGCTCGCGGGCCGGCTCGGCGGCCAGTACGTCACCGCCGCCTACCTCTTCCTCGACCCGGAGGCGGGCCTGATGCGCTACAGCGCGGCCGGCCATCCGCCGCTCCTGCGCGGTCGCCGGGACGAGCCGGGCTCGCACGAGATCGAGGAGAACGGACTGCCCCTGGGCCTGATGGACGCCGCGGAATACGCCCAGCTCGAGCAGCCGCTGCGGGCGGGCGATCGCTTCCTGCTCTACACGGACGGCCTCGTCGACGCCACGAACGGCGCCGGCGAGTTCTTCACGCTCGAGCGCGTGAAGGACGCGATGGCCGCGGGCGCGGGCCTCACCACGGAAGGGGTCGCGGACCTGATCCTCGCGAAGACGCGCGGGTGGGCGGACGAGGTCGCGGCGGACGACGTCACGGTCGTGCTCGTGGACTGCGTCTAGATCGTCCGCGCCGCCACCGCCGCGAGGGTGGCGGTATCCTGGCGGGAATGGTGGTCCACGCGCTCGTCCTCACGTTGCTGCTGGCCGCGGGGAACTCCTGGCAGACGGCCGCGCCGGGCGTGGAGACGCTGGCCGTCGACGAGGGCGGGGCGAGCGTGGCCCTCATCCGGTTCGACCTGCAGCGGTTCCGGCCCGAGGTCGTGATGCTGGGACCGGAGCGCACGAAGACGGCGGCCGCGCTGCGTCGCGATCTCTCGGCGGTGGCCGCGATCAACGGCGGGTTCTTCGACGACGATCGCCGGTCGCTCGGCCTGCGCATCGCGGGGGGCAAGACCGCGGTTCCGCTGCGGCGCGGGGTCGACTGGGGGGTGCTCGTCGTCCGCGCCGGACGCGCGGCGATCGTCCACTCGCGCGACTTCAAGCCGGACGCGCGCATCGAGGGCGCGATCCAGGTCGGGCCGCGCCTCGTCGCGGGCGGGCAGCCGCTCCGCCTCAAGCCGCAGTCCGCGCGCCGGAGCGCGGTCGCGCTCGACCGCGACGGGCGCACCCTGACCCTGGTCGTCAGCCCGGGACCGATCGAGGCGGGACGGCTGGCCGGCCTGCTCGCGCGGCTCGGGTTCCATTCCGCGCTCCTCCTCGACGGCGGGGCCTCGACCCAGCTCTCGGCCGCGGCCGGACGGTTCACGCTGGACGTCCCGGGCGCCTACGGCGTGCCGGACGCGCTGGTCGTCCGTCCGCGCTGATCGCCTTTCCGCCACGAGGGACCAACCGGTCCGCGGGCGCGCTTGCGCTGGTCCACGGCCGCGAGCAAGAATCTCCGCGCCGACGCGCGCCCCGCCGCCAGGTGCGAAGCGGAGAGGCGGAAGACGGGCACCCTCCGGCCCCCCCCAATCAAGTCACAACGCGCCCATGATCGTCATGGGCTCGCCTCGATGAAGGAGCTCGGCTATGAAGACGGGGCTCAGGCGCACCCTCGTGATCGTCTCCGCGGCCGTGGTCGTGGCCGCGGGCATCGCGCAACTCACCCAGGCGTCCGTCGGCAGCGGAGGCGTCATCCAGGGCTGTTACAAGGCGCAGAACGGCCAGCTGCGTCTGATCGACCCGGCCACGCAGGTCTGCCTTCCCAGCGAGAGCCTGATCTCCTGGAACCAGACGGGGCCGATGGGACCGCAGGGCCCGATCGGTCCCCAAGGCCCCCAGGGAGAGACCGGACCCCAGGGCCCGACCGGACCGACGGGACCGACGGGCCCGCGCGGTCCGTCCGACGCGTACGACGGCTTCAAGTACCCGGGGAACAACACCCCGATCACGGGGACGAACGCGGCCCGCACGCGGGTCCTCGCCTTCAACCTCCCGGCCGGATCGTTCGCGATCACGTCCAAGGTGAACCTGTCCGCGGGCACGAGCGCGGGCGGGCTCGTCCACTGCGTGACGCAGACCCCGACCGGCTACTTCGACATGGGTATCTCCAGCATCGGTCCGCATGACGGAGAGACGCTCGAGGACACCCAGGCCACGACGTTCACCGCGATCGAGGCGAACCCGGGACAACTGACGATCGACTGCTGGCGTGTGAGCCCCGTCCCCGCCGGCGACCCCCCGATCGCCCAGCTCGCGGAAGCGGTCGCGATCCAGGTCGCGCACACCCAGCTCTTCGGGTTCTGATCGCGAAGGAGGGGTGAGCTAGGGCCTCGCGAGCCGTCGCCCGCCGAGGCCCAGCTCGCCCGCCGTCCGGCCCAGCCTCACGTTGTTGATGGCGAGGGCGGCGTGGAAGACGAGCGTCGCCCAGCGCAGGTGACGGCCGAGGCGCGGATGCCGCGCTTCGATCGTGTCGATCGCCTTCGCGAGCAACGGGAACTGGACGATCTTCACCATCCCGATGTCGAGGCGGCCAAGGGCGAGCAGCGGGTTTTTCTCCAGTCCTCCGCGCGCGAGCGCCCAGTAGGTCGTGGCCGCGTCCGCGGTGACCGCGAGCGCGAAGGGCCAGGTGCGGCCGGGGAACTCCAGACGGCGCGCGCGGGGCGGAGGCGCACCCCACGGCTCGGCGCGCACGACGAAGGCGAGCGCGTGCGCGCCCGCCTCCTCGCGTTGCACGCGCGACTCCACGGCGAGGAACAGTGAGTGCGGCGCGGCGTCCGCCGGGCGCGTTTCCGGCCCGGGGTCGACGGCCGGGGACGGCGAGAACAGCCCGTCTGGCTCGATCGAGCAGGCCGTGGTCGTCTCGGCCACGGGATCGGACACGGTCGAGTATGGGGCGGTCGAGACCAGCAGGATGGCGATCGTGAGGGAAACCATCGTCACCTCCCAGCGCTTGTTCGCTGGGCACGGACTCTGGGCTGCGGCGCACGGAATCCGCATGACCGTGGTCACCGTGTTGCGCGCGCGTGTGAGCCGAGGCACGGGAGACGGTGACGGCCGGTGATCCGACGCACGGCCCGGGAGGAGCGCCCCCAGAGATGGCACGCCGGGCACGCCCGCGGCGCGCTAGCGAGCGGGGGCGGCGGGCCCGGCCACGCGGTGCGTGACGCGGAGGTTGCGGACGATTCCCCGGTGCATGTCGCGCGTGTCGCGGGCGCTCCGGCGGTCGGCCTTGACCTCTTCGTACAGGGAGAGGTCCGTCGTGCCGTCCTCCCGCGCCTGCAGCACGTAGGATCCGCACTGCCGCTTGATGTGGTCGGTGCCCGCCACCTTCTGGTAGGAGGCGACGATCCGCCGCGGCGCCTCGGGCGTGCCTTCGACCAGGCTGTAGGCCCAGGCCTCCGTCCACGGGACTTCCATCTTCAAGAAGAGCGCCCGCAGCGTGACCACGATGCTGACGAGGTGGAACGCCATGTAGTCCGGGCGCTCCACGACCGTCGTCGCGATGGTCGTCTTCGTCATGTCCTTGACGTTGCGATGGTCGAGGAGGCTCGCGTAGGCGGCGGCGACCGGCATGTCGAGGACCACGCGCCCCGAAGCCCAACCGATCCCGCCCGGAGAGGTCCCGAAGACGTGGTTGTCGCGACCGGGGACGAGCGGGATCACGGGAGTGAGCGGCTCGACGATCTTCTGCGTGAAGTCGAAGCAGAGGCCGGGGGGAAGGTCGGCCGCCGCGAGCGGAGTCGCCGCGGCCAGACCGGCGGTGAGGGCGAGCACCACGGACCGCGCGCGGCCGCCACGTCTCACGGGCCGGCGCTCCCCCTGGGTCAACCTGTCCGCGAGCATATCCCATCGCCGGAGGCCACGGGGGGCACGCGGTAACATTGATCCGGGCACGGGTTCTGGCATGAGGGCTGTGGCCGCGGTCGTGTTCGCCGTCGCCTGCGGAGGGACGGGCTCTTCCGCCGAGGACCCGGCGCAGGCGCGCGAGCGCATGGTGCGCGAGCAGATCGAGGCGCGCGGGGTGACGGACCCGCGCACGCTGGCCGCGCTGCGCAAGGTGGAGCGCCACCTGTTCGTGCCCCCGCAGGTCGCCGGCCTCGCCTACGCGGACCATCCGCTCCCGATCGGCGACGGCCAGACGATCTCCCAGCCCTACATCGTCGCCGTGATGTCGGAGGCGATCGGCCTGCAGGGCGGCGAGAGCGTGCTGGAGATCGGGACGGGCTCCGGGTACCAATCCGCGGTGCTGGCCGAGATGGGCGCCCGCGTCTACACGATGGAGATCGTTCCCGCGCTGGCGCGGAGCGCGCGGGCGACGCTGGCGCGGCTGGGATACCGCGCGGTCGAGGCGCGCGAGGGAGATGGCTGGGCGGGGTGGCCCGAGAAGGCGCCGTTCGACGCGATCGTCGTGACCGCCGCCCCGCCGACGATCCCGGAAGCGCTGAAGCGCCAGCTGCGCGACGGCGGCCGTCTCGTGATCCCGGTCGGGGACGACGTGCAGGAGCTGCGGCTCGTGACCCGCCACGGCCAGGCGTTCGAGGAGAAGCGGCTGTTGATGGTCCGGTTCGTGCCGCTCGTCACCCGGTCGCCTTCGCCTTCCCCATCGCCTTCGCCCTAGCCGCGGCCTCGGACATCCCCGTCCGAAAACGGCTAGTCGATCCCGGCTCTCCGGCGTATGGTGGCGGACATGGACGCGATCCTCGGCCTCGACCGCCGCGCTCTCGACCGGGCGCGGGCCAGCCGCGATCCCCGCTTCGACGGGAAGTTCTTCATCGCGGTGACCTCCACCCGCATCTACTGCCGGCCGGTCTGCCCGGTGCCGAGCCCGAAGGCCGCGAACGTCCGCTATTACGCGACGGCGGCCGCCGCGGCCGAGGCCGGCTACCGCCCGTGCCTGCGCTGCCGGCCGGAGGCCGCGCCGGGCACGCCGGCCTGGCTCGGCACGTCCGCGGTCGTGCGGCGCGCGCTGCAGCTCATCCACGAGGGCGCGCTCGACGCGTCGTCCGTGGACGCGCTCGCGATGCGCGTCGGGATCGGTCCGCGCCATCTCCATCGCCTGTTCGTCCAGCACGTCGGCGCGTCGCCGGTCGTCGTCGCGCAGACGCGGCGGCTGCACTTCGCGAAGCGCCTGCTCGACGAGACGAGCCTGCCCATGACCGAGGTCGCGCGGGCGGCGGGATTCGGAAGCGTCCGGCGGTTCAACCACGCGTTCCAGACGACGTACCGCCGCCCGCCCCGGGACCTGCGGCGGCGGCATCCAGCGGCCACCATCGCGGATGGGTGGCTGCCGCAGCGGGGCGCGGGCGCGGGCCCGGAGGACGGCGACGAGGTCGTGCTGCGGCTCGCCTACCGCCCGCCCTACGACTGGGCCCACGTGCGCGGCTTCCTGGCCGCGCGCGCCCTGCCCGGGGTCGAGCGCGTGGACGCGCGCGGCTACGCGCGCACGGTCGCCGCCGCGGGCGGACACGCGGTCGTGTGCGTGCGTCCGGTCGAGGGCGAGAACGCGCTGGAGCTCCGCGTGCGCGGCGCGGCCCCGGCCGCGCTGTTCCAGCTCTCCTCCGCCGCTCGCCGGACGTTCGACCTGGCCGCGGACCCCGCGCTCATCGCGGCCGCGTTCCAGGCCGACCCGCTGCTTGGACCGCTCGTCGCGCGTCGGCCCGGCCTGCGCATCCCAGGGGCCTGGGACACGTTCGAGTGCGCGGTGCGCGCGGTGCTCGGCCAGCAGGTCAGCGTGGCCGCGGGGCGCACGCTCGCGGCCCGCCTCGTCGCGCGCGCCGGCTACGCGATCACGGGCGGCGGGGACGGCCTCACGCATCTGTTCCCTTCGCCCGCCGCGCTCGCCGCCGCCGACCTCGACGGCCTCGGCCTGCCCGGAGCGCGCGTCCGCGCGTTGCACGCGCTCGGGGCCGCGGTGGCGGAAGGCACGCTCGACCTCGGCGCCTCCGCGGAAGAGGTGGCGGCCGGCCTGGAAGCGCTGCCCGGCTTCGGGGCCTGGACCGCCCAATACGTCGCGCTGCGTGCGCTCGGCGCGCCGGACGCGTTCCCGGCGGGGGACCTCGTCCTGCGGCGGGCGGCCGCGGACGCCGTCCCGCTCACGACGCGGGCGCTGGAGGCGCGGGCGGAGGCCTGGCGGCCCTGGCGCGGATACGCGGTGCTCCACCTGTGGCGCGCCGCGAGCGAAGTGGCGCCGCCCCGGCCGCGCGCGGCGCCGCGCACGCTACGATCGTGAAGGCGATGGGAGGGACGAGGATGGCGGAGCCAGGCGACGATCCGGTCCGGGGCAAGACGATGCGCTGGGCGTTCACGGACGGACCGACGGCGGGGTCGACCTACGAGCACACGTTCAGCAAGAGCGGGACGGTGACGTTCAAGGCCGTCGGCGGTGGACCGGACGCCGCCAAGCCGGCGAAAGGCGCCGCCGTGAAGAAGAAGCCGGCCAAGGCGAAGAAAGAGGGCCGGCCCGAGGCCCCGAAGTACGCGGCGATGCGGGCGGCGGACGACGCCTACGCGGTCTCGTACCTGTCCGGCTCGGGGTACACGCTCACGGTCGTCCTGAACTTCAAGGACCACACGATGGTCGGCTTCGCCTCGAACGACAAGCAGTGGTTCCCGGTGAAGGGAACGTTCGAAACCGTCGCATGAGTCCGCCGATCGCGCGATCGCTGGTGCTGGCCGCGATCGTCGTCGGCATGGGAGGCGACCCCGTGATACAGGCCTCGCCACCAGAGACGGACGCGGGAGAGGCGGCGGCGGTGGAGATCCGGTCCTACAACCTCAAGCCCGGCACGCGCGAGCGCTTCCATCGGCTGTTCCTCAGCGACGCGCTGCCGATGCTGCAGCGCTGGAAGATCGACGTCGTGGGGTACGGGCCGTCGCTGCACGACCAGGACTCGTACTACCTGATGCGCTCGTTCCCGAGCGTGGAGGCGCGCGAGCGCACGGAGGACGCGTTCTACGCGAGCGAGGAGTGGCGGCAGGGGCCGCGGGAGGCGATCCTCGCCTGCATCGAGAGCTACACGACGGTCGTCATCCGCATGGACGAGGCGGCGCTGCGCGGGCTGCGCCGCAGCGCGGAGCCCGCCTCCCCGTCACGTTGAGCGGCGGGCGGCCAGCCGCCAGAACTGCTTCTCCGAGAGCAGCGTGATGCGGTGGCCCTTCTCGCGCAGCTGCTTGAGCGCGATCAGCTTGCGTCCCCCGTCGCGCCCGCCCGCCTGCAGCGGGTTCGGGCGGCCGCGCACGACCACGGTCGTGCGCTCGGAGGGCGCGCCGTGCACGATCGCGCCCGCCCGCTTGGCCGCCCGCGCCGCGTCCTTGCGGAGCCTGGTCAGGACGCCGGTGAAGGCGAGGTGCACGCCCTTCAGCGAGCGCAGCTTCCCGACCTTGAGGGTGGCGGGCGGGTTGCGCAGGGCGTCGATCAGCTCGTCCGCGCTCTCGTAGCGCTTCCGCCGCTCGCCCAGGCAGCGGTACACGATCTCCTTGAGGTGGTCGCTGCAGGGCAGCCCGCGGATCTCGCGGGTCGTGATGCGCACGCTCGCGTCGCCCTTGATCAGCATGCCCAGGAGCTGCCCGACCTGGTAGACGTCGTCGCGCGCCTGCCACTTGGGGACGGCGCCGGCCAGGATCTCGCCGGGCGCGGTGAGCGCGTTGTGCGTGCGCGCCGTGATCCCGCGCCGGTCGCTCTGCTGCCGGACGATCCCGAAGTCGCCGAGCTTGAGGCACGGGCCCTCGCACACGAACACGTTCAGCGGCGTGAGGTCGCGGTGCAGCATCTGGCCGCGATGGAGCTTGCCCAGGACCTCGAGGATGCCGGCGATCTCGCGGCGGGCGACCGTCTCCCGCCAGCCCTTGCCCGTCCGCTCCAGATAAGCGCGCAGGTCGCCGTGGCGCGCGTACTCGATGGCGAGGCAATAGAGGACGCGGCCGTTTGCGCGCATCAGGGGGAACGCGTCGTAGACGCGGATCGCGCGCGGGTGCCCGTCCAGGAGCTGCCCGAAATAGGCCTCGCGCAGCCATCCGTCGATGTGCTCGCTGGCCTTGATGCAGACGGTGGGGGGGACGAGCCGCGCGAAACGCGCGCGCTGGGCGAGGTAGACCTGGCCGAATCCGCCCGCCCCCAGCAGGCGCTCGAGGCGATAGGGCAATCCGGTCTCCGGGCTCGTGATCGTCTGTCCGGGATCCAGGAGGCGGCGGCTCGGATCCAGCGGCAGGCGCCGCGGCCGCGTGCGCGTGCGGGTGGCGGCGGTGTCGCTCAAACGCCCACCGCGAGCCCGACCATCCCCGTAGCCCAGAAGACGATGACCATGATCGAACCCATTGCCGCCCGCCCTGACCGGCGATGATAACGTGATCGCATGACCATGCAGCGTGACGACACCGCCTGCCACCGCGATTCCCTGGTCGGGATCGCCCATCAGGCCATGATCGACAAGGGCCTGGAGCCCGACTTCGGCAAGCCGGTCGAGGCGGAGCTGGCCACGCTCCAGGCCCCGGCGAAGGCGAAGGCGGGCGACCCGTCCGTCCGCGACCTGCGGGACCGCCTCTGGTGCTCGATCGACAACGACGACTCGCGCGACCTCGACCAGCTCACCGTCGCCGAGGACCTGGGGGGCGGGCGCGTGCGGCTCCTGGTCGCGGTGGCGGACGTCGACGCGCTCGTGAAGAAGGGCACCGCGATCGACGACCACGCCCGGAAGAACACGACCTCCGTCTACACCGCGGGCGGCATCTTCCCCATGCTGCCGGAGAAGCTCTCCACGAACCTCACGTCCCTCAACGAGGGGGAGGACCGCCTCGCCCTCGTCATCGAGATGACGGTGCGCGACGGGGGCGTGGAGAAGGGCGACGTCTATCCGGCCCTCGTCCACAACCGGGCCCAGCTCACGTACGACGCGGTGGGGACCTGGCTGGAGGGAGGCACGGCCCCGGCCAAGGTCGAGAAGATCGCGGGGCTCGGCGAGAACCTGAAGCTGCAGGACCGCACGGCGGACGGGATGCGGGCGCGGCGGCACGAGAACGGCGCCCTGGACCTGGAGACGATCGAGGCGCGGGCGGTGTTCGCGGACGGCAACGTCGTCGACCTGCGCCAGGAGCGGCGCAACAACGCGCGCATGCTCATCGAGGACTGCATGATCGGCGCGAACGGCGTCACCGCGCGCTTCCTGGCCGGGCGCGGCCTGCCCAGCCTGCGCCGGGTCGTACGCTCGCCCGAGCGCTGGGACCGCATCGAGAAGATCGCGGAGGACCTCGGGGAGCGGCTGCCGCCCGATCCGGACGCCAAGGCGCTCGAGGAGTTCCTGGTCCAGCAGCGCCAGCGAGACCCCCTGCGCTTCCCCGACCTCTCCCTGGCCGTGGTCAAGGCCATGGGCGCCGGCGAATACGTGGTGGAGTCGCCCGGAGAGGCGTCCCTCGGCCATTTCGGGCTGGCGGTGAAGGACTATTCGCACTCCACCGCGCCGAACCGGCGCTTCCCCGACCTCATCGCGCATCGCCTGCTCAAGTCCGCCCTGACCCGGACGGCGCCCGCCTACACGCGGGACGAGCTGGCGGCGCTGGCCGCGCACTGCACCGCGCAGGAAGACGCCGCGAACAAGGTGGAGCGCCAGGTACGGAAGTCGGCGGCGGCCTGTCTCCTCTCCAGCCGCATCGACGAGAAGTTCGACGCGATCGTCACCGGCGCCGGCGACAAGGGCACGTGGGTGCGCATCCTGCGTCCCCCCGTCGAGGGCAAGCTCGTCCACGGGTCGGACGGGGTGGACGTGGGCGACCGGATCCGCGTCAAGCTCGTCGGCGTGGACGTGGACCGCGGGTTCATCGACTTCGTTCGCACGCGGCGATGAGCCGAGAGCGCGCGCTTCCCCGTAGAATGGAAGCCGACCACTCCAGGAGCCAAGCCATGACCCCCTTCCTCCGCATCCGGGCCTTCGCGGTCGCGCTCTCCCTCCTCCCGGCGTCCGTCCTCCTCGCCGCTCCCAACCCGACCCCCAGCGCGTCGCCCGGCCTCGACCTCTCCGGAATCGACCGTGCGGTGCGGCCGGGCGACGACTTCTTCGCCCATGCGAACGGGGCCTGGCTGAAGGCGACGGAGATCCCCGCCGATCGCGCCGCCTACGGGGTGGGCGGCGTGGTCACGGAGCTCACGAGCCAGCGCACGGCCGCCCTCATCCAGGAGACGGGGAAGGAGCACGCGCCCCGGGGATCCGTCGCCCAGAAGGTCGGCGACTACTACGCGAGCTTCATGGACGAGGCGGCGATCGAGGCCAAGGGGCTGGCCCCGCTGCGGCCGGCCCTGGACCGCATCGACGCCATCAAGGACCGCGCGGAGCTCGCGCGCGTGCTCGGATCCACCCTGCGCGCGGACGTGGACGCCCTCAACAACACGAACCTCTACACCGACAACCTGTTCGGCCTCTGGATCGCGCAGGACCTGGACGAGCCGACCCGCTACGTGCCGTTCCTGCTGCAGGGCGGGCTCGACATGCCCGACCGCGCCTACTACGTCGATCCCTCGCCGCGCATGGCCGAGATCCGCACGCGTTACCAGGCCCACATCGCGAAGGTGCTCGAGCTCGCGCACGTCCCCGACGCGGCCGCGAAGGCGGCGCGCATCTTCGACCTGGAGCGCCGCATCGCGGAGGCGCACTGGAGCCGTGAGGACTCCTCGGACATCAAGAAGAACAACAACCACTGGACGCGGGCCGAGCTGGACACGGCCGCCCCCGGCCTGGACTGGCGCGAGTACCTGGCCGCGGCCGGCCTGGCCGACCAGAAGCTGTTCGCGATCTGGCAGCCGAGCGCGGTGACCGGCATCTCCGCGCTGGTGGCCAGCCAGCCCATCGAGACCTGGAAGGACTATCTCGTCTTCCACGCCCTGGAGCACTCGGCCGCCGTGCTCCCGCGCGCCTTTGGCGAGGAAAGCTTCGCGTTCCACGGCACCGCGCTCGCGGGCATCCCGCAGCGGCGCGACCGCTGGAAGCGCGCGGTGGACGCGACCAGCGCCGCCCTGGGCGACGCCGTGGGCCAGCTCTACGTCCGGAAGTACTTCCCCCCCGCCTCCAAGGCCCGCGTGGAGGCGATGGTGCGCAACATCATGGCCGCGTTCTCCCGGCGGATCGACGCCCTCGACTGGATGGCGCCCGCGACCAAGGCGCAGGCCAAGGCGAAGCTGGCCGTGCTCGAGGTCGGAGTCGGCTATCCCGACAAGTGGATCGACTACTCGGGACTCGAGATCGTGCGCGGCGACGCGTTCGGGAACGACCAGCGCGCGGAGCGGTTCGAGCTGCAGCGCAACCTGCGCAAGCTGGGCCAGCCCGTGGACCGCAAGGAATGGGTCATGACCCCGCAGACCGTCAACGCGGTGAACCTGCCCGTCATGAACGCCATGAACTTCCCCGCCGCCATGCTGCAGCCGCCGTACTTCGACCCCGCGCGGCCCCTGGCCATGGACTACGGGGCGATCGGGGCCATCATCGGCCACGAGGTCAGCCACAGCTTCGACGACTCCGGCGCCCTGTTCGACGCCGCCGGCCGGTTCCGGAACTGGTGGACGGACGAGGACAAGGCCCACTTCGACGCCTCGTCGGCCCAGCTCGTGAGGCAATACGACGCCTACCGGCCGTTCCCCGACCTCGCCGTGAACGGCAAGCTGACCCTGGGCGAGAACATCGCGGACGTGGCCGGGCTGGCCGCGGCCTACGACGCCTACAAGATGTCGCTGGGCGGACAGCCGGCCCCGGTGGTGGCCGGCCTCACCGGCGACCAGCAGTTCTTCTTGAGCTTCGCCCAGAGCTGGCGGCTCAAGATCCGCGAGCCCGCCCTGCGCCAGCAGATCGTGCAGGACGGGCACGCGCCGGACGAGTACCGCGCGGACACCGTGCGCAACCTCGACCCCTGGTACGCCGCCTTCGACGTCAAGCCCGGAGAGGTGCTCTACCTCGACCCCAAGGACCGCGTCCGGGTCTGGTAGCGTCCGGCCCTAGCGGCCGGGCACCGCCGGCCCGCGCACCGTCCACTTCACCCGGCCGGCCAGCGGGTCGCGGGCCAGCGCGAGCGCGCCGCCCTTGCGTGCGACGGTCACCGGGTGGAGGACGCCGTCCGCGGGCAGGCACACGAGCCCATGGGCCTCCGCCGCCTCGCCGAAGACCACCAGCTCGAGCGCCGACCAGTCCATGCCCCCGGTGGACTGCGCGAGCGCGATGTGCGGGATGGCCGCGCCCGAGCGCGCGAGCATCACGACGGGCAGCCGCCCGGCCTCGATGCGCTGCCATCCGCCGGCGTAGGCGCGCCCCGTCTGGTAATCGATCCACCGGCCCGGCGGGAGGTAGACGTCGCGGCCCGTCATCCCCGCCTCCAGCAGCGGCGCCACCAGGATGTCGGAGCCGAACAGGTACTCGTCCTCCACCGCCCACGAGCCCGGGTCGTCCGGGAACTCGACGAAGAGCGCGCGCACCATGGGCAGGCCGCGCGTGCTGGCGTCCCGGGCCTGCGCGTAGACGTAGGGCATCAGGCGGTACTTCATCTCCGCGGCCGCGCGGTAATCGGACAGGAACTGGGGGCTGAACTCCCAGGGCTCCTTGGGCGGCGTGCCATGGCTGCGCGTGTGCGAGGTCAGCATGCCGAACGGAGTCCAGCGGTGGTACACGTCCTCGGACTTGGGGCCGAAGAAGCCGCCGATGTCGTGGCTCCAGAACGTGAACCCGGAGAGGCCGAGGGAGAGGCCGCCCCGCAGGGTGGCCGCCATGCCGATGTCCGACTTGCCGGCGTCGCCGCCCCAGTGGATGGGATAGCGCTGGCTGCCCGCCCAGGCGCTGCGCGCCCAGATGATGTTCTCCCCCGTCACCTCCCGCGTGAGGTCCGCCACCACGCGGTTGTAGCGCAGCGGGTACAGGTTGTGCTCGTAGAACCCGCTGCGGCCGGAGGCGTACGAGCCGCTGAGGGGGGCGGCTTCGCCGAAGTCCACCTTGATCGCACCCACTCCGAGGCGGAGGAGGCCCGCGATCTTGTCGCGATACCACGCGATCGCGTCGGGGTTGGAGAAGTCGAGCACCGCGTCTTCGTAGGGCAGGTTCCCCTTGGCGTCGCGCACGAAGAGGCCCTTGGCCACGATCTCGGGGAAGAGCGCGTTCTTGGGCACGAAGTACGGGAGCTGCCAGAGCGAGACGTGGAACCCGTCGCGCCGGAGGTCCGCGATCATCTGCGCGGGGTCCTTGAAGCGCGTCTTCGAGAACTGGTAGTCGGTGCGCCAGTCCGTCTCGAACCATCCCGTGTCGAGGTGGATCACGTCGCTGGGGATCCGGTTCGCGCGGAGCTTCGCCGCCACCGCGCGCGTCTCCTCCTCGGAGAAGTAGGAGATGCGGCTCATCCAGAGGCCGAACGACCACAGCGGCGGCATGGGCGCCTTGCCGGTCAGGGTCGTGTACTCGGAGAGGACGTCCTTGGGCGTTCCCAGGAACAGGAACAGGTCCAGCTCGTCGTCGCCCAGCAGGAGCGCGTTGCTGCCCTGGTAGGAGACGCCCATGTCGAAGGTGGCGGGCGCGGTGGTGTGGACGAACATCCCGTAGCCGCGGCTGCTCAGGAGGAACGGGATGGGCTTGTACATCCGCTCGCCCTCGACGCCGTTGGCGTCGTTGGCCCACAGCACCACCTTCTGCCCGCGCTTGTCCAGGCGGGTGAAGGACTCGCCGCATCCGAAGAGCTTCTCCCCCGGGGCGAGCGAGAACACCGCGGCCACGCTGCGCGAGTAGTCCGAGGAGCGGCGGACGAACGAGAAGGGCAGCGCGGGGACGAGCGTGTCCGCGAAGTCCGCGTTGTGCTGGGTCTGCGTGAGCAGGCGGCCGGCGGCGTCGCGCAGCTCGACGTGCCACGGCTTCTCCCGGATGGTCACGGACCCGAAGGCGCTCGAATAGCGGTGGCCGCCCGCGACCGCTTCGTGGCGCCAGGAGGCATCGCGGGCGGGCTCCCCCGCCAGCATGAGGGACTCGCCGTCCGGACGCGGCGCGCCCGTCGTGGTCGTGCGCAGGCGCAGCCGTACCGTTCGCGGAGAGACGAACTGGATCGAGAACGGCAGCTCCGGATCCGTCGCGTATTCGCCGGACGGGAACACCGCCCCCGCGAAGGGCTGCCACCCCGGCTTCATGTTGTCGAAGGCCAGCCGCGGCACGAGCTGATTGCGCCGCCAGGTCACGGATCCGCTTCCGGTGGCGGGATCGAAGCGCGCGAGCGCGTCCGCGAGGTAGTAGGCGTTCGCGTAATCGCGGAAGTCGCGGCTCACGTCCACGAGGTCGCTCAGCAGCGTGGGCGATTGATTGCCCGCGCCCGCGCCTTGCGCCTCCGCGACGGAGGCGGAGAGAAGCAGGGCGACGATTCCGGCCGCGGCCTTCATTCGAGGGGACATGGAAGGGGAAGAGACCACAGACCTTCGACGGCCGTCAAGGCGAACTCCGTGAAAGCGCTTTCGGCCAGCGTCGCGCGCGGACCCCGAATGCGCGGACAATGACGCGGTCGTGACGCGACCGGCCGCCGTCCTCCTCCTCGTGCTCCTCAGCGCCTGCGGCGGCGTGCGCCCGCCCGCGCCCGCCTCCTCGCCGCTCGCGCCTTCTCCCCCCGCCGCCACCGAGGTGGAGCCGCTGGCCGCCGCCGCCGCGCCCGCGCGCCTCGTGGGCGCGGCCGTGCAGGCGAGCCTCCTCCGCAACGAGCCGGCCTACGCCGCCGCGGTCGCCCATCACTTCGACTACGTCACCGCGGAGTTCGAGATGAAGTGGGGACAGATCGAGCGGCAGCCCGGGCAGCGCGACTACGCGCGCGCGGACGAGATCGCGGCCTTCGCGGAGGCGCGCGGCATGCGCATGAAGGGGCACGCGCTCGTCTGGCACGGCGACTCACCGGCGTGGCTGGAATCGCTCTCGCCGCCGGAGGCGCGGCTCGCGCTCGAGGACCACATCCGGACCACGGTGGGGCGCTATCGCGGCCGCATCGCGGCCTGGGACGTGGTGAACGAGGCGATCGCGGACGACCGGAGCGCGCTCCGGGACACCGTCTACCTCCGCAAGCTGGGACCGACCTACATCGCGGACGCCTTCCGGCGGGCGCACGAGGCGGACCCCGATGCCCTCCTCATCTACAACGACTACGGGGCCGAGGGCCGGGGCCGCAAGTCGGACGACGTCTACAACCTGGTGCGCGACCTGCGGGCGCAAGGCGTGCCCATCGGCGGCGTCGGCCTGCAGATGCACGTCGACGCGGCCAGCCCTCCGGCGGCGGCCGACATCGCCCTGAACATGCGGCGGCTGGCCGATCTGGGGCTGCTCGTGAACATCAGCGAGATGGACGTGCGCGTGGCCCGCCTGCCCGGCCCTCCCGCCACGAGGCTCGAAGACCAGCGGCGCGTCTACCACGACGTGGTGGCGGTCTGCGCGGCCGAGCCACGCTGCCACGCCATCACGTTCTGGGGCTTCACCGACCGCTACTCGTGGATCGACCAGTTCTACGGGCCGGACGATCCGCTCCTCTTCGACGAGGCCTATCGCGCCAAGCCCGCCTACTTCGGGGTCAGGGACGCGCTGCGGGGCCGCTGAAGCCGCGGCCCGGAACGTGTGTAATAGAGGCAGGAGGATCGCATGAAGCTCGTCATCGTGGCCGGCTCCGCTCTCGTCCTGGCCGGGGCGGGAGCGTTCTTCCCGCCGGAGGCGACGGCCCAGACCCGGGCCGGCGTCCGCGGCAAGGTCGTCGACGAAGAGGGCAAGGGCGTCGAGGGCGTGACCATCGAGATGGAGTTCAAGGGAGAGAGCCGGCAGAAGATCGTGAAGTCGCAGCTGACCGACAAGAAGGGCGGATTCGTCCGCATGGGCCTGGCCGACGGGAAGTGGCAGTTCACCTTCACCAAGGAGGGGTACAAGACGTACTCCATGGAGATGGTCCTCTCCCTCGGCGGGTTCTCCGAGGCGCCCGACATCGTGCTGACGCGCGGCGCCTCCGCCGCCGCCGCCTCGCCGGGTGCGCCGGTGGCGGCGGTCCTCCCGGCGACGCCCGAGTCGAGCAAGGCCGGCGAGAACTACACGAAGGCGGTGGAAGCGGCCCAGGCCGGGCGATACGACGAGGCCAGGCCCATGCTGGAGGCCATCCTCGCGCAGTTTCCCAACCTCGCGCCCGCCCACTACAACCTGGGCTACGTCCTGCAGAACCTCAAGGACTGGAAGGCCGCCGAAGCGGAGTATCAGCGCGTGACCGAGCTGGAGCCGGGCAAGAGCGATGCGTTCATGGCCCTGGCCGCGGTCCGCGAGCTGGACGGCCGGCTTTCGGAGGCGGCGGAGGGGCTGCTCGCGGCCGCGCCGAATTTCCCGCAGGACGCGAAGTTCCAGTACGCGCTCGGCATCACGTCCATCAACGCCGGGAAGACCGCGGAGGGAGAGGCCGCCCTCAAGAAAGCGACCGAGCTCGACCCCGCGAATCCGGAGCCGCTGTTCCATCTGGCCACGATCGCGGTCGGGAACAATCGCGTGCCGGAAGCGATCTCGCTCCTCGAGAAGTACCTGGCTATGACCGGCCAGGTTCCCGCGAACGTGGAGACGGCGAAGGCGCTCCTGGGCGCCCTCAAGAAGAAGTGAGCGGCGCGCGTCGGCAGCCGCCTACGTTCAGAGCGTGTGAACAGATGCCGTGACGGACACGAACAACGACGCCACAGAGACACAGAGAGCACAGAGCGACACAGAGTGAGTAGCCGGCCGCGGCGCACGGAGGCTGGCCGCCCCGGGCCTTTTGCGTCAGTGCCTCTGGGCACACTCTCGGAATGTCCGCCGAGGAGCATGATCCCCTGACGGAGCGAATCATCGGCTGCGCCATCGAGGTGCATCGGACCCTCGGGCCCGGGCTGCTGGAGAGCACCTACGTCGAGGCGCTGACCGTCGAGTTTGCCGAGGCGGATTTGCGCTTTGTCCGGCAGGTGCCGGTGCCCCTCACCTACAAGGGGCGCTACCTCGGTGAGTACCGCTTGGATCTGCTGGTGGAGGAAGCGGTCGTGGTAGAGGTCAAGGCGGTCGAGCGATTCGACCCCGTGCACGAGGCGCAGCTGTTGACCTACTTGCGCCTGACGGGCAAGCGCGTGGGTTTGCTGATCAACTTCAACCGGCGACTCCTGCGGGAGGGGATCAAGCGGCTCGTCTCGGGCTGACTGTCCTCGGCGCTATGGCGGCGAGGTCAAGGAGGCTCCCTCTGTGATCCTCTGTGTTCTCTGTGCCTCTGTGGCGTCGTTTCCCTGATCTCTGGCGGCCTTCACAGGCTCTCAGTTCTTCGGGGGCGGGGGCTCTTCGACCTTGGTCCCCACGGACTGGGCATCGGGCGCGGCCGCGCGGCGCGCCTTGTCGAGCCTGAGGAACTCCTCGCGCTCGCGGGCGGCCTCTTCGCTCCGGCCCACCTTCGCGTAGGCCCGGGCCAGCGAGAACCGCACTTCCGGGCTGTCCGGAGCCAGCTTCCGGGCGATCTCCAACGACTGGATGGCCGCCTCCGCGTCGCCCGCCTCGAACCGGATGCGGCCGAGGGCATGGTGGGCCACGAACAGGCTCGGCGCGAGGTCCACCGCCCGCTCCGCGTGCGGCCGGGCCTCCTCGAACTTGCCTTGCTTCATCAGCTCGAACGCGATCTGCAGCATGGCGTGGTAGTGGGTCGGCGACGAGCGCAGCTCGCGGCGGAACTCCTCCAGGGCCGCCTCCGGCTGCTCGTTGGCCAGGTAGAC
>Ga0075431_100002340_pt1 | contig 18197 bp, 17 predicted proteins | sample RhiMetdeltSRZDD5_FD_75297 | JGI IMG/M metagenome (GOLD analysis project Ga0075431, IMG submission 75297) | Populus rhizosphere microbial communities from Tennessee, USA - Rhizosphere MetaG P. deltoides SRZDD5 | ecosystem: Host-associated > Plants > Roots > Rhizosphere > Soil | place: USA... | reverse complement strand
TACTACGCCGAGAAGCACATCCTTAAGGCGCTGCCGGGGATGGTCAAGAAGGCGGGGGCCACGAAGCTCAAGGAAGCCCTCGAAACCCACCGGAAGGAGACCGAAGGTCAAGTCGATCGGCTGGAAGAGGTGTTCAAGTTGTTCGAGGTCTCACCGCGCGGCAAGAAATGCGAGGCCATCGAGGGGATCATCGCCGAAGCCAAGGAGCATATGGACGACATCGAGGATCCCGAAGTGCTCGATGCCGGCATGATCGGTTCGGCCCAGGCCGTGGAACACTACGAGATCACACGCTACGGCACGCTCATCGCCTGGGCGAAGCAGCTTGGCAAGGATGAGGCTATCAAACTCTTGCAGGCCAATCTCGACGAAGAAAAGCACGCCGATGAACTCCTGAGTGAGATCGCCGAGGCCTCCTTCAACCAAAGGGCCGCTGCCTGATTGGCCCAAGCCGCGGGCGCACTGGCATGAAGGATGCGCTGCAGAAGCTCTGGCGAGGTATAATCTGAACCTCGTCCTCTTGGCGTATTTCCTGGTCAGCTGGGCGCTGCACGCTTGGACTGGGTGGCGCAAACTCTCGGCAGAGCAAAACCAGCACAACCAGGGCCCCTCTGTGTTCGGGGACGACGGCTATGTCTGGGACTTCTTGGCTGCGACCTTCGAGAACCGGCAATCGGAGTTCTCGCAGTACTCGATTGAGGCGCGGTCGATGGATTGATGCCTGCTGCCTCGACCAGCTTTCAGGAATGTGCTTCTGATCGCGACTGTGCCCGAAGGGAAACCGCGTGCCGCCAAGCATACATGTTCTTCTAGGACTCCATCCTTAACCATGCTGAGCAGCGCGTTCAGGAAGTGCCTTCGGCGTTAAATGTCTTTCAGCGGTTCGACGAACAGGTCGTCAACGGTCTTCGCCGAAGCTTCGCCCGCATCACTCTGGAACGGGCTGCATCCGAAACCGTTATTCCGAGGACCTAGTTTGATCCGGAAGATCCACTGGGCGGGATGCGGCGCGGAGCAGGAGCCATGCACAGCATCATCTACCTTGTTGGGCTGGTCGTCGTGGTCATGTTCATCCTCAGTGCCCTTGGCCTTCGGTGAACAGAGGAGATCAAGCATGACAGAACTGGGCCCAGCGCGCGCAGCCCCCGGAGCTGGCGTGGCACCCACGGCTGCCACCCCCAGCTTCATCGAATGGGGGGCCGTATTCGCAGGCGCCGTGCTTGCCGCGGCGCTCTCGTTCGTCTTCCTCACCTTCGGCACGGCGATCGGCCTGTCGGCCACATCGCCTTGGCCCAATTCCGGTCTGCCGGCCAGGGTGATCGCCTCCCTGGCGATCTTCTGGACCATGGTTCAGCAGATCGCGGCGTTCATGGCGGGGGCTTACGTCGCCGGCCGGTTGCGGTCGCGATGGCAGGAGGCAGCCCAGGAGGAAGTCGAATTCCGCGACGGTCTGCATGGGGGCTTGGTGTGGGCGGTCGGGATCATGATCGGTGCGGCGCTGCTGATGGCCACCGCTGGTGCCGTAGCCAGGACCGGCGCAGAGATCACGGGCAGGACGGCCGTTGCCGCCGCAGCGTCAACAACGAATCCGATGGACTCGGTCCTTGACACCATGCTGAGGCCTGCGGCTGCGACGTCCCCAAGGTCGCCATCCCAATCGGGGGATGATCCGCGGCCTCAGGTCTCACGGATGCTGTCGAGCGCAGTCGCTGCCGGGTCGCTGTCTGAACCGAACCGCGCCTATCTGGCGCAGCTTGTCGCACAACGGACCGGCATCCCTCAGGAAGAGGCGGCCAAACGGGTGGACGAAGCCCTCGGTGCCGCGCGGGAGGCGGCCAACAAGGCGCGCCGGGCGGCGATTCTCACGGGCCTGGTCACCGCGATTTCGCTGATGGTCTCCTTAGCGGCAGCGTGGTGGGCCGCCGTGAAAGGAGGGGAGCATCGGGATAACGCCATACCGGCCACGTTCGCGTTCGGTGATCGACGGCGAGCCCGCACCTGAATGATCTGAAGAAAGACAACCCAATGTTTCGCAATCTCCTTCTGTGGTTCGCAGGTGTGCCGATCTTTGTGATCATACTCCTCAACGTATTCGGCTTCCTCAGCTAGCGTCCCAGCGTGAGGGATTACACAGGCCCGCCGCGCGGCTTCGTTCTCGGAGACGCCACGTTCCCTCCTAGCCCTCCTCGATATGCCGGGCCTGTCGCTTCTGCTTGTCGGTGTAACTGGACTTGTCGCCGCCGGGCATCGCTGGCTCCCGGTTCAGGCTGTCGGGCGCGCAGCGGATTTTTGCGCTGCGCCGGCTGGGAGCGCTACCAGTAAGGCCTCACATTGTAGTGCTGGTGGGTTTGCGCCTCCCAGTTCCGGTCGGACCATGAATCGTCGCTGAAGGCGGGTGCATCCTTGAGCTGCTCTTCGGTGATGCCGGTCACGTAGCCGTTGAGCTTCGTGTCGTACTTCAGGGCATTCCAGGGGATCGGATAGTGGCTGTGGCCAAGACCGATGAAGCCGCCGAAGCTCATCACCGCATAGTTCACGCGGCCGGATACCTTGTCGATCATCAGGTGGTCGATGTCGCCGATCTTGTTGCCGTTCATGTCGTAGACGTTCGTGCCTTCGACATCTTCGCTCGAGATCAGCTGATGGTTGGGATGTACGGTGCTGGTTGCCATGGTTGGTCCTTTCGTTGTGAGCAACGCTTGGCGGCTAAACCAGGAGCGCACGGGCTGGTTCCTGGCGCGTGACCAAACGCGGCCGGATAGAACCAGGATCAGGACGATCACAAGCAGGAGGCCCAGGCCGCCACCGCCGTAGTAGCCGGTGCCGTAGAACGGAGCACGCCGCCCAGTCCCGGAAGCCGCCGAGCAGTGCAATAATGCGGATAGTGACAAGGATGGTGCTGAGCATGGACTTCTGTCCTGCGGAGGGTCACTCGAGCAACGCTCTTCCGCCGTTGCGGTTCCTGGTCCGATACGAGGTCGACATCGCCATGGTTCATTTCGGGCGGGGGTCCTGAAGCTCACCGCCGGTAGCGCGCTGTCCCGACCTGTAGCGTGTTGCCGCTTCATGCAGCGCACGCGCCGCGTTGCGCACCTCCTCGAACAGGCCGGCATCGGCGTCAAGGTCCGCATGGCTTGTGCCATAGGGCCGATAGTAGCTCACATACCGGTCGAGCAGGGCGATGTCGCCCGCCGGACGAAGATGCATGTCGGTCAGCCAGTCGGTCAGCATTCGACGCAGATTTTCGGTGCCGGCGCTGTCGCCATGAACAATGACGGAGAAGACGCGGTTCGCGAGATGGCGAGGATAGTCCCAGCTCTCCTGGAGCTGCTTTGCGCGCTCGGCATCCTTGCCGTGAGTACGGCTGGGATCAGCATTGCCGCCATCGGCGCACACCAATCGATCCATCATCGACTTGAGAGCCGCGGGCGCCTGGTACCAATGCACCGGACAGATCACCATGATGCCGTGCGCCGCCACCCACATCGGATAGATCTCGTTCATCCAGTCGTTGGTCTGGCCCAGCGCATGATTGGGATAGCAGGAGCACGGCCAATGACAGAGCGCCGGTGACGTCGAGAAACAGGCCTTGCAAGGATGGATATGCCGGCCGTATTCGGAGCAGACGCGACTGAGGTCAAGGATCTCGCACTCACTATCCTGTATCGCCGTGAGCGCGGCGCGCGCCACCTCCACCAGGCGCCAGGTCTTCGACATTTCCCCAGGGCAGGTGTGCTCGCTGCGCGGAGAACCATTGACGAGGAGAAACCTTGTCGGCAGGGCCGTGTCGCAATGCTGGAGTTCGGCGGCCCTGATGGCATCGTGCGCCGCGAGCCATTCCACCGAAGTTTCATAGGCAGGGTCGGCAAAGTCGGGACCAGCTGGCCTCGTGCGCGGCGCCTTGCGAGCATCCTCGTAGGCTTGCCAGGCGACTTCGAACGCATGCTCGAGCTCCGGCGCGAACGCGTCAAAGGCAGGATCGGAATAGGAAGCAAAGAAGCGGGACCGGAGCATATCCTTGCTGAGATGCGGATCGGGCATGCCCGTCCTGACATCCGTGGTCATGGAAACCTTCGACCTTTGCCGCCGGGACCAGCCGCCTTCTTGAGACGCGTTTGGGAAGCTTCTTCTTTGCCGTGGCGGAACTCAGCCACTTCTATCGGACTCTGACGAGACCGCGGATGTCGAACGGTTCTGAGCCCCGCGCGTTCCTCATTCGCTTAGATCTCCTCAGGAAAAATGCAGGATGACGTTGAAGAGAAGTCGCGCAAAAGGCACAGCCGACGACCGCAGCGAACCGACAACGCTTGACGCGCTCAACGCCATCATCGCGGCATCAAAGCCGCTGGTGCCGGGTGCCACGCGGGCAGTTCTGGGTGAAGGGCCGATTGGCGCTTCGATCGCCTTCGTCGGCGAGCAGCCCGGCGACCAGGAGGACCGGCAAGGCCGACCCTTCGTGGGACCCGCCGGCCAGCTGCTGGACCGGGCGATGTCGGACGCAGGCATCGTCCGGCACACGGTCTACGTCACCAACGCCATCAAGCACTTCAAGTTCGAGCAGCGCGGCAAGCGGCGCATCCACCAGAAGCCGACCGCGGGAGAGGTCAGGCACTACCGATGGTGGCTGGACCAAGAACTCAGATTTGTGCACCCGAAACTCGTGGTGGCACTCGGCGCAACAGCCATTCTGGCGCTCGCTGGAAAGCCTCTTCCGATCGATAAATTTCGGGGCCGGGCAGATTTCGATGGCCGCGCCGGCTTCATCACGGTTCATCCATCGCATCTGCTGCGCGTGCCGGACAGGACTGCAAAGGAGCAAGCGTATCGGGAGTTCGTAAAGGACCTGCGAAGCATCCGCAGGTTTGCGAATGCGCACGAGACCCAGAGCGGTCCGTAGCATGCCGCGCGAGACAACGCTTCCGAAGCACCTTCAGCCCATGCTGGCGATCCTTACCGATGCACCGTTCGATGACCCCGGTTGGGTGTTCGAGAGCAAGTGGGATGGGTTTCGCATGGTGGCCAGTATCGAGAATGGCCGAGTGACCCTCTACTCGTGCAACGGCAAGATCGTCAGCGAGACCTATCGACCGGTGGCGCACGCGCTGGAAAAGTGAATGGTGATGCTGTCCTGGATGGCGAACTGGTAGCCCTCGATCAGCACGCATCTCGCGCTTCCAGCTGCTGCAGAATGCGCTACGCGCGCAGGCGGCGCTTCGCTACTATCTCTTCGATCTGATGTTCCTCGGCGGAAAGGATCTCCGTCGGCTGCCCCTGCTCGCGCGCAAGGAGGAGCTACGCGGAGTTCTGCCGAAGCCCCCTCTTCTGGCCTACAGCGCGCACCGACCCGAATGGGGGACCAAGTGCTTCAAGGAGGCGGAGCACGGGCTCGAGGGTATCATGGCCAAACGCGCCGCCAGTCCTTACCTGTCCGGCCAGCGGAGCGGCGACTGGCTGAAGATCAAGGCCGCACGGCGCCAGGAGGTCGTGATCGCGGGGTTCACCGCCCATCGCCTTTCACGCCCGTGCTTCGGCTCGCTGGGGCTCGCCGTTCGGGAAGGCAATGCCTGGCGCTATGTCGGGCATGTCGGCACCGGATTCAGCCACGCCTTGCTGCGCCAGCTTCATGGGCGGCTGCTGGCGTTGCGCACCGACCGGTCGCCATACAAGCAGCGGGTTAAGGACGGGGCGATGACGACCTGCGTAAAGCCGAGGCTGGTGGCCGAAGTCAAATTCACGGAATGGACGGCGGCCGGAGAGAGATGCGACACTCCTCCTTCGTCGGCGTAGCCGGGCCTCGATGTGATGCGCCGTTGTCCGCGCATCGAACATTGATGCCTCCCCGCTGGCCGACCCCCGCCGGGTGACAATGGAACAATACGTGCACGTTACGCATTGTGATTGCGTAGGATTGTCGGTAACCCGGGACTCAGCGTGGCGACACCAACTCTCGGCCTGCACTCGATCGAGGAATACAGGCCACTGATTGGCACGGAGGCGGTTGGCCGCATTCTCGGTAAGGCAGAGAAGCTAGGGGACCTTACCACTGTCAATGTCAGCTCGACGCAATACGGCGGCGGCGTTGCGGAAATCCTCTCCCCGCTCACTTTGCTGATGAACGCCATCGGCATCGAGACAGGCTGGCGCGTCATCGAGGGCCGGCCAGAGTTCTTTGCTTTCACCAAGGAACTCCACAACGGCCTGCAAGGCGGCGTTGTGGATGTCACGGAGGAGAAGAAGCGAGCCTACGAACAGATCCTCTTCGAGAACTCGCTGCGCATGCACCTGGAGCATGACATTGTCATCGTGCACGATCCCCAGGCGCTTCCCTTGGTCCAACACTACCAGCGCTCGGGTCCGTGGTTGTGGTGTTGTCACGTGGACCTTTCGACGCCCGATCTAGTTGTGTGGGACTATCTCAAGCCCATGATCGAACGCTACGACGCAGCAGTTTTTTCTTTGCCTGAATACGCTCAGAACCTGCGCCTGCCCCAGCGCTTTATCATGCCGGCGATCAATCCGTTCTCGACGATCAACAAGGAGCTTAGCGATAGCGAAATCGCCAGAGTCCTCAAGCAGCACGGCATTCCGACAGACCTGCCGCTGGTCGTGCAGGTGTCGCGTTTCGACAAGTGGAAGGATCCCCGCGGCGTGATTGAGGCATGCGAGGTCGTGCGCCGGACCGTGGACTGCACCCTTGTGCTCGTCGGCAGCAAAGCCGATGACGATCCGGAAGCGGCAACCATATTGGAATCCGTACAGGTACTGGCGAACGAGCGCACACTCGTGCTCTCGGTGACCGATGCGCTGCTGGTGAACGCCCTGCAGCGGCGCGCCGCGGTCGTCCTGCAGAAGTCCATCCGGGAAGGGTTTGGCCTGACCGTGGCTGAAGCCATGTGGAAGGGCACCCCAGTGGTCGGCGGCAGCGTCGGTGGCATCTGTCACCAAATCACCGATGGGGAGAACGGTTTTCTTGTCAACTCCGTGCCTGAAGCGGCAGAGCGTATTCTCGATCTCCTGAAAAACCCGAGGCTGCGAGAGAGGATGGGAGCCAATGGGCGTGAGTCGGTCCGTCAACACTTCCTCTTGAGCCGCTATCTTGAAGACTGGATGGACCTGATCGCGTCGTTTCGAGCCGGGTCGTCGTAGGACGATTGTTCTGGAACAGCGCGGCAAGCCGAGCGCATCGCTCAACTCGATCCCCCGGGCGGAGCGTCTCCCCCCGAAACTCTACGGTGGCACCAAACGGGTCGTCACATGGCAGAGCTGGTTGCCCTCGGGCGTGAGGTTACGCTGTTCGCCAGCGGAAACTCGGTCACAACCGGCAGCCTGGTGCTGATTGTCCCAAAGGCGCTCCGCTCAGGCGCCCGCGGCCGGACCGGTTCCCCCTACGCACCTGGAACTTGATGCTATCGCCGCCTCGGACTTCGACATCTTGCACTGGCAGCTCAACTGGCTCCACTTGCCGCTGCTCAAACGGCTTGGCATGCCCAACTAAGGACGCATCATAGGCCCGATACCCCGGCCCCCCCGACAGTAGTGCTCCGCTTCCCACGCGACTTGCTCATCTGTCCCTTCGATCAGCATCGCCCATCCGTGCCATTTGGACCGGCGCCGGGTCTGCGCGCCCGTTGAGCCGCGCTTTACGGGTGAATATCCCGGCAAAGCCGGGGCTTTAGAGCTGGAACCGCCCGAGGCGGTCGCTGACGCGGGCCCAGAGATTTGTACCGCCCAAAGGCGGTCATCTCCGAAGGTTGAGTTGGCCCAACCTCTAATCCTGCTTCTCCTGGTTGCGGATGTACGCCCGTATCGCGGCCTCGAGGGAGATATGCGGGCCAATTGAGACGTATTTGCCTACTCGCGAGTGGGTTCCGGTTCGTGCTGCGGATGCTAAGGTTCTCGCTGATTACGCATTGTGCCCCGATCCGTCCCAGCTAGCTATTCGCCTCGATAACTGCTCCGTAGAAGCCGTGCGTGTCCGGACCTATTATGGCGTCTCCGCAGATCACCGCCGTCGGAGCGAAGTTGGCGGTCGGGTCGATGCTCGGCCGCTTGCCTTGGTGCTCAATCAGCATGAGAGTTCAATTCGTCTCGTTCATATGGCCCAAATGGCATAGTCCATGGATGAGCGAGAATCGCCAGTTGTTCCAGCGGGCGATTGCGACGGGCCACGCAACAAGGGCGATGCCCAAGAGCGTGCCTATCGCTGGGTGCATCGATCCCGGCGAAGACCGCGCGACGAGCCGGTTTCCAAGCTGGACGGCCTATCCCGGCTACAGTTTCGCACGCACAAGGGATATAACGTGTCCGAGCACCGCACGGCTCTCAAGAGGCTCGGCGCTTACGCCATACATTGAAACTTGATGAGCCGATCTGCGTCTATTCGCTAATCAGGTAGCCACCGACGAGCATGAGGCCAATCCCCGTGCCCTTCTGCAGCATCTTCGTGCGACCTAGCGATTCCTTAGCGATGCGAGGAAAGAACAGTGTCAACACGATGCCGAGCGCAAAGACGAAACCGGCCTGGAACGAATTCACGAGAAACACCAACGCGACGGGCGCCAGAAGCGTCGCGTAAAGCGTGACGGCTTCGCTAACGCTGAACAATGTCCTACTCAACGCGATAAGTCCAACCGCGGAGAATTGCTGCCGCTTGAACAGGTCCAGGAAGTCTCTGCGGTAGCTTGGGACGCTGGATAGGAGTGTCAAACCGGTCACCACTTGGCCAACGAAACCCCAGAATAGCGACACCCAAAAACCCGCTTGCATTGCGACCAACTTAAAAATCACGCCATTGACCGCACTCAAGAACGAAGCCCCTAGCATCAATGCTACGACGTTTCGCTTGAACATCGTTCCGCGCCGACCAAACTCAAACGACAATGCGAGCGCACCGGCAATAATAACACACGAACCTAATCCTTGGATAAGCGTGATCGTTTCACCCAGGATAAGGTAGCTCAGGAAGTAGGCAAAGATCGGCACGGTCTGATAAAGCGGTGTGACGAAGGATGCCTCATCGAGATCGAGTGCTTGGAGATAACAAACAGCGGCGAAGACGCTTAGCATCCCGGTCGCAACTAACGCAGATCCTTGAATGAGGTTGACATCGTACGCCTTGCGCTGAAAGAATAATATGATCGGGATTGCCACGCCACTGAACAGCGAAGAGAGTATGACGATGGATCCGATGCTCTTCTCCTTCAGGTATCTCGACAGCAGGAGCTTGTCGTTATGGTTGGCGCAGGCGAGAAGGAATGGAGCCCACAGGGCGATAAAAAACCAGCTCATGATCGCCACTCCGTCGAGAACTGTCTCTACCGCCGCCCGAGGCGGAGACTGTGGCCGATGCGGGCCCTCGCGTGCATTCAAGGACGGTTCGGAGAACCCGCGCCAGGCTCATGCAGCGCGCCGAGCACATGATCGAGGTGGTGTCCGGCGTGAGTGGCCTTGGCCGCGAGATAGCGCCGATTGTCGATGTTGACCGGGCCATGCAGCGGCACGCGCTCCGAGACATCGATCCCGGCGCGAGAGAGCGCCGCAAGCTTACTCGGGTTATTGGTCATCAAGCGAACCCGCTTGCAGCCAAGCATCTGCAAAATGCGGACGGCGACCCCGTAGTCGCGTTCATCGTCCTCGAATCCAAGAACGCCGTTGGCCTCGAAAGTGTCGAGTCCTGCATCCTGCAGCTGATAGGCTCGAATCTTGTTGGCCAGGCCGAGGCCGCGACCTTCCTGCTCGAGGTAAAGCACGATGCCACCGCCGTGCTGCGCCAGCTGCAGGAATGCCAGACGGAGCTGATCGCCACAGTCGCAGCGGCGCGAGCCAAACACATCGCCCGTCAAGCACGCCGAATGAAGCCGTACCAGTACTGGCTGGGTCAGATCCGGTGATCCGACGATCAGAGCAATCGGGGTGCCGCCGCTGCCATCCCGAAACACGACGAAGCGGGCCGGGAAGCCGCTGAGCGGAAGTGTCGCTTCGGTTGCGAAAGTGACGGCACCAGCAGCGGCACACCGATACTGCGCCACCGCCTCGGCAGTGACCGCGACCAGCGGTGGTTCACACACGTGCACCGCGGGCGAGTTCCCGGCGCCGATCAGCAATGCCCGCAAGCGCTGGGAGTGTTTAGCCAGTTGGATCGCCACGTCGGCGCTGGCACCGGCTGGAACGAGTTCGAATTGGCAGCTGACCTGGGTTGCCGAGGCGAACGAGATGATTTCGCCAGCGCCGCAGAAGTCGGGAAGCGCGATACCGATAGGCTCTAGCGCCTCCACGCCTATGACGCGGGCGCGGCGGGCGGTGACCAGGAGGAAGGGTTGAACCGGCTGGCTCAACTGGCGAAAGGCGACAAGCATTGGCTCGGTCATGCCGTCGACCGGCAATGCCGTTATGGCGTCGCTGACAGACGTAATGAGTACCGGCCGCCCCGACCGGAATTCCAACAGGGCTCGTTCAACCGCGACCTGTGCGCGCTCACCGAGCAAGCTCGCTTTCGTGTCCTCGATCATCGTCCGCCGTCTCGATCGCGCCGGCAAACAGTCGGCCGGACTCTTGCCAAGTGGGGAACTGCGCCGCGGCCGCACGAGCGTTTATCGCGAGCCGCTGCCGTTCGGCGCGATCGCTGATCAGGCGGCGCAGCGCCTCCGCCAGCGCGGCAACATCGTCCGGCGGCACCAGCAGACCGGTTCCCGCAGGCACAGTGTCGGGGATTGCGCCCGCCATAGTAGAGATGACCGGCAGCCCGTGCGAGATCGCTTCCGTGAGGGCCATGCCATACCCCTCGAAACGCGACGCGAGCACAAATAAGTCGGATGCCATGTACAGGTCATTAATACGCTCAGGTGGTACGGCGCCGAGCACCGCAATCCTGTCGCCGAGACCGCGGGCCGAGATATCGGCGTCGAGCCGCGCAGCGGCATCCAGGTTGCGAGTCAGGTCACCGGCAATCGTCAGCCGCCAGGGCATGTCGCCAAGCGTAGCAACCGCTGCAGCCAACACATCGTATCCTTTGACGGGTACCACCGAACCGACCGAGAGAAGCCGAACAACGCCATCGTTGTTGCCGCGTGCTGGCGGAACGGGATCATTCCCCGGTCGCACAACGCTGACGCGCTGAGACGGGACGTCGTAGTCAGTAATCACAATCCGAGCGGTTGCCTCACTCGTGACTACAACGCGCGCGGCAGCACCGAGCGCGGCGCGCTCGGTCTCGCGGAACGCGTCCGCCTGCGTGGTGTCGAGGCCGGGGTCCAGGGCAAGCGGTTGGTGCACCAATGCGATGAGAGGCGTGCGGGATCGGAGCGCGCTGGCCTCAGGCAGCGCCCCGAACGCTAGCCCATCGAGGACCGTCGGACACCCGGCCGGCACCGCAGATAGTATAGCCAGCGCCTTCGCGCGTTGAGCGACGCTTGGAAACGGAAAGCCGCCGCCTACGTCTACGACATCCACCTGCCAACCCATATGCCGAAGCTCCCGGATGATGCGCCGGTCATAGCGATAACCTCCGGTCGGCGTGGCCAGATCACCCGGCACGCCGAATGCCACACGCATGTTCGTGGGTGGAAACCTGCGCACAGTCCGGACCCGCCAAGTCAGAGGCGTTCTGCGCCAATAGCAAGCGTACATATCTCCGAGACGAAACTCCTCTCGTTGCTAACTGAGTTTCGCTTCCTTCCAGGCGCACAGAGAGAGGCCGCCCCGAAGGGAATCCAACCGGGCGTGTCGCCCGATCGCATCGAGCACGGTGAGCAGCAATGCGGCGGCGCCGGACATGTCTCCCTTTGGGACGAACGTCCAGGTAGCAAGCCGACTGCGGTGAAACCCAGCCTCATAAAGCAGCGCGGAACATTCACCGTGAGTCAGCGCTCGATCGCTTGAAAGGTGCTTGGTAGCAAAACCCAGCAGAGGCGCGATCGTCCGATACCACGCATAATCAGCATTCAGTGTCAGACAGAAAAACCGGCCACCACACTTTAGCACCCTATGGACGCTGGCGAGGACTGCTCGCTTGTCGAGCATGTGTTCCAGAGCGCCGACGCAGATGGCGAGGTCGATCGAATGGTCCGCGATTCCGCTTAGGTCCTCGGCATCACCCACCTCGAACGAAAGATTGACTCGACCCGGCGAGCGAAGAAGGTGGGCACGCGCCAAGTTGATCATGCCCGGCGAGATATCAATCCCGATGCCACGCGCTACTTCTGGGCCAAGGGCGAGGAGGTGATGGCCGGTACCGCAACCGACGTCCAGGACAATGTCGGTCGAGCAGGGGCGAGCCAGTCTTCGCACAAGCGCGAGTCGGTATCCGAGTAGCCGCTGCGCATCACCGTGCTTCTCATCAGAACCCATTGAGGCACATTGATCAAAGAATGACCTGATGTCCGCGGTGTTGCACGAGGGAGTGGTCACGACCCCTCGAGCCGGCGACGAAGGGCGGTCGTTGTTCCGTGCCAGGTGGTGGCGGTTTCTTTTCAAGGCCTGCGCTCAGGCACGAGCTTAGCTGACACTTCGCGGAACTCACGGGGATGTCCGCTTCCGGATATGGTGGCCACGCAGCCTCCGGAAAACGGTTCTAGCCTCAATCGCATAACCCGATTGTTCAATGGCAGTTCCCGGGAGACGCGCAATGCAACGGTTAACGCTTCACCCGTCGCCGATCCGCGGTATGGCAGTCAGATTTGCGCCGATCGGCTCCAACAGCCGCTCAATGCCGCTTAGTAGCTCTGGAACTTCGGGTCAAAAGGCCGCGAAGGTAATGGCTCTCAGGCGCAGCTCACCGGGTCAAACCATACGCCGCTTGGGGGTAATGGGTCATGTTCTGGCTGATCACGCTCACGCTCGCCGATCATGCACGTGTCGCCGTCCTCGTAATCATTATCAGTGTAAGCCGGTCGCTTACGGCCAAAGCTCACGGTCTCGGTGGCGCTGCTCGCCAATCGTCGTTAACGCGGCAACCCCTTCAAAACTCGAACGTTCACCATGCAGGCTAAGCGGGCAGGTATCCGAAGGGTGTCGATATGCAGAAGATGTTAGTTCTGAGCGCCGTCGGGTCGATGCTTGTTCTCGGCGCCGGCAGCACCGATGCGGCAGTGGCCGAGCCTGTCTCTCTCAAGGGGTTGGTGCACAAGGTGCAAATGGGCGGTGACAAAGCGCCCGGCGCTCGTGGTCAGGAAGGCGGCGGCAAGAGTACCGCTCCAGGGAGCCGCGACGGCAATGGTGGCCCCGGTATGGGTCAGGGCAAGGGAGGCGAGCGCGGTGCTGGACCGGCGAAGGGCGCCGGGGCGGACAAGAGCGCTGGCCCTGAGAACGCCGATCGTGGCACGCAGATGCGCTCGGGTGAAAAACGCACGCGCGAAGGGCGGCAGCGAAGCAGTGAACGCGGCGGTCGCACCGATGTCGACGTAAATGTCCGTGGAGAGCGGGGCGATCGGAGCAGAGTTGACCGCCGTACCAGAATTGACATCGATGACAATCGCGGACGGCGGGCTCGTGGACGCGATGTGGATGTCGACATTCGTGGCTACGGCTATGGCCCATCGTCTGGTCGAGCCAGCTGCCAAGATATCTTGCGCCGCTACAGGCAGTGCGTGGCGCGTTAAACGAAAGGCTCTTGTAGCCTGAGGAGGTCGCAATGAGGACCCTTAGAAAAGCGCTTCTCGCGTCGAGCGTCGGAGTGCTAACCGCAGGCACCGCATCGGCGGCGGTGGTGTGCAATGAGGATGGCGATTGTTGGCGCGTCGAGGGTAAACCGACATACGGGCCTGAGCTGAGATTACGAGCTGAGATTACGCATTGATCCTGATGATTGGAGGTGGTCGCCTGGCGAACGGTATCGTTGGCGCGAACCTGGCGCGGGCCGCAGCTACTATCGCGGCGGTGTGTAGGTGCCGATCGAGTAGGACAGCTGTTCAGGCTATCCGAGGGTGAAGCCGTCCCGAGCGGTCGGCTTCACTTTTGTGTCGAGACCGACGATGACGGCGCGCAGTTCCTCAACGTTGAGGATATGGCCCGCACGACCGATGTGCGAAAGAGCCGTGACATCCTCTCGGACGAATCGGGCCGGGCGTTGGGGTGCGGGACGTCACGCCAAACAAAACCCGACGGATCCGGCACCAGCAGCTCAAGCGCGACTTTGCAGAGACAAGTCGTGGGCGCGCTGAGCAGGGCGGTGTTGGCAAGCGGGGTCGACCTGCTGAACCTTGTGGCACCGTTCCTGGGCGATCTTTGGCCCCCTAGCCCGCAAACAATAGCAATCGGGACAAGGTTCCGGGTTGTGCCGAGAGGTGCAGCTCGAGCCTCGCCGCTGAAGTTCGGGAACCGCGCATACCCGGCGGCAGTTGGCTAATCACCCACCTTTTCGCCTGGCTAGCGCGGCCAATGGACTGAGAAGCATCATGCCCCCGAACTATCCCAAGCCACCGTTCTCCACGCAAAAACAGCCGATGCCGGGCCTTACTGCCAAGATGCAACCGGTGCCTGACCACGGCGAGGAAAGCTATAGGGGCTCCGCTCGTCTCAATAACAAGAGGGCCATCATCACCGGTGGCGACAGCGGCATCGGCCGCGCCGTCGCCATCGCCTACGCGCGCGAGGGCGCCGACATCCTCATCTCGTATCTCGAGGAGCATGAGGACGCCGAGGCGACGAAGCGTATGGTCGAAGATGCGGGCCGGAAGGCCGTGCTCGTGGCCGGCGACATTCAAAACGCCGCGCATTGCCGGAAAATTGTCGAGAAGGCCGTGTCTGACTTGGGCGGGATCGACATCCTTGTCAACAACGCCGCCCACCAGGCGAGCTTTAAGGATATCGCTGACATATCGGACGAGGAGTGGGAGCTGACGTTCCGGGTGAACATCCATGCCATGTTCTATTTGACAAAGGCAGCCGTCGCGCACATGAGGCCCGGCAGCGCCATCATCAACACCGCGTCGATCAATTCCGATACGCCCAATCCGATACTCCTTGCTTATGCCACGACCAAGGGTGCTATTCAGAATTTCACCGCGGGTCTTGCGCAACTCCTTGCCGACAAGGGGATTCGCGCCAATGCCGTCGCTCCCGGTCCCATCTGGACGCCGCTGATCCCGTCGACCCTGCCGCAGGATTGGGTATCGAGCTTCGGGCAACAGGTGCCGATGAAGCGTCCCGGTCAGCCCGCCGAGCTTGCCACAGCCTTCGTGATGCTGGCCGACCCGCTGTCCAGCTACGTCTCCGGCGCCACTGTCGCCGTGACCGGTGGCAAACCGATCATTTAGTGTGCTCAAAGAGACCAGCCATGCCACGCAATGCCTCTGATGCGCTCGTTGAAACCTTGATCACATGGGGCGTGGACGTGGTTTTCGGTATGCCCGGCGACGGCATCAACGGCATCATGGAGGCACTCCGCACGCATCAGGACCGAATCCGGTTCGTGCAGGTTCGGCATGAGGAGTCGGCAGCATTAATGGCGTGCGGCTACGCCAAGTGGACCGGCAGGCTCGGATGCTGCCTGGCCACCACGGGCCCCGGCGGCATCCACCTCCTCAACGGTCTCTATGACGCCAAGGCCGACCGGGCGCCGGTCATCGCCATTACCGGTCTGCCTTACCACGACCTCAGCGACACGCACACGCAGCAGGACGTCGATCACACCCGGCTGTTCATGGACGTGGCGCGATACTCGACGCGCATCATGGGGCCGGCCCAGGTCGAAAATGCCGTGACGCTTGCCTGCCGCACGGCGTTGGCCGAAAGAGGCGTCGCGCATGTCGCCATACCGACCGACGTGCAGGAGCAAGAGGTCGAGGAGGCGCCGCGCTCCCCCCGCAACGTGAAGCACCATGTCTCTCTCGCGCAGGCGGAGGCGCGGCGCATACCGTCCGATGACGACATCGCACGGGCGGTGGACATCCTGAATGCCGGCCAACGGGTCGTGATCCTGGCCGGACAGGGTGCCCTCGGCGCGCGGGCGGAGCTGATCGAGACTGCCGAACGGCTCGGCGCACCGGTCATCAAGCCCCTCCTGGGAAAAGCCGTGCTGCCGGATGCGCATCCTTTGACCACGGGCGGCATTGGCCTGCTTGGCACGCGGCCATCGCAAGAGGCTATGGAGACTTGTGATACCTTGCTGATCGTCGGCAGCACCTTCCCCTACATCGAATACTATCCCAAGCCCGGGCAGGCCCGCGGCGTGCAGATCGACTGCGATGCGACTCGCATCGGCCTGCGGTTTCCTGTCGAGGTGGGGCTTGCCGGCGATGCCGCAGTCACGCTGCGGATGCTCAACGCGTGTCTTGAGCCGAAGTCCGATCGCCGCTTTCTTGAGGATGCGCAGAAGAAAATGCAGGCATGGCGGGACCTGCTGCGCCGCTCAGCGGATCGGCCCGGCCATCCGATGAAGCCTCAGAAGATCGCGCAAGCGCTTGGCGAGCGCCTCGCGCCGGATGCAATCGTCGTCTGCGATTCCGGTCACAACACCGGTCTTTGCGCGCGGCATGTCGAACTGACGGAAAGGCAGACCTTCGGCGTCTCCGGTCACATGGCCACGATGGCCTGCGGGATTCCCTATGCGGTCGCGGCAAGCCTGGCCCATCCGGGCAGGCAGGTGATTGCCTTCGTCGGAGACGGCGGCTTGAGCATGCTGTTGGGCGAACTCGCAACCGTCACGCGGTACAAGCTTCCCATCAAAGTCGTCGTGCTCAAGAACAATACGCTCGGGCAGATCAAGTGGGAGCAGATGATGTTCCTCGGCAATCCGGAATACGAGTGCGACTTGCAGCCGATCGACTTTGTGAAAGCTGCTGAGTCGATGGGCATCCGCGGCTGGCGGGCCGAGGAGCCCCAGGATTGCGGAAAGAATCCTTGACGTAGCCCTCGCACATGCGGGGCCCGCCCTCGTCGAGGCCGTCGTCGACCCGAACGAGCCGCTTCTGCCGCCAAAGCGCATGGAGGAATACGCGAGGAACCTCGAGAACGCGCTCGAGGCGGGCACGCCAGGTGCAGCAGAAATCCGGCGAGCGCTGCAAGAAGAGCCCGCCCGCAGCATGCTCCAGCCATGAACAAAATCGGAACGCCGCGGCAGGCTCGCCCATCTTTCAACAAGCAGCTTGTCCGTGCGATGCATTGCTGGTGCTGCCCCGGTCGGCGGGTTGCCGGGTGTCAGCGGGCACCGCTGGCATCCACGCGATTGATAGTCAGTTATCGGCGTGCCGCTTTTCGGCGGCACTACTGGACGTGGCTGACCGGTCTGCCGGCTTACATCGGGTGGCTCGGCCCAATTGCGCCAGCTTGCCCGCGTTCTGGCGGTCCTCTTTTCGGTACGCCAAGACCTACGGAACAAGTCTAGCCACGACGCGTTGCAGTGCTGGCACGAGGAGAGTCGCCATGTCATTGCATGTCTTCCAGTATAGAGAAACCGAGATCTTCGCACTCACACACGACGGGGCCGGCGCCAACTTGCCGGGGCGGACACGTGCTGGATGGCGCTTCATCGATACCCTCGATCCGGTTCATTTTGCGTGGGGCGAGGAGAACTTCGGTGCAGCGTGGGCGGCACTTGACGCGAACGGCTTCTTTCTGTTCGAGGGCGAGATGGTATCGATGGATCACGTCCCCGAGCATGACGCATTGTCGGCGCGGTAAACGAGAGACACCCTGCAAACCGTGGGATTCACAGGTTGCCCATTCGCGGCTCGCGAGGCCCGGGGAATACTCAACCCAAGCATAGACTAACCGACAGGTGTGACCGGCGGTTCCAGGATCGGCATAAATCCGCCAAGCCCCGCCGCGTCCTGAAGGACAACGAGACCTTCACGATGCGCAAGGACGGCAGGGTGGTGGCCCGCGCTGGTGGATGCCGGCAGCGATACGCGCGCTCGCGGTGAGCATGCGCACCATGGACGAGCTCGACCATACGTCTGCGCAGCATCGTGGACGAGGCTTTTCGCCAGCGGGCCGTCGGCATGGAGCCGCGCATCTTTGCCCTGGCAGACGAGCTCGCGGCCGACCTGTTCGGCGATGGAAGTCCTGCCGTCCTGGACGAGCGCTATACACGGGGACTGCCCCTGGCGGTCATTTGCGAGCTCCTCGATCTGCCACGTGCCGACCGGCTCGGGTTCATCGCCTTGGCCAACAGTCTCACCCGCCTGACCGGTCCTCTCAGCTTCCCGCGCATGCTTGACGGCATCGGCGCTACGCAACCACGTTGATTTGCAGTGCTTAGC
>Ga0075431_100002338_pt1 | contig 18203 bp, 14 predicted proteins | sample RhiMetdeltSRZDD5_FD_75297 | JGI IMG/M metagenome (GOLD analysis project Ga0075431, IMG submission 75297) | Populus rhizosphere microbial communities from Tennessee, USA - Rhizosphere MetaG P. deltoides SRZDD5 | ecosystem: Host-associated > Plants > Roots > Rhizosphere > Soil | place: USA... | reverse complement strand
AGCGGTTTGGCGGACCTCGATCAGGACCGGCGAGGTGTGCCAGACCTGCTTCAGGGACTCGAGCTCTTTGATGTTGGCCACCTTCCGGCGCCACTGCACGCACGGATAGATGCTGCCGTACGGATCGATGGCGAACGACGATCGCCCCGTGCCGCACACCGCTTCTCCCGGCGCGTCCGAGCGCGGGGCCGGGACCGGCTCCATGCGCGCCGCCGCGTAGGCGGGATCCGACCAGTAGGACTTCAGGAACTCATCGGTGGCCATCAGGGAGAGCGGATCCTTGTCGCCGTCGTCCCGGGGCGTGATCACCGGGTCGAAGATGATGGTCACCCCCAGCTCGCGGGCCAGCTTGTGCAGATCGAGCACCTCGGCCTGGTTGTGACGCGTGACCGGGCACTTCAGCGTCACCTTGATCCCCTGGGCCCTCAGGTTCCTGACTGCATTGACCACGCGCTGCAGGGAGCCGGGGACGCAGGTCAGCCTGTCGTGCGTTTCCGGCTTCGCGCCGTGGATGCTGATCTCGATCTCGATCGGGTTGGCGACATCCTTGAGCCTCTTCGCCATGGCCTCGTCGATCAGGTAGGCGTTGGTGTAGATCCGGATGGCGAAGCCGAGCTGACGCGCCCGGGCCGCGATCTCGAAGAAATCCCGCCGGACCAGCGGCTCCCCTCCCGAGAGCGTCAGGTAGAGGATGTTGAAGTCGGCCAGCTTCTGCAGGGCGTCGAAGACCTCCTGCGTGGTCATCTCTTTCTGGCCGGTCGGGCAGTTGTAGCAGAAGGAGCAGGCGTGGTTGCACACGAAGGTCAGCTCGAAGAGCGCCGACATTGGCACCGCGCGGCTCCAGTTGCGGACCGTAATCTCCTGCAGGGCATTTGCCATGTCAGCTCACCATCCCATGTTCCCGGAGCTCACGGAGGAACGCCAGGATGTCCCGGCGCGCCTCGTCGGGCGCGACGTCGAAGTCCGCGAGGACCGATTGGAGGGCCGATTCCACGATCTGCTCCACCGTCCGCTTGCCGTCTATCTTATCCCAGACGACGCTGCCGATCTCGTTTACCACCTTCACCTCGGCGCGCTCCGGCATGACCACGGTCGCCTCTCCGTCGTAGATGCGATACGCCACGTTGGGGTTCTTGGTGAGAACGATTCCCTGGTCCATCACCCGACGCGCTCCTCGACGACGTTCCAGAACCCGCCGTCCTTGCGGAAGTGCAGCCGCCAGACCGACACCTGCTCGATCGCCCGCGCCACCACCTCGACCGCCCTGGCCGATTGCTTCGTCTCCTGCATCACGAAGGGCAGGCTGCCCGCCAGCTCGGCCAAGGCGCGCGCGCCCGGGAGCGGCTCGCGGCGCACCTCGGTGCTCTGCACCAGCCGGTTGAACGAGGCCACCGGGAAGGACGCCCTCGTCTCGGGCACCCTGTGGTGCGCCATCCCGAACGGGATGCCGGCCGCCTCGTACCGCCCGGCGTTCCGGATCACCAGGGTCAGGTCGTCGCTCAGGACGACATCGTCTGGCGACAGGTGAGTCACCGTCGTCTTGCCGCTTCCCGACGGGCCGAAAAACACGTAGGCCTTTCCCCGGCGCACGATACCCGAAGCGTGCAGCAGGAAGCCGCCCCTCTCCAGGACGAACGAGGCGGTCACGACGCGCAGGAAGTTCTCCAGGCCGCGATCGAACAGCGGCCCCTCGTCGGCCGTCAGCGCCAGCTCGGCGCGCCGGGCGAACGCCTCGAGGTAACCCGCGAACTCGTAGGACCACAGCGTCAGCCTCGGGCCTTCGAGCCGGCTCTCGAGACGATAGGTCTCTCCGGCCGGCCCCCCCCGGAACTCCAGGAACCGGTCGACCCCGGCCCGCCGCAGGGCGATGCGGACGTCCGGGACTCCCGCCTCGCGCACCACGAAAGGCCGGTACCGGGAGTCGAGGGCCTCGGCAAGCCGCGCGGACAGGCCCGAGATCCCGATGACGAGCGGGCCGATGGACAGGGTGACAGACCTAGGGCCGAAGGCCTCGCCCGGCGAGGTAAAGTACCCCTCGTCCGGGCGGAATTCCCCCCCCGTTCGAGCGGGGCTGATCTCCACACCGGATGACATCACGTGGTCGCGAACCCCCAAGGTTTGCGCCGACCCAATCGATGCAGATGGCTTCAAGGTCGGGCGAAATATACCCCGATCCCCCCCTCCTGTCCAAATCATTCTGCGTGTGAAAAGGCACACAGGTTGGCACTTCTGGGTGGTTTGGGGGTCCCAATTCCGTGATCCCGGAACGGGGGGGCGGGAAATCCGGCCCGATCAGCGCTCCAGGACCTGGAGCCCCTTCCCGGGCGGGGACTTGGTCCCGGCGGTTTTCGGCAGGTTGGTCGAGAAGAAACGCACGATGGCGTCGTCGTACGTCTTCTTGTCCTCGGCGTAGAGGCCGGTCACCACGGACGCCTTGAGCTGCAGGAAGTTCTTCCCCCCCTGCGGTCCTTCCGGAATGGCCTCATAGAGGGCCTTCTGCTCCATGAAGCGCTCGGGGGGGTCGGACGCCGCAATCAGGAGGATGTTGCGGTCCGCCAGTCGGCTGAGCGAGCCCGCGAGCGTCACGCCGGACGAGCGCAGGGCCAGCAGCGGTTTGTAGGCGGCCCGCAGGACCGGCATCAGGAAATGCAGGGCGGGGGGGATGCTGGCTCGCCCCAGGCGGTCGACCTGGGAGGCCACGTCCGGGTACAGGGAATCGAGGGCCAGGGCCACGATGGTCGAATTGTCCAGCGCGGCCTGCGCCCCGGCGTACGCCCCCATGCCGATGCCCCACAGGCCGATCCGGCTGCTGTCGATGTCGCTTCGCGTCTTCAGGAAATCGACCGCCGCCTGGATGTCCCGCGTCTCGTCGATTCCGAGCGTCGCCCCCGAACCGGTCGAGGCGCCATGACCCCGGAAATCGAACACCAGGAGGGCGTATCCGGATCGGTTCAGGGAGACCGCCGAACTGAGCAGGGTCGACCGCGAGCCGCCGAGATCGTGACACAGAATGATGACCGGGGCCTTCGGTGCCCCCTTGACCAGCCAGCCGGACAGCGTGATGCCGTCGGAGGTCTGGAACGTGACGTCTTCCGTCCGCAGCATGAGGTCCGCGGGGTCGAGGGCCGTCGTCTCGCGCGGCGGGTGGGTGACCTTGTAGAGAAAGAAGCCGGCGCCGCCGGCCCAGAGGGCCGCGACGACGAACAGGAACGTGAGGATCTGGCCGGGTGCGGAGGACAAGAACGACGGGCCGTTCTTCGCCATCGGGGCGGGATGATAACACGACTGGGAGCCTGGGAATCGAACGGTGCACGCCGGCGCGTCCCTCAGGACGTCTGGCCGGCGCGTTCGAGCCCTGCCTTGATCTTTTCGGCCAGTCCCCTGCCCACGGCCTCGGCGACCGATTCCACGGGCGCCTCCCGCACCCCCTGCACCGATCCGAACCGGCGCAGCAGAAGCCGCGCGCGCTTCGGTCCGACCCCTTCGATGCCGGTCAGCTCGGTCGACAGGGTCCGCCTGGAGCGCACCTTGCGATGGTAGGTAATGGCGAACCGGTGGGCCTCGTCCCTGATCCGCTGGACGAGATGCAGGATCGGCGAGTCGTGCGGCAGCCGGACCGAATCGCTCCGGCCGTCGAGGAAGATCTCCTCTTCACGCTTGGCGATCGATGCAACTTGAAGATGCCCGACCCCGAGACGCTCGAGGACCGCCGCCGCCGAGGAGAGCTGTCCCTTGCCGCCGTCGATCAGGACCAGGTCCGGCAGGTCCTTCCCTTCCTTCAGCAGCCGGGCGTAGCGCCGCCCGACCACCTCTGCCATGGCGGCAAAGTCGTCGCTTCCCTCCACGGTCTTCACCCTGAAGCGGCGAAAGTCCGGGCGCTTCGGCCGTCCGGCCTCCCAGACCACGAGCGAGGCCACCTGGTCGCTCCCCTGGACATGGGAGATGTCGAAGCATTCGATGCGGTGGGGCGGCTCGTCGAGGCCGAGCGCCTCCTGGAGCCCCTCGAGGATCTCGACGCCGTAGGTGTGCGGCGCCCGGAACATCGCCTCGAAGGAGATCTTCGCGTTGCGCGCCGCCGTCTCGAGCAGGCGCCGCCGCGGGCCGCGCTGCGGCGCGAGGATGACCACCTTCGATCCTTTCCTCCCGACGAGCCAGTCCTGCAGGACTTCGGCGGACGCCGGCTCGATCTGCACGCAGATGGTCTTCGGGATGTAGTCCACGCTCTCGAAATACCGCGCCAGGCAGGTGGCCAGGAACTCGGCGTCGTCCTCACGGATCCCCTCGAAGGAGAACTCGCGGCGCGCCTGCACCTGCCCCTCCCGCATCTGGAAGATCTGCACCGACGCCAGGTCGTTCTCGCGGTGGTAGGCGACGTAATCCTCCTCCTCGAGACCGACCGAGGCGATCCGCTGCTTCTCGGACGAGGTCTCGAGGCTCTTCGCCAGGTCGCGGTAGTGCGCGGCCGCTTCAAAGTTCTCGTCGGTGGATGCCGCGAGCATCCTCTCTTTCAGGCTCCTGAGCAGATCCCTGTTACGGCCCTCCAGGAAGAGGCGGGCATCCTGCACGGCCTGGCGGTACTCGTCGTCCTTCACCAGCCCCGCGCACGGCCCCAGGCACTGGTTCAGCTGGTAGAGCAGGCACGGGCGGGGACGCGTCCCGTCCATGTCCTCCAGGTAGCAGGTGGCGACCTTGAAGTGGCGGGCGACCATCTGGATCGAGCGCCGCGCCGTCGAGGCCGGGACGTACGGCCCGAAATAGGCGTTGCCGTCCAGGCGCGCCCGGCGCACCAGGACGACCCGCGGGAAGCGCTCGGCCGTGGTCATCTTGAGATAGGGAAAGTTCTTGTCGTCCCGCAGCCTGATGTTGTACCGCGGGCGCTCCTTCTTGATGAGGTTGTTCTCGAGGATCAGCGCCTCGACCTCGGTGCGCGTGACGATGTACTCCAGGTCGTGGATGTCGTCGAGGAGCGCGTCGGTCTTCGGCGCCTGCCCGGACGAGGCGGCCTGGAAGTAGGAGCGAACGCGGCTCTTGAGCGAGCGCGCCTTGCCGACGTAGACCACCCTGCCGCGCCGGTCGCGGTACAGGTAGACCCCCGGGCTCTCCGGCAGGTCGTCCAGCTTCCGGCGGGCGGGCGCCTGGGGGTCCATGTCGCGTCACCTCCAGGCGAGGATGGAAATGCGCCGGTCCCCGGCGCGATCCTCGAATGCCGCCGCTTCACTGAGAGGACACTCGTTCGAGTCCAGGCCAGGGACCCTGCTCTCGAACCCTCCGTCCAGCAGCGCGATGCGAGCGCCCCGATCGTGCAGCGCGGCGGCCAGGGTGCCGCAGGATTCCAGCCATGGCAACGGGCTGTATCGTCCCGGAGGGCCGAACAGCAATGGATCGAAGGCGTGGAAGGACAGGGCAGGATTGTTGCTGGCGAGGAAGCCGCCGCTGCCGGCCCGCTCGAGCGCGACTTTCACCGCACGCCGGTCGAGCGAAACGTCCGGGATGTCCGACCGGGCCGCCCGGACCGCGAGCGGGAGCCAGCCGCACAGGACCGTCCCCGCGAGCCCCACGCAGATCCAGGTGAGGCGGCGACCCCGCAACAGGTCGAGGCGCCCGGCGGCCGCCACGAGCCCGGCGGCGGCCGCCACGAGGAGAAAGGGAAGAACGGAGGCGATGACCCTGTCGTTCCGGAAGGTGAGGAGCATGAGCACGAGAGTCAGGGCCGGAGCCGCGACGAACGCCAGCCTGAGCCGTTGACCTCGCTGCGGGAGGAGGACCGCGGCACACGCCATGAGCCCGGCGAGCCCCACGGGACCCAGGCCGAGGGGCAACCCCCGGACCCCTATCTGCATGGCATTGTCGGCGACGCGCATCGCGACCTTGCCCGGATTCGCCGCGATGAAAGGCATCACTCCTTTCCAGCGATCCAGGAGCGCCAGGTAGACCGAGACATCGGGCGGGTTTCCCCGACCGTCATGGAGCGACTGCCCGACGAAGAACAGCTCCGCGGTCTTTCCCGTGACCGTCCACTCCCCCGTAGCGGACCTGAGAAAAAGAAGGTACGGAGACGCAAAGGCCAGAAGCGCGGCCGCGAAGGCTCCGAATCGAAGCAGTTTCGCCCTTCGAGGATCGTCCGACCCGAGAAGGACCAGGCCGCAGGCCAGGAATCCGACGAGGAGGCCTTCCGGCCTGGCAAGGTAGGCCAGGCCGTACAGCGCCCCGGCCAGCGCCCACCGCCATGCTGGGATGCTTCCCGCCAGTCCGGGCCACAGCGCCACCATCGCGACCGCCGTGAGGAGGACGTACAGACTCTCCGGCTGGACGGAGGTGGAGGCCAGGATCAACCGGGGATTCCCGGCCGCGAACAGAACGCTCAGCACCATGACCTTCGGTCCGCCGAGCCGCATGGCCAGGACGCCAAGAGGCCAGAGCAGGAGGAGGGAGCAGGCGAATGTCACGGCCCTCCCGCGGTCTTCCAGCGATTCGATCGAGCTCCCGAGGGTCGCGACGAGCGCAGGGTGCAGCGGATGGATGTCGATTTCGGGCCCCCGCCAATCCGAGTACCCGACCCCGGTGCGCAGGTGATGCGCCGCAACCAGGTATCGCGCCTCGTCGATGTTGAGGGGATGCGGGTACAGAAGCGCGGCCGCCCGGAGGCTCACGACCAGGACGAGCAATCCAGCGGACAGGAGCCGCCCGGCCTGCGGCATCCGCACGGTCTCAGGCATTCGCCACGACGAGGATCTTCTTCAGGTACCGGACGCGGTCGCGCAGCGCGGCGGCCTCCTCGAAGCGCATCGTGTCGGCGGCGATCCGCATCTCGGCCTGGAGGCCCGCGATCTCCTTCTCGATCTCCTCCGGCCGCCTCGCGGTCTCGTCCCCCTTCTCCTCCTTGAGCGGGACCTTGAAGTAATCGGCCTCGTAGACGCTGCCGAGCACCTCGTCGATGGCCTTGATGATCGACTCCGGCGTGATGCCGTTCCTGAGGTTGTACTCCGTCTGAAGGGCGCGGCGCCGGTTGGTCTCGTCGATGGCGATGCGCATCGACCGGGTGATGACGTCGGCGTACATCAGGACCTTCCCCCTGACGTTCCGCGCGGCGCGGCCGCACGTCTGGATGAGCGAGCCGGCCGACCGCAGGAACCCCTCCTTGTCGGCGTCCAGGATGGCGACGAGCGACACCTCGGGCAGGTCGAGCCCCTCGCGCAGGAGGTTCACACCGACCAGGACGTCGAAGTCCCCCTTGCGCAGGTTCCTCAGGATGTGGACCCGCTGCAGGGTATCGATGTCCGAGTGCAGGTACTCGACCCGGACGCCGAGATCGGCGTAGTAGCGTGTCAGCTCCTCGGCCATGCGCTTCGTCAGGGTGGTCACCAGGACCCGGTCCCCTCCCGCGACGCGCTGGCGCACCTCGTGCAGCAGGTCGTCCACCTGCCTGCCGACCGGCCGCACCTCGATCTCCGGGTCGATCAGGCCGGTCGGCCGGATGATCTGCTCGATCACCTCCCCCTCCGCCTTCTCGAGCTCGTACGGCCCGGGAGTGGCGGAGACGTAGATGCGCTGGCCGACACGCTCCTCGAATTCCTCGAAGCGCAGCGGGCGGTTGTCGAGCGCCGACGGCAGGCGGAAGCCGTATTCGACCAGCGTCTCCTTGCGGGACCGGTCCCCCCAGTACATTCCCCCCAGCTGCGGCACGGTGACGTGGCTCTCGTCGAGGATCATCAGGTGATCCTTGGGGAGGTAGTCCAGCAGGTTCGGCGGCGCCTCCCCCGGCTTCCGCCCGGTCAGGTGGCGCGAGTAGTTCTCGATGCCGGTGCAGTAGCCGACCTCCTTGATCATCTCCAGGTCGAACATGGTGCGCTGGTGCAGGCGCTGCGCCTCCAGGAGCTTCCCCCCCTTCTCGAGCACGGCGAGCCGGTCCTGCAGCTCGATCTTGATGTTGTCGACCGCCAGCAGCAGGCGATCGCGCGGCGTGACGTAGTGGGAGTTCGGGTAGACCGGGATGCGCTGCAGCTTCTTGAGGACCGTCCCGCGCAGCGGGTCGATCACGGCGATCGTCTCGATGGCGTCGCCGAACATCTCGACCCGGACGGCGACGTCGTCGTAGGACGGGAAGATCTCCACGACGTCCCCGCGCACCCGGAACTTGCCGCGCTCGAGGTCGAACGTGGTCCGCTCGTACTGGATCTCGACCAGCTTGCGCAGCATCGCGTCCCGGTCGATCTCCATCCCCGGCTCGAGCAGCAGCATCATGCCGTGGTACGCCTCGGGCGACCCGAGGCCGTAGATGCACGACACCGAGGCGACGATGACGACGTCGCGGCGCTCGAACAGGGACCGCGTCGCCGAGTGCCGCATCCGATCGATCTCGTCGTTGATCGTCGCCTCTTTCTCGATGTAGGTGTCGCTCTGCGGGACGTACGCCTCCGGCTGGTAGTAGTCGTAGTACGACACGAAGTACTCGACCGCGTTGTCGGGGAAGAAGCGCTTGAATTCCTGGTACAGCTGCGCCGCGAGGGTCTTGTTGTGCGACAGGATGAGGGTCGGGCGCTCGACCGCCTCGATCACCTTGGCCATGGTGAACGTCTTGCCGCTGCCGGTGATCCCGAGCAGCACCTGGTGCTGGCGCGGGGCCTTCAGTCCCTCGACCAGCTTGCGGATCGCCTCCGGCTGGTCCCCCTTCGGGACGAAATCCGTGACCAGCTTGAACAGTCCGGGTGCCGCCATGGGGCCTCGTGCCGTCCCCCGGCGCCGGGACGAGCCCACGGGCGCTGCGTCCAGGGGGGCGGGCGGTCACAATGATAGGATATCCGCCTTCCGGAGATCGACGTGACCCGAGCCGATGCCGTCTCCCCTCCCGCCGTCGAGGCGTTCGACGCCTGGAGCAGTCCGGCCGGACCCCGTTCTGCCCGCGTGGACATCTCCGGCGTCGCCGTCGAGTTCGAGGGGCTTCCCGACGCGCTGGCCGACCGGATGGCCGAGGCGTACGGTCCGTACCTCTCCGCTCCCACGGGAGCAGGCCGCCCCCTCCGCGTGCGTGTCCATCAGGCGCCGATCGAGTACTTCGTTCCTCCCGGGTTCGCGCCGGCCTGGGAGGTCTACCGGATGCACACCGCCCTCGTCGGGGGCGTGTTTCGCACGGTCTCGTACCGCCTGGCCTCGTGGATCGACGTGGCGGGCCGCGAGGGGAGAATCGCCCTGGCCTTCGGAGAGCGCGATCCGGCCCCGCGGGCGCTCGAGAATTTCCTCAGGAGCACCGTCGCCTGGCTGGCGATCGACAGCGGCGGATTCTTCCTGCACGGCGCCAGCATCGTGCGAGGCGGGCGCTGCTACCTGTTCTACGGTCCTTCCGGCGCCGGCAAGTCGACCCTCGCTGCGATGAACCTGGAGGGGGAGGTGATCAGCGACGACCTGACCCTGCTCCTGCGGCGCCCCGATGGCCTGGTCGCAGCCGGAGGGCCGTTCCGGGGGACGTACTCGCGCGGAACGCCGGTCGTGGGGACCTTCCCGGTCGCCGGCTTCTACCGCCTGCGCAAGGACGCGCGGACGTTCGTCGCGCCGGGCACCGGCGCCTGCTTCGCCGATCTTCTGGGGAACCTGCCGTTCGTGGTAGACCAGCTGCCGACGCACTCGCACTTGATCGATCGCGTGCGCGCGCAGGTCGAAGACGCCCGCTTCCGCTATCTGCATTTCCGCAAGGACCAGGACTTCTGGCCGACGATCGATTCCGATTTCGACGGTGTGGCGTGAGCCTGGATCGCATCATGGCCGGAAGCCCGAGGCCACGAACCAGGCTCCCTCTTTCCGGCAGGACCCGAAGCCTCCCTCCCGGGCCTCCGTGAGGATTCCTGCTTCACGGAACAGGTGGCTGAATGACTTGCCGATCCGTCCGTCCGGACGCAGAAACCAGGTGAACCAGTCCCCGAACTCGAAGCCGCGGCCGCGGCCTGCATGGCGGACCCACGCGATCGCGGCCTGCAGGATCTGGTCCGCGGAGACCAGAAGGTGGCCGCTGAAAACGACGGAGCCACGCCCGTCGAGATGCCGTCCCAGGCGCTGCAGGCTCGACACGCGGCGCGCCCTGCCTCGCACGAACGAATAGACCAGTGGCGTCAGGTAGATCCCGTCGTAGGTCTCGCCGTTCCGATCGAGCTCAGCCATGTCCGCCTCGAAGAGATCCGCCCGGACGCCGGCCTCCCGGACGTTGCGTTCCGAGGCGCGGACCATCTCGGGAAGAAAATCGAATCCCGAGACCCGGTATCCCAGCCGGGCAAGGTGGATGACCTCCCCTCCCCTCCCCTCCCGCCCCGCAGCCGGCCACGAGAACCGAGCCTCCGGCCGGAAAGGTGCGGACGAGGAGGCGCTGCAGATCCTCTCCCAGAGGAAACCCGAGCATGTCCGAGTAGGAAGCAACCTGAAAGGCGTACTTCTCCTGTACGGAGGCGACGGCCCCAGCGCCGAAATCCGGGGCCTCCATGGCCTTCCGAATCCGGTAGACGAAGGCCGCGACGCGGGACCAGAGCGGGTAGGCCACGGCGAGCGCTCTGCCCGACACGCCGCCGGCCCCGAAGCCTTCGGCGACGACACCCCGGATTCGGTCGGGCGTCACTCGATCGCGGGCTCCAGCGGCGGCGTCCAGGCCGGTGATCCAGGCGCCGTCTCGATCACGCGTCAGGAGCCTGCGGATATCCCCCCATCGATCGACGTCGCAGAGCGCCAGGTCGCCGGCGCGCGGCTCGCGTTGAGAATCGATCGTGACGCGCGCGCCGTCCCCGATCAACGGTCCGAGAGCGAAACCCCTCACCAGAAGATCCAGGCGTCCGCGCTTTCTCATGATCGCCTCCAGGGTGCCGCACGGCACCAGGAGACCATCGGGGGCCAGGAGGACCGCCCGAGGGTAGGCCTGCCCCCATGACGACGGAATCCCGCTAGCGGACATCGGGGTACCTGCCCTTGAGCCGCGAGGGATCGGCACCGAGCGCGTGACGCAGCTTCAGCCATGCGAAACGGGCCGCAGTGCGGGCCACTCCCCCCTGGCGCAGGCGGCGAGCCGAGGTCGAGACGGACAGCGGAAGGGTGACGACCCGGCCGCGCGTCCTCAAGCCTCGCGACAACCGCAGGTCCTCGAACAGAGGCTCGGCGGTGAATCCCCCCAGCGCCTCGAAGACCGAACGGCGCGCGAAGATCGCCTGATCGCCGTAATGGATCCCCCGAAGGATCGACCGGGCCGTGGCGTACAGGGAGATGACGCGGAGGAGCGGCCCGGACTCAGAGAACGCATGCCGGAAGCCCCCTCCGACCACGGTCGGATCGCCCAGGGCCTGGGCGACGGCCCGCGTGGCGCCGGGCGGCAGGCACGTGTCGGCGTGCAGGAAGATCAGCGCATCCCCCGCCGCCGCGCGGGCGCCGGCGTTCATCTGCTCCCCCCGGCCGGGGCGCGGGCAGGCGACGACCCGGGCGGTCCGCTGGCGAGGGGGCCAGCCGCGCGTTATGTTCAGGAACAGGGCGGCGGTGCCGTCCTGGCTCCCCCCGTCCGCCAGAATGACCTCGAAGGGGGGCCCGGCCGCCTGGATTTCGAGGCTTCGGAGGGTGTCCGGCAGGGCATCGGCTTCGTTTAATGCCGGGATCACCATCGTCAGGCGGGCGACCGGAACCGGCACGTGTATAATCATTTGGGCCGCCCTTCCGGCGGCGCGAGGGCCCTTGACGAACCACACCGCGGACCCCCGATCATTCCGACCCGCACCGCCGGCCGCCCCGCCTCCGGCAAGCCCTCCGCCAGGCTCTCCGACGGGCGCCCCGGCCCCCCCCGGGCCTCCGTTCTGGCGCAGGCCGAAGACCCTCGCCCTGATCGTGCTGGGCGCGATCGTGGTCGCCGTCGGGCTGGGATCGGTCGTCGGCTATACGCTGACGTTCGACATCCCCGAGGTCAAGCATCTGCAGGACTGGAAGCCGCCGGTGGTCACGACCATCTACGGCGCCGACGGGCAGGTGCTGTTCCAGTTCGGCGCCGAGAAACGGATCGTGGTCCCGCTGGATCAGATCTCCAAGCACTTCGTCGAGGCGCTGGTTGCGACCGAGGACTCGAACTTCTACGAGCACGTCGGCATCGACCCGACCGGCATCGCCCGGGCGATCATAACGGACATCATCCACCTCAAGAAGGCCCAGGGGGGAAGCACCATCACGCAGCAGCTGGCGCGCTCCCTGTTCCTCAAGACCGAAAAGACCATGCGCCGGAAGCTCCAGGAGATGGTCCTGGCGCTGCAGATCGAGAAGGCCTTCACCAAGCAGGAGATCCTCGCCTTCTACTGCAACCAGGTGTACATGGGGCACGGGCGCTACGGCGTCGAGGCCGCGTCGCAGTACTACTACGGCAAGCCGGCCAAAGAGATGAACCTTCCGGAGGCGGCCCTCCTGGCGGGGCTGGTGCAGAGGCCGGAGGCCTACTCCCCCTTCCGCTCCCCGGAGCGGGCGCGGGGCCGCAGGGACCACGTCCTCGGCCGGATGGTCCGGGAGGAGAAGATCTCCAAGGAGGACGCCGACCTGGCGATCGCCACTCCGGTCCAGGTCGCCAAGCTGCCCGAGGAGGAGAACATCGCCCCGTACTTCGTCGAGGAAGTGCGGCGCTATCTCGACGCCAAGTACGGCGAGGTCGCGCTGTACGAGGAGGGGCTCGAGGTGCACACGACCCTCGACCCGACGATGCAGAAGGCGGCCAACCTGGCGGTCTTCGAAGGGCTGCGCGAGCTCGACAAGCGCCAGGGATTCCGCCCGATCCAGCAGAACGTCCTGAAGGACGGCGGCGATCTGGCGACCTTCGCGCACGCCACGTGGAACAAGGCCCCGACCGTCGGCCGGCTGCGCTGGGGCGTCGTGACCGAGGTGAACCGCAAGACGGCGACGGTGCGGCTGGGGGCCTACAACGCGACGTTCGGTCCGGAAGGGATCGACTGGACCAGGAAGACGATCCCGAACCAGGTGCTGAAGGTCGGTGACGTCGCCCCCTTCCTGGTCCTGGGGATCGACGAGCCGAGGAAGTCGCTGAAGGTCAAGCTGGACCAGGAGCCGCTGGCGGAGGGGGCGGTCCTGGCCATCGATCCGGGGACCGGCGAGATCAAGGCGCTGGTCGGCGGGTACGACTTCAACCGCAGCCAGTTCGACCGCTCGATGCAGTCCTACCGCCAGGCGGGGTCGGCCTTCAAGCCGTTCGTCTACACCACGGCCCTTGATTCCGGGCACACGCTCGCCGAGACCATCTTCGACGAGCCCACGGTCTTCGTGGACCCGGCGACGGGGGACGAATACCAGCCCGACAACTACTACCGCAAGTACTACGGCGTGACGACGCTGCGCGAGGCGATGGAGGAATCGCGCAACATCGTCGCGGTGAAGCTCCTGAACCAGGTCGGCTATTCGAAGACCATCGAGACGGCGCGCAAGATGGGGATCACCAGCCCCCTGCGCCCCTATCCCTCGATGGCGCTCGGCACCATGGAGGTGTCGCTCATCGACCTGACCACGGCCTACTCGATCTTCCCGAACCAGGGGGTGCGTGTCGAGCCGCACTTCATCCGCTACGTGGCCGACCGGGACGGCAAGATGCGCGAGGAGTCAAAGCCCAAGGTGATCGAGGTGTTGCGCGCCGACATCGCCTATCTCATGACCTACCTGCTCGAAGGGGTCACGGAGAGCGGCACCGGGGCCCAGGCGGCGCGCGACCTGAACCGGCCGGTCGCGGGCAAGACCGGCACGACCGACGACCTGGCCGACGCCTGGTTCGTGGGCTTCAGCCCGTCGCTCGTGGCCGGCGTCTGGGTCGGGTTCGATCAGAAGAAATCCCTGGGCGAGGGAGAGACCGGGGCGCGCGCGGCCCTTCCCATCTGGATCGATTTCATGAAGGGGGCGCTGCAGGGGAAGCCGGCGGAGACCTTCCAGAAGCCCGCCAACATCGTCTACGTGCCGGTCGATCGCCGCACGGGGCTTCGGGCCAGCGTCGAGTCGGCCTGCCCCGTCACCTTCCTCGAAGCCTTCGTCGAGGGGAGCGAGCCGGCCAAGACCTGCTCCGAGGTGGAGCATTTCCGTATCTCGCTCCCCTACTTCCTGCAGCGCTTCGACATCACGTCCAACCTGGAGCTGGGGATCGACGGCGGCACTCTCGTGCAGCTGGCGAGCCAGGGGCAGGGGGAGGTCGAGGTCCTTGCCGGCGGCAAGGAGATCCTCGTCCACCACGACGGCCACGACCTGCAGGTGCGGCTTGACATCTCCCGCGCCGATCGCAGGGAGGCGGTCAACAACCTGGACCAGAACGGCGGCGCCAACCCGCAGGCCACCCCGCCGCCCCCTCCCGATGGGGCCGCGCCCACGCACTTCGGCGTGGACGGCCGCCCCGCCGTGGTCGTTCCGATCCGCTACGACTGAGTCAGATCAGACCTTCGAGCGGCACGTACGGCAGGCCCTGCGAGCGGGCCACGGCTTCGTGCGTCACCTTGCCGGCGAGCAGGTTGACGCCGGCGCGCAGGCTGGCATCGTCGGCCACGGCGTCGTGGAAGCCGCGATCGGCGATCCGCTGGACGTACGCGAGGGTGGCGTTGGTGAGGGCGAATGTCGAAGTGCGAGGCACGGCCCCCGGCATGTTGGCGACGCAGTAGTGGATGACTCCTTCCACCTCGTAGGTGGGTGAGGAGTGCGTCGTCGGCCGGGTGGTCTCGATGCATCCGCCCTGGTCCACGGCGACGTCGACGATCACCGACCCCTTCTTCATGGTGCCGATCATGTCGCGGGTGACCAGCCGCGGGGCGGCGTCCCCGGGGACCAGGACGGCGCCGATCAGCAGGTCGGCGCGGCGCACCGATTCGGCGATGTAGGCGCCGGTGGAATAGATCGTCACCACCTGTCCGCGGAAGATCTCATCCAGCTCGCGCAGGCGCGACAGGGACCGATCCACGATCGACACCCGGGCGCCGAGCCCCAGGGCCATCATCGCCGCGTTGATGCCGACGATGCCGCCTCCGAGAATGACCACGTCGCCGGGCGGCACGCCCGGCACGCCCCCGAGCAGGATGCCCCGGCCCCCGAGCGTCTTCTGCAGATAGAACGCGCCGACCTGGATCGACATGCGGCCGGCGACCTCGCTCATGGGCGTCAGGAGGGGCAGCTGCCCCTTGCCGTCGGTGATCGTCTCGTAGGCGATGGCGGTGACGCCCGCGTCGATCAGGGCGCGCGTGAGGCGCGGCTGCGGGGCGAGGTGCAGGTAGGTGAACAGCACCTGTCCCTTGCGCAGCGCCGGAATCTCCTGCTCCAGCGGCTCCTTGACCTTGAGGATGAGGTCGGCGCGGCGGTAGACCGCGGCCGCGTCCGTGACGATGACCGCCCCGGCCGATTCGAACGCCTGGTTGTCGATGCCGCTCCCGAGCCCGGCCCCGTCCTGGACCAGGACCTGGTGGCCGGCCTGCACCAGCGCGCGCACCCCCGCAGGAACCAGGCTGACGCGGTACTCGTGATCCTTGATTTCCCTGGGCACCCCGACCTGCATGGCTTACGCCTCGATCTCCCCGGCGCCCTGATCGCGGCGCCTCTCAGTTGTTGTCGATCTGGGCCTTCTGGAGCTTGCCGGAATAGTCCACGTACACCGTCTTCCACTCGGAGAAGATCTCGATCGCCGTGTGGGCCGCCCCCTCGCGGTGACCGTTGCCGCTCCGGCGCATCCCGCCGAAGGGCAGATGCGTCTCGGCGCCGATGGTGGACGAGTTGACGTAGGCGATCCCGGTCTCGAGGTCGCGCGCCGCCGTGAACGCCCGGTTGACGTCCTGCGTGTAGATCGAGGACGACAGCCCGTACAGCGTGTCGTTGGCGATCTCCAGGGCGTCGTCCAGGCCGTCGGCAGCCAGCACGCACACCACGGGTCCGAAGATCTCCTCCTTCGCGAGCCGCATGCCCCGGGTGACGCCGGTGAAGATGGTCGGCGGGAAGAAGTACCCGCGCCCGTACTCGTTCTTGGTCAGGCGCACGCCGCCGAGCACCGGGTCGGCCCCTTCGTCCCGGCCGATCTGGACGTACTCCATGACCTTCTTCAGTTGCGCCTCGTTGATCATCGGGCCGACGTCGACCGTCTCGTCGAGGCCGTCGCCGATCTTCAGCGCCTGTGCCCGCTCGACCAGGCGGTCGATGAACTCTTTCATGACCTTCTTGTGGACGATGATGCGGGAGGTCGCGGTGCAGCGCTGCCCCGTCGTGGCGAAGGAGCCCCACAACGCCCCGTCGACCGCCAGGTCGAGCCGCGCGTCCTCGAGGACGATCATGGCGTTCTTGCCGCCCATCTCGAGCGAGACCCGCTTGAAGGTGTCGGCGCACGCCAGGTTGACCTGTCGCCCCGTGTCGGACGACCCGGTGAACGAGATGAGCGCCACGCCGGGGTGACGCGTCAACGGCGCGCCGACCCCCTCCCCTCCGCCGGTCACGAAGTTCACGACCCCCCGGGGAATCCCCAGCTCCTGGCAGACCTTGATCAGGTGGTAGGCGGAGAGCGGGGCCTCGCTGGCCGGCTTGATCACCACCGTGTTGCCGCACACCAGGGCCGGAATCAGCTTCCAGGACGGGATGGCCATGGGGAAGTTCCAGGGGGTGATCAGCCCGCACACGCCCACGGGAGCGCGCACCGTGTGACACGACTTGTTCGGCAGCTCGGACGGCGTCGTGAACCCGTGCAGCCGCCGCCCCTCGCCGGCCACGTGGTAGCAGACGTCGATCGCCTCCTGGACGTCCCCGCGCGCCTCGCGCAGCGGCTTTCCCATCTCGCGGGTCATCTCGCGCGCGTACTCTTCCTTGCGTTTCAGGAGGATCTCGCCGAGTCGGAACAGGTACTCCGCGCGCTTGGGGGCCGGCAGCAGGCGCCAGCGGCGCGCGGCCTTGCGCGCCGATTCGACCGCCGCATCGACGTCCGCCTGGGCGGAGCTCTGGAAGCTGCCGACGACCTCGCTCTTGTCCGCGGGGTTCCGGTCCTCGAACGCTTCGCGGGTGGTCGCCTCGACCCACTCACCGTCGATGAAGTTTCGATAGGATTTCGGCTCGGCCATGTCGAGGGTAAGGCCTGTGGTTCCTGTTTGTTGGGACGCGACGGAACGGGAATCTAGCAAACGCTCCCTGCCCTGTCAAGGAACGGGCCGGGCGGGAGGGAATCGGCGGGTCAGGCGGAACGTTCGCGTGCGGTCGCGCTGCGGATGCGCCGGCAGACCTCGAGGCAGGCCTCCGCGCGCCGCCGGTCCTGCATCCTCTCGAAGATTTCCGAGAGCCCGGACCAGGCGTCGAGACAGTCCACGTTGCATTCGAGCGCGCGCTCGAAGCATTGGAGCGCGCCGAGCAGGTCGCCGCTTCGCGCGTGCATCGTTCCCTGCCCCGCCCAGAGAATCGCCCCGCCTCCGGCCACCGCGAGAGAATCGAGCGGATAGGCTTCGAACCTCTTCAGCATCGGAAGCTCCTGTCCGAGCCTCGACGGTCCAAGGGGACGGTCACGAAATCGAGAAGGCGCCCCCCGCCCAATGCTTCGTCGTCTTTGGCGCCCCGGCAGCCGGTGTCGCCGAGCTCTCTGCCGTCTGCGTACGAGGGGGGGAAGGAGATTGGAATGGAGGGAAGACCAGGTTCCGAACACCGGCTGCCGGAGCGTATGAGTGACACGGGCATATTTTCTATTCCCTTTGGTTGCTTGCCAAACCCGAATCGCGCAGTCCTTCTAGCAAGCCTCATGCCGGATCGATCGAGACGGAGGAATCTGCTTCGTCGCGCACCAGCAAGTCGTGAGGTTGCTGCACTTAACATTCAGTCACGATGTCGAGGATCGGCGAGAAAGATGGACTCCGCCTCCCTGGTGCAACGGCGTTTTGACGCGGAGATGCGTCGCTTCGACGTTCTCGTTTGTTTACAGGAAGTTGGATTTCGTCAAGGGACCGTGCGTCGCGCCGGGGCCCTGACGATCGCCGTGCCAAAAGTGGTCAGTGACTGTTCGTGGGAGGACAGATCGGCGGGACTGCCCGCTATTCAGGACTTCCGCGGGAGCTTGTGTCCCTTGAGCCGAAGAAGGCGCGAGACGCCGATCTCCACCTTCGGGTCTTCAATGAGGCCGGAGCGGCACATGTCGAGGATTCGCCCCGCTTCGATCGCAATCGTCCCGGAGTCGGCTTCGTTCACCGAACCGTCCCCGGCCTCGACGACCTGCCGGC
>Ga0075431_100002337_pt1 | contig 18208 bp, 17 predicted proteins | sample RhiMetdeltSRZDD5_FD_75297 | JGI IMG/M metagenome (GOLD analysis project Ga0075431, IMG submission 75297) | Populus rhizosphere microbial communities from Tennessee, USA - Rhizosphere MetaG P. deltoides SRZDD5 | ecosystem: Host-associated > Plants > Roots > Rhizosphere > Soil | place: USA... | reverse complement strand
GACCCACCCTCCTTCGTCGCCGCCGTTCACACGGCCGGGGCGCAAGCCACGCCCCCGCGGAGACCACCCCCTACCGTCGCCCGAACCGGTACACCGCGATCTGCGCCAGACCGTCGAACACCTTCCGCCCGGCGAGCACGTAGCCGCCGCCGATCTGCGGCGGCGGTGGCGTCGAGCCGAGCCCTCGCACCTGCTGGTCGGCCACCCACACCACGCGATGGTCGGCCCCGGCCCGCGCCAGGCGCTGTGGATCGCCGCCGGGCAGGGAGACGGTCTGGATCGGCCGCTTCAGCTGCACCTGCAGCGCTCGCAGGTTCAGCGGCTGCCGGCCCGGCGCGCTCGGGACCGGGAACAGCTCGAGTTGCACCACGCGATCGCCGTTGACCACCCGCCGGTCGAGGTAGGCCGCCACGCCCTTCCAGTCCGGCCGCTGGTAGGGCCGCTCGAACGACTTGACCAGCCCTATGCCCAGCCCGAGGGCGGCCAGCGCGACCCCGGCCGCCGCGACGGGCCGCGGCAAGGCCACGAGCAGCGCGCCGGCGAGCAGGTAGACGAACGGCAAAGACGAGATCAGGTTCCGGCCTACGTAGATGTTGGGCTGGAACAGCGAGTAGACGATCACGCCCACGGGGGTCACGAACGCCAAGGCCGCCACCAGAGCAAGCCGGCGGTCGGCGCGGCCCGAGCGCACGGCGAACACCGCGCCGGCGACACACGCCACAGCGGCGAGACCGAGCGCCACGAACGCCAGCGTCCCGGGCATGTCCGCGACCCGGGCGTACGGCTGGCCCACGACCGCCCGGAGGGCCTCCCGCGCCACCGTGTTCGGCGTCAGCTTGACGAGGAAGGCAATCGCCCCGTTGTCGCCCGGCGCGAAGGGCAGCCAGATCGCCACCAGCAGCGCCGCGAACGCATAGGACACCACCACAGGCTGGATCCGGTCCCGGCGCACCCAGCACGCCCACATCGCCTGTACCACCACGACGAACAGCGCCGTGTAGTGGGTCAGCAAAGCCCCCGCGACGAGCACGGTCACGAGCGCCCAGCGCCAGAACCCGCCGCGCTCGAGCGCCACCAGCAGCGCCCATGTCGAGCCCACCACGAGCAGCGCCAGCAACGCGTAGCCACGCGCCTCGTCCGAGTACCAGACCAGGAACGGGCTGAGCACCGCGAGCCCCGCCCCCACCAGCGCCGCGGCCGAGCCGACGAGCCGACGGCCGACCGCGTACAGCACCGGAATCAGCGCCACACCGCACACCAGCGACGGCAGCCGCAGCCATACCTGGGCGTCGCTGATCTTCCGCGCCAGCCAGACCACGAAAAAGAACAGCGGCGGCGAGACCTCGGTCGTCCGTACGGCGTGAATCAGGTCGGGGAGCGAGCCGACGGCGGCCGTGTCGTAGGTGAAGAGCTCGTCCCCGAACAGGCTCTGGCTCAGCCCCGGAATCCGGACCGCCAGCGCCAGGATGGTCAGGATTCCCGCAGCGATCCATGCTCGTTTCGCGCTCGTCGTCACAGCGCGGCAGACTACGCGCGGCTTGCCTCAGCTCGTCCGCATCCCCGCGCCGTCCCGACCGGACTCCGCACCCGGCGCACCGAAGCCCTCCGCGACCGCCACGCGCCAGCGCCGTTGGCCCGTCTACCTGGTTCTGTACGTGATCGCGGCGGCCGTCTCGGCCATCACGGTCTACAAGGGTCTGCAGCCCAACGACGAGGGACTGATGCTCCAGGCCGCGCGGCGGATCGCCCAGGGCCAGGTCCCGTACTCAGATTTCTGGTGGTACTACCCGCCCGGCCAGCCCTACCTGCTCGGCGGGCTCTGGAGCGTGCTCGGTCCGTCGCTCCTGACCTGGCGAGTGATCCGCGTGCTCGTCGACGCCGCCGTGGCCGTGCTCGCCTACACACTCGCACGCCGTGAAGCCGGCCCGAAGATGTCGCTCGCGGCCTGGGCCGGGGCCACGCTGGCCATGGCCGCGCTGCCCCAGCCCCACCCGTTCCCGATCGCCCTGGCCCTCGCGCTCGCCAGCCTGCTGCTGTTCGAGCGCCGCCCGGTCGTCGCCGGCATCGTCGCGGGCATATGCGCGTTCTGGCGGCTCGAGTTCGCCGGCTACCTCGCGCTCGGGGTGGTGCTGGCGCTCGCGGTGCGCCCCGTGCCGGGCCCCGACCGCATCCGTGCCGCCGGCCGGTTCGCCGTCTCCGGTCTCCTGGCCGGCGCCGCCCTGTTCGCCCCGGTGGTCGCCGCCGCCGGCCTGAGCAAGGTGTGGGACCTCGTCGTCCGCTACCCGATCGTGGACTTCGGCAAGTACCAGTCGCTGCCGTTCCCGATCGACTACGACGGCCCCTTAAACACCAGCTCGGTCGGCGGCTTCTTCTCGGACTCGTTCGAGAACATGCTCCAGTTCTACGTCCCGCTGGCCCTCGTCATCGGGCTGGCAGCGGCGCTACTGGCGCTGCTCCTGCGCGCCCGCCGCGACGACTGGGCCTGGCTCGCGAGCGCGGTCTTCGCGCTCGGGATGACCCACTACCTGATCGTGCGCCCGGACGAGTTCCACACCGCGCCGCTTGCGGTGATGGTGTGCGTCCTCGCCGCGTGGGCGACCGCCCATGCCCGCCTGCGCGTCCCCGTCCCACGGCGGCGCCGCAAGGTGCACGCGACCATGCCGTTCCCCCGCGGCGCGGGCGGGCCGTTCCACCCCGGCCAGGTCAAGCCCGCCGAGCCCCTGCTCGAGCGGCGCGAGGGACGCCCGCCGCGCCTCACCCCGTTCGTGGCCGCGTCCGGCGCGCGCCCGCGGCGCGTGCTCGCCGTGCTGCCGGCGCTCATCGCCGTGGCGGTGCTGGCCTACGTGATCGTCCAGGGCTTCGACGCGAAGCTCCTCGCCCTGCAGCAGGACACCGCCCCGCTCCACCTCTCCATGGCCGACGGCGTGCAGGCCAACCCGCGCTCGGTCCCACCGCTGGAACGGGCCGTGCACTTCGTCGACCAGCGCGTGCCGCCCGGACGGCCGATCTACGTCGCCACCCGCCGGTCAGACCTCGTGACGTCGGGCAACCCGCTGTTCTACGTCCTCGCCCTGCGCAACAACCCGACGCGCTACGACATCGCCGCGCCGGGCGTCGTGACCTCGGCCCCGGTGCAGAACGAGATCGTCGGCGACCTCGAGCGGACGCGGACGCCGATCGTGGTGCGCTACCTGTCGCCGGTTACGACGACGCCGGAGCCCAACCGCGCCGGGAACTCGTCCGGCGTGACCATCCTCGACCGCTACCTGTCGCAGGCATACCGTCCAGCCGCCCGCTTCGGCTACTACCTCATCCTCGAGCGCAAGCCGCCAGCGCGGGCGGCCCGCAGGCGTCACCGCCGCCACTAGGCCGTAGCTTGGCGTGCCTGGGTGGCGGCATGGCCTAGCCCGACGGTTCGACGAGCACGGGGCGAAGCCGGCCGCGGCCGCGCGGGCGCGAGAGCGGGCGCGGTGGGCGCTCGAGCTCCATGGCCTCCTCCACGATCGCCCGCAGCCCGGCCTGGAAGCGGCTGACGTCGAAGCGCACCGCGTTCTCGACGCAGGCCCGGGGCGAAATCGACTCGACGTCGAAGCGCCGCACGGCCTCGGCGAGCGCCTCGGGGCGGCAGGGATGGAAGAGCGTTCCCGTTTCACCTTCGATCACGGTCTCGAGCGCGCCACCCTCGGCGTGGGCGATCACCGGGCGGCCCGCTGCCTGCGCTTCGACGGCGGCGATCCCGAACTCCTCCGTCGCGGTCACCACGAGCGCGCGGCAGCCCTCGAACAGCTGCGCGGCGCGCTCGTCGCTCACGCGCCCTTCGAACACGATGTTATTGGGCGCCATCCGGCGCAGCCGGCGGGCGTCGGGGCCGTCGCCCACGACCACGAGCGGGAGCCCGAGCCGGGCGAACGCCTCCACCGCGACCGAGATCCGCTTGTGTGGCATGAGCTCGGAGACGACCAGGTAGTAGTCGGCCATGCGCCCAGGGGTGAAGCGCTCGGTCTCGACGGGCGGGTAGAGGACGGTCGCGTCGCGGTTGAAGTAGCGCGCGATCCGGCGGCTGGTGGTGTGCGAGTTGGCCACGTAGCGGTCGACCCGCTGGGCCGCTATCCAGTCCCACTGGCGCCACCGGTTGAACACCACCGACAGCGTCGCCCGCCCGAGCCCGCCGCGCCCCCGCAGCGTCTCGTCGCGCGCGTTCCACGCGTAACGGAAGGGGTTGTGGCAGTAGCACACATGGAGCGCGCCCTCGTCGACGATCACGCCATGCGCCCAAGCGCTCGACGACGAGACCACGATGTCGTAGCCGCGCAGGTCGAACGACTCGATCGCGTAGGGGTAGAACGGCAGCAGCGGCCGGAACGTGCGCGCGGTCGGGCGCAACCGCTGCAGGAACGAAGTGTTGATCGGTCGATGGGCGAATCGACCCTCCGTCCCCTCCTCGTCGTAGATGGCGGTGTAGACGTCGGCGTCGGGCCACACCTCGCAGATGGCCGTGAACACGCGCTCGGCTCCCCGGATGTCGAGCAGGAAGTCGTGTATGAGCGCGACGCGAGTAGAAGCGGGAGCAGCAGCCGCCATGTGGGCGGCGAGTCTATTCATTAGGGTGGCCGGCTCGTGAAAAGGGCACCCATCGTGATCTTCCTGCTCGTGGCCCTGCTGGCCGTTGCTCCTGGCTGCGCGAGCGCGGCGCCCAAGGTGCCGCCGAGCTTCTTCGGTGTCATGGCCGACGGGCCGTTGCTCTTCAACGGGTTCAACGACCAGTCCGAGTTCGACCTCATGTCGCAGAGCGGGGTCGAGACGATTCGCATGGCCATGCCGTGGAGCGCGATGGAGCCGCAGCCCGGCCAGTACGACTTCGCCGACACCGACGCCCTTTTGGCGCAGGCGGCGACTCACGGCTTCACCCCGCTGCCCACCGTCACCTTCGCCCCCGCGTGGGCGGCGCGCCACCCCGGGAACTCGAACTCGCCTCCGGCCGGCACGCAGAACTACGCCAACTTCATGACCACGCTCGTGCAGCGCTACGGCCCCAACGGGTCCTTCTGGGCCGCGCACCCCGAGCTGCCCGTCCGGCCCATCCGCGAGTGGCAGATCTGGAACGAGCCCAACCAGCCCGTCTTCAACTGGTCCGACCAGCCGTTCGCGCACGACTACGTGGCGCTGCTGAGGGCAGCGCGCACCGCGGTCAAGGCGGCCGACCCGGGCGCCAAGATCGTGCTCGCGGGCCTCGTGGGCACGAGCTGGAACGCGCTCGGCCACGTCTACAAGGCGGGCGGCAAGAACCTGTTCGACGTCGTCGCGATCCACCCGTTCACGCTGCAGCCGCGCAACGTGCTGCTGATCCTGGACAAGGTCCGAGCGATGATGGCTCGCTACCACGACTCCCGGAAGCCGATGTACCTCACCGAGCTGACGTGGCCGGCGGCCAAGGGCTTCCCGCTCACGCGCACCTACGGCTACGAGGTCAACGACGCACAGCAGGCGACGAAGCTGGGACAGATCATCCCGATGCTGGTGGCCCAGCGCCGTGCGCTCCGACTCGAACGCATCTACTGGTACACGTGGATCTCCTCCGCGCCGGACGTGAAGAACGACCCGTTCTCCTACTCGGGCCTGCGCCAGCTCGACAACAACGGCACCACCGTGCAGTCACGCCCGTCGCTGGCGGTCTATGCGCGCATGGCGCACCGTTACGAGTAGTCCCGCCGTTCTGTTCGTCTCGTACTCGGGCGCGCTCGGCGGCGCCGAACGGCTGCTGCTCGACGCGGCCGGTGCAGTCGACGGCCCGACCGTCTTGGCGTGCCCAGCGGGGCCGCTCGCCGAGGCCGCCCGCGACCGCGGGCTCACCGTTCTGACGCCGCCGCCGCGGAGCCTCGAGCTGCGCCGCTCGCTGCGCGACCGCGCCGGTCACGCGGCCAGGCTGGCCGTGCACGGGCGCGAGGCGGCCGCGCTCGCCCGCGACCTCGGGTCCGACGTGGTGGTGGCCTGGGGCATGCGCTCGCTGCTCGCGCTGTCGTCGGCGCTGCCGCGGCGCCGCCCGAGGCTCGTCTTCGCCCACAACGACGTGCTTCCGAGCGCGGGCGTCGCGGGGGCGGTCCGTGCGGCGGCACGGCGCGCCGACGACGTGATCGCCCTCTCGCACACGGTGGCGGACGACCTCGACCCCGAGCGGACGAGGGTCGTCCACCCGGGCGTGGACCTGGACGACTGGCACACCGGCCCGCCGGCGGACCCGCCCTATGCGGTCGTCCTCGGGGCCATCGAGCCCTGGAAGCGTCCGGACCTGGCCCTCGACGCGGTCGCGCGGATCGACGACCTCCGCCTGGTCCTGGCCGGGGAGCCGATCGGCGCCGGGGGAGGACGGCTGATGGAGCGCCTACGCGCCCGTGCCGCCGAGCCCGACCTCGCCGGCCGGGTCGACCTGCCCGGCCGCGTGGCCGATCCGCGCGCGCTCCTCGCCGGCGCCTCCGCGCTCCTCCACTGCGCGGACCGCGAGCCCTTCGGGATCGCGATGCTCGAGGCGCTCGCGTGCGGCGTGCCGGTCGTCGCCCCCGCCAGCGGCGGCCCGACCGAGATCGTCACCAAGGCGTGCGGACGGCTCTACCCGCCCGGAGACCCCGGCGCGGCGGCGCAGGGCCTGCGCGAATGCCTCGAACGCCCGCAGATGCGCGAGGCGGCGCGCGAGCGGGCAAAGCGCTTCGAGGCCAGCCGCGCCCGCGAAGCGTGGCGCCAAGTCGTCGCGAGCCACACTCGGCAGGCCGCTCCCCGCCGCACCGAGGACGTCGGGTTCGTCACCGTCACGCACAACTCCGCGCGGGATCTCCAGCGGCTGCTCGCGTCGGTCCCGGACGCCGGGAGCGTCATCGTCGTCGACGCCGGGTCGACCGACGACTCGGTGGCGGTTGCGCGGGCGGCCGGCGCCGAAGCGCTGGAACGCGACAACGTCGGGTACGGCCCGGCGGCGAACGAAGGCGTCGCGGCGTGCGGCAAGGACGTCGCCATCGTGCTCAACCCCGACATCGAGCTGGTCGACGATTCGCTGCGGGCCCTGGCCGCGAGGGTCACCGGCGACCGCATTCTCGTACCGCTCGTGCTGCTCCCCGACGGCAGCCGCCAGGACATCGCCCACAACGGCCCGGCCGGCTGGAGCGACCTGGCCATCGCGCTCGGCCCACCCGCCGCCCTGCCGACGCCGCTGCGGACCGCCGTCCAGCCCTGGCGCTCCAACGCCCCGCGCAGGGTCGACTGGCCCGTCGCCGCGTGCCTGGCCGGGCGCACCGACACGCTGCGGCGCCTGGGGCCGTTCGACCCGGCGATCTTCCTCTACTCCGAGGACATGGACCTCGGCCTGCGCGCGCGGGCCGCCGGGGTCGAGATCTGGTTCTGGCCCGCCGCCCGCGTCATCCACCACCGGTCGCACGCGACCACGCCGGCGTTCGGGGGCGAGCCGTTCACGCGCCTGGCCCGCCAGCGCCACGACGTCGTCGCCCGCCGCCTGGGCGAGCGCGCCGCCGCGCGCGACGACCTCCTGCAGGCGCTGACGTTCGCGAACCGCGTCGCGCTCAAGCGTCTGCTGGGCCGGCCCGCCGAACGCGAGCGCGCGCAGCTGGCCGCAATCCGAATGGTTCGGCGCGACGGCCGGCTCTGACCGGTTGCGAGTCGGCGATCTGGCGAGCGGCTGGGCGCCGCTGCCGAGGACGCAGGGGGGTGCGATCGTGCTCCGCACATCGCACCCCCGAGGACACCGGCAGGGGCGTCCAGACGCCGCCAGGCGCCTACTCGCTGACGCGCTCCACGAGGAACGCGATGCGCACGTGCGCGCGCCACTCGTTCAGGTTGTCGCCGCGCAGCCCGGTGGACACCACGTCGACGGCCTTGATGTTGCGCAGGGTCTGGCGCGCGTCACTGAGCGCCGCCTGCACGGCACCGTCGGAGCTCTCCGTCGAGCTCCCGACGACCTCGATGATCTTGACGACCGACAAGACTCCTCCTCTCCTCGAAGGGACCCTCGGACCCCTCCGACCCTACCTAGAAGAGGCCGAGTTGGTCCTCTGCCTCGACTCGCTCGGGCTCGGGCGCTGCCGCCGCGACCCGGACGACCTCGGGCTCGACCTCGGGGACGGGCTCGGGCTGGTCGGGCGGCGGCTGGGAGAGCAGGTCGGGGATGCGGGCAAAGTCGGCCCGCAACGTGTCGAGCATCGAGGGCGTGTAGAGCGCGGCGGCGGGGTGGTAGAGCGGGTACAGCCGCACGGCCCGCGGCCCGATGACCCGCACCTCGGCCCTGCCGTGCAGTCGCGTGATCCCGGTCGGGTCCGCGCGCAGCAACTTGGTGGAGAAGTTGCCCAGCGTGCACAGGACGCGCGGTTCGATGAGGTCGATCTGCCGCCACAGGTAGTCCTGGCACGCCTCGATCTCGTTCGGGTGGGGATCGCGGTTGCCCGGTGGCCGGCACTTGAGGCAGTTCGCGATGAAGACCTGGGAGCGCTCGAGCCCGATCTCGCCGAGCAGCTTCTCGAGCAGCTTGCCGGCCGAGCCCACGAAGGGCAGGCCCTGCCGGTCCTCGTTGGCCCCGGGGGCCTCGCCGACGAACATCAGGTCGGCGTCGGCGTTCCCGGCGCCGAACACCACCGTCGTGCGGGTTGCGGCCAGCTGCGGACACCGCTCGCAGGCGCGCGCCTGTTCGTAGACGGCCTTCAGCGCCTCGCGCCGGTCGGCGGCGGACTGCATGGCCCGAATCTAGACCAGCGCGTGGAGCGAATCGCCCGGCTCATCCCGCATTTTCGGGCCGCCGCCGGCGGACCGCGCGACGAAAGCGGCGACCGAGCGGCCAGCGGACTCGCTGGCGGTACTGCATGGCCATGTCGTCGCGCCAGACCAGGTCCAGCACCGGCGGCCGCCGGGCAGCGTCCACCGGGCCGGGGCCGCCCAGCCGGCGGCGGAACAAGCCCCCGACCCCGAACACGCCGAGCTGGTCGCACTGCCGTGCGACCCACGTCCGCGCGACGGCCTCGCTCACGCCGAACTCCGCCTCGCCCGGGTCGGGGTCACGAGGGTCGCCGTAGTCGTGCAGGAACAGCAGGCCGCCGTCGGCGACGTGCGGCTCGAGCACACGCAGGTCGCGCGCGGCGCCCGCGGCGGAGTGGTCGCCGTCGACGAAGACGACGGCGGGAACGAAGCCGGTGGTCGCGCGGAAGAACGCCGCCGCCGTCCCGCGCACGAGCGTGATCCGGCCCGCGACCCCTTTGCGGCGGGCATTTTCGCCAGCCGCGTGAAGCGCCTCGGGGTCGACGTCGAGCGACACCAGCGGCACCGGATTGCCCGCGTCCTTCAGCGCCAGCGCCATCACGATCGTCGACCGCCCGTGGTAGGTGCCGATCTCCAGAATCGGGCCAGCGGCGGCGTAGGCGAGGTCGTAGAGCTTGAAGACATCCTCGGGCAGGAGCCAGCCGTCGACGTCGCTGACGGCCTGCAGCGCGGCGAGCTTCTGGGGGCTCTCAGAATGAGGGTGCGACGAGGGCACGGGGGTATCAGCGGCGAGGTGAATATCATTCACAACACGGCCGTCACTCGATTCTGAGGATGGACCACCACCGATGCACGACGGACCTTCAGTAGCGATCGTCGGACAGGGGCGCCTGGGCACAGCCCTCGCTGCAGCGCTGCGCGGTGCCGGCGTCGAGGCCCACGGGCCGCTCGGCCGCGAGGCCGACGGCGCGGACGCCGATCTGGTGCTCCTGTGCGTCCCCGATGGCGAGATCGAGTCCGCCGCAGCCCACGTCGCCCCGGGACCGCTCGTAGGCCACTGCTCGGGGGCCACCACGCTGGAACCGCTCGCCGCTCACGAGGCGTTCTCGCTGCATCCGCTCATGACCGTGCCCGATCACGGCGCCGCCTTCGCCGGCGCGACCGCCGCGATCGCGGGCGCGACCCCGCGCGCCCTGCGGGCCGCCCACGACCTCGCCCGGCGCCTCGGCATGCGCCCGATCGAGGTCGCCGACGCGGACCGCGCCGCCTACCACGCGGCGGCCAGCATCGCCGCCAACTACCTGGTCGCGCTCCAGGGCGCGGCCGAGCGGGTGGCCGCGACGGCCGGCGTCGATCGCGCGGCGCTCGCGCCGCTCGTGCGCGCCAGCGTCGAGAACTGGGCCGTCCACGGTGCCGGGCCCGCGCTCACCGGCCCCATCGCCCGCGGCGACGAGGACACCGTGGCGCGTCAGCGCGAGGCCGTGGCGGAGCGCACACCCGAGCTGCTCGACTTGTTCGACGCCCTCGCCGCGGCGACGCGCGACGTCGCGACGCGCCGCCGCACGCCGGCCGCCGCGACCAACGGAGCCGCGCGATGAGGACCATCCGCAGCGTCGCCGAGCTACGCGAGGCACTCGGGCCGCACCGCAAGGCGGGCCGGTCGATCGGGCTCGTGCCCACCATGGGCGCGTTCCACGAGGGCCACCTGGCCCTCATGCGGCGGGCCCGCGAGGACACGGCCGTGGTCGTCGTCTCGCTCTTCGTCAACCCGACCCAGTTCCGTCCCGGCGAGGACCTCGCCGCCTACCCACGCGACGAGGCCGCCGACGCGGCGCGGGCCGAGGCAATCGGGGTCGACGTGCTCTTCGCCCCGCCGGCCGAGGAGGTCTATCCGCCCGGCTTCTGCACCGAGGTCCGCGTGGGCGGCGTGACCGAGCCACTCGAGGGTGCCGCACGCGGCTCCGAGCATTTCCACGGCGTCACCACCGTCGTCACCAAGCTCTTCAACATGGTCGCGCCGGACGTCGCCTACTTCGGCCAGAAGGACGCCCAGCAGGTCGCGGTCATCCAGCAGCTCGTCCGCGACCTGGACATCCCGGTCCGCATCGAGGTCTGCCCGATCGTCCGCGAGCCCGACGGCTTGGCCATGTCCAGCCGCAACCGCTACCTCGAGCCCGCCCACCGCGACCGGGCCCTGGGCCTCTCGCGCGCGCTGCGCGCCGCCGAGGACGCCGCCAGGGGCGGCGAGCGCGATGCCGCGGCCATCGTCTCCGCGGCCCGCGCCGCGCTCGTCGAGAGTGACATCGAGCCCGAGTACCTGGAGCTCGTCTCCACCGAAACGCTGGCGCCCGTGGACCGGGTCGGCGACGCCGACGTGCTCGTCGCCGTCGCCGCCCGCGTGGGGCCGGCGCGACTCATCGACAACATCATCATCCGTGCCAACGGGAGGCAGTAGCGCGATGCAGCGCACCATGCTCAAGTCCAAGATCCACCGGGCGACGGTAACCGAGTGCGACTTGCACTATGTCGGCTCGATCACCCTCGACCCGGACCTGCTCGAAGCCGCGGACGTCCGCTCCTACGAGCAGGTGCACGTGGTGGACGTCGATAACGGCGCCCGCTTCGAGACCTACACGATCCCCGGAAGCAGGGGCTCCGGCGAGGTCGTCATCAACGGCGCCGCCGCACGGCTCGTCCACCGCGGCGACACCGTCATCGTCATCTCCTACGCGTCCTACGACGAGGCCGAGCTCGATCGCTACGAGCCCCGCGTCGTCCATGTCGACCGTGGCAACCGCATCGTCGAGGTCGACGCCGGCGTGGCCACATTGGTCGGGGTCGGGCTATCGCCCGACCACCCTGAGACCCCCGAGGCGGCGTGATGTCCACCGCTCCGAAGACGCCCCCCGCCGACGACCGCTTGCCGGTCTCGCTGCCCGCCCTGGTCGACAAGCGCGAGCGCGGCGAGCCGATCGTCATGGTCACCGCCTACGACTTCCCCTCGGCCCAGGTGGCCGAGGCCGCCGGCGTCGACCTCGTCCTGGTAGGCGACTCGGGCGCGATGACCGTGCTCGGGTACGAGTCGACGGTTCCGGTCTCGCTGGACGAGATGATCGTGCTGGCGCGCGCCGTGCGGCGCGGGCTGATGACGCCGTTGCTGGTCGGCGACCTGCCCTTCGGGTCCTACGAGGCCTCCGACCCGCAGGCGATCGCCACCGCCCAGCGCTTCGTCAAGGAGGCGGGCTGCGACGCGGTCAAGCTCGAGCGCGGCGGCGTGGCCGTCCAGCGCGCCCGCGCCATCGTCGACGCGGGTATCCCGGTCATGGGCCACGTCGGCCTGACGCCGCAGACGGCGACGGCGCTGGGCGGCTACCGCGCCCAGGGTCGCACCGCGCAGCGGGCACTCGACGTCACGCGGGACGCGCTCGACCTGCAGGACGCGGGCTGCTTCTCGATCGTGTTCGAGGCCATCCCCGCGGCGGTGGCGGAGACGATCATGGAGCGCATGGAGGTGCCGGTGATCGGCATCGGCGCGGGCGCGTCGACCGACGGGCAGGTGCTGGTCTTCCACGACCTCCTCGGCATCTACGACGGCATCAGCCCGCGCTTTGCCAAGCGCTACGCGGCGGTCAGGGAGGATATGGTCGCGGGCGTTCGGGCCTACGCCGAGGAGGTGCGATCGGGCGCCTTCCCCGCCGCGGAGCACACCTACTCGATCGATCCCGACGAGCTCGAGCGCTACCGCGCCGCACTGAGCCCGCCCGCGGGCATCGCCTGGGGCCCGGGCGAGGAGATGTAGAACCTCGGGCTTTCACATCGTTTTACCTAGACTCGCCCGCCGTGGCGCGTCTGTCGCAGCTTTTCGTCCCCAAGGATCGCGAGTTCTTCGACCTCTTCGAGGAGGCCGCGCAGAACATCGTGCGCGCGGCCGACCTGCTCGACCAGATGCTCGCGGCCTTCCCCGACCGGGCCGAGCTCGCCCGCGACATCCTCGTCTGCGAGCAGGAGGGCGACCGGATCACCCACGACATCATCCAGCACCTCAACCAGACCTTCGTCACCCCGATCGACCGGGAGGACATCTACGAGCTGGCTTCGGCGCTGGACGACATCGTCGACTACACGGAGGAGGTCGCCGACTACCTCGGGCTCTACAAGATCGAGGCGCCGATGGTGCAGGCCCAGCGGCTCGCCGCCATCCTGGTGCAGTCGTGCCGGCAGATCGCGGAGGCGGTGCCGCGCATGCGCACCTTCAAGGCGATCTCGGACCACACGATCGAGATCCACCGGCTCGAGAACGACGGCGACCGGGTCACGCGTGAGGCAATGGCCTCCCTGTTCAACGACGGCATCGACCCGATGGTCGTCATCCGCTGGAAGGACATCTACGAGCGACTCGAGGCGGCGATCGACTCGACCGAGCGCGCGGCCAACATCCTCGAGAGCATCGTCATCAAGAACCGCTGAATCGCGGTGAGCTCGGACCTCATCCTCGTCATCGTCGTCGGCACGGCCCTGGCCTTCGACTTCACCAACGGGTTCCACGACACGGCGAACGTCGTGGCCACGTCGGTCTCGACGCGCGCGCTGTCGCCGCGTACCGCGGTCGCCTTCGCGTCGGTCCTGAACTTCGTCGGGGCCTTCATCTCGCTCGCGGTGGCGGCGACGATCGCAAGCGACTTCGTCGACCAGGACGCGATCACCGAGACCGTCGTGTTCGCGGGATTGATCGGCGCGATCGTCTGGAACCTCCTGACCTGGTACTTCGGGTTGCCCTCGTCCTCGTCGCACGCACTGATCGGCGGGGTGATCGGCGCGACCCTGGTGGCCGCGGGAACCGGCGCCGTCAACGGCACCGGATTGGTCGACAAGCTCATCGTCCCCGCCCTCGTGGCGCCGGTGCTGGCCTTCGTCGTGGCCGCGCTAGCCATCGTGGCCGCCTATCGGATCGTCGGCCGGCTGCGGCCGGGGCCGGTCTCGCGCGGCTTCCGGCTCGGCCAAGTCGTCTCCGGCGGCCTTCTGGCGCTGTCGCACGGGACGAACGACGCCCAGAAGACCATGGGCGTGATCGCCCTTGCCCTGGTCGCCCACGGCGACCTGGCGCAGGGAAGCGACCCGCCGACCTGGGTGGTCGTGAGCGCCGCCTCGGCGATCGCGCTCGGCACGTACACCGGAGGCTGGCGCATCGTCCGCACGATGGGCAGCCGGATCATCAAGATGGACCCGGCGCAGGGCTTTGCCGCCCAGGGCGCCGGGGCGGCGACCATTCTCGCCGCCTCGCATTTCGGCTATCCGCTCTCGACCACGCACACGATCTCCGGGGCGGTGATGGGCGCGGGCGCCGCCAAGCGCCTGTCCGCCGTGCGCTGGGGCGTCGCCGGCAACATCGTGGCGGCGTGGGTGCTCACGCTCCCCGCCGCGGGCGCGATCGGCGCCGCCGTCTACGGCATCGCGCAGATCTTCGGCAGCGGCGCGATCGGGCCGGTCGTCATCACGGTGGCGATCGTCGTTGCGCTCGGCGTCTCGCTCGCGCGTCGCCTGTCGCAGGGGCGGGCGATCACGGCGGCGGAGGGATGACGACGGTCGCGCTCGCCCCGCTCCTGTCGGCCGTGCTGGGCGCGCTCGTCGGCGCCGTGAGCGTGACGCTCGCGTTCTCGCTGGTGATCCTCGGCGTCGCGCGCTACGCGGACATGCGCCGCGTGGGGCGCATGGGCGCGGCGCGGGCCTACGGCGCGGTCGGCGTCGCGGCCGCGGTCATCGCCATCGGCATCGTGGCGGTCGGCCTGGTCGTGGTGACGTCAAAGTGATAGCCCCGCCGGCATCCGTGCCGTCGGCCTGATTCGGGTGGGCTCCCTCCGGTCGCCTTGACCGGTCGGCCGTTGGCCGACCTCATCACCCCGGCACCGTCGTGGTCGACGCCGGCGTCTGCTCCGGAAGGGGCTCGACCTCGGTCAGGGGCGCCGGCGGCAGGATCTGCGCCCGCGCCGCGCTCGCGTTGGGCGGCGCGCCCCGCAGCGTCGTGCGCACGCGCTGGTCGAGCGTGCGCAGGAACGGATCGGCCTGGGTGTCCTTGTCGCGCACGACCTGCAGCAGCGTGGACGCGGCCGTGCGCCCGACCTCGGCCGCCGACCAGTACAGCGTGCCGCGCAGGTAGGGCGTCCCCAGCCAGGCCGGCGTCGCCGGCGTCGCGCCGGCGGTGAGGTGCAGGACGTTGCGGCGACGGATGTCGCGCAGATACCCCGCGATCGCATCGCCCATCACCGCGCCGTAGTCGACCACGATGCTCGCGCGCGGGTTGGCGGCGAATGCCTCGCGGACGACCGCCAGCGCCCCCGCCGCCGTCAGGCCCCCGGGGCCGCGTGCCACGACGCGGAGGCGCGTGTGGCCCGCCAGCACCGCGTCGAGCCCGCGGTCCAGCGGCTCGGTCGCGCCTTGGCCCAGGAGGCCCTGGACGACGATGACGTCGCCTCCCTGCGGGGCGGCCTCCACCAGGTAGCGGCCGAGCATCGACCCGCCCGACTCGCCGCCGTAGCCCACGGCGCCGGCGAAGTACTTGTCGGCGTTGCCATTGGGTCCCGGGTAGAGGCCGTCGATGACCGCGAGCGAGGCCGACTGGCCCATCTGCGCGCCGCGGGTCGACGTCTCGACCGAGACCGGCAGGACGATCATCCCGGTCGCCTTGCGGTTGATGAAGCTCTGGAGGTTGGCGGCCTCCGCGGTGGCCGAGAGGTCGGCACGCCGGGCCAGCAGCGCGTAGCCCGACCCCTTCAGCGCCGCGGCAACCCCGGAGGCGACGCTGCGCGTATAGGGGTCGTCCGCGTAGAGCGACAGCCCGATGAGCTTGCGCTTGTTCGACCGGTCAACGCCGGGCGAGATCACCGGGATGTGGCACCCCGAGAGCGCCGCCGCGGCGGCGGCACCGGCCCCTGCGGCAAGCAGGCCGCGACGCGTGATCGCGGGCTCGGACACGCCGGCGGACCCTAGCGGGCGGCCGGTTGTACACCGGCGGGGTCGAACGCGATCTCCTTGAGCACCCGAGCCGGCGCTCCCACCGCGATCACCCCGGAGGGCAGGTCGCGCGTGACCACCGAGTTGGCGCCGACCACGCAGCGGTCGCCGACGGTCACTCCGCTGGTGATCACGCAATTGGCGCCGAACCAGCAGTTCGAGCCGACACGGACCGGCCCCTTGGAATGGAACCCCTGCCAGGTCAGCGGCACGTCGGGATCGTCGTAGCGGTGGTCGGCGTCGCCGATGAAGCAGCCGTTGGCAAACATCACGTGGTCGCCGACGGTCACCTCGTCGGTGGCGGCGATCATCGTGCCGATGTTCAGGAACGTGCCCGAGCCGATCCGCACGCGCGCGCCTTCGGAGATCGTGATCCAGCACTGGGGCTCGAGCAGCGTGTGCTCGCCAAGCGTCAGGCGCCCGTCGTCGAGCGCCTCGAGCACGTTGCCCTGGACCGGGAAGCGGACGAAGAACCCGCCCCGGAGCGCGTGCCAGTGGATCCGCGCTCGCCGCCACGGGACGGCGTTGCGCTCATACCAGCGCCACTTCTGCCACCACAGCTTCGCGCGCGGGGCGAGCGCGCGCCAGGCATCCAAGGGAGCATCGGACCGTGAGCCGGACCGGTCGCTCACGCCGCCACTGGCTGCCGGGCCCGGCGCCCGCGCGGCTTGGCCGGCGCAACCAGCGCCTTGAGGTACTCGCCGGTGTGCGAGCCCTCGGTCGCCGCCACCTTCTCCGGCGTCCCGGCGGCGACCAGCCGTCCGCCCTCCTCGCCGCCCTCAGGGCCGAGGTCGATGATCCGATCGGCGACCTTGATCACGTCGAGGTTGTGCTCGATCACCACCACCGTATTGCCGGCCGTGACCAGGCGCTGGAGCACGTCGAGCAGCCGCTGGATGTCGGCGAAATGCAGGCCGGTCGTGGGCTCGTCGAGGATGTACAGGGTCCGCCCGGTGGCCACCTTGCACAGCTCCGACGCCAGCTTGACGCGCTGCGCCTCGCCGCCCGACAGCGTCGTCGCCGGCTGGCCGAGGCGGATGTAGCCCAGCCCGACGTCGTCGAGCGCCTTCAGCCGCCGCCTGACCTTGGGGATGTGGGCGAAGAACTCGAGCGCCTCTTCGACCGGCATCGCGAGCACGTCGGCGATCGTCTTGCCCTTGAAGCGGATGTCGAGCGTCTCGCGGTTGTAGCGCTTGCCGTCGCACTGCTCGCACGGCACGTAGACGTCGGGCAGGAAGTGCATCTCGATCTTGATCTGCCCGTCGCCGCGGCAGACCTCGCAGCGCCCGCCCTTGACGTTGAAGGAGAACCGGCCCGGCTTGTACCCGCGCGCCCGCGCCTCCTGGGTCTTCGCGAAGAGGTCGCGGATCTGGTCGAACAGCCCGATGTAGGTCGCCGGATTGGAGCGCGGGGTGCGCCCGATCGGCGACTGCTCGACCTGGATGATCTTGTCCAACTGGTCCAGCCCGGTGACCCGACGGTGCGCGCCCGGGCGCTGCTTGTGGCGGTGCAGCCGGTTGCCGACGGCCTTGTAGAGGACGTCGTTGACCAGCGTGGACTTCCCCGAGCCCGACACGCCGGTGACGCAGCAGAACACGCCGAGCGGGACCTTCACGTCGATCGACTTCAAGTTGTGCTCGCGCGCCTTCTCCACCGTCACGTAGCCCTTGGGGCGCCGGCGGCGCTTGGGCACCTCGATCCGCCGGGCGCCGGACAGGAACTGGCCCGTGAGCGAGTCGGGGACCTGCTCGACCTCCGCGGCCGTGCCCTCGGCCACCACTCGGCCGCCGTGCTCGCCCGCGCCCGGCCCCAGGTCGACGAGATGGTCGGCCGCGCGCATCGTGCCCTCGTCGTGCTCGACGACGATCACCGTGTTGCCGAGGTCGCGCAGCCGCTCGAGCGTCGCGATCAGGCGCGCGTTGTCGCGCTGGTGGAGCCCGATCGAGGGCTCGTCGAGGATGTAGAGGACGCCGACGAGCGACGAGCCGATCTGGGTCGCCAGGCGGATTCGCTGGGCCTCGCCGCCGGACAAGGTGCCCGACGCCCGGTCCATCGACAGGTAGCCCACGCCGACGTCGTCGAGGAAGCGCAGCCGCTCCTCGATCTCGCGCAGGATCAGCCGCGCGATCCGCCGCTCCACCTCGGACAGCTCAACCTCGCGGATCCACTGCAGCGCGCGGTGCGCCGACAGCGCCGTGAACTCCTGGATCGGCATCCCGCCCACGAGCACCGCGCGCGACTCGGGCCGCAGCCGTGCGCCCTCGCACTCCGGGCACGGCACGACCGACATGTACTCCTCGATCTTCTCGCGCACGTAGTCCGAGTCGGTCTCCCGGTAGCGCCGCTCCAGGTTCGGCACGATCCCCTCGAACGAGGTCGTGTACGACCGCTTGCGGCCCATCCGGTTGCGGTAGGAGACGTAGAGCCGGTCGCCGTTGGTCCCGTACAGGAA
>Ga0075431_100002328_pt1 | contig 18258 bp, 14 predicted proteins | sample RhiMetdeltSRZDD5_FD_75297 | JGI IMG/M metagenome (GOLD analysis project Ga0075431, IMG submission 75297) | Populus rhizosphere microbial communities from Tennessee, USA - Rhizosphere MetaG P. deltoides SRZDD5 | ecosystem: Host-associated > Plants > Roots > Rhizosphere > Soil | place: USA... | reverse complement strand
CGCGACGCCGGCAAGGTGATGTACAAGGCGCAGACCAGCGAGCAGGCGTTCCCGCCGGAGCTGCCGTCGGTCAACTTCACCACTGCCGGGCAGAAGGCGCACGGCCGCCTCTTCTTCGACGTGCCGGCGGGATCCGCCGCCGGTGGCCACATCCAGCTCATGACCGGTGCCCTGGTGCACGCGGTCTGGAGCGTCTAAGGAGGTCCAAGACTTGTCCAGAAAGTTCGCCATCGGCGCGGCTGCGCTGCTGGTTCTCGCCGCGTGCAACGGCCGCGCGACCGCACCGACCGCCATCACCGCCACATCCGCCACGCTGCACGCCCAGACCGAGTGCCTGGCGGAGACGACCACCAACCCGTGCACCGGCTGGTTCCAGTACTGGGCCGACGGCTCCACCACCGTGCTCACCACGCCGAAGGTGGTGTCCAACACCCGCACCAACGGCTTGATCGACTTCAACCAGGCGCTCACGGGCCTTGCCCCGGACACGTTGTACCGCGCGCAGTTCTGCGGCCACGGCGACCTGAACATCGCGCCGCCCGGGGTGTGCGTCGGACCCTTCGGCGGCACCTCGACCACCCCCGGTGCGCAGCCCGACCCCAACGACTTCAGCGCCACGCAGAACTTCCGCACCGCCGGGCCGGCGACTGGCAGCACTGTCGACATTGGACGCGTACTGTCCACAGCCGACACCGCGGCCAACCCGATCGGGCGTGATGGCGGGCACAGCATCGCCTTCTCATCGACGCAGGCGCTGTGGCTGTTCGGCGATACCGGCCAGCGCAACGGCCCGGCGTTCCTGGCGCTGGGCTCGGCGGCGGTCGGACCCTACCGGGCGGGAGCCGCCCCGGACGCGCTCAACGAGCTTCCCCGGCCACCCGCTCCGCCCGAGCCTGGCCGGACCTCGCCGGCCAACTTCTTCCCGGCGGTGCAAGGGTTGCTCACGCCCGACGACCCGCCGGTGCCGTGCGGCAGCTCGGGCAGCAGCAGCTATGCCGCGGCGTGGGAGTCCGGCGGCGCCCGGATCCCCGGCACCAACCGGGTCATGCTGATCTGGGCGGAGCTGTGCGTGGCGATCGGCGACGGGCGTGGCTGGCCGGTGGAGCGCTGGCGCATGGCCGAGTACGACCCCGCCACCAACCAGTTCCTCCGCTTCGCCACCCCGTTCGTGGCTGAGCCGTTGCAGGCCGGGCTGCCCGAGACCAAGCAGCTGGCCAACCCGGTCTTCGGCGGCGACGGATACCTCTACCTGTTCGGGGCGGGCCGGGAACCGAGCTCCATCTTCGTCGCGCGGGTGAGCGCCGACCCGGCGGCATGGGGCGACCCCGCCAACTATCGCTGGTGGGATGGAACCCGCTGGACGAGAGACCACACCGCCGCGGTCTCGGTGGTGAGCGGGGTGGAGCCGTGGGGCATCCACGTCGCCGACTACTCAGGCGTGGGCGGCGGCAGGCGGCTGGCCATGCTCGTCAAGGACAGCTTCTTCGACAGCCCGCACTTGCGCATCTACACCGCCGACAACCCGCTCGGGCCGTGGTCGCCCGGCCCGGCTGGACGCGTGCCCGACCACTGCCGGGGCGGCATGTTCGGCTGCTACGCCTTCTACGGGCACCCCGAGCTGAGCACGGCCCAATCGTTTGTGTTCTCCTGGTTCTCGCCAGGGGACCGCGACCCTGATGGCGGCCATGTACGACTGGGCACCGTCAAGTGGTGATGTCGCGGCGGCGGAAGGTGGTGAAGGCGAGGGCGGTCAAGCCGGCCAGGATGACGGCGAAGGTCATGGCGGAGTTGGCGAAAGTGGTCAGGCTGTACCTGTTTCCCGGGCCGCTGATCCAGGCGATCACGTGGGAGACGAGGAACCACTGGTCGCGGGAGGTGTTGTTGTCGATGTTCAGGGTCTCGACGATGAGGCGGGCGCCCAGTTCCCAGACGATGATGTAGCCGATCAGCACGCCAAGCGCGGCGGCGGTGTGCCGGCCGATGGTGGCGATGGCGAAACCCACGGCGCTGACGATGAGGGCCAGGCCGATGCCGCGCAGGCACAGCAGCACCAGATCGCTCCAGAAAGTGGGCGCGTCGACGTTGCCGACCCAGCCGACGGATGCGGCGAGGCCGTAGAAGGTACCCACATAAATCGCCGAGAAGGCAAGGGAGGCCACCAGCACGAAGGCCAGCGCGACACCGAGCTTGGCGCCCAGGACCGCGGTGCGGTTGGGGCGCCACAGCAGCAGGTTGACCACGCCGCCGCTGTGCAGCTCGGCGCCGATGAACGACGCCGCGACGAGGAAGCCGAAGAAGGCCAGGAAGGCGGTGAGGAAGTAGACAAGCTCGTCGATCTCCCGGACGAAGTTGAACACGCCGTAGAGGTAGTTTTCCGGGACGATCCGGTCGGGGTTGAGATGCTCGCAGCTCTCTGTGGGAGGCCGCGGGATCCTGCGGCAGGCGGCGGATTGTCTTGCGCAAGCCTGTGATCTCGATGACAGCCGTCACGGGGTCAACCTACTTGCTGCCGCAACTTCTCCGCTGGCGCGGCGGCCGCTCCGTATCCGTTGCCAGCGATCCTGTGTGTCCGTGCTTTTATAACAGTGTGCATCCGGATCTAGTCATCGCCGCTGAGCAGGTCAACGTCGTCCGCTCGGGCAAGCACCTGTTGCGTGACCTCACGTGGCGGGTCGAACTCGACGAACGCTGGGTCATCCTCGGGCCCAACGGCGCGGGCAAGACGACGCTGCTCAACCTGGCCGCGGGGCGGTCGCATCCCTCCAACGGTTCGCTTCACGTGCTTGGCGAGCGGATCGGGCGGGTCGACCTGCAGGAGCTGCGCACGCGCATCGGCTACTCCACCGCGGCCCTATCCGACCGCATCCCGCCCGCCGAGTTGGTGCGCGACGTGGTGGTCACCGCCTCCTGGTCGGTGATCGGCCGGTTCCGCGAGAGCTACGACGAGCTTGACGTGGCGCGTGCCCTGGCGCTGCTCGACGAGTGGGGCATGGCGGGCCTGGCCGACCGCGAGTACGGCACCCTGTCGGAGGGCGAGCGCAAGCGCACGCAGATCGCCCGCGCCCTCATGGTCGACCCGGAGCTGCTGCTGCTCGACGAGCCCGCGGCCGGGCTCGATCTGGGCGGCCGCGAGGATCTCGTCTCCCGCCTCACCCATCTCGCCCTCGACGCCGACGCGCCCGCGCTCGTGCTGGTGACCCACCACGTGGAGGAGATCCCGCCCGGCTTCACCCATGCCCTTCTGCTGCGCGAGGGGGCGATCGTCGCCTCGGGCCTGGTGCACGACGTGATCACCTCGGACAACCTGTCGGCCACCTTCGACACGAAGCTGCATCTCAGTTATGCGGACGGCAGGTATTCGGCTGTTTCAGCCAGATGAAACTATGATGAGGTCGCCGACCTCGGCCTGCAGCGCCTCCCGTGCCCCGGCCTCCAAGCCGGCGTCGCTGATGAGCACGTCGGCGTCGCGCAGGTGGGCGATGGTGCTGATGCCGATCGCGCCCCACTTTGAGTGATCCGCGAGCACGATGAGCCGGCGCCCGGCCGCCACCATCGCGCGGTTGGTCTCGGCTTCCAGCAGGTTTGGTGTGGTGAAACCGGTCCGCTCGGTCATGCCGTGCACGCCCATGAGTACCACATCGAAGTGAAGCTTAATAATCGCTTGCACGGCAACGGATCCGACCAGCGCGTCGGACGGGGTGCGCACGCCGCCGGTGAGGATGACCGTCTGGTTCGGACCGGCGGCCCGGTGGAAGACCTGGGCTACCGGGATGGAGTTGGTGACGACGGTGAGGCCGGGCACCGCGATGAGGTGGCGCGCCGCGGCCCAGGTGGTCGTGCCGGCCGAGACGGCGACCGCCGCGCCGGGTTCTATGAATCGTGCGGCCCGCGCACCGATCGCGTCCTTCTCCCGGCGGCTTTTCCTTGCGTTGGCGGCAAATCCGGGCTCGTCGGCATGCAGTCGGGTGGCGCCGCCGTAGACCTTGGCCAGTAATCCGTTGCCCGACAATACTTCCAGGTCGTGGCGGATGGTGGCGTCGGAGACGCCCAGGTGCCGCACCAGCTCGCTGACTCGCACGCTGCCCTCGCGCTGGATCAGCTCAAGTATCGCCTCGTGTCGTTGTCTAGCGAGCACTTCCAATACTCAACATGTTCCCACATAGAGTGTCAACGCTCATTCCTCCGAGCAATGTAGCGATAGCTGCGGCGGCGTGGGGCGAAATTTCGGTATATCTACTCCGGATACTCCGATGTATAGCCTCCGTTATGCACCTGTTACCAAGGAACACTTGAATTCCACAATGGAAACGTGTTTGTTTCTGAGTGTTTACTTCGGTCAGTGTCGGAAGCTAAGGAGCTGGACCATGGCTTTGCTACGCAAGCGCCCTGCGGCTGCGGCATTAGCGGCGGCCGTCGCGGCTTTGAGCCTCGCCGCATGTTCCTCCGGCAAGGAGGAGACGCCCTCCACCAACGGCGGCGACTCCGGCAAGATAAAGATCTATTACATGCAGAAGCAGGCCACCCAGCCCTACTTCCTCGGCGAGGCGGAAGGCGCCAAGAAGAAGGCGGCCGAGCTCGGCGTCGACCTGGTCATGGTGGACCTCGGCAACGACACCAGCAAGACCCTCAGCTCCGTCGAGACCGCCATCTCGCAGAAGGCCAAGGGCATCATCATCGTCGTGCCCGACCCGTCGGTCGGCCCGGCTGTGGTCACCGCCGCCAAGAACGCCAACATCCACCTCCTGACCTCCGATGACCAGATCTGCGTCGACAACCCGAAGCCGGGCGAGTGCCCGCCGGAGAAGATCGTGCCCCGCATCGGCTTCAGCGGTAAGCAGATGGGCGAGGAGGTCGGCAAGAAGGCGGCGGAACTGTTCAAGGCGGCCAACTGGAAGCCCGAGGAGACCCGGATCATCGCCGCGTGGAAGCAGGACGTGACGGTCTGCACCGACCGCGTCGACGCCGCGCTGCCCGCCTTCAAGGCCGCGGGCGGGCCCGACATCCAGGTCATCAAGGTCGGCACCGACAACACCCCGCCCGACGCGCAGAACAAGGTCGCAGCGACCGTGACCGCCAACAAGGCCGTCAAGAACTGGATCATCTGGGGCTGCAACGACGAGAACGTGGTCGGCGGCGTGACCGCGCTTGAGAACGCGGGCTACTCGGCGGACAACATCATCGGCGTCGGCATCAACGGCGACTACGCGTGCAAGGCCTGGAGCGCGGGCAAGAAGACCGGCACGAGGGCGTCGCTGTGGCTGGCCGGCAACGAGGTCGGAGCCCTTGCGGTGCAAAGCATGTACGACAAGATCAAGAATAACAAGGAGTTCCAGCGGGAGGCGTACGCCAAGACCACGATGGTCACGCCGGACACCTACAAGACCGCCGGTCTGACATGCAGTTAAGGGTCGAACACATCAGCAAGCGGTTCGCCCCGGTGCAGGCGCTTGCCGATGTGTCGCTCGAGTTCCCCTCCGGCAGCGTCACGGCGCTGCTGGGGGAGAACGGGGCCGGCAAATCGACCCTCGTGCGGATCATCAACGGCGAGCACCTGCCCGACAGCGGGCAGGTGCTCCTGCACGACCAGCCGCTGTCGCTGCACAGCCCAGCCGACGCCCGCCGCGCCGGCATCCGCGTCATCCCGCAGGAACCCGAGATCGTCCCCTACGTCTCGGTCGCCGAGAACGTCTACATAGGAGCGTTGTCCCGCCGTGCCGGGCGATTCTTCGACCGCGCGGCGCTGCGCCGCCGTATCGCCGAAGACCTTGCGCGCCTTGGGTTCGAACGCGTCCTCGACCCCGACACCCCAGGCAAGGACCTCACCCCGGCGCAGCGGCAGCTCGTTGAGATCCTGCGCGCCCTCACCACCGAGGCCAAGGTCATCGCCTTCGACGAACCCACCTCGTCCCTGTCCGAGCAGGAGGTCGAGGCGCTGTTCGATCTGATCAGACGGTTACGTGGGGAGGGCCTGGCGATCATCTATGTCTCCCACCGGCTGGGGGAGATCTTCCAGATCGCCGATCGGGTAGCGGTGCTCCGCGACGGGGCTTTGGTCGGCGTGGTCCCGGCCACGGAAACCGATGAGGGGCGGGTGGTGCGCATGATGGTGGGCCGCGACCTGACCGCCATGTTCGCCCGGCCGCACGTGGCCACCGACCGCGTCGTGCTCTCCGTCGACAACGTGACCACCGACGACGTGACCGATGTCAGCCTTCAGGTCAGGGCTGGAGAGGTGGTCGCGCTGGCCGGGCTGGTCGGGGCGGGCCGCTCCGAGCTGTGCCGGGCGCTCGCCGGCGACCTGCCGATCCGCTCCGGCACGGTCTCGATCGACGGCGTCGCCACCCCGATCCGGCACACGTGGGAGGCGATCGACGCCGGGATCGCCTACGCGCCGGAGGAGCGCAAGGCCCAGGCCCTGCTGCTGTCCCGGCCGGTGCGCGACAACATCGTCATCTCGGTGCTTGAACGCTTGCAGCGCTTTCGCTTCGTGCGCGCCGGGGCCGAACGGGCGCTGGCGTCGAGATACGTTGAGCGCCTTAGGATCCGGACCCCGAGCATCGAGCACGAGGTGCGCAAGCTCTCCGGCGGCAACCAGCAGAAGGTCGTGCTCGCCCGCTGGCTTGCCCGCGACCCCAAGGTGCTCATCCTCGACGAGCCCACCCGCGGCATCGACGTCGGTGCCAAGGCCGAGATCTATCACATCATCGCCGACCTGGCCCAGGCCGGGATGGCGATCCTTGTCGTCTCAAGCGAACTGCCCGAGGTGCTGGGGCTCGCCGACCGCATCGTGGTGATGCAGAACGGGCGCGTCACCGGCGAGCTCTCGCGGGCGGACGCGTCGGAGGAGGCGATCCTCGCCCTGGCGATGGCCGATGACATGACTCGATGACGTGAGTGATGACGTGAGTGATGACATGAGTAAGGGAGCACAATGACCGCCGCGCTGCGCCGAATCGGAGCCCAGAACCTCAGCCTGCTGGGCGCCCTGATAGCCGTCCTGGCTCTGTTCGGGTACCTGAACCCGGACTACCTGAGCTGGAGCAACGTCAGGGTCATCGGCAACACCGTCACCCTGGCCGGGCTGCTCGCGGTGGCGCAGACCGCGGTCATCATCTGCGGCGGCATCGACATCTCGGTCGGCTCGCAGGTGGGCCTCGCCGCGATCGTGAGCGCCATGACGTTCGCGGAGACGGGCGACGGGCTGGCCAACGGCAGCGCCGTGGCGGCGATAGCGGTGGCGATCGTGGTAGGCGCTGCGTGCGGGGTGATCAACGGTGTGATCATCGTCTACGGGCGGGTCAACGCGATCATCGCGACGCTGGCGATGCTCGCCGCCTACAAGGGTGTAGCGCAGCTGCTCTCGGGCGGGCAGGCGGTCGGCTACCTGCAAGGCGATGACCTTTTCATTTTCATCGTGCGCGGATCCGTGGTGGGCATCCCGACCATGGTGTGGATCATGCTGGCGATCGCGCTCGCGGTCCATGTGCTGCTCAAGATGACGGACATCGGGCGCAACATCTATGCACTCGGTGGCAATGCCACGGCGGCGCGCCTCGCGGGTATCAACATAAACAAGTATTTGATAGCGGTCTATGCCATGGTCGGCATGGTCGCCGCGATCACGGGCATCATCCTGGCCGCGCGCAGCGGCTCCGCTCACCCCACGGCCGGGTCGGAAGGGCTCGAGCTCAAGGCGATCACCGCGGCGTTCCTCGGCGGATGCGCCATAGCGGGCGGGCGCGGCGGCATCGGCGGCACCCTGCTCGCCGTGCTCCTGCTCGGCGCGCTCGAGAACGGCCTGACCGTCGAGGGCGTGAACCCGTTCTGGCAGAACGTCGCGCAGGGCGCGCTGCTCGTGGCGGCCGTCGTCATCCAGCAACGTCGCACCGGCGACCGGGCGGTGGGCCTGCCGAGCTAGATCGCGGATCCCGACATTTTCTTGGATAATGCTGCCTCAGCCCGGGATGAGGCAGCATCATCCGAGAAAATGCGAGATCAAAAGGATCAACGAGGAGGCATCGTGGGCGAGTTCGTCAACGTGGAAGTCAGTGACGGCATCGGCGTGATCCGGCTCGAGCGGCCACCGATGAACGCTCTCAACGCCCAGGTGCAGGAAGAGCTGCGCGCGGCGGCCCATATCTGCACGCAGGACGACGGCGTGCGGGCGGTCATCGTCTTCGGCGGGCCCAAGGTGTTCGCCGCGGGCGCCGACATCAAAGAGATGGCCGACATGACCTATGTGCAGATGACGGCGCGTGCCGGCCCGCTGTCGAGCGCCTTCGACGCCATCGCGCGCATCCCCAAGCCGGTCGTCGCGGCGATCACCGGGTACGCGCTGGGCGGCGGCTGCGAGCTGGCGCTGGCGTGCGACTGGCGGGTGGTCGCCGAGGACGCCAAACTCGGCCAGCCCGAGATCAAGCTGGGCATCATCCCGGGAGCCGGTGGCACGCAACGGCTTTCGCGCCTCATCGGCCCGGCCAAGGCGAAAGATCTGATCTTCTCCGGCCGGATGGTCGACGCGCAGGAGGCGCTTGCCATCGGGCTCGCGGACCGCGTGGCCCCGGCGGACAAGGTCTACGACGAGGCTGTCGCGATGGTTACGCCCTACCTCAACGGCCCGGCGCAGGCGCTGCGCGCGGCGAAACTCGCCATCGACGGCGGCCTCGATCGCGACCTCGCGGCCGGGCTGGCCTGGGAGTCCCAGCTGTTCGCCGCGTTGTTCGCCACCGACGACCGGGCCGAGGGCATGAACGCCTTTGTGGACAAGCGCAAGCCAGACTTCACTGGTCGTTAGGCCGACACCCCGAGGCGGTCGCCGCGGGCAAAATGAGGCCCGTGGAAGATGACAAGGCTTTGATCGCCGAGCTGACCGAGCTCGCCCTGTCCACCGCCGCACCCGACGAGCTGGTGGTCTTCGAGGAGACCGCGGAGGAGTTCTTCGCCGATCCCCAGGCGACGCTGACGGCCGCCCGCAAGGACTCGGCGGTCGGGTTCGGGCTCGAGCTGGCGATGATCACCCCTGTGGCGCTGGCCGTCGGCTCGGCGGTGGTCCAGGCGCTGCTGTCGGCGCTGTCGGACCATGCCATATCAATGGGTGGGCGGGGCGTCACCGGCCTGCTGAAACGCTTGCTGCGCAAGGGTTCGCCGCAGCCAGACGACATCTCGCTCAGCCCGGAGCAGGCGCGCTACGTGCGGCAGGTCGCTCTGGACAGGGCGCGCGCCCTGGGCATGCCTGAGGGGCAGGCCGCCATGCTCGCCGACTCGTTCGTCGGCGCGATGGTCGTCAACGGCTGACCCCGGTGACCACCCCAACGGTCCGGTTGCGTCCCAACGTTCTGGCGCACCCCTCGCCGACCACCGGCCGCTTCCTGCTGCTGATCGCGGCGATGCTCAGCACCGGCCTGCTCGTGGGCACGCTGGTCCACAACGGCGTGCTGGGCACCTCCTGGTCCGAGTCGGCCCGCGCCTGTCTTGCCCAGGCGGACGATGCGGTACCGGATAAGACCGACGTGCCCGCTCAGATCGCCCACAACGAGGTGTTGAGCACCTGTCTCGCGCCCGCAGAAAGGATCCGCGCGTGGTTCGACGTCGCCGGCGCGCTGCTGATCGCGCTGCTGGGCGTGGTCGTGCTGCTGGCGACGCCCGCGTACATCCGGCGGCGGGAGAAGCTGCGCGAGGCGGGGGCGCGCCTCGACGGTGCGCGCGAGCGCATCCGCGAGCTGGCCGCTGAGGTCGGCCTCGCCCGCCCGCCGCGGCTGCTGCTGGGCCGGGCCGGGCAGCGCGACGCCTTCGTCTTCGGCTTGCCGGGGCGTTACTATCTTGTGCTGCCAACGGCTTTGGTGGTGCGCTGGCGCAGCCGAGCCTACTTCGACCCGGTGGTCCGGCACGAGCTTGCCCACCTCAAGCGCCACGATGTGCCGCTGGCGTGGCTCGCCAGCGCCGTGTGGGTGGCGGCGGTACCGGTGATCCTGCTGCCGGTCATCACCTCGCTCCTGCGGTGGGAGTTCTCGATCCTGCCGCCATACCTGTGGCGGGTCGCGCTGTTCATGGTGGTGATCTGGCTGATCCGGCGGCAGGCGCTGCGCTCCCGCGAGCACGACGCCGACCTGCACGCCGCCCGCCAGGCCGGTGACTGGCGGGCGCTGTGCGCCGTGCTCGAGACCGCCACGACGCAGGCGAAGGGGTGGTGGCGGCGCTTCATCTCCAACCATCCGACGGTGGCCCAGCGGGTCGCAGTGCTCACCGACCCGGGCCGGTTGCGCGGAGTATCCGTTGTGGACGCTCTCGCAGGGGGCTTCCTCACGGCGCTGCTACTGCCCGCGCTCTCCGGCACACTGCAGATCCTGCTGACCAAGACCCCGGCGTACAGCTACATCCCGCAGATCGTCGCCCTCATTGTCGGCCCCATCGCCGGGCTGGCCGTCGGGGTCGGCCTGTGGCGCCAGGCGATGATCGACCAGGTGACCGGCGAGCGGGTGTGGCCGGGCCCGGCGGTCGCCGGTTTCGTGGCCGGCCTGCTGCTCGGGCACTGGTCGGACCTTGACGATCTGGCGCTGGGCGGGGACTGGAACTACTCGGTGCCGGTGCTGATCGTCGTCGGTGCCGCCGCCGTGCTGCTCAGCGCGGGCACCGGCCGGCTGTGGGCCGACGCCGCCTCCCGCCTTCCGGGCGGTCCGAGGTCGTGGTGGCTCGGGTTCGTCCTCAACGGACTGATCTTCGCCACGGCGCTTTGGATGCTGCAGTGGCTGCCGGTTCTGTTCACCGCGACCGGGGCCGCGCAGTTCTCCTGGGACAATCTCGTCATCAGCGCCGGTGCGCTGGTCACGGACGTTGTGTATGTGCCGCTGCTGGCCATGGTGGTGGCGGCCGGCACGATGGTCAGGCGGCGCCATCAGCTGCCCCTGCCGGGCTGGCTGCTCGACGGCGGGCACACTGCGTGGCCACTGTCGGCGCGCGAACCGGGGCTCGGTCTGGCCCTGCTGGGCGGGGTCGGCGCGGGCGCGATCGCGGCGCTGGGCACGGCGGTCTATCGACTCGCCGTGGGCAGCCCGGCCGACGACACCGACCGTGTCGCCCGCTTCCTGCTGTGGCTGATTCTCCTGAGCTCCGTGGCGCTCGCCGTCTCGTTCGTGACGCTGGTCGTCGTGCCCCGCTCGGGCGGCGCGATCGGCCTCGTCACCGGGCTTCCCGCCGCGGTGGTCGGGGGTCTGGGGACGACCGCGCTTAACACGTTCGGGTTCGGCAACATCCTCGACCTCGGCTTCTGGTGGCTGGCGACGACCACCGTGGTTGCGCTCTGGTTTTTGGGGTACCTCATATTGCTGCCCGTGAGTCTGGCGGTGTGGCCGGCGTCGTGGCGTGACGTCCCCGGCTGGTTGCTCGCGACGCTGAACGTGATCGTGGCCGGGCTTGTGACGTTATGTGTGGTGGGCCTGGCGATCGCTCTCCGGTAGCTACCAGTAGCTGAGGATGTTTCACATTAGGGTGGGGATCGGCTAGGCTCCCAGACGCTGAAGGGAGCAACGGATGATCTCTGGTCACGGTGGGCAGTTGGCCCTTGCCGCCATCCGCGCGGCCGGGGTAAAGGAGCTATTCACGCTGTCGGGCGGGCACATCTTCCCGTTCTACGACGCCGCCCACACCGAGGGTGTGCCCATCTACGATGTGCGCCACGAGCAGTCGGCCGTCTTCGCCGCCGAGGCCGTCGCCAAGCTGCAACGCCGCCCCGGCGTCGCGGTGCTGACCGCCGGACCCGGCGTCACCAACGGCATCTCCGCCATCACCAGCGCCTACTTCAACGCCGCCCCGGTGCTCGTGCTCGGCGGGCGGGCACCCCAATTCCGTTGGGGCGCAGGCTCTTTACAGGAGATCGACCACGTGCCGCTGGTGCGGTCCATCACCAAGCACGCCGTCACGGTGTCCGGGACCGAATCCATCCCCAGCGTGGTGAGCGAGGCCCTTTCGGCGTCGCTGTCCGGCCACCGCGGGCCGTCGTTCGTCGACTTCCCGCTGGAGGTCGTCTTCGGCTTCGGCGAGGCGCCGGTCGATCCGCCCAAAATCGGCTCCTGGCAACCGGATCCCGACGCGGTGAAGGCCGCCGCCGCGCTTGTCGCCAAGGCGCAACGGCCCATCGTGATCGCCGGGTCCGATGTGTACGGTGGCGGCGCCGAGGCCGAACTGCGCGAGTTTGCCGAGTCGTTCCAGGTGCCCGTCTACACCAACGGGATGGGGCGGGGCACCATCAGCGGGCCGCTCGCCTTCGCCAAGACCCGGGGCTTCGCGCTCAAGCAGGCCGACCTGGTCATGGTGATCGGGACGCCGCTTGACTTCCGGCTGCGGTTCGGGGACTTCGGGGCGGCGACGCTGATCCATGTCGTCGACGAACCGTCGCAGCGGGCGTCGCATGTGTCGGCGGCGGTGTCACCGGCCGGGGACCTCAGGCTGGTACTCGCCGGAATGGTCAGATTTTCCGGGGAGCGGGAACCACACGCCGACTGGCTTGAGAAGTTGCGCGACGCCGAAAACGCGGCGGCCGCCAAGCATGCCGAGGAGATGGCGGCCGACACCGACCCCATCAAGCCCGCGCGTGTCTATGGCGAGCTTCGCAAGGTGCTCGACGCGGATGCGGTCACGATCGGCGACGGCGGCGACTTCGTGTCCTATGCCGGGCGTTACCTCGAACCGTCGCGGCCGGGGACGTGGCTCGACCCGGGGCCCTACGGCTGCCTCGGCACCGGGATGGGCTATGCGATGGGCGCCAAGGTCACCTATCCGGACCGGCAGGTCTGCGTGCTGATGGGCGACGGCGCCGCCGGGTTCTCCCTCATGGACGTGGAATCGCTTGTGCGGCAAGGATTGCCCGTCGTCATCGTGGTGGGCAACAACGGGATCTGGGGGCTGGAGAAGCAGCCGATGCGCAACCTGTACGGGTACGACGTGGCGGCGGATCTTCAACCGGGGCTGCGCTACGACGAGGTCGTGCGGGCGCTGGGCGGGGCGGGCGAGACCGTGGCGCGGGCCTCGCAGCTGCACGCCGCGGTCGAGCGGGCGTTCGCCTCCGGCGTGCCCTATCTGGTGAACGTGCTGACAGACCCCGCTGACGCATACCCCCGATCGGCCAACCTCGCTTGACGGTGCGCTGAGAAGCGGATGACAGCCGGATGTCAGCAGGCCCCGGCACCATTCGCGGCATGACAAACGCGATCCTTGCCGAGGGTCTGGGGAAGCGATTCGGCCAGACCACGGCCCTCAACGGCGTCGATCTGGCGGTGCGCGCCGGCACGGTCCTCGGGCTGCTGGGTCCCAACGGGGCGGGCAAGACCACGGCCGTTCGGATCCTCGCCACCCTGCTGCGTCCGGACGAGGGCCGGGCCACGGTCGGCGGGCTCGACGTGGAGCGTGACGCGCATCGCGTACGCGCCATGATCGGGCTCACCGGGCAGTACGCCTCGGTCGACGAGGCCCTGACCGGTTCGGAAAACCTGCGCCTGATCGGCCGGCTGCTCGGCCTGAGCCGGGCCGGCGCCCGCCGGCGCGCTGCTGAGCTGCTCGCCGATTTCCACCTCGAGGACGCGGCGGACCGGGCGGCCAAGACCTATTCCGGCGGCATGCGGCGCCGCCTCGACCTGGCGGCTAGCCTCATCGGGCGGCCGCAGGTGCTCTTCCTTGACGAGCCGACGACTGGGCTGGATCCGCGGGCCCGCTCGGAGGTGTGGGACATCGCGCGCGAGCTGGTTTCCTCGGGCGTCAGCGTGCTGCTGACCACGCAGTATCTCGACGAGGCCGACCAGCTGGCCGACGAGATCGTGGTGATCGACCACGGCCGGGTGATCGCCGGCGGGACGCCCGACGAGCTGAAGCGCCAGACCGGCGCGCAGACCCTGGCGGTGCGGCCCCAGCTGGAGGCGGACGTGGAGAAGGTGCGGGCCGTCGTGGCCGAGCTGGCCTCCAAACCCGAGCTGGCCAACACGCTGGTGACCGCCCAGGTCACGGATCCCGCCGTGCTGCCCGCCGTGGTGCGCCGCCTCGACGATGCCGGGGTGCGGGTGGCCGAGCTGACCCTGCGGACCTCCACATTGGACGAAGTCTTCTTAGCCCTCACCGGCCACCGAGCCGAGGAACAGGTGAACGCATGACCACACTCGCTTTGCCCAGGGTGCGTCCCACCACCGGGATCGGCCAGAGCATCTCGCTGGCCTGGCGTGGCCTGGTACAGATCCGGCACAACCCGTTCGAGCTGGGCGACCTCAGCGTCCAGCCCATCATGTTCGTACTGTTGTTCACCTACCTTTTCGGCGGGGCCATCGCCGGTGACCCGGTCACGTACTTGCAGTTCATGCTGCCCGGCATCATCGTCCAATCCGGACTGATGGCGACCATGAACACCGGAGTGGGGTTGAGCACCGATCTGCACAAGGGCTTCTTCGACCGGCTGCAGTCGATGCCGATCGCACGCTGGGCCCCGCTGGCCGGCCGGGTCATCTCCGACGCCGTCAAGCAGGCGTGGGCGATGGCGGTGCTGCTCGGCACCGGCTACGCGATCGGCTTCCGCGCGACCACGGGGGTGCTCGCCGTGCTTACCGCCTTCGGCCTGATGCTGCTGTTCACCTTGCTGGCATCTTGGTTCGCCGTGTTCATCGGGACCATCGCCAGCGAGCCGGAGAAGGTGATGATGTACGGCTTCACCGCCGTATTCCCGCTCAGCTTCCTGAGCAACGCCTTCGTGCAAACCTCCACGTTGCCCGGCTGGCTGCAGGCGTTCGTCAAAATAAATCCGGTCACGCACATGAGCGACGCCCTGCGAGGCCTCATCACCGGCGGCCCCGTGCTCGAGCATGCGCTCTGGGGCCTGCTCGGCGGCCTGGTCATCGCGGTCGTCTTCGCGCCGCTGGCGCTGATCCGCCTCAACCGCCGCTGAGTCCCTTAACAAGCCGGGGCATCCGGCCCGCGCCCTTGCCCGTGGGCGCGGGCCCGCTGCCCGCCAGCCTCGGCGGCGTGTGCGGTGAGCCGGGGCTACGGGGTGGGGTGGTGTTCGAGGCCGGTGAGGGCGGCGGCGCGGTCGATGGACGTGGATTCGCCGGAAGCGTAGGCGGCGGCGAAGCGTTGCGGGCCAATTGCTTTGATGATGCGTTCCTCGATGTGGGGGCGGTCGGGCAGGGAACGGTCGACAGCGCCGTTCATGGTGGTCGCGGCGCCCAGGAGTTTGGCCGCCAGCTCACCGTCGCCTTCGCGCAGGGCCAGATCGGCGCAGCCGACGAGCACCGCGCCCACGACCGGGAAGTCCGACGAGGACACGGCATGGCGCAGTGCCTCGGTGTGGAACCGCCGCGCCTCCGCCAGTTCGCCACTCTCGCCCGCGACCAGGCCCCGGTTGCTGGCGAGGATGGCCCGAAACTGTGGCGCGGTCGAGGCTCCGGCGATCAGCTCCTCGGCCTGGGCGAAGCGCGACTTGGCCTCGGCCTGGTCGCCGCCGCCACGGGCGAGCGCGCCCCAGCCGAAATTCACGATCGCCTGGCCGATCGCGAGCCCGAGGTAATCCGCCTCGGCCTGCGCGGCCCGCAAGGTGGCGACGCAGCCCTCCTTGTCGTCGCCCAACCATTGTGCCGCGGCAAGTCTCATTCTGAGCTGCAACAGGTCTTCCATGGTGCCCAGCTCGGTCAGCAGGTCGATCGCCTCCTGCGCCGATGCGGCAGACGTGGAGTAATCGCCGTCCGAAGCCTCCAAAGTGGACAGGGCTTCGAGCACGAGGGACATGCCCCAACGGTCGCCTGTCTCACGGTACCCCCGCAATGCCTCTTGAAAATCGCCGATTGCCTCCTTGCGCGAACGGCCGTTGTTGATGAGGGTGTGCGCGTGGAAGGCGCGTGCGGTGGAGGCGACCCAGGGGTCGGGGTCGGTGAAAAGCTGCTTGTACAGCGGCAGGATGACGTCGGTCTGGTCGAGGGTCCAGGCGACGAGGCTCCTGATCGGGGCGACCAGGCGCAGCACCGGGTGCTTGTCGGCGATGGGCGCGCTGATCTCGGCGGCGCGGTCGAACCACTCGGTCGCCCGCTCGAACTCGCCGTGGGAGTCCATGTGGTTCAGCGCGGCGATGCCGTAGGCAAGGGCATGCCGCTCGGGATCGACCCCCTCGGTGACCGGCAGGGCAAGGGCCTCGGCGGACAGGCGCGCTCCCTCGGCCCGCGAACCCGACAGCCACCAGTACCAGCCCAGTGCCGCCACGAACCGCAACGCCAGCGGCGCATCGCCCCAGCCGACCGCCCGGCGCAGCGCCGCGTGCAGGTTGTCCTGGTCGGCGCGCAGCTCGGCCAGGCGCGAAACCTGTTGCGGCCCACGCAGATACCGCTCGACCGCCTCGGCCAGACCGAGGAAGTAGAGCGCATGTTCGCGCTCAACGCAGGGAAGTGACGAGCCGAGCTTTGCCAGGCCGTACTCGCGGATCGTCTCGAGCATGCGGTAGCGCCCGCCCCCCACCCGCACCAGGGACTTGTCCACCAGCGCGCTCAGGTGCTCGAAATCCCCGCAGACCGCCTCGACCGCATCGAGGTCGGCACCGCCATGGAACACCGAGAAGCGTTGCCACACCTCGCGTTCGGCCGGACTGCACAGCTCCCAGCTCCAGTCGACCACCGCCCGCAGCGTCTGGTGGCGCGGCAGGGCGGTCCTGTCACCGCCCGTGAGCAGGCGGAAGCGTTCGTCCAATCGCGACACCAACTGCTCCAGCGGCATGGAGCGCAGACGGGCGGCGGCCAGTTCGATGGCGAGCGGCATTCCGTCGAGCGCCGCGCACAACCGTTGAGCCGCAGCGGGATCCAGCTCGGTCAGCGGTGCCGACGCGGCGGCCCGGTCGTGCAGCAGCCGCTGGGCCTGCTCGAGCGGCAGCGGCTCCACAGGATAAAGCGACTCGCCACCGATGCCCAGCGGCTCGCGGCTGGTCGCCAGGATCCGGATCTCGGGACAGGTGCTCAGGATGTGCTGCGCCATTCCGGCCGCCGCCGCGACCAGGTGCTCGCAGTTGTCAAGCAGGATCAGGCCGGTCTGGTGCGACAGCGCCGCCACGATCTTCTCCACCGGGTCGGTCGATCGCATCTGCGTGAGCAGAGCGTGCTCCCGGACCCCAAGCGCCGCAAGGATCGCGGGCGCCACCTCGATGGCTTCGCCGTGCGGGGCCAGTTCGACCAGCCACACGTTGGGCAGCGGGCGGGCCGTCTCGACCGCCAGCCGGGTCTTGCCGGAGCCGCCCGGTCCGGTCAGCGTCACCAGCCGCGACTGCGTTAGCAGGACCCGCAGCTGCTCGGTCTCCCGCTCGCGCCCGACGAAGGACGTCAATGCCAGCGGCAGCTTGGCGACGCTCTCCCCGCGCAGCAGGCTCAGGTGCAGCTCGGTCAGCTCGCGCGAGGGGTCGGCGCCCAGCTCATCGGCGAGCAGGCGGCGATGCCGCTCGTAGACGGTCAGCGCCTCGACCTGCCTGCCCTCGCGGGCGAGCGCGTGCATGAGCTGGGCGACGGGCCGCTCCCGCAAGGGGTTTGCGGCCACGAGAGCCTCCAATTCGGACACGTTGTCGGCCGTAGCCTCCTGTGCCGCAAGGCGTTGCTCGGTCGCGCGCGCGATATGGGCCACGGCCCAAGGCTGATCGGCCGCCTCGGCCAGGGCCGGCCCACGCCAGGGCCCCGCCGCGTCGCCATTAAAAAGATCAACAGCCTCAGGGGGTACCCGCAGGAGGTAGCCGCTCGGCGATGACTCGATGGGGACCCCTGTCTTGCGCAGCCGCGAGACGAGCTGCTGTAAGGCGTTTGAGGCGTTGGCCGGAGGCTCGTCGCGCCAGACCGCGTCGATGAGCGCGTCGTGCCCGACCACCTGCCCAGGCTCGACCGCCAGCCGGATCAGCAGGGTCCTGAGCCTGGTGCCGCCGAGGTCGATGGGGGTGCCCTCGTCGGAGCGCACCTCCACCGGCCCCAGCAGCGAGATCTTCACATCACAAAGTGTGCCTCACTTGACCGGGCGCAGCTTAATCGTCTGCTCGATGAACCCTTCCGAGCAGAAGACCGGACCGCACGCGACCGCGAAGGTGAACGAGGCGGCCTTGCCGCCGACGAACTTCGTGCCGAAAGCCGGCGCGATCGTGGCCGACCAGGGCCGGGTCAGGCCGTCGCAGGCGACCTCCATGCCGACGCCGCCCACGACCTCTCCGCGGCCCACCTTCTGGTGCAGCTCGGCGATGAGCAGTGAGAACTCGACCTCACCGGTGCAGCTGAGGGT
>Ga0075431_100002321_pt1 | contig 18273 bp, 16 predicted proteins | sample RhiMetdeltSRZDD5_FD_75297 | JGI IMG/M metagenome (GOLD analysis project Ga0075431, IMG submission 75297) | Populus rhizosphere microbial communities from Tennessee, USA - Rhizosphere MetaG P. deltoides SRZDD5 | ecosystem: Host-associated > Plants > Roots > Rhizosphere > Soil | place: USA... | reverse complement strand
AAGCCGCGGTGCAGCGCCTCCCGGATCCCCTCCACCGCCTGGTCGTACACGCCATCGCGACACACGGCCTCGTCGTGCTCCTCGCGCAAGCCGTCCATGTGCACGCTGAACGTCAGGTACTTCGACGGCGTGAAGAGATTCGCCTCCAGCTTCTCCTTGAGGAGGATGGCGTTCGTGCAGAGGTAGACGTACTTCTTCCGCGCCACGAGCTCGCGCACGAGCGGCCCGATCTCCGGATACATGAGCGGCTCGCCGCCGGGGATCGACACCAGCGGCGCCCCGCACTCGTCCACCGCGCGCAGGCACTGCGCGACGGTGAGGTGCTTTCGGAGGATGTGGCCCGGGTACTGGATCTTGCCGCACCCGGCACACGCGAGGTTGCAGCGGAACAGCGGCTCCAGCATGAGAACGAGCGGATAGCGCTTCGTGCCCCGCAGCTTCTGGGTCACCACGTACCGAGCGACCGTCCACATCTGCGAGAGTGGGACGCTCATGCTCTTTGGAGTTCTCCTTTGACGAGATCGTTTCGGGGCTCGCGACTTCGCGAGAGGCCGGGAAGTGCGAGGGCGGCAGGCGGCCCCCACTCGCCGATCCGTGCACTCACGATGAGATTGAACGCCAACACCGCGTAGTATAACGCCACTCCCCACGCCGGTCGCTCGGGAACCGCCACGTCAGCGGACGTGCGGCGCGCGGCCACGACCATCCGACACGCTGACACGCGCTTCGAAGTCCGACGTCGAGCAGCATCATGAGCACGCCCGAGGTGAGGGCGAGCGTCGGCCGCGGCCACGACGAACGCGGTGGCGAAGAGGAAGACGTACGGGCGGAGGACGCGCGTGCGGATCATCAGATCCATTTTTCGTAGACGACGCCGCATGTTACCATCAGCGGCTGTGACAGGCCTCGATTCCGCGATCGCGCGCGCGCAGGCACATCTGCTGTCGCTGCAGCAACCGGACGGTCATTGGGTGGGCGAGCTCGAAGCCGATACCACCATCAGTTCCGAATATCTCCTGCTCTGTCACCTCATCGATCGCGTGAACAAGGACCGCGAGCGGCGCATCGTGAAGTATCTCCGGCGCCGGCAGATGCCGGACGGTGGCTTCAACCTCTTCGAGGGCGGCCCCGTCAATCTCTCCGCCACCATCAAGGCGTATTTCGCCATGAAGATGGCGGGCGTGCGCGTCGATGATCCGGCCCTCGTCATGGCCCGCGAGCGGATCCGCGAGCTCGGCGGCCCCGTGAAGGCCAACGTGTTCACGAAAATCCAGCTCGCGCTGTTCGGGGAGTACGACTGGAACGGCGTGCCCGCCATGCCCGTCGAGATCATGCTGCTGCGCCGACCGTTCTTCCTGTTCGATCTGTACGAAGTCTCGTACTGGTCGCGCACGGTGATCGTGCCGCTCCTGATCATTCTCGACCGTAAGCCCGTGAAGTGGCTTCCCGCCGAGCAGAGCCTGGACGAGCTGTGGCCCGTGCCGCGCGAGGAGGCGAGCCTGCGCTTCCCGCGCCGGCCGCAGCCCTTCGAGTGGCGCTCGCTGTTCTGGAAGAGTTTCTTCATCGCGGTGGACGACGGCCTCAAGATCTGGGAGCGCTTCTCGCCCCGGCCCCTCCGCAAGCGCGCCATCGACCAGGCGCGGCGGTGGCTCGAAGACCGGCTCGCCGTCCCCGGTGGACTCGGGGGCATCTTCCCTGCCATCGTGAATTCGGTCCTCGCGCTCCGCTTGCTCGGCTACCCGGAAGACCATCCGCTCCTCCTCGGTCAGCTCAAGGAGATCGAGGCACTCGCGGTCGAAGATGAAGACGAGCTCCACTATCAGCCGTGCCCGTCGCCGGTGTGGGACACGTCGCTCGCGGTGAACGCGCTCGTGGAGAGCGGTCTCGCCCCCGACCATCCCGCCTTGCTCCGCGCCTGTGAATGGATGCTGGAGCGCCAGGTTCTGGTCCCGGGCGACTGGCAGGTGAAGCGACCGCACGTGCAACCGGGCGGATGGGCGTTCCAGTACGGCAACGACTTCTATCCCGATCTGGACGACACCGCGGTCGTCGTCATGGGGCTGGAGAAGGTCAAGGGCCTCGATCCCGATCGCGTGCGTCTGGCCAAGGAACGCGGGACGGGCTGGTTCCTCGGCATGCAGGGCAGCGACGGCGGGTGGGCGTCGTTCGATACCGACAACGACCGCCTCTACCTGAACAACATCCCGTTCGCCGACCACGGCGCGCTGCTCGACCCGTCCACGGACGACCTCACGGGGCGCGGTCTCGAGCTGCTGGGAACGCTCGGCCACGGTGCCGACTTCGAGCCGGCGCACCGGGCCATACAGTTCTTGCGGGCGCGCCAGCGCTTCGACGGGCCGTGGTACGGGCGCTGGGGCGTGAACTACATCTATGGAACGTGGTCGGTGCTGCGCGGGCTGCGCGCCATTGGCGAAGACCCGCGGCAGGAATACATCCAGCGCGCCGTGCGCTGGCTCGCCCGTCGCCAGAACGCGGACGGCGGCTGGGGTGAGACGTGTGAGAGCTACGACAGGCCCGAGCTGGCCGGCATTGGCGATTCGATCCCGAGTCAGACCGCGTGGGCGCTGCTCGCGTTGTTCGCCGCCGGCGCCAGCGGCCCCACCGTCGAGCGCGGCATCGAATATCTGCAGCGGACGCAACGGCCCGACGGCGGCTGGGACGACCCCTTGTGGAACGGGACGGGGTTTCCGCGCGTCTTCTTCTTGAAGTACCACCTCTACGCGAAGTACTTCCCGCTCTGGGCGCTGGGGGTGTATCGCAGCTCGCGCTCATGAGCGGCGGTTCGCTGTCCGTCCCGCTGCGGCCGTTCGAGGCGGTGGGACGCGGAGTGACCGGCCTCCTCGAATCTCTCGGCCGCTTCGGCACGTTCTTCGCGGAAGCGCTCGCCACCATGGTGACGCCGCCGTTCAAGTTCCGCGCCTTCATCGATCGGGTCCATTACATCGGGTTTCGGTCGCTGCTGATCATCATCCTCACCGGCGCGTTCACGGGCATGGTGCTCGGCCTCCAGATCTTCTTCACGCTGTCGCGCTTCGGCTCGGAAGCGTTTCTCGGGCCCGCGGTGGCGCTGTCGCTCATCCGGGAGCTGGGACCGGTGCTCTCCGCGCTCATGGTCACCGGTCGCGCCGGCTCCGCGCTCACCGCCGAGATCGGGATCATGCGGATCACGGAACAGATCGACGCCCTCACCGTGATGGCGCTGAGTCCGCAACGCTACCTCGTGATCCCATCGATCCTGGCCGGGGTCGTGACCTTCCCGCTCATGACCGCGCTCTTCGACGTCGTCGGGATCTTCGGCGGCTACCTCGTCGGCGTGGAGCTGCTCGGGCTCTCGCGCGGCACGTACTTCGGCGAGATGCAGACGCTGGTGCGGATGAACGACATCATGACCGGCTTCTGGAAGTCGATCGCGTTCGGGGTGGTGGTGACGTGGGTGTGCACGTACAAGGGCTTCCACGTGGGGCATGGCGCCGAAGGTGTCGCGCGCGCCACCACGCAGGCCGTGGTCCTCTCGTCGGTGCTGATCCTCGTGTGGGATTACTTCATGGGGTCGGTGCTGCCGTGATCGCGGTGAGAGGCCTGCGCAAGGCGTTCGGCTCGCAGCAGGTCTTGCGCGGCGTCGATCTCGAGGTCCCGACCGGCACCATCACGATCATCATCGGGCGCAGCGGCGGCGGCAAGTCCGTCTTCCTCAGGCACCTGATCGGCCTGCTCCGTCCCGATTCCGGAACCATCGCGGTGGACGGGATGGAGATCACGCGCCTGCGCGGTCGCGCGCTCGACGCCGTCCGCGAGCGCTACGGCGTGGTCTTCCAGGGCGGGGCGCTGTTCGACTCCATGACGTGCGGCGACAACGTCGCCTTCCCGCTCCGCGAGAAGAAGAAGGTGACCGCCGACGAGGTGGCGCGCCGGGTGGAGGAGGCGCTCGAGCAGGTCGGACTCGCCGGCGTCGGCCGCAAATATCCGGCCGAAATCTCGGGCGGGATGCGCAAGCGCGTGGCGATCGCGCGCGCGCTGGTGACGGAGCCCGAGATCGTCTTCTTCGACGAGCCCACCACCGGCCTCGATCCCGTCCTCGTAAACGCCATTCACTCCGTCATCACCGACCTGCACCAGAAGTTTCACTTCACGGCGGTGATGGTCAGTCACGAGATCCCGGAGATCTTCCGCATCGCCGATCGCGTCGCTATGCTGCATGAAGGACGGATCGCCGCCGTCGGTACGCCCGAAGAGATCCAGGCATCTGCGAACCCGGTGGTGGCGCGGTTCATCCGCGGCGAGCCCGACGAGAGTGCCTGACGGCGCAGTGGAGAGGCGCAGGAGGAAGAGGCCATGGAACGGTCGAAGGTGAACGTGGCGGTGGGCGTCTTCGTCGTGCTCGGGATCCTCGCCCTCGGCTATCTCTCCATCAAGCTCGGGCGCGTGTCGCTGTTCGGGAACCGCGGCTACGAGGTCACGGTGGACTTTCCGTCCATCGGCGGACTGAAGGCGGGTTCGAGCGTGGAGATCGCCGGCGTCGATGTGGGCGAGGTGGAGCACATCGGGCTCGTCGATTACCAGGCGCGGGTGGTGCTGCGCATCAACTCGAGCGTCAAGTTGCAGGAGGACTCGATCGCGTCCATCAAGACCAAGGGGCTCATCGGCGAGAAGTACATCCGCATCAGCCCCGGCGGCTCCGACAAGGTCATCCCGCCCGGCGGCCGGCTGCGCGAGGTCGAGGCCCCGGTGGATTTCGAGGAGCTGCTCTCGAAGTACATCTTCGGCAAGGTCTAGCGGTGTCGTGACCGGCGCTCAGCTCACGACCGTCCTCGACGACCAGGGCTTCGACTTCTACACCGGCGTCCCCTGCTCGCTCATCGAGGATCTGATCGCGACCCTCGCCGCGCGGACGCGGCCGCCCTACATCGCGGCCGTGCGCGAAGACGTCGCGGTGGGCCTCGCGGGCGGGGCGTGGTTCGGTGGACGCACGCCCGTCGTCCTCCTCCAGAACTCCGGCCTCGGTACCAGCCTCAACGCGCTGGCGTCGTTCACCGTCATGTACGGCCTGCCCGCGCTCTTGATCGTGACGTGGCGCGGGTACCGAGGTCAGGACGCTCCGGAGCACATCCTCACCGGCCAGATCACCGAGCCACTGCTCGATCTGCTCGGCATCCCCCACCGCGTCCTCACCGCCGACGCCGGCGCCGACGTCGCCTGGGCCCGCCACGCCATGGACGCGCGCTCCGGCCCCGTCGCGCTCCTGGTTCCGCCCGGCACCGTCACCGCCCCCGCCGGCCGACCCGAGCGCCGCGCCCAAGCGGACCGCGGTGCCCGACAGGATCGCGCGCCACGAGCGGACGGCGCGGATCCGAATGTTGCGACGCCGCCGAAACAACGCAGCCAGGCCGCGCCTGTCTCAGGCCACCCACGGATGGAGCCGGCCCCGGCGCCCCCGCTACAACAATCCCAGGCCGCGCCTGTCTCAGGCCACCCACGGATGGAGCCGGCCCCGGCGCCCCCGCTACAACAATCCCAGGCCGCGCCTGTCTCAGGCCACCCACCGATGGAGCCGGCCCCGGCGCCCCCGCTACCGACAATCGTTTCAGGGCCCACGCGGCTGGCGCCGACGATTTCACGCCTGCACGCCTTACGCGTGGCCCTGAAACAGCTGGGCGACGAGCCCGTCGTGCACGCCAACGGCTACCTCTGCCGCGAGTCGTTCTCGATCGACGACCGCGCGCAGAATTTCTACATGATCGGCTCCATGGGCCTCGCGTCTGCCATCGGCCTCGGTCTCGCCCTCGCCCAGCCGGGACGCCGGAGCGTCGTGCTCGATGGCGACGGCAATCTCCTGATGAACCTCGGCACACTCGCGATGATCGGGGGCCTGAAGCCGCGCAACCTCGTGCACGTCGTCTTCGACAACGAGGTCTACGGCTCCACCGGCAACCAGCCCTCGCCCTCGCGCGACGTCCGTCTCGATGCGCTCGCCGCCGCCGCCGGTTACCGCACCAGCGTCGCCGTCAGTGACGAAGACGACATCGCGGCCGCCGTGCAGAGCACGCTCGCGACGGAGGGCCCGCATTTCGTGCTCGTGAAGGTCACCGCGGAGGACGCCGTCGTGCCGCGCATCCCGCACACGCCGGCCCAGCTGCGCGACCGCTTCCGGGCCTGCGTAGAGGAGCGTGATACACTGACGCCAACTTTCATCGCACGACCACATCGACTCCCACCTCGGCCAAGGAGGTCTCCGTGAACTCCGTTCGCGTCGCCATCGTCGGCGTCGGAAACTGCGCATCGTCCCTCGTGCAGGGCGTGCAGTATTACCGTCACGCCGGGGACAGCGACTTCATCCCCGGTCTCATGCATCCGCGGCTCGCCGGCTATCACGTGGGGGACATCGAGTTCTCGGCCGCGTTCGACATCGACGAACGCAAGGTCGGGAAAGATCTCGGGGAAGCGATCTTCGAGGCGCCCAACAACACCGTGAAGTTTGCGGACGTCCCGCATCTCGGCGTCCCCGTCCATCGCGGCATGACGCACGATGGCCTCGGCACCTATCTCTCCCAGATGATCCGGAAGGCGCCCGGCGCGACCGCCGACATCCGAGGCATCCTCCGCGAAACGGGCACCCAGATCGTCGTCAACTTCCTGCCCGTCGGCAGCGAGATGGCGACCAAGTGGTACGTGGAGCAGGTGCTCGACGCCGGCTGCGCCTTCGTGAACTGCATTCCGGTGTTCATCGCGCGGGAGACGTACTGGCGCCGGCGCTTCGAGGAGCGTGGGTTGCCGATCGTGGGCGACGACGTGAAGTCCCAGGTGGGCGCGACCATCATCCATCGTGTCCTCACGCGGCTCTTCATGGACCGCGGCGTCCGCCTCGACCACACCAGCCAGCTCAACTTCGGCGGCAACATGGACTTCTACAACATGCTCGAGCGCGATCGGCTCGTGTCCAAGAAGATCTCGAAGACCGACGCCGTCCGCTCGCAGCTCAGCCACGAGCTGGCCGGGGACGCCGTTCACATCGGCCCCAGCGACTACGTACCGTGGCTGGCCGATCGCAAGTGGGCCCACATCCGCCTCGAAGGCCGGGGCTTCGGCGATCAGCCCATCAACGTCGAGCTCAAGCTCGAGGTGTGGGATTCTCCGAACTCCGCCGGCGTCGTCATCGACGCCATTCGCTGCTGTCGCATCGCGCTCGACCGCGGGCTGAAGGGTGCGCTCCTCGCCCCCTCCGCATATCTGATGAAATCACCGCCGGAGCAGTGGGCCGACGACGTCGCCCGCGGCCGTCTCGAGCGGTTCATCGCCGGCGAAGAGTAGTTGGCACGGGCATCACGAACCGGTAGTCTCCTCCGCCGCCTGGTGCGCCTGGCGTGCGCGCGGCCGACCCTCACTGTCCTCCTCGCCTGTCTCGTCGCCGCCGTGTCCGTGCTCTACGCGCTCCACTCGCTCACCCTGCGGACGTCCACGCGGAGCCTGCTGCCCCAGAACGAGCGCTTCGTGCAGCGCTACGCGGAGCTCGACCGCGAGTTCGGCGAGCTCGACGATCTCGCCATCGTCGTGGAGGCGCCCGACCCTTCGGAGGCGAAGGCGTACGCCATCCGTCTCGTGCAGGAGCTGAAGCGGCAACGCGTCCCTCTCCGTCGCATCGCGTACCGCGTGGATCCCAAGCAGTTCGAGGGGCGCGCGCTCCTCTACCTGTCCACGGAGCGGCTCAAGGACATTCGCGACAAGATTTTCGACTATCAGGAATTCATGGAGTCCTTCGCGGGCCGCCCCACGCTGGACCAGCTCGCGACCGGCGTCGCCACCCAGGTCGCGGCCGGGTTCGTGACCGGCTTCTTCGACCTCGGGCTTCAGGACAACAAGGCCGTCCTCGATCTGAAATTCGTCCAGGAGCTGGTGGCACAGATCTCGGAGCGGCTCGACCGCCCCGCGCCCTACCGGTCGCCGTGGTCGAACCTGTTCGCGGTCGGCGACGTCGACGAGTCGGGCGTGGGCTACTTCCTCTCCGAGGACGAGCGCCTCTTGTTCATCCTCGCCGATCCCGAAAGCAAGAGCGGCAGCTTCACGGGGGAGCGGGACGCCATCGAGGGTGTGCGCGCGGTGGTCCGGTCCATCGAGACCGACTTCCCGCGCGTCCACGTGGGCGTCACCGGCAAGCCCGCGCTCGCCAACGACGAGATGACGGCGGCGTTCCGCGACAGCGAGCGCGCGAGCGTGGTCGCGTTCATCCTCACCCTCGCCCTGCTCCTGGTCGCCTTCCTGCGGGTGGGCAAACCGCTCGTCATGCTCGCCATCCTCACCCTCAGCCTCTGCTGGTCGATCGGGATCGCGACGCTCGCCATCGGTCACCTCTCGCTCTTCTCCGTGATGTTCATCTCGATCGTCATCGGCATCGGCATCGACTACGGCGTGTATTACCTGTTCCGGTACGAAGAGGAGCTGTTCCTCGGGCGCAACCTCAAGGAAGCCATCGAGATCACCGCCGTCCGCAGTGGACCCGGAATCCTGCTGAGCGCGGTGACCGCGGCCGGCACCTTCTACGTGCTCATGCTCACGGACTTTCGCGGGCTGCAAGAACTGGGGTTCATCGCGGGCAGCGCGATCCTGCTCTCGTGGCTCGGCATGGTCACGGTCTTCCCGGCCGCCCTCGTCCTCATCGACCGCCGGCACGCCGACCGTCCGGCCGGCAGCATCCCGCGCGCGATGGCGCTCGAGAGCACGCGGATGCCGCTCCTGGATCAGATCACGCGCCACCCCAAGACCGTCCTCATCCTGGCCGCGGTCGCCACCGTGGCCTCGCTGTACGGGCTCGCGTGGGTGAACTTCGACTACAACCTTCTCAACCTCCAGGCGGAAGGCACAGAGTCGGTGGCGTGGGAGCGAAAAGTCATCGCGACCGCGGGCCGTTCCGGTTTCGCGGCGCTCTCCACCGCGGACTCCCTGGACGAGCTACGGCGCAAGCAGGCGGCGTTCGCGAAGCTTCCCACCGTGGCCGAGGTCGATTCGGCGCTGCTCCTGATTCCGGACCACCAGGAAGAGAAGCTCAAGATCATCGCCGATTTCGCCCCGCTGGTGGCGCCCGTGCGTGTGGGACGCCCGGTGCCCGTCGAGCTCGACCGTCTCATCAGCGCCTTCGGCGTCCTTCGGCGCCGGCTCGCCATCGCCGGGACGGAAGCGCCCGCGGGGGACGTCCAGCGCAAGCTGCGGGCGGCGGTGGCGGATATCGACGCCCTCCTCGTCAAGTTGCGCCGCGCCGATCCCGAGGTGGCGGAGCCGGTGCTGACGCTGCTCCAGCAGCAGATGTATCGCGATTTCGTGCGGAGCTTCCAGCGGCTCCAGGCCAATACGAATCCCAAGCCCATCGGGATCGAGGCCGTGCCGCCGGAGCTACGACGGAAGTTCATCAGCGATCAGGGCCGCTTTCTGCTCCAGATCCATCCCTCGGTGGACATCTGGGAGCGGACGGCGGCGCAGCGCTTCGTCGATCAACTGCGCAGCGTCGATCACGACGTGACCGGCACGCCTGTCATCACGCACGAGGCGATCCGCCTCATGGAGCGCGCCTACAAGCAGGGCACCGTGTACGCGATCATCCTCGTCGGCGGCGTGACGTTCATCATGCTGCGCCGCGTGCGCCTCTCGCTGCTCGCGCTCCTCCCGCTCGGCCTCGGGCTCCTGTGGACGGTCGGGCTCATGTACGTCTTCAACCTCAGCTTCAACATGGGCAACGTCTTCGGGTTGCCGCTGATTCTGGGCGCGGCCGCCGAGTACGGCCTCAACGTGGTGATGCGCTTCATCGAGGGACGCGACCAGGGCGGGCCGCTCATCGCGCGGAGCACGGTGATGGCGGTGCTCGTGAGCGGTTTGACCACGATCGTCGGCTTCGGAACGCTGATGATCGCCGCGCACCGGGGAATCTTCGGCCTCGGGCTCCTCCTCACGATCGGGACCGCCGCCAGCCTCGTCGCCGCGTTGTTCGTGCTGCCGGTGTTCCTACGGCTGCTGCGCCGGCGGCCGCGCCCGGAGCCCGCCGCCGTCTCCGCTCCCAGCAGCGCGGCCGAAGCGCACGCCGGGTAGTCCGCGTCAGCTCGCCGGCCGCGGTGGCGCCTCGGGGTCGCCGCTGAGCTTCCGGTAGAGGGACGCGAGGCTGATGCCGAGACGCCGCGCGGCTTCGCGCTTGTCCCCGCCCGCCTCCGCGAGCACGTCGAGCACGTGCCGCCGCTCGAAGCGTCCCACCGCCTCGCGCAGATGGAGCGGGCGCTCGGGCTCCACTCCTGTGAGCTCGGGCAGGTCGAGCAGCGTGATCATGTCCCCGCCGGCGTCGCCGAGGACCATGGCGCGCTCGAGGACGTTCTCGAGCTCGCGCACGTTGCCTTTCCAGGGCTGCGCCATGAGCAGGCGGAGCGCATCGCGGTCGATGCCGAGGAAGCGCGTGCCCAGCTTGGCATTGAGCCGTTCCCGAAGATGATCGGCAAGGAGCGCGATGTCGGCGCGGCGCTCGCGCAGCGGCGGCAGTCTCAAGTGCACGACGTTGAGCCGGTAGAAAAGATCCTCGCGGAAGCGCCCGGCGTCGACCTCGCGCACGAGATCGCGATTGGTGCTCGCGATGATGCGGACGTCGACGGCGACGGGCTTCGTCGCGCCCACCGGCCACACCTGACGTTCCTCGATCACGCGCAGGAGCTTGACCTGGAGCGCGAACGGGAGCTCGCCGATCTCGTCCAGGAACAGCGTGCCTCCGTCCGCGATGACGAAGAGGCCGGGATTGGCCTGGATGGCGGTGGTGAAGGCACCCCGCACGTGACCGAAGAGCTGGCTCTCCAGCAAGGTGTCCGGAATGGCGCCACAGTTCACGGCCACGAACTCACCGGCGCGGCGGCGGCTCGCGGCGTGAATGGCGCGGGCCGCCAGCTCCTTCCCGACTCCGCTCTCGCCGGTGACGAGCACGTTGCTCGGCTTGGGCGCGATGAGCGCGATCTGCTCCCGCACGGCGCGGATGGCGGGGCTGTCGCCCACCAGCGAGCTCTCGGCCGAGCGAGGATGCACGACGCTCCGTCGCAGGTTCTCCTTCCAGAGCGCCTCGCGATAGTGGAGCGCACGCTCCACGCACCGCATCAGCTCCTCCGCCAGGAACGGCTTCTCGAGAAAATCGGACGCGCCGGAACGAAGGGCGGCGATGGCGCTGTCCACGGTGGCGTAGGCCGTCATGAGAATGACCGCGGCGCGCGGGTTCAGGGAGCGGGACCGCTCCAGGAGGGCGAGACCGTCGAGCCCGGGCATGACGATATCGCTCACGACGACATCGAAGTCGCGCTCCTCCAACTGCGCCACGGCTTCCTCCGCGGTGGCGGCGGTGGCGACGGCGTAGCCTTGATCGCAGAGCAGTCGTTGCAGCACGTCCTGCATGGTGGGCTCGTCGTCGACGACGAGAATCGACGGAGATGACCGGAACTTCGAGCTGGTCTCCATTGTTTTAAGTGGTTCTCGGCGCACACTACCGTCGTTCTCGCGCCGATACAAGGCCTCCGACACGCACGGCGCACGGCATCGCGTGTCGCATTCTCACCGCTGAGAAATGGGGACCGCGATTCCTCGCATTCGTGATAAGCGCGCAGCGCCACCCGCTCGCGTGGCTCGTCACGACCGCGCGGTTTCGTTGGAGTTCTCTGCCCTCCAACGCGTGTGGCACTCTCCTTGCCACTAAAAATCTCGGCAAGCGTGACACCCAGGATCTGCTGAACTTCCTGCGCTCGCTCTCGCCACGGCCAGGGGCGCGTCGCGGTCGGCGCCGTGTCCCCTGCCGTCTCGCTGTGCGCGACGCGGATGCTCGCTACTCGGGGACCAGAACGAAGTCGGCGGCGATCGCGGCCTGCCCCGGGGTGGGATAGAGCTGCGTCACGAGGGGCCGGTGGCCGGGCGCGGTGATGCGCACGTGGACGTGCGGCGGGCGCCCCGGATACTTGCCGGGGAAATCGGTCTCGTACCTGAAGCGCCCCTCGGCGTCTGGGCGCTGGGTCGCGCGGTGTCCGTCGTCGTAGTCGCCGCGCCCGTCCGCCGACCACCACTCGAGCCGCGCTGACGGCAACGCCTGGCACCCGGACACCGACCGCACCGCGCCCGTCACCACGAACCCACTCCCTGTGCGCGCGCGCTCCGGCGCATCGGCCTTGTAAAACGGCCCCAGCGCGTCGGGACGGGTGGCGCGACACGACGACTGTGCGGCGACCGGCGCGATCCCGAGCGCAGCGACGATGACCGCGGCCCCGAGCCAGCGGAGCGCCTTCTCGGCGATGGTCATGGGCGTTCCACCTCTACCAGGTTCGAGTGCAGCGCGGGGCCGCCTCCGAGGTCGCTTTCGCGGTCGCTCGTCAGCACGTTGACGCCGCGGTGGCCGGGATGGAAGCGATGCCACCAGAGGCCTTCCACCACCGCCACGCCGGGCCGGGTGTCCTCCGTCACGCGCGCGGTGAAGCGCGCGTCGCCGCGGCCGTTGAAGACGCGCACGACGTCGCCGTCGCGGATCCCGCGCCGGCCCGCGTCCGCCGGTGACAAGAGCACGGTGGGCGTCTGCTGTCGGCGTCGCAATCGCTCGGACTGGCTGAACGAGGAGTTCAAGAAGAAGCGGTTGGGCGGCACGATGCATTGCAGCGGGTAGCGCGCCGCGAGCTCGGTGTTCGCGGGTCCCTCCGCGAGCGGCGTCCACGTGGGCAACGCCGGGAAGCCGGCGTCACGCATACGCGAAGACACGAACTCCACCTTCCCCGACGGCGTCGGCGCGCCGTGTGCGAACGGAAGATACGGCCGCGGGAGATCGAGCCGCGCCCACCCGTCCGCGCGCAGCTGCTCGTACGTGATGTTCCGTGTCGCCGGACCCGCGGCGGCGAGGAACGTGCGGATCAGCGTCTCCTCGCTCTGCGCGTAGTGCTCTTCCGCCACGCCGAGCGCGTGGCTCAGCCGGCGAAACACCTCCCAGTTCGACGCGGCCTCGCCCGGCGGCGGCAACACCGGTCGCGCGAGCTGCACGTAGAACTGACCATACGAGCGATAGAGGTCTTCGTGCTCCATCGACGTGGTCGCGGGGAGGACGAGATCGGCGTAGTGCGTGGTGTCGGTCAGGACCTGCTCGTGGACGACCGTGAAGAGATCGTCCCGGGCGAGCCCCTCGAGCACGCGGGTCTGATCCGGGCACACGGCGGCGGGATTCGAGTTGTAGACGTAGAGCGCGCGGACGGGCGGGGCGAGGCCGGGATCCGTGAGGACGCGGCCGAGATGGATCATGTTGACCGTGCGCGGCGCCGGCGTGGGAAGCACATCCGTCCGTTCGAGCGGCGCGAAGTCGCACTCGAAGGCCTGCGTGGAGGAGAGGAGCGCGCCGCCGTGCGGATCGGCGTAGGCGCCGGTGAGCGCGGGGAGACACGCGAGAGTCCGGCACGTCATCCCGCCGTTCTCGTGGCGCGAGAGGCCGATGCCGACGCGCATGAACGCGCGGGGCCCCGCGCCGTACCGGCGCGCGAAGGCGACGATGGTCTCGGCGGGGACGCCGACGATAGCGGCCGCGCGAGCGGGTGACCACGCGCGCACGTGGGCGGCGAGCTCGCCGAAGCCGACGGTGGCGCGCGCGATGTAGTCGCGGTCGAGCCGGTCCTCGGCGATGAGCACGTGCATGACGGCGAGGGCGAGGGCGCCGTCGGTGCCGGGACGCACCATCAGATGTTCGTCCGCCTGCCGCGCGGTGGCCGTGCGATAGGGATCGATGACCACGACGTAGGCGCCACGCTCGCGCGCCTGCTTCACGAGCGTCATGACGTTCACGGTGGTGTAGGCGGCGTTGATGCCCCACAGCACGACGAGGTCGGCCCCGACCATTTGCTCGGAGTCATTGCCGGTCACCGCGCCCACGGTCGCTTGCCATCCCGCGTAGGCGGTGCTGACGCAGATCGTCCGGTCGAGACGGCTGGCGCCGAGGGCGTGGAACAGCGGATGGCCCGCGTAGTACTGGACCTGGCCCATCGTGCCCGCGTACGAGTAGGGCAGGATCGCCTCCGCGCCGTGCTCGGCGATGATCGCGCGCCACCGCCGCGCGATCTCCGCGATCGCCGCCTCCCACGTCACCGGCTCGAACCGGCCCGCGCCCTTCGGGCCCATCCGTCGGAGCGGCGTGAGGACGCGCAGGGGCGAGTGCACGCGCTCGGCGTAGGCGCGCACCTTGCCGCAGATCACGCCCTGCGTGAACGGATGCGACGGAGTGCCGGTGACGGCGACGAGTCGGCCGTTCTCGACGGTCACATCGAGGCTGCACGCGGAAGGACAATCGTGCGGGCACACCGAGCGCATCGCCGTTCCAAGGTATCATGCCGCGGATGACGAGCAGCGCCGGCCGCGGCAACCCGTTCCGGCACGCGGAAACCCGGCGCCTCGCGCTCCTCTTCGGCGTCGTCTACTTCGCGCAGGGCATGTGGAACCTGCCCGTGCAGGCGTTGACGATCGTGTTCAAGGAGCACGGCCTGAGCGCCGCCGACGTCGCGGACTTCCAGCTCGTCGGCACCATCCCGTGGTTGATCAAGCCCGCCTACGGCCTGCTCTCGGATTTCGTGCCGCTCTTCGGGCGGCGCCGGAAGAGTTACTTCCTGCTCACCTCGGCGCTGGCCGCCCTCGCCGGCTTCGCGATCGCGGGCACGAGTCGACTGTCCTACGCCGAGCTCGCGGTCTTCTTCGGCATCATGGGGTTCGGGCTCGCGTTCACCGACGTCCTCACCGATGCCCTCATGGTGGAGTGCGGGAAACCGCGCGGGCTCACGGGCACGTTCCAGTCCGTGCAGTGGGCCGCGATCTACACCGCGTCGATCCTGGTCGGGATCGTGGGCGGCTACTTCGCCGAGCTTCGCGACTACCGCACCGCGTTCGCGGTGGCCGCCTGCTTTCCGGTCCTGTCGTTCGTGATGGCATCCGTGTCCGTGACGGAGCCGCCGGTCGCCGCCGATGCCGCGAGCTTTCGCGAGACGTGGGCGGCCATCCGGGCCGCGGCGCGCGCACGGGAGATCTGGCTCGTGGCCGCCTTCATCTTCTTCTTCACCTTCAGCCCGTCGTTCGGCCCCGCCTTCCTTTACTACCAGACGGACGTGCTCGGGTTCAGCCAGCAGTTCATCGGAATCCTGGACGCGATCACATCGGTCGGGTACATCGCGGGCGCCGTACTCTACGCTCCGCTCTCACGCCGGCTCCCGTTGAAGACGATCGTGGTGTGGTGGATCGGCATCAGCGCCGTGGCCGCTCTCGGCTACCTCCTCTATCGCGGCGTCGCCTCCGCGCTCGTGATCAGCCCGATCTTCGGCGTCGTCGCCATGGTCACCGATCTCGCGTTTCTCGACCTCGCCGCCAAGGCGTGCCCGCGCCGCGTGGAGGGCACGTTCTTCGCGCTGCTCATGGCGGTGCACAACGGCGGCATGCAGCTCTCCATGAACGTGGGCGGCCGTCTCTACGACGCCGTCGGCTACACGCCGTTGGTGTGGATCACGGCGCTCACCACCGCCCTCGCCTGGGCATTCGTGCCCTTCGTGAACATCGACCGCATCGAGTCGCGGGCGCGCGCGGAGGCGGTGGCGTGATCGTCGCGTGATCCGCGCATGATCACGGTCGCAGAGCTGGACCGTATTGCGCACGCGCGGCTCGAAGATGCAAAGGTTCTTTTCGCCGCCGCCCGCTACGACGGTGCCGCATATGTCTGCGGATACGCGGTCGAGATCGCGTTGAAAGCGCGGATCTGCCGCACGCTGAATTGGTCGGAGTTCCCGCAGACGAGCGGCGAATTCGACGCGTACAGAAGCTTTCGGACACACGAGCTGGGCGTACTTCTCCGGTTGTCAGGACGAGAAACGGTCGTGAAACAACAGCACTTCGCGTGGTGGAATGCCGTGGCCGTGTGGAACGTGGAGTCGCGCTACAATGTCATCGGCACTTTGCACCAAGCCGATGCCGACGCGATGATCAAGGCCGCGGAAAAGCTGCTCCAGATCCTATGAACGATATCGTCCGGAAGTTCGCCTCACTGGAAGTAAAGATCGCCGAAGAGCGAGGTGACTTCGCGTTGTTCGCGCTCGTGCTTCGAGAGGACATCCCGGATCGTTGGGATCTCGTGGTTGCCGCACCGTGGATCGGGCAGGCGAAGGCGGAGGCGGTTGACTACCTGGTCGACGAGATCAAAGCGCGCCTGGGAAGCGAGGAGCTCGTGCAGCTGTCGCGTATCGTCGTCGCCGACCCCGACGACGCTCCAGTGCAGTCTCTCAATCGAGCACTGCCTGTAGAACATGCCGAGAACGTTGAAATCAAGGACAGCACTTTCTTCGGCTTGCCGATCAAGCACGCCTTCGTCGTGACCTCGAAGTCGCCCGGAGCCCCCACCGTCAGATAGCGAGCCGGCAGGATCGTCGCCGGCTCGTCTTCGCCAGTGTCACTCGTGCTCGTCGTCGTCGGGTGTGTCGGCGGCAGCGGCATGGGCGCGGCGCAACCAGCGCAGCGCGCGCGCCACGTCCTCGGGGCCCAGGATGTCGAGCTCGATCCAGCCGCGGCGCGCGAAGCGGCGGTGGGGACGGACGCCGGTCTCCGCGAGCGCACGCGCCTGCAACGCGCGGGGCAGGCGCACCCACAGATCGTGCTCCTTCTCCCGCAAGGGGAAGCAGGCGAAGAGCTGCTCACGCGCGAAGTAGCCCCAGCGGCCGAACATGGGCGTGATGCGCACACCTTCCCAGCGGCCGAGCGTATCGTTGAGGCGCTGGGCGGGGCCGGTGCCGCCCTGGGCGAGCGCGCGCCGCGTCTTGCGCCCGTGGCCCATGCCACGGAAGCGACGTCGGTTTATGGCCAGACCTGGACGTAGGCGGCACGCGTGCGCTCGCTCACGCCGCCGAAGTGCGCGTCGTACTCGTTCTTCAGCTCCTTGAAGTGCTCCGATTCCATGAGGCGCTGGAAGGTGGCCTCGTTCTGCACCTCGTAGACGGCGATGTACTGATACGTGTCCTCGCCCATGATCGCCTTGTAGCGATGCGCGCTCACGGCGCCGGGGAAACGCAGGAACTGCGGGCAATGCTCCTCGTTGTACCAGCGGTTGAAGGCGTCTTCGCGGTCCTTGCTGATGGTCGCCTTGACGATGAAGAGCACGGTCGCCATGGGGATTCCTCCTGGACGAACATCGTATTCTGCCATTGACAGCCTCGTCGCCGCCATGCGAAAAGGCGCTGTTTTCGAAAGGAGCCCTCATGCCCGAGAGCCGGATGACCACTGCCACGGCCCGCGTGAAATTCGCGCCCGTCGAACATGCGGGAGAGCTCTTCACGCCCGCCTTCCTCGACGTGGTGGTGGCATTGCACGATCGGTTCACCGCCCGCGTCCACACGCTTCGCGCCAAGCGCGCCGAGGTCCTGCGCCGCGCGCTCGCCGACGGCGTGCAGCCGACACACCCGCCCGTGAGCGCGATCAACACCGGTGACTGGAAGGTGCCGGCGGTTCCGGAGGATCTGCGGCGACCGGGCATCGAGATCTCGGGGCCGTGCTCGATCACGAGCATGTTCATCAACGCGCTCAATCCCGGTCCGGAAGGCGAGCGCGCCGAAGGCGATCTCGACGACGACGAGGACTCGGGCGGACACCGGCTCCTCGACACCACGCGCTCCGCCCACAACCGGCTGGCGGCGGTGAGCCGCGAGCTCCGCTTCTACGACGACGAGCGCAAGAAGGAATACAAGATCGCGGATGGCGAGCTTCCGTTCTTCATGCATCGCGAGCGCGGCCTGCATCTCGACGAGCCCGACTTCACGGTGGACGGCCGCCCCATTCCCGCCGCCATCCTCGGCACCGCCCTCACGCTCTTCTACGCCGGCCGCGCCCAGGCCGATCGCGGCCAGGGCATCTACTTCTATCTCCCGAAGCTGGAGTCCGCGGAGGAGGCGCGGTGGTACCGCGATCTCTTCGACGCCGCCCGCGAGCTCATGCCGTCGCTCGAGCGAGCGACCATCCGCGGCGTCCATCTCGTGGAGTCGCTGCCCGCCGTGTATCAGATGGAGGAGATGCTCCACGCGCTCGGACCGTACGCGGCCGGGCTCAACGCCGCCCGCTGGGATCTGAAGGCGAGCATCTTCGAATTCGTCATGGCCGACCCGAAGTCGGTGTGGCCGGATCGCTTCGGCGTCGATATCAAGACGACGCCGTTTCTCGCCGACATCTTCCGGCGGCTCGTCGCCATCTGCCTCAAGCGCGGCGCCGTCCCCATCG
>Ga0075431_100002319_pt1 | contig 18280 bp, 31 predicted proteins | sample RhiMetdeltSRZDD5_FD_75297 | JGI IMG/M metagenome (GOLD analysis project Ga0075431, IMG submission 75297) | Populus rhizosphere microbial communities from Tennessee, USA - Rhizosphere MetaG P. deltoides SRZDD5 | ecosystem: Host-associated > Plants > Roots > Rhizosphere > Soil | place: USA... | reverse complement strand
GGGGGCTGTCCGCCCCACCGATCCCTCGCTGCGCTCGGGACCGATGAGGGCGGCAGCGCTGGGGGCCGCTATTGACGCCGGCGGACCGATCTGGCGTCGTTTACCGACCTAGGTGACGGTACGTATCCCGTGGCTTTCAGCCAAATGAAGGCGGAAAGCAGTCAGTGAAGTGAACATATGTCCGCAGAGCTTACAGTGAATGTGAGTCATGGGGTCCCCCATCCAACCTCTATACCCTCGGGCAGATCGCTCATTTCGTCTTTAAGCTGGTTGATCACGGGTTGTGTATCGCCACCCGCTGCTTTGATCTTGCCTGCCGCACGCTTTAGCTGTACGAGTCGCTTCGCCTGCTTGTAACCGGGCAGGTGACGAGCCAGCTTGTCGAAGTTAGATGGCTCAATCCCTCCCCTAGCAGCCTTGCGTCGCATCTCGTAATAAGCGCCAGAAGACATGCCGTGCTTCGCTCGGAATGCTGCCTCTCGGGCTGCGCTAGGCACCTTCGGTCCAGTCGGTCAACATTGCGTCGTAAGTGCCGTCGTCCCAGCGGTCAGCTTCGGCTGCGCTCTCATCCCAGGGCTGAGCAGCTTCGTGCTGGTAGGGCGACGTAGCTCCCATGTTGGGGAGCGGTTGGGTCCATGAAGTCTCGTTGTCCACCATGATCTGACCCCACCGCTTAGGCATCGGGTTCGGGATATAGGTCCGAGGCGATGGAACCCAGTTGCCTATGCGGTCGTACCAGGTCGCCCCCCAGGCGAGACCTTGCCGTAGCGATAGGTGGTTATCACGGGTGAGCGTGACGCCTCCCAGGTTGGCGTCATTGTTCACCCAACCCATCGCAGCCGACATGAAGTCGCTTGCGTGCGCTTGGAATTCCGCCTTCGGGATACCTCTCGTCTTGAACCGTGCGGTACCACCGTCGAAGTAGATACCCGGGCGGAACACGACAAAATCGGTGTACGGCTTGCCGTCGTTCTCTAGCTCCCATTGTCCTAGACCGCTGCCGATAGGAAGCTCGGGCGCAGGTTCCGTCAGAAACACGGCGTCCGTAGCGAACATGATCACCTTGTAGGGGTGGGCTAGATAGACCTGGTAGACCTTCGCTCGGGTCATCGCTGTGATGAGACCTGCCCATACCGGGTTGTAGTGCGGCGCCGACCCGACTCGCTGTGCGAGCTTGCCGTAAAGCGAATTGAGCGTGAGCTTCAGGGCTATGCCTGAGCCTTTCCGTCTTCGCTCCATTTCGGCACGCTGGTCGTAAAGCTCTTGCACCCAAGCGAACGGTTGGCAGTCGCACTCCTGGTGGTAGGTCCACGTTTCGAAAACCTGAGCGTAGGGCGGGACCTCTGGTGACCAGTACCAGCCAGCGCCACCAAGCGGGTTAATGATCGAGCCGTTCTTAGCGATGCGATGAGGCAGCGGGCCACAGACCTTCCACGGCGCTTCGTAGGGCCAGCCGTCCTTCGGCATGTCGTAGGTCAACCGGGCGACGTAGAGAGCGTCAGGCGCAAGCTCAGCGGCCTGTCGACGCCCGTTGCGTCCGCCCGTCGCCCGCCAGTGCTCCCACTTGCCGTGATCCAAGCAAGGAAGGTTGGTCATCGCAGCCGGGTAGGCGCTCTTGACGTCGTAACCCCACACGGGCGCATGGACACGGCCGAGCGCCGTCAGTTCGAAACGCCCGCCGTAGTAGGCGCATTTGGCGAAGTCGAGCAAGCCAGCCGGTAGCCCGCCTTCCCGGTACCAGCGTTGTCGGTCCCGTCCTACGTGCGTCGTCAGCGCTCGTCCGGCGATAGGCCCGGGGCCTTCGTAGGGGTGTGCCGACATGCCGACGAGGGCGAAGCGGTCACGTAGCTCGGCCACCAGGTCGGCAAGCAGGCGGCACTCCTGCTTGCAGTAGGCGGTGATCGCGTCGATTTGGGTGGCGTCGAAGTCGGCTCGCTCGGCTTTCATCCTGCGGATGGCTTCACGCTCACCTGCGCTGCCGATCCCGAAATCGGTCAGTGCGTTGTAGAAGCTGGTCTGAAAGAAGTTGCGAGTGTCGTGAACGGTGATGCAGTCACCGCCCCAGCGCTTGACCCGAATGTGTTTCTTCGGCACGTAGTCAATGCTGAAGCCACGCCAGAACACGAAGGTTCCGTACTCACGGTTTCCGACAATCTGTTTCGCAATGACAGGATCGTCGGCCACAATGTCCCGAAGGATCATCGTGCAGTCGTAGTCGAAGAAAAAGCTTACGAAGTAGTGCCGCTCTCGTTGTCGTAATCCCGTGAGGAACGTTAGGCATTGCATGGACGTGAGCGGTTCGCCCGTGTAGAGCGAGCGGTCGCCAGCGACAAGCAGCATGTAGTGGTGGCGTCCGGTGTCGTCGGTCCAGCCTTCGCCGTCGACGCCGGTAAAGGTCGTGTCGAGCCGGGCAGCGTTGCGGCGGGCTGCGCTTCGTGCTCGGTCGTCTTTGTGGCGGTCGCCTCGCCTGCGTTCGGGGTGGCGTTCTTCGTATCGCCGTCGAGCTTCAGCCCGTTTTGTTGGGTCCTTGTATGGCATTTGAAAGCTCTCTTTCGGGCAATGGTGCTTCTGTCTCCTGGTTGCTTCGGGTAGGGTGGGTCCCTGGTGGCGCCTCGTCATCGCCACCGCCCGGCATGGTACCTCTTTCGGTCTGCTGGTTGCGGCTCTCCTGGTCGCAGAAGGACCCCGGCTTGCGAGCCGGGGTCCTTCCCGTTCTAGGGGCGCTGTGTGGCTCTGAGCCGATTCCCGGGTGTAACCACCCATCCGGACCGCCCGCAGGCCCACACGGGCGCACACAGCGGCCTGTGCGTCACGATTCTTCGCCGTCGCAGTCGTGCTGGCTCATGACGGCAGGGTCCAGACCGCCGGACACGTAGACGCCACACGCCGGGCAGACAGCACCAGGCCGTCCGAAGGTGCCATCGAACGCCATCGCTGCCGTGACCGCAGCGTGAGCGACCTTCGTGTCTGCAACGTCGTCGGGCAGCAGCAGGGCGTCGCCGTGGGCGACTCGCAGCCGCAGCACGGTCCCGGCTTCGAACGCTGCTTCCAGCGCGTCGACCAGTGCGGGAAGCAGCTCCCCCGCAAGCTCGACCGTCGTGCGTGCCCACAGGTAGCCGTTTTCGGTGCCCATCACGGGCCACGACTTCATCTCACCGGTGCGATCGTTGCACCAGACGACTCCCACGGTCTCGCTCATGACAGGTCTCCGAAGTCGGTCACGTGCCCGCCGTCCTTCATGTCACCGCTCGACCGGACGTCCGCCCGGTACAGCGCCGCCATGAGCGACACCAGGCGGCGCCCGTTGCGCTTCGTGATCTGCAACGGCGAGCGGCCGGTCAGCAACACGGTTGCATTGACCTCCGCTCGGGTTGCCGGGCGAGCCGCCAGATTGTCGACCAGGCGGTCGACGTCGGCGGCGCTGTAGCAGAGCTTGTCGAGCACCAGGGCCCGCGCTGCGTCGAGCGAAGCGCACCGGGCGGCGTAGGTGAACGTCGGTCCGTGGATGAGCCAGAAATGCCCGCCGTCACGAACCTGCGGCTCGGACGGCATGACGCCCGTGTACCGGTTGTAGGGGCCAGGGTCGACGTCGAGCAAGGTCACAGCCGGACCTCCATCCTGATTGGGCGGAAACGGTCGGCCAGCCGGTAGGCGCCGAGCGCATCGCAGAGGCGAGCAAGCAGCTTCGTCATGATGTCCCTCCTGGTGGGTTCGCCGTGTCGGTCACGACGCGAGACCGCCCGACTGGTGATCGCCAGCCGGGCGGTACGGATCATGGCCTAGACGACGCCGGTTGCATGGAGGACCGCTGCGAGCAGCGACCCGACCGTCAGCAATACGACGATGATCACAGGATCACAGCCGAAGCCGTCTCCTGAGCCGCCCGGCATCAGAACGGCTCTTCCGTGGGCGGCGGCGGAGGCGTCGGCTCGGCCGACTTCGCAGCCCGCTTGGCAGCCGCACGGCTCTTGGGCGTCGTCTCGCCCTTCGCCGGTTCGGGCTGCGGTCGGTTCGGCAGCGTGACGTCGTAGGCGACGGCGGTGTTGCCTTCGTTGATCGTGGACTGGAACATGCGCCCACGGCGCACGGCGATGACCTCATCGGTCACGATCGGCAACGCCTCGTCTACCCGGTTCTTGGCCGTGGCGTGCATGAGCGCAAACGAGTAGGTGGCGCCCTTCGCCGCTCGCTCGATCGCGCCGTCATCGGTGTGCCACACGCCTGCGATCGCACGGAACACGAGCATGTCGACCGGAGCGAACCCGGTCTTCAGGTCGACGTCCTTGTCGATCCGGACGAAGTGGCCGACGAAGCCGTCGCCCTTGCGGGTGAGCGTCGCCGCCTGCGGGTAGCCCTCGCCGAAGATGTCGGTCAGGGCGGCGTACGCCTCGTCGATCTGCTCTCTCTCGTAGCTGTCCACTAGGGACCTCCTGGGTTGCTTCCCTGCCGCTCTGGCAAGGGGACGGCGCCCGGACAGCGGGGAACATGCCCGGGCGCCGTGCTCCTGTCAGACCGGACGAACGACGGTCGAGCCGTCCTCGGTCACAGTGACGACTGTGCCGCTCTCATCGCCGCCCTGGGGAAGCGTGATCGGTCGATGCTCAGCGAGCACGATCGTTGCCATGTCGATCGCCCGTCCAAGCGTGTCGGCTGTGCCCTCAATCGAACCAATGTCGGGACGCCCGGGCGGGCGCACTTCGTAGCGGTACAGGCCAGCGGCATCGGTGCCGATCGACACCGACGCGATCACGGTGCCCTGCTGTCGGCACTCAAAGTGCGTTGCTGTCCATCCCCAGCCGGTCTGGCAGTCGCCGTCGTAGCCGAGCGCAGCTAGCTTCCGCTTGCTGGTGGTCGTCATGTGTACTCCTGGTGCTGGTAGGCAATAGCGCCGTGGCGCCGCCCGCATCGTCTCACGGCAGCGTCGAGCCGTCAATCAGCCCGCATACGCCCTGGTCACGAGGCGTGTCGGTGCTCCCCCAACGAAGCGCCGGCCCGCCCCGTGGTCGGCGCCGACGCCCGGGTCACGCCCGGCCTACCAAAGCAGGCGTGCCCGGACGTCGGTGCCGTGTCCCCCGACCGTCGCCCGCCCGACCACTCGCCGGGGTTTGGGGATGAGGGAGGGCGGGCGACGGCACGGGGAGGATGCTACGGCCCTACTTGGCGCCCCACCAGCGGCCGCCGAAGCCGAAGTCCGTCTTCGGTGGGTCGCCTGCGGGCGGGTCGGGCGGATCGCCTGCGGGCGGGTCCTTCGGTGCCGGGCCAGGGATCACCTTCCCGAGCGTGTCCTTCAGGGCGTCAGTGATGCCGCCCTTCATCTGTTCGGCCAAGTCCTGAAGGTCGCCCAGGGTCGCCGGGTCCTCTCGCTTGCGATCAGCCATCGGTCGACGTCCCTTCTGTCTTGTTCTTCGGTGCGATCGCCGTGAAGAACGCTGCGATCAGTGCGGGTATGGCGATGCCCAGGTATCCGACCTCTTCGAAGCTGATCGCCTTGTCAGCAGCGACGTAGGCCCAGATACCGAGAGCGCCACCGACGAAGGCGGCGCCCGCCTTCCAGAAACGCTTTGCCTTGTCGAGCATGGATCATTCCTCCGGTTGACACTCGGCTTCGTCGGGAAGCCGATCACACAGCAGTCGGTCTACGAATTGCAGCACGGCTCGCATTTCCTCGTTGTCGGTGCGCAGCACTTCCACTTCCACTTCCAGCTTGTCGACGTGAGCGTCGACGCTGCGCAGCGTCCACAGTGTGGCGAACAGAGCAACGAGCACGACGAAGAGCAGAGCGCCGATCCATCGCAGCCAGCGGGACCCTTCGCTACGAAGCTCGGTTGCCGCCTGCTGTACCCGTTCGCCTTCAGTCATGTTCACCGCTTTCACTTCGTGCTCCAAAGAGCCAGACACCGACAACTGCCGTGAGCGCAACAAGCCCCGGAGGCGACTCATATGTGCTCGATGCCATGTCGACCACGATCGACACCGTGAAGACGGACAGCACGAGGTAGGCCGCTCTCAGGCGAAGACGCCGGACGGAACCGTTGCGCTTGCCGTGGCGCTGATCGGTTGTCACTCAATGGTCGGGATGCTGTCGAGCGTCGCCCGAGGAACACGAAGCGGCTCGCCGGGATGGTCGGGGTTCCACCATCGCAACGTGCCTTCAGCGACGCCCTGGGCGGCGTCGTCTTGGGTCAGCTCGACTCGCACACGAGGGCCGATGGCGTACCAGTGATCAGGCCCGCCCGGCACAGCATCGTCGTAGGCGACGATCAGCGGCTTGTTCCCGACGATCTGTCGCACGATGCGAGCTTCGGAGTCGGCAATCAGCCGTTCCATGCGCACCCAGTCTTCTGCCTGCATGTCGTCATCCTCCGTATCTTGGTACGTCCATTGTCCGAAATCGGGGTGGAACGAGCGACACAAGTCGACCGTCGCACCACACATAGCGACGCCGTTGCGGTACTGGTAGAGGCAGGCTTTCTCAGAGACGGCGCCCGCCGACCAGGCGAAAGTCTGCCAGCCGTAGGCGGCATGCTCGGGCACCATCCGCTCAATCGCTGTGTACGCCCCGTAGAGACCGACTCGTGACGGTCCGAGGACTACGGCGGCATCGGTCAGAAAGCTGATGAGCCGTCCCCATTCCACGGGCAAGAGCGTATTGGGATTCATGTCGAGAGCAAAGTAGATCGGGCGGTCAGCGGGCATGCCGCAGGCAATGGCGTTCGTGTGGGCTTTGGTGGCGGCGGTGATGCCGCTGGTCGTGCCGTCGACCATGAAGCCGGTTGTCGTCTGGTAGACCGCCACCAGGTCTACGTCAACCTTCCGAAGATGCTCGGTCTCGGTCAGGGTCAGGTTCTTTCCTGACGACGGGGTTCCTATGTAGCGCACGGCGAAATGCTTGCCCGAATGCTTCAGGCAGGCCGGTCCCGGACGCGTGAACGAATAGTCGACGCCTTCCATGCCAGGCAGTCTACGGCACCGACTCGGCTCAGGTAGAGATATCCCGCTTTATGTAGAAGAACGACCGAGCCGCCCCTTGCCCTTGGAAGCCTCGCAATGCGCCGTCGTTTTGCACAGCGTCAACACTGATCAGGTCGCCTTCATCGAAGTGCTGGACGTCATGCGTCGACAGGAACAGATCGCTAGGGAACGTGACTGCCGGGCCTGGTGCTGTGAGGTTGCCCGTACCCGATATCTCAGTGAAGCCGCCTCCGCTTGCTGGCTGCTTCGTGACGTTGGCTCGGAAGCTCTCGCCCGTATCGCACAAGACGTGCAGTTGAAACCCGAACTTGTACGGGCCTGATGCAGGCACCGTGTAGATGTTGGTTGCAAGATTGTAGTTGTTGCCCGGGTCGTAGCTCTTCTGATCGAAGTCGACCGTGATGCCAGTTCCGAGCGCTGGAAAGTTCGTGTTCACTGTCGCAAAGACACGGCACGATGATTGGGGTTCGAAGCGGATATCCGAGCCGCCGTCGAGCATGCCAGGGTCTTGCACGGCGACGATCGCCGCATGGAAGCGCTTTGTTCCACCGCCTGGTACGTGCACGGTGATGCTGTAGTTGCTCGGTTCTGAAGCGCCCGCCTGCTTGTACCAGACGCCCGAAGCGAGCGTGTCTGTGAGCGACAGGTCACGGAACACGGCTCCCATGAATTGCCAGCCTTCAGGCACTGACCATGACGTCGGGACGAAGCCGCCCTTGTTGTACATGCTGACGAACGCCACCAGTAGGTCGCCATCGGCTGTGCCTGATGGCTTCGCCAGAGTGAGAGGGATGTCTTCGGCGCTCGATGTCGTGAAGCCTTTTGAATGCGAGCGCACTGACGGCGCTGTGCCCGAGTCGTTCGCCCGCACCAGAACGGTATGACCGTTGTGGAAGACGTGACCGGATTCCGAGCACACGAAGTTGCGTACAGCATTGACGGTCTGTGGCTGCTTGCGAGCCAGCGTTGTTGCCAGTGTCAGGGCGCTCGTCGTGTCCGATACGTCGAAGACTTCTGTGTACCCGGCTGGTGGCGTGAAGCTGGTCGTGAATGACACGTTCGAACCGACGGCGCCGTAGCGAAGCTCTAGATCGTTAGGCGTGTATGGCACCAGCGCAGGCGTCGCAACGTTCGCCCCGGGAAAGGTGCCGCCACCGTCTAGAGCCGCCCATTTCGGGACGACTACGTTGCCCTCTTGGCTCGGGATGACGTGTATCTGTTTGCCGTCGACAGCAGTGAACACGGTCCCTTCGTGGCCGATGTTCACACAAACAATGCCCGCCATCGGGTTACGTACTTGAACGCCCTGCCCATCCAAGATGCCGACCAGCAACCCGGCTTCATCGAAGATTCGCAGTCCGCCCAGCGGGTCAAGTTGCACGCGAGCGCCGTTGGTCTCTCGCCCGGCAAACCATCGGTCCGTTCCCAGAAACCCGACCAGAGTGTCTGTCGAGTCGTAGAAGCGAATCTGTGCGTTCGGTCCGTCGAAGACGATACGACGCCCGGACGTGCGACCGAACGGCAGCGCAAACCCGTTCAGGATGGCAGCGAAGCTCGACCTCATCGGGCGTAGCTCGCCGTACGGTAGATCAGCAGTGCTTTGCCCTGATCGCCAGGCGTGCAGCCCGTCCATTCGATGACGACTTCATCGCCCGGGTACACGGGCAACGGTGGGTCGCCTGCGGCAGCATCACCGTTAGGTACGAGAGGCGTGACAAGCGAGCCGTTCACTCGTAGCGACGCAACGGCACCAAACGGCGCTGTAGGCATCTCGATCGTGATTTGCTCGACCTGCCAGGCAACTTGCCCGGGCACTTTGAAACGGATCGTACAGACGCCTGAAGCCGCTGTGATGCCGGACAGCGGTTGACGCTTCGGAAGGTCGGCGGCATTGAGCACTAGAGCGGGCTGCGTCCGATTGGGATAGCTACCAGCCGTGGTGCGGCAAGCGGAACGAACGGCGAATCGAGCGCGCCGCCCGAGTCTTGGAAAACCTCTACTCGCATCGTGGATCCGGGACTTGACGAAGGTGCGGAAGCTGGCTGTTCGTTCGTTTGTATATGGTGGATGCCGTTTGCGGCCCGCTCGGTTTTCGTTCCAGCGGGAAAGTTGAAGACGCCATCGATTGCCCGATAGCGGATGCCTCGGTCACCTGCGGCATTGGCGACGAAAGCGGCTTCAGCGACGGCGGCAGCCACAGAGCCAGGAGGCGAATGCCAGTTGACATTCCCTTTCGCCACAGCATCGCCGGTTGTCATCGTGCCAGTGCCACCCGTACAACCCGTGATGGTGTTCGCCCCGGTGTTGATCCCCGTGTAGGAGACCACCGTGTGTTTGCCGCCGATCGTGAGCACGACAAACTCTGGAAACGCTGAAGTGAACGGGACGTCGAGGTTGGCGACCGAGGCTAGGAAGATCGTCGCTTGCGGAAGGATGGCGCCGTTTGAACCGGCTGCAATCGTTGTGCCCGGACCGGAGACCTGTCCCCAATCACCGATCGTTGTCGTGAGCGATCCGAAGTGATACGGCTCCCAGGTGTTGTTTCGGATCACCTGCGAAAGCGGTGACTGCCAGAAGACGATGCTTCGTGGTGTAGCGCCGAGATAGACGCCCCGAGGCATGTCAGCGTGCCCAGTTCTCGACCACGACAGTGACTTCCACCGTGGCGGACACGCCAGCTACCCACAGTTCATCCGAGGATGAGTACACGAACGGGACCGACTGGGGCCACACGCCGCCAGCACCAGCGGTCATAGCTTCGTTCTGTGTGTGACCGAGCCGGACGTCTCCGGAAATGGGAACGATCGTTGCGAGCTTGCGGCGGGCATCCTCGCCGAGCAGTGCCCGATTCGGGTTGGTTGGCATTTGACGGGTCGTGATGCCGCCCGATCGGCAGGGAAGCTCGTCAACCCGCACGGTGCCCATGACCTCTACCGGAATCGGGCAATCCGGCAACCCGGTCTCGCCCTGCTGTAGCTCGTCCATGTCGGGCGTGTCGTAGTTGTACGCCCCGACGACGGTGGTCGTGCCTCGCAAATCAGCGTCTTCGGCTTCGGCTTCGGTCGGTCCTCGGTTCCATCCGATGCGCTGTCGACGTGCTGCCATGTCATGCCACCTTTCGTGCGACGCCCGTTGCGGCGCTCTCGACAGTTTGACCAGCTTCGGTGCCCCGGGCGACGACTCCGATACCGACGATGACGACGGCGGCGCCCAGGCCCACCAGCGCTACTCGCCGCCATGTGTTCGGATCGGTCAGGAACGTGATGAAGCCGCCGAGCATTTCGCCCACGTTGGCGAGAGCTCCCGCCACGTTGGCGATGGCGTCGAGCGGGTTGCTCAGAACGGCGCCAGGGATGCCCAGCGTGTCCTTCAGCCGTTCGCTGATGGGCAGTTCGGAGGTAGGTCCGCCGCCAGCGTCGACCGCCTTCTGAGCACGGCTCATGTACGCCTTGTACTTGCCGTCCCGGTAGGTCGCCCACGGCTGCCAATTCGTGCCGCCGCTCGACACTTCGCCCATCGCTCGGGCGTTCGTCTCAGGGTCCTTCAGAGCGCTGACGGTCCAGTCGGGGTGCGCTTGCCGATGAACCGAGTTGATCTGCCAAATGCCGGTGTCCGTCGAGCCGTTCGTGTTCGTGTTGACGGCGCCGGGGTCAACGGTGCCGCCGCCATGCTCTGCGATGGCGACGGCGGTAGCGGTCACGGGGTCAGCGTGGGCGAAGTAGAACGCCCACACTCCGACGTCTTCGTCCTTCACGGCTTACCCCTTGTGCCAGACGCGCCGGAAAGCCGCCCAGAAGCCGCCTAGAAGCTCCTGAGCGGCCTGAGCGCTCCGATGATGCCCGGGAGCGCTCCAGAGAGCGTGAGCGCCCATCTAGGCGCTCACAGTCACAACGGCGATGTCGTTGGTCGGGTCATGAGCCAACGCCAGATGGTCGGCACACAGATCGAGCGTCATCGCTCTCGGGTACGGGTAGGGGTAGATCAACTGCACTGAGAGCCGTTCGGCCGGGCGCTCAACCAGATCAATCAGGCAAACGTCGCAGTTGCCGTTCATCGATCAGACGGCTTCCAGCCGGGCAGGGCCGTAGTCGCCGGGCGCCTGCGCCTGCGTCGGGTACGCAAGCTCGTCGTCGGCGGCGCTGCCCATAGCCGAACCGGTGAGCGGGTTCGTCCAGATCGCGTGCCGGGTCGACCAGTCCAGACCGACGATGAGCGCGTAGCCGGTCACGGCAATGGTCGGGTCCTTCGTCAGCAGCGAGATAGCCGACACGACGCCTACCGACGTCCAGAGCGCCTGCTTCCGCTCGGTCGTGGCGTCATCGTCGCCCGAGTCGAGCACACGAAGGTCAGCGTTCGGCGGCAACATGCGGCTATAGATGGCGAGCACCAGGCCGCCCACAGCGAGCGAGCCGGCAAGCGACAGATCGGGTCGGAGTGCCATGTTCGAATGTCCTTTCTAGGGAGTCGTGAAGGTGATCGATGCCTCTTCGCCTCGCCGGTTGTCAGCGAAGAGCGGAGTGACGTAGTAGGTGTGCGTGCCGGGCGGCAGCGCCAGGGCCTGATGCAACGGTTCCGTTTCGGTCACGCCGCCGCCCGAGCGTGCCCGTACCCGGTAGCCCGATGCGCCCGTCAGAGGCGCCCATGCGATGACACCGTGATAGCTGACGGGTAGGTCCCAGTAACCAGGCGGGTTCTGTCCGCCTGGCTCCCAGCGCAGCCCTGTCACAGCGAGCACTTCGTGTGCGGCAGGCGGCTCGGGATCGCCACCTGAGATCGTGTACGGGCCACCGGTCGGCGGCTGGCCGAGGATCGCCACAATTGCCGCCATCGCTGCCGCTTCGGTAGCAGTCAGACGGCTTTTGCCGAGATATTTGGTCAGCGCCGATGCGACCGTGGCTTGCGAGAAACCCAGTCCTTCACCCTGTTCCTGAGCCATCGTGCGCCACTCGACGTTCGTCCGGGCGATCGGTTCGCCCTGAGCAGCGCCACCGACATTGATGCCGGAGTCGACCACCGTCGGCGGTACATAGTCGGTGGCGGGTAGCTCGACAGCGAAGTCCTCAGTCGTCTCGCCGCTTCCGCCGCCACGGGTCCACCAGGCGTAGCCGACGATGCCAGCGACGGCGGCGCCGCCTGCGTACAGCCATGTGCTCTTCACGTTTCCGACCACGGGGACTTTCACGACCTCGGCCACTCAGATCGCCACCCACTCGGAACCGATCTGCCGAGGCGCAGACCCTGCAACGGGTTCAGAGCCATCGGTCATGATCGCCTCGTCAAACTGCTCGGGAATGCGCCGCAGCGACGGCCGAGCGTTCACGGTGCGACGCACACGGGCCAGCGACGAAAACGGTGAGTTGTACGGCGACGCCGGGGTCGGTGTCGGCGCATCACCGATCGCCGTCACGACGTTGAGCGCCGCTACGCGCTGATCATGGATGCGGAACGGCGGCGCCATCTTGCGCCAGAGATTCCATTGCCGGTACAGACCACGACGGAAGCCTTCACCGCCGTAGCTGGCATCGGGCGGATTGTTCTGCGCCTCAGCGTTCTTCCCTCGGCGCAAGGCAACGTCATCGATGTTCGATGCACCGCCACCCAGACCGACGAAGCTATCGACCTTGTATTCCTCGTCGGAGTGCTGTGCCCGCACGCCGGGCGAACGGCCGATGGTCGACATGTCGGCCGTCTGATGCCCGGGGTCCCAGTCGTGCCCGTCTTCCCAGGGCGGCTCTGTCGGCGGCATGCCGACCGATCGGGCGACCCATTCGAAGCCGAGCACGGGACGATCGGGAGCGACCTCCTGATACGGAGGCGCCTGCCAGGTCGGTACCTGGTCGACGTTGCCGGGCGTGAAGTGTCCGGGGTCCGCCTGGTGCAACGGCGCCTGGTTCGGGTCACGTGACCGCTTCGTGCCGACGAGAGAGCCGGAGAGCGGCATATCAGCGCCGCCCCATCGCCGTGCCGAGAGCGCCGCTGAAGACGTCGCCCGCCGCCCGGAACACCGAAGGGGTCTGCCGGTCGGGCAGGATGAGCGTCGTTACCAGCGCCACGCTGACGATTGCGAGTGCGACCTTTTGGATTCCTTCCACGGGTCCTATCCCTTCCACCATGCGAGCAGGTTGTCTACGGGTGACTTGCGGTCATTGAATCGGGTGAAGAGCACGGTCACGAGTGCTACCAGTGCGATCCCTCGGGCAAGCTCGGGCGACGCCCGGTCGACCAGCGACAGACCTGCCGCAGCGATCCCGGTTGCGACTCCGACACGGACTGAGAATTTGAACACGTCGCCATCGGGAAGCGTGTCGGGCTGAAGGATTGCGCCGTTCGCCCACGTGATGACGCCCAGGGCAAGGATGGGTCCGGTGCTACTTGCCATTTGTCGACCAGTGCCAGGGTTCGGACGGCAGGTTCTTCAGCCCGACGCCGGGAGCATGTTCGGCCAGATAGCGGAAGCCTGCGCTGTTGCGGCTGCGGATGAGCACCCCGTTCCATGAGAAATCGACCGCTAATCCTTGCTGGTGCATGGAATCGCCCACGGGCGCCGTAGGCGTGCGACAGCAGGCTGACGAATCGGAGCAAGTACAGCCGTTCTTCCGTCGTAGCTCAGCCTGCTGTGATGCCGTGCGGTAGCCGCCACCAGTGAGCAGGTTCGGTCGAGCGCCGTCGACCAGCTCCCGCACAGCGCCAGCAATAGAAGCGTCCACACGGATGCCGTTCACGGTCACCAGCTTGGATGCGAACGCTCCGACCTTCGTGCCGCCGCCGCTGCTCGTGCCCGGGTTCGTGAAGGTGAGCGCCTGAGCCGAGCCGGTCGGTTGTGTGCCCTTCAGCAGTTGCCGCAGCCCGCCCACGGGCGGGACGTCCTTCACTCCGACATACACGAGCCACGCGCCGGCCGCTGTGATGAGCAGCGCAACGCCAGACATGCCGACGTTGCGCTGTGCCATCGATCCGACCTCTCGTCAGGCGCCGGGCGAGCCGAGCCGCCCGCGCACCATCGGCCACAGAACGGCACCGATGAGAACGCCGATGCCGAGCGTCTTGTAGGGGCGAAGCAGGTTCATCGGGTGGTCGCCTTCCGTGCTCCGGACGCCTTGCTGGCATCCGTCGGTTCGGACTTGTCGTCGCCCTGGTCGTCTTCGTCGCCGTCCTGCGGCTGCGGGGCGATCGCAGCCTTCAGGGCGTCGTAGGTGTCGTCGGTGACTCGCCCCAGGCGGGCAAGTTCCAAGACGGCGGTTGCCGTCAGTTCACCGACGTCGGGCTTGTCATCGGTCTTTGTCATGGCCTACATGCCTCCGGTCAGTTGCAGCGGGTCGCCCCCAGCGGGAACGACCTTGTTGACGAGCAGCGAGTAGTTATTGGCTCCGACGCCGCCGATGGTGCCGCTCATGACGAGGTTCGTGGCCGAGGACACGGGCAGGTACCCGAGCCGGGTCTCGGCGCCCGGCTTCAGCCCGAAGTCCTGGCAGTACGTGAGCGGATACACGCCGTTGTCACGCCCGCCTGCCGCTTCGGCCGCAGCCGTGTAGCCCCAGTGCGAGGCGATGAAGTGTCGCCAGAACGCCCGCCCACGGTTGACGATCTGTGCCGTCTCGTAGAGCAGCGTGAACGGGTCCGGAAACTCGGTGTCGCCCTGCGCCCGAGCGTTGTTTTCGTCCCGGGCCACGATGATCAGGTTCCGCACGAGCGAATCGATGCCGAGCAGCCGCTGGTTCATGCTGCCGCTGCTGATCGTGTAGTTCTGCTTGTGCCAGTACTGCGTGGACTGGACGCCGGGCGGGTTGGGGGTGACGGGGTTGCCTCGGATGTCAGCGACGTTGGGGTCCTGCCAGCCTTCCAGCAGCACACGCACACGCACGGGCGGCAGCGCCGTGGGAGGCGTGCTGTAGACCGTGGCCGAAGGGGCAAGCCGCATGTTGAGGCTGAAGGTGCTCGATGCGCTCTTGTTCGGCAGAGCGCCCATTGCGTCACGCCGGACAAGTTCGGCCGGGATATAGAGGATGAAGGCGAACGAGCCGCCCGCACCGCCGCCGACGCCTGCGGTCTGAAGGAACACGGGCGAAAGCTTGGCGTCGCCTTGGAAGGCATAGCCGCCGTACTTGTCGACGAGGTAAAGGTCGTAGCCGTTCATAGGGCCGACGAGCGGCTGGCTGTTGGTGTCTTGGAAGTTCACCAGGTCGAGCGCATTGAACGGCGCATCGGCGGTGAAGGCGACGGTTGCTGCGTTGCCCGATGTCGTTCCTTCGACCAGAACCCACAGACCGGACAGGAACCCGTTCGGGTCGACTTCCAGCGACGGCAGGTCGACAGAGCCAGCCGCCAGCGTCGCCGTGAAGTCGTAGATCGGCTCATCGATGCGTCGGGTACCGGCAACGAAGGGTCGCATCGGCTGAGGCGCCGCCTGCTTCCCGCTCGGACCGCCGCTGCGAGCGGCGCCGTTTGCACGCTGCCGCTCCATCACGCTTGATCGTGCCACGGAAGAAACCTCCGGTTTCAGGTTCGGTCCGTGGTAGGCGCCGGACTGGTGTCGGCGGGAATGGTAGCCCGATCAGCGCTCGACAATCGCCATAACGTGATCTTCCCGCCCCAGGTAGAGGAATTGGTTCCGGCCGAGCACAAGACTCGCCGGATTGACAATGTGCTCGATCAAGTCGGAGTCGAACCCACCGATCTCGCCCAACCGCTGACGGCTGCGGGCATCGGGTTCAGCTGCGATGAACAAGTGCTCGGGCGCCTGGTAGGCGAGTAGCGGCGCATCGAAGGGTCGCTGAGTCGCTGACCAGAGACCGATACCGAGCGAGCGACCTCGCATCCACAGCCGCTTCAGCGAGACCTCTAGCCGAAGCTCTTTGCTGACGCCCACGACCTCATCCACAAAAATCGCCCGTGGCTCACCATTCTTCCGAGCGGCTTGTGTGTAGCTCTCTCGGAAGCAGCGGTCGAATTCAGTCCGTAGCACAAGGTCGTCACGATCGAAGTCGCCCAGCTTCGGCCAAAGCACGTAGCCCCGTGGCTTGTCGAGCTTGCGGCGGATGATGGGCGGGGGCCAGTGCTCGACACGGCGAAGCTGCATGCGCCGTTGCCAAAGCTCGACGGTCGAATCCTTCGGCTTCATCACGAGCACGACCCCAGGAAGCTCTTTGCTGATCGACGCATTGAGCAGTTGAAAGCCTAGGTACGTCTTCCCGCTACCCGTCTTGCCGAGGATGGTGACGTGCTGCCCGGCTTCGTATGACCAGTAGCGCTGAAGGAAGAGCGCCCGAGGGATGGTGACGATGCGGGTAGGTCTGTCGTCTACGGGCGCACGGCGAGCCATGCCTACAGCTTACGACGAGAGAGCCGCCCAGGCTGGCGCCCAACCCAGGCGGCTCTACTCATGACCGAGGCTAGCCGGTTGACTCACATTCGGCGGTGAAGTCGATTCGCAATCGCTCATCGTCGCCTGCGATGGACAGAAGCGACTGCTCGCCTCCGGCAACTTCATATCCGCCGTACTTGACCATGAGCGCTAGATCGGTGAGCGACAGCGGTCCCATGATGACATTTCCGTTCACATAGAGCCGCAGGTTCACTCGGTCGTAATAGCGAAGCCAGTCAGCGACCTTCGCCCGCATGCGGCGCCGCTTGCCGATCATGCCCGAGTGTCTTGCTGGTAGCGCTCAGGCTCAGACTCAGGCATCGGATATCCGAGCAGTTCAGCCGGATCAACCGTGCCAGCGATACCTGGTGCGAGCCGCCCGTGGTTGACGGCAATCTGAAGGATCATCGGAGTCACGGCGGCAATCACCAGTCCATACGGACCAACGTCGGCCAGACGGTCGAGCGCCTGAGCAACTTTCTCGTTCGATTGCGCCAGCGAATCGACAGACTCCGCAATCGGCTCGGCACAAGCATCCATCGTGATCAGATCAGCCTTCGCCGCATCACTACGGGTAGCTGCCGCCGCAACCGGCAACGCCACCAATTGGAAGAGACCGAGCACCGAATCTCGATAGGGCGAACCCTTCGCCTTCGGTTTCTTCGCCGTCTTCGCCTTCGGTGCCGATGCGCCACGGCGCTTGCCGTCACGCCGGGCATAGATCGACGGATCACGCTTGTAGGGCGTGCCGTCATCCTTGTAGCCCCACGGCGCCGCATCCTGCCCGCCATCGGCAGGCGACTCCGTAGTCACGGTCACGTCACCATCACCGCCGATGGGCGGCAGATCGATCGTGCCTACTTGATCAGCCATACGAACAAACCTCCTACGATCAAACCGACGACGAGACCGCCGATCGCTGCTACTTCGATCATCTTCCACACGAGAGCAGTCATCCGCTCGCCTAGCTGCGCGGCCTGCTCTCGACCACTAGCTATCTCATCACGCCATCGGGGGAACATGCGACTACGATAGCGGCATGCCTACCACAGTTCGTGCGATCGACGTCCCATGCTCGACCTGTCGAGCCGAAGCGGGTGAGGAATGCACAACGATCGCACACGTGCCGATGGCAAACACGTTCCATATCTCACGTGAGCGGTATGCGAAGGCAATCAACAGACGACGAGCCAGGAGGACATAAGCCAATGCCCGGACGAACCCGAGTATCCGTCTACCTATACACGGACAAGAAAGCGTTTCTACAGCACACGACCGAAGAGAGCGGACAACCCGGCTATCTTGATTGCGTGCCATACCTGCCGACTGGCGCTCATGTCGTATCAGTTGCAGCATGGGCGACGCCTCATACTTCGATGCCTGAAGCATTCACGGTCATGATCGTGTGGATAGAACCCGAGCCGCCGAAACATCTCATGAGGATTCTCTAATGAGCGACCGTATAGAACTTATCGCAGAAATCATCGTCGCAATCTGCGTCGCATTCACCGTACTAACCCTCGCCATTGACCGGCATAGGGACACGATGCCTCGCAATCCCCGTTGCATACACATATGGCGACGCCGCCATCGGGTCCGCATAACCGAATGGGCGAGCACCCAGCGCCGATACTGCCGCAAATGCAGCCATCACTGGTGGCCGATGCGCCTCATCATCCGCAACGCCCGGCATCCAAGCTCATGACGACAAAGTGCCCTCGCTGCCATGCGCCTGCCCAGGCACGATGAAGTCAACCGGCGTGCGCTCGTGCCCGTTCGGCGGCTGGCTCCACGACGGCCGAGAGCGAGGCGACGCCCACCACTGCTTACCGTCGCACACGTCGGCAAATCGCACGGGCCCGGCCCGCCGGCGTCAATAGCAGCCCCAGCGCTGCCGCCCTCATCGGTCCCGAGCGCAGCGAGGGATCGGTGGGGCGGACAGCCCCC
>Ga0075431_100002316_pt1 | contig 18296 bp, 17 predicted proteins | sample RhiMetdeltSRZDD5_FD_75297 | JGI IMG/M metagenome (GOLD analysis project Ga0075431, IMG submission 75297) | Populus rhizosphere microbial communities from Tennessee, USA - Rhizosphere MetaG P. deltoides SRZDD5 | ecosystem: Host-associated > Plants > Roots > Rhizosphere > Soil | place: USA... | reverse complement strand
CTCGGCTTGAACGAATGGCGCGACGTCGCCCGTGCGTTGCTGCATCAAGGCCTGATGACTCAATCGCAGGACGGCTATGCGGTGCTGTCGCTGAACGAAGCGAGCTGGCAGGTGCTCCGAGGAGAGCGAACTGTTCAGGTCGGCGAATCAGTCAAGCCCGCTCGGGGGCGGCGCGCCGCGAAGGCTGTCGCAACGGGCGGCGGCGACGATGCACTGTTCGAAGCGCTGCGTGTGCTGCGCAAGCGTCTTGCCGACGAAGCAGGAATGCCGCCATATATCGTCTTCAACGATGCCAGCCTGCGGGACATGGCGCAGCGTCAGCCGACGACCCTGGAAGAGTTTGCGACAATAGCGGGCGTGGGCCAGGCGAAGCTGGCACGCTATGGCCAGCAGTTCGTGGAGCTGATTCGGGCGACGCGGTAGAACGACCCATGGCAAGAATGATCCTGCTGTACGCGATTGCGCTCGCCCTGGCGGTCACCGGGCTCGAATGGCTCGAATACCGCTACGTGACGCGCGCCTTCTCCACCGAGATCTACATCGTCCTGCTTGCGGCAGGCTTCGCGGCACTGGGCCTGTGGGCGGGGCATCGTCTGACCCGACGCCGCGCATCGCCAGGATTCGAACGTAACGACGCCGCGGTCCGCTCGCTGGGCCTCACTCCGCGCGAGTGCGAAATCCTCGGGCTCCTCGCTTCCGGCCAGTCGACCAAGGAGATCGCCCGGCAGCTGGAGATTTCGCCCAACACCGCGAAGACCCACATCGCCAGCGTTTACCAGAAACTGGAAGTCCAACGCCGCACTCAGGCGATCCACAAGGCGCGCGAGCTGGCGCTGATCCCGTAATCCATTCGGGCAAATCGCCGAAATCATCCATCCGGGTGATGGCATCGGGGAGTGCGGGGAGCGAATTTGCAGCCATGAAATACGCACTGACCTACGGACTCCTCTCGGGCCTCGTGATCATCGTGACGATGATCACCGGGATCGCCTTCAGCGACCACGAGAGCTTCTTCAGCTCGGAATGGTTCGGCTACCTCGTCATGCTCGTGGCGCTCACCTTCATCTTCGTCGGCGTGAAGCGCTATCGAGATGTCGAACGCGGCGGGGTGATCAAGTTCGGCCCCGCGTTCGCGATGGGGCTCGCAATCGCGGCAGCGGCCGGCGTGGCGTATGTCGCGGTGTGGGAGATCTATCTGGCGATGACCGACTACAAGTTCATGGACCAGTACATCGCCAGCATCATGCGTGCCCGTCAGGCCGCGGGGGTCACGGGTGCAGCGCTTGCGGAGGAGCTGGCGAAGCTGGAATCGATGCGGGTCAACTATGCCAACCCGCTATTCCGGATCCCGATGACGTTCCTGGAGATCTTTCCGGTCGGACTGCTCGTGTCGCTGGTGTCGGCGTCGTTGCTGCGCAATCCGAGGCTTCTGCCCGCGAATCGATTGTAGGAATTCCAACACCCAGCGCCGCAGACCGGCGCAGCCTGCCGCAACTCCGCCGACGACTGGGACGTTTACAGCAGCGTACGAGGCAAGGAGGGTTTCATATGAGTACGCGCGTTACGATCGCCGGACACCCTGTCCATGCAATGCTCGTGACGATTCCGATCGGGCTGTGGGTGTTCTCGCTGATCTGCGATTTTGCATACGTCGGCACCGGCGATATTCGCTGGGCGGTGACGGCCTACTTCACGCTCGGCGGCGGCATCATCGGCGCATTGCTCGCTGCCGTGCCGGGTCTGCTCGACCTGCTCGGCCTGCGCGATCCGCGCGCCGTGCGAGTGGGCACCTATCACCTCGTGATGAATCTCGCCATCGTGGCCGCGCAAGCCGCGAATTTCTGGTTGCGCATGGAGGACGCCGGCGACGCCGCGGTCGTGCCGCGGGCCATCTCGATCGTTGCAGTCGTTGCCCTGGTGATTTCGGGCTGGCTCGGCGGCCACTTGGTACACGTCCTGGGGGTGACGCAGCCCAATCAGGCGGGCGAGGTTGCGGGACACCGCGATGAACCGCACCCCCGCACCTGACCCTGCAACCCAGAGCATCAGTCAGCAATCGGTCATTGCGCCGTCCTATCCGCCGATCGCAGATTACGCTGCGATCGGCGATGGGCGCACCGTCGCGCTGGTGTCGCGAGCAGGTGCGATCGAGTGGCTCTGTCTGCCGCACTTCTCTGCGCCGTCCGTTTTCGCCGCGCTGCTCGATCGTGGCAATGGCGGCATGTTCGCGATCTCGCCCGAGTTGCCGCATGCGAGTGCGCGACGCTATGTCGACGAGACGAACGTCTTGGAGACCACGTACCGCACGACGACCGGTACCGTGCGGGTCACGGACTTCATGCCAATGCCTGCCAACCCGCGGCGGTTGGAGCCGATGCGCGAAGTGCTGCGCATCGTCGAAGGCATCGAGGGCAGCGTTACGCTACGCGTGATCGTGGATCCGCGGCCCAACTACGGCCGCAGCCGCATGAGGCCGCCGCGACGGACCGCATTGGGCTGGACGTGGAGCTGGGGCAATGAATTGCTCACGCTCAAAACCGATGCGCCGCAGCCGTTGTCGCGCGTCACCGTTGTCGCAGGTTCGAAGTATTCATTTTCTCTGTGCTACGCGAAGGGTGACCTCGGCGTCAGCGCGCCGCTCGGAGCAGCGGCGGACGACCGGCTCGCAACAACACTTGGATGGTGGACGCAGTGGGCAGGCCGCTGCTGCTACGACGGCCCGTATCGCGACGTCGTGATCCGCAGCGCTCTCGCACTCAAATTGATGACCTATTCACTGTCCGGTGGCGTCATCGCCGCACCGACGACATCGCTACCCGAGGCCTTGGGTGGCAACCGCAACTGGGACTATCGGTACTGCTGGCTGCGCGATGCCGCGTTGACGATGCGTGCGTTTACTGGCCTCGGATTCATGGATGAAGCGCGCGCGTTTTTCGCATGGCTCGTACACACGACACGACTCACCTGGCCGAAACTCCAGGTCCTCTACGATGTGCATGGTCGCACGGACGTACCCGAGTGCGAGTTGTCGCACTGGGAAGGCTACGCACGTTCGAAGCCGGTCCGCATCGGCAACGGCGCCGCGAGACAACTGCAACTCGACACCTACGGTGGCGTGCTCTCTGCTGCACTCGACTACGTCCGCAGCGGCGGAAAAGTCCAGCGTGACGAGGCACGCGTGCTTGCCGGCTTCGGCCGCAGCGTACTGGAGTGCTGGATGCGGCCCGACAACGGCATCTGGGAAATCCGCGGCGGCCGTCGCGACTACACGCTCAGCAAGGTGTGGTGCTGGGTCGCACTCGATTGCCTGCTCCAGCTTCAGCAACGAGGAATCATCGAGATCGATGCCGCGCGAGCCCGAGCGGGCCGCGACGCGATTGCGCACATCGTCGAATCACGTGGGTTCAATGCGCAGCTATCGAGCTACGTACAGACTCTCGACGGCAACCATGTCGATGCGAGTCTCCTGCTCATGGCGTGCCTCGGCTACAAGGACCCGAACGACACTCGCATGCGCAGCACCTATGACCGCATCCGCCAGCGCCTCGGGCGCAATGAGCTGCTGTTCAGATATGAGCGCGATGTCGATGGCCTGCCGCCGGGGGAAGGCGCGTTCGGCATCTGCTCGTTCTGGGCCATCGACTATCTGGTCGGGCGCGGCGACGTCGAGGCCGCGCGACGCATGTTCGAACGCATGGTCGCACACGCCAACGACCTCGGCTTGTTCGCCGAGGAGATCGATCCCCGCGACGGCAGTCAGCTGGGCAACTTCCCGCAGGCGTTCACGCACGTCGGCTTGATCTTCGCGGCATCGTCGCTCGCGCGTGCCGCACGCCGCCAGGAGGGCCGTCGATGACGCTCGATCTGCTGCCACGCCTGGTGCTGTGGGGACTGATCGCAACCGTAGCGATGACGACGATCCTGATGGGCAGCCAGGGCCTGGGACTGTCGCGCCTCAGCCTGCCGTTTCTCGTCGGCACGCTGTTCACGGCAGACCGCAGCCGGGCAATGATCGTGGGATTCATCGCGTACGTGATCGGCGGCTGGCTGTTCGCCCTGCTCTACTTCGCGCTGTTCGCCAGCATCGACACGGCGAGCTGGTGGCTCGGTGCCGCGCTGGGATTTCTGCACGGGCTGTTCCTGTTGCTCTGTGCCTTGCCGTTGTTGTCGTACATGCATCCGCGGCTCGCCTCCGAGTACGACGGCCCGACGAGCGGCTTTCGGCTGGAGCCGCCCGGTTTCATGGGACTGAACTACGGACGAGCAACGCCGCTCACCACGTTGCTCGCCCAAACCATCTATGGCTTGACGCTCGGCCTGTTCGCGCAGATTTCCCGGCACTTCGTCTGAGATCAGAGCGCCTCCAACTGCGTCCGCGCGTAAGGCTGCACGATGAGCTTGTAGAACGCGTCGTTCACCGAGCCCCAAGTCGGCCGATCCTTCATGCGCTCGATCCAGCGCGCGACACTCGGCCAGCGCGAGTAGCCCTCGCGAGCGACTTCTCCGACCGTGATCATCGCAATGCCCAGGTAGTCCGCAATCGTGATGCGTTCACCGCACACGTAACGGTTCTGGCCGAGCCAGCGGTCGTTCAGTACGCTGAGCCAGCGCGTAGCATTGCGCCTTGCCCACGCGATCGTCTGTCGCTGCGCATGCTCGTCGCTACGCTTGTGGGTCGGCATGATCTGCGGATAGAGAAATCCGTAACACAGCTCGCGCGACAAGCTCGTGTTGAACCAGTCCATCCGTTCGTTGATTCGCGAGCGCTGCTGCAAGTCGCGCGGATACGCCGGCGAGCCGGTCTTGTCCGCCAGGTACTTGAGGATCGCGGAGCTTTCGGTCAGGCGGAAATCGCCGTCCTCGAGGACCGGCACAGCCTGATTCGGATTGATGGTACTGAACGCCGGTTGCGCCTGCTCGCCGGCGAACAAGTCGACGACCTGATACTCGAGCTCGATGCCTTGATCGGCGGCGAAGAGCGCGACCGGTCGGCTCGTCGTCGACGCCGGGTGAAAATAAAGCTTCATGACAATTTCCTCGGGTGAACGCATAGGGAAGTAACGCGGCAAGAACCGGCAAACCGGCTCACTTTTCTACGGCAGCCGCGGTGGCACCGGGCGGCAGCGGCTCGGGCACGCGGTTCTTGATCGGCGGAATGCTGCGCAGGTACGCAAAGATCGCGCCGAAATCTTCATCGGTGAAGTTGCGGTACATCGCGATCGGCATCGGCGGCAGGATCTGGCGCCCTCGTCCCATGTGACGCCCGGTGCGGATCGCCTGCATGAAAGTCGCTTGCGTCCATTTGCCGAGACCGGTCTCGGCATCCGGCGTGAGGTTCGCAGTGAAGCTCACGCCCCAAGCGCCAGACCACGCGGTGTTCGTCGGCGCGGCGGCGAGTGTCCAGGGCCCCGCTGGCAACGTCGCGGGCTGATTGATCACCAGGCTCTCGGGATGACCCGAGAGCATGCGGCTCATGTCCGGCTCGGGACCGGCAGGTCCGACGTGCCACGGTGTATGACAGTCATTGCACGCGCTGGTCGTGACGAGATATTTGCCGCGCGCGACCTTGGCGGCATCGCTGTCTGCTGCGCGCGCAGGCTCTGTCGCCAGCGTAATAGCGCCCAACAAAAACATGCCGGTCACGGGCCACACGCACGTCTGCTTCAATCGATTCATGGCTTCGACTCCTCGGTTGTGGATGATTTCTCTGAGATCCAGCGCTCGAGCAACGCGAGCGCTTCGACATCGATGTGCCGCGTGCCGAGCGGCGGCATTTGCTTCTGCGGATTGCGCGAGCTCACACGCGCAAGGAAGCGACTGCGGACATTGAGCAGCGAGCGCAGCACCCGGTCTGAACCAGCAGAACCGGCAATGACGCTCTGCGCGAGCGTCAGGTCGACGGGCACGCGCGTATCCGTTTCGTTGTGGCAGTGGCCGCAGTTGCCGTGCAGATAACCGAGCGATGCGCGCTCGATCTGCCAGCTCGCGTCGATACGCGGCCGCGTGCTGCCGGGCGGCAGATTCTTGATGAGCCCTCGCGCGACGAGGCCACCGAGATCGATGTCCGTGAGTGCGTCGGCGTGCGGCGCAAGCGAATCGCGATCGGATGAGAGCTGCAGAGCGCTGAAGCCGAGCACCGGAACAGCAGCGCTCTCGTGACAGGCACGACAATCCGACTCGGATGGAATGGAGTACCCATCGTGCGTCGGCAAAGCTGCGATGCCTTCGGACGGCGCGAGCGTCGCGTCCGTGCGCTCCTCGTTCCAGACATAGGCCGCGTACCGCCAGGTCCCGTCCGGCAGTCGCTCGATGAAACGCGTCTCGACCGGACCGGTGAGCGAGAACTCCTTCCATAGGCGGGTGCCGGGCGGAAATTCCCAGGCGTCCGGGCGCGACGCGTCTATCGCAGTGCCCGGCGGCAGATAGATCCAGCGGCGCTTGTGTGCCCCGTCCGACCAGAGGGGGTACTGGGGCGAGAACGACAGATTCCGGGACTCATCCAGCCCGGTATCCCGCAGATGCTTCGGCAAGGGGTCGGCATGTACGCCAACACCCCACGCGAGCGCCGCGACGGCGGCGATCAAGTGCGTGAGGTACAGAGCTGGACTCGACATGCGTTATGCTCAGTTCAAACAGGGCACTAGCCCGACGCGACGCATGACACCGCCCAGCGCTCATCCAGCCCAGGATCTGCACCCGACTGATCGCCGATGGATTGCCGATGAAGGCTGACGACGCGTCGCGGCCGGTCGATCTGGCGCAGGAGCCCGACTTCACGGTCGGCAATCTCCAGGTCCGGCCGTCGCTGCGTGAGGTCTTGGCTGGCGGCGACCGTGAGGTGCTGGAGCCCCGCGTCATGCAGGTGCTGGTCGCGTTGGCGCGCCGGCCCGCCCAGGTCATCTCGCGCGATCAACTGATCGACGCCTGCTGGGCCGGGCGGGTGGTCGGCGAGGACGCGATCAACCGCTGCATCGCCCGGGTGCGGCGCCTGGCCGAAACCCATGGCGGCTTCTCGATCGAGACGATCGCCCGTGTCGGCTACCGGCTGACGCTGGCAACCGCCGACGCGCCGACGATTGCTGAACCCGCGGCACCCAAGCGTCCACGGCGGTGGATCGCTGGCCTCGTTGTGGCGGGTCTAGTGGTTGGAGCTGCGGCTTATGTCGGCGTCGTGCACATGCGCACGCGAGAACGAGCCGAGCAGGCAGTACTGTTGGCGCAGATCGCCGAGTTGGTCGGCAAAGACCAATACGGCGCAGCCTTCTCTCTTGCTCGGCCACTGAGCCGCGACGAAGGTGCACGCGCGAACGCAGCGTTCCGGCAGTTGTGGCAGCAGATCGTCGTGCCGATGAAGCCCCTGGTTTCGCAAGAGGGCGCGACGGTCTACTTCAAGCCTTACGACGACGTCGGCGGCGACTGGATCGCTGCGGGCACCACGCCGCTGCAGGAATGGGTCGACGCACCGCGCGGCGCGGTGCAATTGAAGGTCACGAAGGAAGGATTTCGCACTGGCCTGTTCGTCGTCGCCGTGCCCGGACCTTCGGTGCAGACGCAGCTGCCGCGGCGATTTCCGTTCGACCGGCCGAGCGTTCCGGTCGAGCTCGCTCCCGAGAGCAAGCTGCCGAGCGACATGGTGTACGTGCCGCGGACCGACGTGCCCGTCTATCTCAGCGGCTGGTCTACGAATCTGTTGGGCAGCGATCGTCACGATATTCCCGCGTTTGCGATTGCGCGCAGGGAGGTGACGAATCGCGAGTTCAAGGAATTCATCCACGCTGGCGGCTACGAGAACGAGCAGTACTGGCAGGACCTGAAGTTCGTGTACCGCGCGCAGACACTGCCGTGGCCGCAAGCGCGCAAGCTGTTCGTCGATTCGACCGGGCGACCAGGGCCCGCCGGTTGGCAACTCAGCACATACCCGAGCGGTCAGGACGACCTGCCAGTCGTTGGAATCAGCTGGTACGAAGCCGTCGCGTACGCTCGCTTCCGCAAGCAGAGGCTGCCGACGATCCATCACTGGATGCGCGCCGCTTTCACTCCGTACGACCCAATGTTTCCGACGGCAGCGGCGATCACGAAGCAAAGCCGCTTCTTTGCAGATGCGCCGGAGTCGGCGCGCAGCGAGCACGGCCTCGGGCCGTGGGGCACGTATCACATGGCGGGTAACGCGCGCGAATGGGTCTCGAACTTCGCGGGCGACGACGCGGTGGCACTCGGCAGCGGCTGGCAGGAGTACGCGTCGAATTTCGCACGCGTCTATACAGCGGATCCGATGGCGCGACTGCCCGATCACGGCTTGCGGCTGATGCAAACGCTCGACGATGCGCCGCTCGACCCGGCGCTGCTGGAACCGATCAAGCTCGTGCGCGACACCGCGTTCGCGAATCGCGCACCGGTTTCCGACGACGCATTCGCAGCCATGCGCTTTCAATTCACGACGCCGCACCCCGCGCCCGCCTCGGTCGTAGTGAATCGCGTCGACGAATCGCCGCTGTGGACGGTCGACGAAGTGAAACTCGCGTTCTCGGCGCAGGAGCCGACGACACTCTATCTCGTACGGCCGAAGGCACCGAAGGGAAAGCTGCAGCCGATCGTGTACTCGGGCGTCGGCGATTGCTGCTATATGAAGCGACCGAATCGCGACGTGCTCGAGCAGCTGCAGATCGCGGGATTCGTCGTGAACAGCGGCCGCGCGCTGGTGCTGCCGATCTGGGCCGGCGGCTACGAGCGCTACTCGACCGAGCCGCGGATGAGCGCAGAGGCGCTGGATCGCGAGCGCAATCTGTCGCTGCAATGGCAACACGATCTCAGCGCCACGCTCGACTATCTCGAAGCGCAGCCCGACATGGACGTGCGGAAGATTGGCTATTTCGGCATCAGTCGCGGTGCCAGCTTCGCGGGCGTGATCAATCTGGCGCTCGAGCCGCGCATCCATGCCGCTGTGCTCGCATCCGGCGGCATCTGGATCCACAGCCCGCTGCACCCGATGATCGATCTCATCAACTACGCGCCGCGCATCACCGTTCCCGTGCTGATGCTGAGCGGCCGCTACGATCACATCTACCCGTACGAGCAATCGCAGAAGCGCACGTTCGAGCTGCTCGGCACGCCTGCCGGCAACAAGCAGCAGATCGCATACGACACGGGGCACTTCACGCTGCCACCCAACCGCGTGGCCGCGGACGTCACCGACTGGTTCGATCGATATCTCGGACGCGCGGGTCAGTAAGGCCGGCCGAGCCCGGGGCTCGTGGAATCATTCGCGGCGATGCCGTTCCCACTTGCGCCGCTGCTCTTGTTCGAATTGCCGCAGCTTCTGGCGCTGCTTCCATTTCACGTACTGCGGCCACAGCAGCAACACAGCAATCAAGGCGAGTCCTATCCATGCCATGCAGGAAGTTTACGGCAATTAGACGTCGCCGCGCTGCTGATTGCCTCCGTACCATTCGCTCACGCCGGCGATCGTGGTGGCGACCATCGCGCGTTCTTCGGGGCGAACGTCCGGATTCCAGATATCGAATATCAACACCGCGCGCGGCTCGTCGCTGTTGTTCCAGGCCTCGTGCTCGATCGTATCGTCGAACACGAACGCCTTGCCCGGCTCCCACTCCCGCGTTTCGCCGCCGACACGGAAGCCGCAGCCTGGCGGGACGATCAACGGCAGATGCACGATCAAGCGCGTGTTGTTGACGCCGTGATGGGGCGGAATCCGCGTCTTGACATCGAGGATCGAAAACACCGCGCTCGGGCTGGAGCCGGGGATTTCGCAGCGCGGCCAGCTCTCGAGGGCGGCGACGGTTCGCGGACAGCGAGCAAGGTGTTCCGGATAAGGGACGCCTTCGCGCCAAAGATAGTAGACGCTCCACCGGCGGGACTGATGCAGCTCGCGCCACTTGTCTCGCACCGACTTGCCGGTCCCGTGCGTGATGTACGGCTCGAGCGACGCGCTGTCTTCAGCGAGCACGTTGACCAGCTCGGCACGAATGTCGTCGGTTGCCGCTTCGATCGAATCCAACCAGGGGAACCTGGCACGGTCGTGAAATTCGAGCGCCGCGAGCTGCGGGAAATACAGGAACGAAGGCTGCTGCGGATAGAGGCGCGTCCTCTGCATCAGAATGCCGAGGCAACGATCGAACCTGTGCAGCGGCACGTCCGCGTGCTCGCTGCGCAACGTCGTCAAGCGCTCTTCCAGAAACGATTCGAGCGCGCGATTGTTGGCTTCGACGACTTGCCCGGCATGCTTCAACACGTCGTGCATCCACACCGGGACCGGTGTCGTCGGCGAGATCGACTGCAACGCTGTTCGATAGGTGTACGCGGCGCCGCGCGGATTGTTCTGCAGTTCCTGTGCCGATGCCTTCTGCAATAACGCTCTCAGGTTGGCGGGCTCGATTGCCAGAGCCTTGTCGAGCGCCTGCAGCTCTTCGTCGTGGCGGTTGAGCCCACGCAGGGCGGCGGCGAAATTGATCCACAAAGAAGCGTTGGATGCATCGCCCTGGACGGCCTGCGACAACAGTTCGTACGCGCGCGCCAGATCGCCGGACAGCAACATGCGCTGCCCGAGCTCGTTGAGTACCAGAGGATGTTGCGGCGACTCCAGCTCCGCTTGTCGCAAGAGCTTTGCTGCCTCGTCGCCGCGACCTGCCGCACTCGCCTGGTGTGCCGCGTCGATCAACGTCCGTGTGCGCTGGTCATTACTCGCAGTTGCCATTTCGTCTCTTGATTCCGCCCAGCTCCCCGGTCGATCGCGGAATTTAGCACTGCGGCAAAACTGCACTAATTCGGAAGAACTCTTACACGCGGAGCATCAGTTGCAAAAACTACTCGTTATTGGCGCGTCAACGTCAAGAACCGTGAGCAACCGTCTTTTCGTGTCAGTGGCGCAGCATCCTAGCGCGAACGGGAGGACCGAGAATGAAGCTTCGCAGCTGCAGCCGTCGAGAGTTCCTGGGCTTGACGGCGTTGGGGATGGTCGCCGCCAGCGCCCTGCCCCGCCGGCTGAGCGCGGCGATGACCGACGCGGGCGAGCAGGATCTGATCGTTCGCAACGCCAATGTCTACACCGTGGACGCTCGATTGCCGCGTGCCGAGGCGTTCGCGATACGAAGCGGCCGATTCATTGCAGTGGGTACGAATGCAGAGATCGGTGCGCTCGCGAGCAAGGGTGCGCAGGTGTTCGACGCACAGGGCATGACGATCGTCCCGGGCTTCATCGACTGTCACAACCACCCTATCGGAGAAACGCTGCTGTACGAGGTCCTGGTCGGTAATCCCTTCGACGTGGAGTTCGTCACGATCGCCAGCATCCTCGACAAGCTGAGTGCGAAGGCGCGCCAGACGCCGCCCGGCTATTGGGTCGAGGGCTTCTTCTATGACGACACGAAGGTCAAGGACAAACGCCCGCTGACGATTCAGGATCTGGACAAGGTGTCGAAAGATCATCCGGTCACTGTTCAGCACCGCGGCGGGCACACCAGCTTCTACAACAGCAAAGCTTTCGAGCTGGCCGGCATCACGCGCGATACACCCGATCCTCCCGGCGGAACCTTCGATCGCGACGCCAGGGGAAACTTGAATGGACGCGTGACCGACAACGCGCTCGGCGTGCTCGAGAAAGTCGGCCTGCGTCCGCAGTTCTCGGCGCAGGAGCAGCAGCAACGACGCAGGAACGGCGCGGCACACATATCGAAGCAGTTCGTGCGCTATGGCTTGACGAGCGTGCATCACGAGGATGGAGACCTGGCATCGCTCGAGGAGATACGGGACAGCGGTGAGCTGCTGCATCGGGTCAACTTTCAACTCGCCGACGCTGATCTGGAGACGATGATCGCCGCGGGCATTCGCACTGGATTCGGCGACGAATGGGTGCGCATCGGTGCTACGCGGGAACATACCGTCGACGGCTCATTCTCCGAGCGCACGATGTCGATCAGCACGGGCTACCCTTCGCGCGCGGGCTACAAAGGAAACGTCACGACAACGCAGGAGGCACTCGATGCGTGGGTCGAGCGAGTGCATCGGGCGCGCATTCAGATCAATTGTCACGCCAACGGTGACGTGGCTATCGGCATGATGATGAAGGCGGTCGAGCGTGCCCAGCAGTTATTCCCCGTGAAAGATGCTCGGCCGAAGATCACGCATTGCACGCTCATCAATGATGACCTGGTGCGACGGATCAAGTCGGTCGGCGCGATACCGATGCCGTTCACGAGCTATGCCTACTACAACGCCGACAAGTTCCATTTCTACGGCGAGGAGTTCATGCGTCACGCCATGGCGTTCCGCTCGTTTCTCGATGCGGACATCCCCGTGGCTGCAGGCTCGGACTTTTATCCCGGTCCGTTCGCGCCATTGATGGGCATGCAGGGCATGGTCACACGCACGGGATGGAACGGCGAGAAGTGGGGACTGAATCAGCGCATCACTGTCGACGAGGCGCTGCAGGTGCTGACGTTGAACGGCGCGCATGCGTCGCACGAGGAAGCGATCAAGGGCTCGATCACCCCTGGCAAACTTGCCGACTTCGTCGTGCTCTCGGCAGATCCGCACACGGTGTCGCCTGACGCGATCAAAGACATCAAGGTGCTGCGCACCGTCACCGGTGGAACGACGGTTCATCAGGTCTGATCGTCGTCTGCGACGCGACCGAAACCCGAGCGCAACTGCGGCACCGGATGTATAGTGCCTTCGGCTCGTGACCTTTCCTTTTACCTCTTGTGGCCGCGCCTCACGGCGCTTCTCGGCCAATTCAGCTAAACCGAATCGTTCTCGAACTTTCGCTGCAGCGTTGATGCGTGCGGCATTGCGGACGCAGGAGAACCGGCCATGGCACTAGTCCCGCTACGGGATGAAATCGCGCACACCTTCCCGCCCTCCACCGGGGCCGAGTATCGGCGCAAGATCCGCGAGGCGGAGATGGAGCGGGCAGCGGTGCGCGCCGACGAGTTGGCCGCGCAGGTCTCGCCGATGAAGGACCCCGAGGAACGCATCCGAATCTGGGAGCGGCTGCATGCGCTGCGCCTGCCGCGAAGCTCGAGTCATGTGCTCGTCAGAGTCATCGCGACGCAAACTCACTTGACCCTCGGTGAAGTGCACGAGGAGCAGCGGCGGCGCACTATTCAAGTCGTGAGCCGAAGCGAGGGCCTATGAGCAAAGGCATGAACCAGAAGCGCGAGCAGAAGCGCAAGCCCGCGAAGACGCTCGAAGAGAAGCGCGCCGCCAAGAAGGCCAAACGCGTCGAGCGGGCAACCGCACGCACGCTGTAGGTCCGTCCCATGTCAGTGTCCCATCTACTGAAGGGCGTTACGCGAGATGCGGAAGGACCTGAAGTGGCGCTCAGAGTGGTTGGAGCAAAGGAAGCGCCGTCACGCATGGTCATCCAGATCGCGATTGCCGGCAGCGCCAGCGTGCAGATTCAGGGGCGGGTTTCGCGTGACGCACCCTGGCAAGGCCTTGGCCCTCCACACCGCGACAGCGCGCTGATGCACGTGGACCCAGTGCAGTTCCTGCGAGCTGTCACCACCGGCGTCGCTGCCAACACAACCGTATCTGTCTGGGCTGTGTGGGCTTGGTAGTCAACCGTCCATGCTGCTGATGAGTTCTGCGATGCCGATCGAGGCGAACGTGCAGAACGTGTCGGATACCGCATACGGCAGAATGATCGTGTCGTTGTGCCGCGTCGCTCCGCAGGTATAAACAACGTTTGGAACATATCCGTGCCGCTGTGAAGGCTCGGGCCGAATCAACGGCTCGCGCGAGCGAGCGAGCACTCTCGAGGGATCCGCCTTATCGAGCAAGACTGCGCCAATCGAGTACTTGCGGACCGGGCCGACGCCGTGAATCAGCAGCAGCCAGCCCTCGTCGATCTCGATCGGCGAGCCGCAGTTGCCGATCTGCACGAACTCCCAGGGGTATCTCGGCTTGAGCAGCGCCACTCCGCCGTCCCATGAGTACAGATCGTCAGAGAGAATCAGATAGAGGTTCTCGTTGTCGTGCCTGGCGATCATCGCGAACTTGCCGTCGATCCGGCGCGGAAACAGCGCCATGCCCTTGTTCAGCGCCGCGCTGCCCTGGAGCGGCGACATGCGGAAGGACACGAAGTCGCGCGTCTCGATCAACTCCGACCTGATCGCCCGGCCGCTGTAGGCCGTATACGTTGCGTAGTACGTCTGCTGTCCATCCGCGGCAAACTTGACGAAGCGGGCATCTTCGATGCCGTTGGACTGCAGTTGCGTGACCGGAAAGATCACCCGCTCGCTGACGTCTCCATCGGGCGGAAAAGTGAGCTCGAGGTGATCCCCGTAGCTCCCGGTCGTCCGACTCTGCACCTTCGGAATGGACGCCAGACCCGCGGGTGTGTCGATCGCCAGATCGCCGTTCGCTGCGATGGTCCCCGTGCGGAACGTCAGCGACGAGATGTGACCTTCGCCGACCGCGCGTACGCTCAGAATGAAGCGGCGCCCGCCGGGCGGCGCCGCGGACTGATCGGGATGATCGACGATGCTGGGATTGAACAATGCCGCCGCTTCGAAGGAATACTCATGGAGGAAATACGCACCGACGAGCAGACGCTGTTCCTTGCTGAAGGTCGCGTGTGACGCAAACGCCTCTTCCATTTCATCGGCGCGCGCTGCGAAGGTCTCGATCAGGTTGCGGTGACGCTCCTGGAAGTGCTGCAGCACCTCCGCCAGTTGCTGCTGGACCGCGTCCGGGCCGAGCGCGAGCACGCGGTCCACGATGTGATTGGCCCGCGTCTTGTCCGTGGCATTGAAGTCGCGCGGCTCGGTCGCAGGCTTGAACGGACGCACCACGACCCGCGCCGGGTCGGGCCGCAGGAAGAGATTGTGTCGATTCACGAACGTCATCCGTGCAGGACTCGCAGCGGCGGCGGAATCGTGCGATTGCCGGCGCGAGCCAGAGCGCGCATCTCGGCGAGTCCAAGCAGATACGAGACGACAGACTCGCCTCCTCTGTTCTCATTCGCGCGCTCGGGATGCAAGCCGTCCCTGCAGCTTCCCGTATCGAGATCGACCAGCGGAATGCCCAGGTCGTTGCTGCCGAGAAACCAGGCAAACGCGCGCTCGGCATCGGCTTTCCACTTGGGGTCGCCCTCGGCATGCAGCGCGGCGAGACAGGCCGAAATGGTTGCCGCGGCTTCCAGCGGCTGCTGATCGAACTGGCGGGGGGCAGCGCGCTTGTCACCGAAGCTCGCGGAACCGACCGGCCGAAACAGGCCCGCTGGCGTCGTCTGCAATTTCATCAGCCAGCGCAGCGAGCGCAGACCGGCGGTCGCATAGCCGAGCACGCCGGTAGACAACCCGGTCACGATCAGCGCCTGCGGCAATCGCGCGTTCTCGTAGGCCAGTACTTCCTCGAACCAGACCCATTCCTTGGTCTCCACGGCTGCCAGAATGGCGATCAGTTTCTCCGCGAGCACATGGCGTAACTCGCGTGCCTGAGAATCCTGCGCAACGACGCAATACGCGTCCAATCCGAGCAGCGTGAACGCCCAGGCGCGCGGCGAATGAAAGGCTCCTGTCGCTGGCAGTGCTTCGCGAAACAGTGCGGCAGCCCAGCGGCGGCGTGAGGCATTCGCATCGTTGCGGGCGCACTCGCCGAGCGCCCACAGCGCACGTCCATGACAGTCTTCCGAACCTGTCTGCTCGAGCCAATGACGATCGAAGCTCATGAAGTTGCGAAAGCGCCGCGTGTCCGGATTCCATGCGTGCTGCACGAACGCTGCGAGGCGTGTGGTCAAGGCTTCGGGTAGACGCTGCTCGCTTGGAGAATTGAGGGCGCAGGCTACGAGCAGCGCGCGGGCGTTGTCGTCAACGCAGTAGCCGTGGGCGCGATCCGGTACGGCGTGAATCGCATGCTGGAACAGTCCCGTCTCATCGCACATAGAGAGCAAGTGCCCGAGCTGCATCTGCGGTGGAGTCGAACCGTGATGCCGGACCACACTATCGGGGAGCGAGGCTACGACTCTGAGTCGCTGCTCGCGCCGAATCTTGTCGAAGGCGGCAAGGTAACGCTCCGCTGTTCGCTCCCAAGTCATCGAGCGGCTGCCGACATAGGCGCGCCTGCGCATGCTCTGGCGCCTAGCGTCGTCGGTGAGCAATCCCGTAATGGCAGCTCCGATCGCCGGCGAATCGCCGAACGGCACCAGGACGCCGCGATTGTCCGCAAGCAACTCGCGCGCGTGCCAGTACGGCGTCGACACCACCGCCTTGCCCAGCCCGAAGCTGTACGCCAGCGTGCCGGAAGTCATCTGTGCTTCATTGAGGTACGGCGTCACATAGACGTCGCACATGGAGATGAACTCCAGCAGCGTCGGCTGGTCGACGAATTGATTGAGAAAGACGACGCGGTCCTGGATGTCGAGCGCACGCACGCGCGCGGCAAGACGCTCGCGATAGGCCTCGCCCTCGCGTCGAATCAGATTCGGATGCGTTGCGCCGAGCACGACGTACACCGCGTCGGGGCAACGCTCGAGGATCGACGGCATGGCATCGATCATCACCTCGATGCCCTTGCTCGGGGAGAGCAGACCGAAAGTGAGGATGATTCGCCTGCCGCCGAATCCCAGGTGCTGCTTCGCCGCGTCCGGCTCGGTGAAGGCGCAATCGGGGATGCCATGCGGAATCACTTCTATTTTTTCCCGCGGCACGGCGTAGACGGTACGCAGCAGCTCTGCGCCTTTCTCGGCCATGACCACGACCTTCGTGGAATGCTCTACGATCCGCTCGAGAACGCCGCGTTGCGCGCGGTCCGGTTTCTCCAGGACAGTGTGCAGCGTGGTGACGATCGGCATGGTCAGGCGTGCGAGCAGTTCCAGGACGTGCCCGCCCGCCTCGCCGCCGAAGATGCCGAACTCGTGCTGCAGGCAGGCGATCTGGAACTCGTTGCTGTTGAGGAAATGCGCCGCGCGGGCATAGGCCGCGGGCTCGTCCTGGTCGACCTGGAACTGAACCTGCGGTGGATATTCGTACGCACGCCGCGGGTCGTTCATGGCGACGATGGCGGATTCACCGTCGCTGCGCGCTGCGATCGCTTGTTGCAGATCGGTGGTGAAGGTCGCAATTCCGCAGCGACGCGGCAGAGAATTGCCGATGAAAGCCAGACGACTGATTGGAGCCATGGGAGCGCCTTGAGTTGACCGAGTGAGACGAACGCGTCGTCGCACGGTGGAAAGCGCAACCGCGAAACAGCACGGATGGAGAATCTTCCGGGACGAGTGTCAATGCACTCCGCTTCCCGAGCGGCAGCCCACTACGTAGTGGTCTGCAGGCACGCACCGTCCTTCTTCAGGAAACCGTCCTCGCACGACCACTGGTCGCCGGAATGGTTGATGTAGCCATGGTCCGGTACACGCAGGACGCCACAGCCCGTGCCTTCCTTGCGAAAGCCGCGATCGCAACTCCATTCGCTGCCGGATTCGTCGAGATAGGCGTTGGCGGGAACGACGATTGGATTGCAACGGTCGCCGACTCGACTGAAGCCGCGCTCGCATTTCCAATCGTCGCCACTGCGCACCAGATAGGCGTTGGCCGGAACTGCCACCGCGACGCATGCACCGTGCGACTCACGAAAACCGCGCTCGCATTCCCATGCGGAGCCATAGCCCGAATCGACCGCAAAGGCATGCGCCGGAATCGCTGGCTGCTCGCAGCGTTCGCCGACTGGGCGATAGCCGCGATTGCACCGCCAGCCTCGATCGTACCTCGCATCCACGGCGTGGCCGTTCGCGGGAATCTGCACTGCCTTGCACGCCCCGCCCTCGGTTCGAAAACCGCGATTGCAGGTCCACGATGAGCCGTCGGGAGACAGATAAGCGTTCGGCGGAATGGTCACTGCGACGCAACGTCCGGCGCTCTCGCGAAAGCCGCGGTTGCAATTCCAACCGCTGCTGTAGCTTCGCTGGCGCGCGTTATCGGGAATTGCGGAGCTCGAGCTTGGAGTTTGTGCAGCGACTGGCGCTGGGCCGGCGAAGAGTGCTGCGGAGCTTACGATCAGGCAGGTCAGTACAGTAGCGCGCAACCAATTCTCCGCCGCGGGATCCGGACTGCATAGTGCGCGCTTGCAGCCCCATTAGATAGGAAAATAAACAGATAGGAAAATAAACCTTCACCGCGGCGTAGTCGGCGCCCGACAGCGGAGAGCTACTCGCCGTGAGCCTGCTTGATCATCTTGGCGAACCGATAGTCCACGGCAGCGCCGAACCCGAGCTCCGTGGCCTTGTCGCGAACGGCCTGCGGATCGCGATGCAGCTGCGCCGCCAGGTGCATCACCCACTCGTC
>Ga0075431_100002313_pt1 | contig 18307 bp, 16 predicted proteins | sample RhiMetdeltSRZDD5_FD_75297 | JGI IMG/M metagenome (GOLD analysis project Ga0075431, IMG submission 75297) | Populus rhizosphere microbial communities from Tennessee, USA - Rhizosphere MetaG P. deltoides SRZDD5 | ecosystem: Host-associated > Plants > Roots > Rhizosphere > Soil | place: USA... | reverse complement strand
CGGCAAGGTCACCGTCTACAAGATGCCCGACCCTGCGGCGAAGGACCCGCACTCGGCGAAGTTCGATTCGAAGGGCATCCTGTGGTTCACCCTGCAGAACAGCAACATGATCGGCCGGCTCGACCCGGCGACCGGTGACATCAAGCTCGTCACCATGAAGACGCCCAACTCGAAGCCCTACGGCATCAAGATCGACGCCCAGGGGACGCCCTGGATCGCCTGCAACGGCAGCAACTGCCTCGTCAAGGTCGATACCGCGACGATGGAGCTGACGGAGGTGAAGCTGCCCACGCCGGGAACGACGGTGCGGCGCCTCGATATCGCGCCCGACGGCCTGATCTGGTACGTGAACTCCGGCAAGGGCAAGCTCGGCAGGCTCGATCCGAAGTCCGGCGCGATCAAGGAGTGGGACTCGCCCAGCGGGCCGGAGTCCCACCCCTACGCCATCGCGGTCGTCGGGGGTTACATCTGGTACAACGAATCGGGCACGCGCCCCGATGTGCTCGTGCGCTTCGACCCCAAGACCGAGAAGTTCCAGAGCTGGGCGATCCCGTCGGGCGGCGTGCATGCCGGCATCATCCGGCACATGCGGCCGACGCGTGACGGCAACCTGCTGATCCACCAGAGCAGCACCAACCGCATCATCCTGGTGACGCTGAAGTAGGGCGCCGGGACAAGATAACCTGGCCCTTCGTCGATCATCCAGCCGGAACGCTGCGCGAGCAGCGTTCCTCGTTCAATGCAGGACGGGGCCTTTGAGCAGCCGGCGGCGATCGGTGGACTGCACCCTGGCCTCGAAGGTCTTGCCCTCGCGGTTGATGGTGAGTGGCACCGCCACGCCCGCATCGCCCAGCGCCCAGACGCGGCGGAAGAGGCCGGCCAGGTCGCTCACCGGATCGCCCGCCACCGCCAGTACGATGTCGCCCTCGCGCAGGTCTGCCTTGCGGGCCGGGCCGCGGCTGGCGACGCCCAGGATGGCGACGCTGTTGCCGATCTCGGTGGCATAGAGGCCGAGCCACGGCCGCGCCGGGCGGTTGGGCCGGCCGATGGTGGCGAGATCGTCGAAGATCGGCCTCAGGAGGTCGATTGGCACCATCATGTTGGCGTCGTCCGCCTGCCGGGCCTGGCGCACCGCCTGCCGCACGGGATCGGGGTTCGCCGCCTGGATCTGCAGCGAGCCGATGCCCAGCAGATCGCCGGCGGGGCCGATGAGCGCAGTTCCGCCCCAGAACGGATGCGCCGGCGCCGTATAGAGCGCCTCGTCGAGCACGTACTCCCAGTAGCCCGCGTACTCCTGCTTGGCGATGATGCGTGCAGCCACCGCCTTGCTGCGCCCCCCGAAGCCGGCGACCACGACGCGCATGCCCACCTCCGCCTCGCTGGAGCGGCCGAGCGGCAGGGCGGGCAGGTCCAGGCGGGCCAGCGCCTGCACCAGGCCGAAGCCGGTCTCCTGGTCGTAGCCCAGGACATGGCCGGGCACCGTGCGACCGCCGCTGAGCGAGATCCAGATGGTCTCGGCCTCGGTGATCAGGTACCCGATGGTGAGGACGATACCGTCGCTGCGGATGAGCGCGCCATGGCCCGCCCGCTCGGTGCCCAGGACCTCCGCCGTGAAGGCATCGGGCGGCACGAGCGCGCGGATGCCCACCACGGAGGCCAGGACTTCGTCCAACTCGTAGTTGTAGTCCTCGGGCTTCGGCTGCACGTCTCTTCACCGACTCGGAAAGCGGGTATTCCTGCGGGCAATCTAGCGCCGTTGCAACCGGACCGCCACCGCCTATGCTGCGCCCGGTCTAGCGCCAGCCCCAATCTCTCTCTATGACCGGCCGGCCCGTGACCATCCGAGGAGCGCCCGATGCCCGCATTGTTTGCTTTCCTGCACCACGTCGCGGCGTTCGCGCTGTTCGCCGCACTGGTCGTCGAGCTCGTGCTCATCCGCGGCATGCTGACGGCGGAAAGTGCGCGCAAGCTCCAGGTCGCCGACGCGATCTACGGCGTCTCTGCCGTGGCTGTGCTGCTGGTGGGGCTCGCGCGCGTGTTCCACTTCGAGAAGGGCGCCACCTACTACTTCCACACCTGGACGTTCATCGCCAAGCTCGCCCTGTTCGCCCTAGTCGGCCTCGCCTCCATCATCCCGACCAGGGAGTTCCTGCGCTGGCGCGCGGCGGTGAAGGCGGGCCAGGTGCCCGACGTGAGCCCCGCGAGGATCGAGCAGATCCGTTCGATCATCCACTACGAGCTGATGGCCGTGGTGCTGATCCTGCTGATGGCGGCGCTGATGGCCAGGGGCGTCGGTCTCTTCTATTGACGCCAAGCACGAGCCGGGAACGGCGCAACGGTCCGAGCGCGCGCCGCGCCAGCAGAGCGACGCCCGCGAGCGGCATCATCCAGGACAGCCAGGCCCCCAGCGCGTAGACCGCATGGAAATCGAACCGCTCGCTCCATCGGACCGCAAGCCACGTCGCGAGGCGCAGCCACACTGCGCCTGACGCGATCGCCGTCACGGCCAGCATCAGCCACATATGGCGCGCGCGCTCCCCTCGCCGGATCGCGCGCACCCCGGCCAGCGCCAGCGCGACCCATGCCAGGGCCTGCACCAGAAAGCCCGCCCGCGCCAGCCAGTGCGCCTCGCTCGCAAGCGCCACGGGCAGGGCCGTCGCGCCACCGGTGAGCGCGAGCGCCGCCGCGGTCCTGCCAACAAGCCGATGCAGACTGAACCCGTGACACCAGATGGCCATCGGCAGGGCGACGAGGGCCAGCCCGGCAGACGCCATGTGCATCGGAAACAGCACCGGCAGCCGCTGCTCCACCAGCCACAACGGATGGGGCAGCGCGAGCAGCCCCGCCGCGGCGCCGAGCGCGACCAGGCACAACGGAACCGCGAGGACGAGCAGGATGAGCGCCAGAGATCGAAGCAACAGGGCCTGTGCGCGCACCGTCATGCTCGCGAGCCTGGCCTGTGCGTTCGGCTGCATCATGGCTGCCGCACTTCCTGCGCGCGCGGAGCTCAGGCCCGCGGACCTCGAGGGCCGCTGGGTCACCAGCAACGGGCCCGAGGCCAAGGACGCCTGCCCCGGCTGCGGGCTCGTCCTCGACCTGGTGCCCTGCGGCAATGGCTGGTGCGGCATCAGGGTGAAGAGCGACAAGACCTGCGATCGCACCGTGCTGCACCTCGACGCGGGCTCGTCGACGGCGTTCGGGCTGACGTTCGCCGGCCGCTACGTGCCCTCCGAACGCGCGCGGCCCTACATCGTCAAAGCCCGCCTTTACGAGCGCTCCGGACCGGGCGCCCCGGGGCACACCGGGCTGTCGGTGCACGGCTCCACCGACGGCGACTTCCTCCGCCGAAACTACCCGCTCCAGATGCTCCTGACCCGCACTGGCGATGCCGTCTGCCGCGCCGAGGCCAAGACCTCATAGCCTGTGCGGGCTACGTCGCATCCGGTGCCAGACGCTCCACGAACGTCACGAAATCCTCGAGCTTCATGCGCTCCGGCGCGAAGGTGTTCACGGGATCGCCCGGGTCGGGGTAGCCGAGCGCCATGCCGCACACGATGGTCTGCTCGGGCGGGATGGCGAGCCGCCTCTGCAGCACGTCGTGGAAGATCAGGAATGCCGCCTGCGGGCAGGTCTCGAGCCCGAACGGGCGCGCCGCGATCATGATGTTCTGCAGGAACATGCCGTAGTCGAGCCAGGAACCCTGCTCGAGATCGCGGTCGATGGTGAAGACGAGCCCCACCGGCGCGTCGAAGAAGAGGAAGTTGCGCCGGTGCTGGGCGTGCATCCTGTCCTTGTCCGCCCGCCCGATGCCGAGGAGCGAGTAGAGGCCCCAGCCGCAGGCGCGCCGGCGCCCCAGGTAGGGCTCGCGCCACTCCTCGGGGTAGTAGTTGTACTCGCGCCTGGAGACCTGGCCGCGGTCGTAGCGCCCGGTGAGCTCGCGGGCGATGTCCTCCTTCACGGCGCCGTCGAGCACCCACACCTTCCAGGGCTGCACGTTGGAGCCCGAAGGAGCGCGGCCGGCGATCTGGAGAATGCGCCCGATCACGTCGCGCGGCACCGGCTTGGGCAGGAACGCGCGGAAGCAGTGGCGGCCGGTAATGGCCTCTTCGACGGTCATCATGCCGGGGGTACACACATCGATGGACAAGTCCCTACCTCTGGTCGCATCTGCTCTGCCACTGAGCCTCCCGGCCGTCGAGGAAGCGCCCGTTCACGATGGTGGCCGCCGTGCCGTCGATCCGGGCGCTCTCCACGGTCCTGATACGATCGTCGGGCCCTTTGACCAACGCCCACCTCCGGACACCGTCGGGCCCGAAGTCGGCAAAAAGCTCGAGCCGCCCGCCGGGTGTTGCGGCCGCCATCAGGATCTCGAAGGCGTCCCGCGAGCTGCCGAAATCGCGCTCGTGTAGCACCCTGCCGCTTGCAGCCGGGACGCAGGACAGGCGGCCTGCCTGGCTCGGAGGCCGGCTGCAGTCCGTCGACCAGGAGCCGAGCGCACCCCACTTCTCCATGACGTTGGCGACGGTTTGCGCGTTCGCCCCGGACGCATGACACACGACCAGCAGACCCGCGACGATGCAAGCTGGTATCCGTGGCGCGAGACGCATTAAACTCCTCCGGCGACAGCAATCCTGGCGCGCCAACAGCGCCACAATTTCCGGACGGCAGCAACGGGAATCTCGCCGTCCGATGGGGAGGCATCACACGTGAGCTTCGAGCGCCTGTTTCACCCCCGGTCCATCGCCATCATCGGCGCTTCCGCGGACCTCACGCGCATCGGCGGACATCCGATCAAGGCGCTCAAGAACGCGGGCTACAAGGGGGCGATCTATCTCGTGAACCCCAAGTACCCCGAGCTGCACGGTCTCAAGTGCTACCCCGATGCGGTCTCGATCGGAGAGCCCTGCGACCTCGCCATCGTCGCCGTGCCGGCCCCGGCTGTGGGTCAGGCGCTGCGCGACTGCGGCAAGGCTGCCATTCCCTTTGCGGTGGTCTTGACGGCCGGCTTCCGCGAGACGGGAGCAGAGGGCCGCGAGCTCGAGGCGGAGCTGAAGCGCGCCATCGTCGAGAGCGGCGTACGCATCGTCGGGCCCAACTGCCAGGGTATGCTGTCGCTGCAGTCGCGCGTCTATGCCGCCTTCGGCAGCGTCGCCGACGAGACGGATTTCCGCCAGGGCAGCGTGTCGTGCGCGTTCCAGTCCGGCGGCTTCGGCTATGCGGTGGTCAACCTGGCCGAGGCCCAGGGCGTGGGTTTCCGCGTCTGCCTCTCCTCCGGCAACGAGACGGACATCGACATGCCGGAGCTGCTCTCGGCCTTTCTCGACGATCCCGGCACCTCGCTCGCCTTCGCGTATCTCGAGGGCACCCCGGACGCCCGGCGCCTGCTCGATGTCGGGCGCAAGTCGCTCGAGACCGGCAAGCCGGTGCTGATCTGGAAGGCGGGCACCACGGACGCCGGAGTGAAGGCCGCTGCCTCGCACACCGCCAACATGACGGGCAGCTACGACCTCTACCGTGCCGCGCTGCGCCAGGCGGGTCTGATCGAGGTCGACGACGTGGAGCCCATTGTCGACATCGCCAAGCTGTTCGCGCAGGGGCGCCTGCCCAAGGGCAATGCGGTGGGCGTGCTGTCCATCTCCGGCGGCTCCGGCGTGGTCTATGCCGATGCCGCGGTGTCCAGAGGGCTGACGCTGCCGCCGTTCTCGGAGCAGACGCTCGCCGCGCTCAAGAAGATCGTGCCGTGGTTCGGCTCGCCCGAGAACCCGGCGGACATCACCGCCAACGTCATCAACAACATGGAGCTGCTCGCCGAGGCGCTGGAGATCGTGGCGGCGGACCCGCGGATCGATCAGCTCTCCATCCTGCTCGCCTCCATCTCCGGCACCTCGGCCGAGCGCATGTGCCGGGGCATCGCCGCGGTCGCGGGCAAGACCGACAAGCCGATCCACGTGGCCTGGTCCGGCCGGCATGCCAAGTCGCCCGAGGCCCTGAAGCTGCTGACCGACGCCGGCGTGCCGTTCATCACCACGCCGGTGCGCCTGGCGCGCGCCGCCGCCGTGCTGGCGCGCTTTGCCGACGACCAGCGGCGCCTGCTGCCGCGCCGGGCGCCCGAGGTGCACGTGCCGGCCGGCCTCGAGCTGCCGGCGGGCGCCGTGACGCTCAACGAGGCCGAGAGCAAGGCGGTGCTGGCCGCCTTCGGCATCGGCACGCCGAAGGAGGCGTTCGTCGCCGCCGGCGCCGACCCGGGGGCTGCCGTGCGCGAGCTGGAGCCGCCGTTCGCGGTCAAGATCGTCTCGCGCGACATCGCCCACAAGACCGAGGCCGGCGGCGTGAAGCTCGGCGTTGCCCCCGCAGGCCTCGCCGATGCCGTTGCCGAGGTCACCGCCAACGCGGCCAAGGCCGTGCCCGCCGCCAGGATCGACGGCGTGCTGGTCTCGGAGATGGCGCAGGGCACCGAGGCGCTGATCGGCATCATCAACGACGAGGCCTTCGGGCCGGTGGTGGCGCTGGGGCTCGGCGGCGTGCTGACCGAGGTCCTGAAGGACGTGACCTACCGGGTGGCGCCGTTCGATCTCGACACCGCGCGCGAGATGATCGCCGACCTGCGCGGGGCGAGGCTGTTCGACGGCTACCGCGGCAAGCCCGGAGCCGACAAGGAGGCCCTGGCCCGCACGCTGGTCGCCGCCTCGCAGATGGCCGCCGCGCTCGCCCCGCGCCTCGCGGAGCTGGACATCAATCCCGTGTTCGCCGGCCCAGTGGGCACCGTGGCCGCGGACGCCCTCGTGGTGCTGAAGTAGGTGTCGGACGCTCTGGGACTGACACCGCCACGGCAACCCGGCGTGCCATTCCGGGAATCGCGTGCAGACGGCCTGGCGAGGCCCAGGAGCGCCGGGAGCACGCCGGGCTGTCTTCCCTTGCCCGACGGCGCACCTCGAGCCCTGGGCCTTCCAGGGCAGCGGGACGCGCATCCGGAGCGGGACGCCGGTCTGCGTCATCCGCCAGACCCCTTGCAGGCGCAACGGTCGCAAGTCTCGTCGTGCCCTGCAGCCACGTCACAAATCCGGCTGGAATCGCAGCTACTCGCGCGTGCGCTGCATCTGCACACGTTGCATAAACACGTTGCATGTGCAGAGCCGCGGCAGGCGACGCAGCCGGCCCTGCAGCGATCCGTCAGCTGGGACTCCAGGGGGAAGGACAATGCACATGACATCGGCGTTGCGCGTCTGGGCGGCCTGCGCGGTGCTCGCGGGGCTGGCAGCGTGCGGCGAGTCGGGCAGCGACTCCAAGTTCGTCGAGCAATGCGTTTCGAACGGGGGCAAGAGGGACTCGTGTCGCTGCGTCGACAGGGTCTACCGCGCGGAGCTCACGGCGGAGGAATACCAGAAGCTGGAAGGCCTGATGACCCTCGGCAAGAAGCTGGAGAAGCTGGCCCCGGGCGATCTCGACGGGCTCATGAAGGCCATGTCGTCGGACGCCGGCAAGGGGCCCAAGGGTCTCGAGGGGACCATGGCGTTCTACAGGAAGGTGGCGACCGCCACCGAAAAGCTCGTGAAGACGTGCAGCCCCGCTTAGGTGCCTCACCTCTGAGCACTTGCTCTCCTCGGTGAGGTGTTGGACCCTTCGGATCCGACACCAGAATGCAACTGCGCATGAAGCAATGGTGTCAGACCCAGAGGGTCTGACACCACGTCGGAGGGACCCATGGCGACCGGCAGGACGGCCCTCACCCCCGACGAGGCGGAGCGGCTGCGCACGTTCGAGCGCCAGCGCCACGATGCGATGGCAGAGGGGTACCACGGGTTCTTCGCCAACGTCACGAAGCTCGCCATCGCGCCGCTGCTCGCTGCTGCAGGCGTCGGCGCCGGGAGCCGGCACCTGGACGTGGCGACCGGGCCGGGCCTGCTCGCCGCCGAGGCGCGGCGGCGCGGCGCCACCGTCACCGCGGTGGACCTGTCGCCGGGGATGATCGAGCTTGCGGGCAAGTTGCACGCGGGCATCGACTTCCAGGTTGCCGAGGTCGAGCATCTGCCGTTTTCCGACGGGTCGTTCGACGCGCTGACGTGCAGCTTCGGGCTCGGCCATTTTCCCTATCCCGAGGCCGCGCTGGCGGAGTGCATGCGTACGCTGCGGCCCGGCGGGCGGGTCGCCTTCTCCTGGTGGGCCGAGCCCAGCCGGCAGCGCGTACAGGGCCTTTTCCGCGATGCCGCCGCGGAGGTGGGCGCGGGTCCGCCGCCCGAGCTGCCCAAGGGCCACTCCAGCCTGCGCTTCTGCGACGTCTCGGAGTTGCGCCGGCTGCTCGACGGCTCTGGCCTGGCAGACGTGGCGATCTCCGACCACGCGGCCACCCACTGCGTGAAGGACACCGATACGCTGTGGGAGGGCGGGCTCGGCGGCCTGGCACTCAGTGCCTCTGCGATCCGGCACCAGGATGTGGCGACCCAGGCGGTGATCAGGGCGGCGCTGGAGCGGCGCGCCGCCGCCTACCGGACCGAGCGGGGGCTCGAGATCCCCGTCGCGTTCAGAGTCGGCGCGGGGCGAAAGTAGCACCACCCGTCATCCCGGACGAAGCGATGCGCGCCGAAGGCGAGCAGCGCTTCGATCCGGGACCTCGGGAGGCGAGTCGGAGCCCGATCTCACGAGGTTCCGGACAGCCTCGCCTGCGGCTCGGCTTCCGGGATGACGGGTGCCTTTACGCCAGCACGTTGATGGGCTTGCCCGCGAGCCACGCCTCGATCGCCTGCACCATGCCGGCGTAGAAGTCGCGGTAGGTCTCCTCGGTCACGTAGCCGAGGTGCGGCGTCAGAAGCGCGCGCGGCTCGGAGCGCAGCGGATGGTCGCCGGGCAGCGGCTCGACGTTGTAGGTGTCCGCGCCGAAGCCGCGGATGCGCTTCTCCCGCAGCGCCGCCAGCAGCGCCGCCTCGTCGACGATGGGGCCGCGCGAGGAGTTGATGAGCAGCGCGGTCGGCTTCATCAGGGCGAGCTCGCGCGCGCCGACGAGCCCGCGCGTGCGGTCGGACAGGATCAGGTGGACCGAAACGACATCGGAGCGGCGGAACAGCTCGTCCTTCTCGACCCGCTCGGCGCCGCGCTCCCTGGCCTGCTCGACCGTCAGGTTCTGGCTCCAGGCGATCGGCTTCATGCCCATGGCGGCGCCGATGCGGCCCACCCTCGCACCGAGGTTGCCCAGCCCTAACAGCCCCAGCGTCTTGCCCTCCAGGTCGAAGCCCAGCGTGGTCTGCCAGCCGCCGCCGGGGCGCATGGCGGCGAACTCCTCTCGGAAGTGGCGGGCGAACGCGATCATGAGGCCGATGGTGAGCTCGGCCGTGGCGCGGCCGGCACCGCCGGTGTTGCACACCATGACCTTGCGCGCCTTGGCCGCCTCCAGGTCGATCGAGGCGTTGCGCTTGCCGGTGGTGACGAGCAGCTTCAGCTTGGGGAGCTTCTCGAACAGGGCGCGCTGGAACGGCGTGCGCTCGCGCATGACCCCGATGATCTCGAAGTCGGTCAGCGCCTTCGCCGCGGCCTCCACGTCGGGCAGGCGCTCCTTGAACGCGACAACCTTGTGGGCCTTCTGCAGGCCCGACCAGTCGGCCATCTTCAGGGCGACGTTCTGGTAGTCGTCGAGCAGGGCGATTGCGGCCATGGGTCACTCCTCCCGTCCAGGCGTTCGGTCCGGGAAGCGATCATAGCGCATCGCCGCGCCCTGGCCAGGAGGTGTCCATCCCGGCAGGCGCGGTCATCAGCGCGCGATCGATGATGGCGTCATACACTGCCCAGTCCTGCCGCGAGGTCTCGATGCTGACCTTTGGAATGTCCACCGCCTCAAAGAGCCGATCGGTGAGTGCGCGATAGTCGCGATAAAGGGCGACGAGGCCGTCGAGACCGGCCAGGCCTCGCCTCCTGGCATAGGGCGCCTCCAGCTTCCAGTTGACCTGATAGTCCACCCACGCCTCACCGCGCTCGCCCGAGACGACGCGAATGGCCTTGTCGACGTCGTCCTGACGGAAATAGACGAGCAGCGGGCGCAAGGGCGTGATGACCCCGACAATCTCCCGGCAGTAGTCAGCCATCAGCTCCCCGCCCGCCTCGAGCAGGAGCAGCGCCGTCAGATTGCCGTGGAAAAGCTGCCCGTCGACAATGGAGATGCGCTCCTGGGCCAGCGCGCCGGAGACGTACGAGCGCCACTTGGCAATCTGTGCCTCGGCAAGGTGCGCCGGCGGCATCTCGCTCCAAGGCTCGTCCCAATCGAAGCGGATCGGATGAGGCTTGACCCCCTCGGTGATCCCGACCGCGGCGATCCCGGCCTCCTCCAACCGGCGGGCGATATTGCGCGTCGCCGTCGTCTTGCCGGAACCCATGATCCCCTCGACGATCACGAGCCTGGGCCAGACGTTGCGCAATCGCGGGGTCATGCGGGGCAACTCAGGGCTGTCTACGCTGGCAGGGCGAAGTGCTCGAGCTCGGAGACCGCAGCGAGACGGAACACACGCTTGCCGCGTTCCTCCTCCATGGCCGCAAGACTGCGAATCTCCGGCATCCAGGTCTTGTCGACCTCCCAGATCGTCCGGAACAGAGCCTCCGTTCGCGGCATTTTTGCGATGCCGGCCGGCGGGTGCTCCAAGTTGCCGGTCGCCCACTGGATTTGCCGCTCGGCGGTGAGCCAGAAGTGCATCCACAGCGGCATGTCGACGAGGACGATGTCGGTGGCGCGGGAGAGGCGTTGCGGGATCGACTCCCGGCGACCCAGGCCGTCGATGATCCAGCGCTGCTCGGAAATCAGGCGCGCGTGCTCGGCCTCGTAGGCCTCGACGGGGGTCAACTTCCACCCCGGCTGCCACAGCACCGCGTCGATCTCCACGCAGGTGCATGCGAGCTGCGAGCCAAGGCGGCGGGAGAGCGTGGACTTGCCCCCGCCACCATTGCCGATGACGACCACCCGCCGCATGGGCCGCGCCCGCCCTACTCCAGCTTGAAGGTGGTGCGAAGGAGCTCCTGCACCGCCTTCACCGAGGCGGCATGAGCCTCGGCGTTGTAGGCGAGCGTCGGCCCGCGCACGACGCACGGGTCCGCCATGGTGAAGGGCACCTTGGTGTCGGCGTTGATGAGCCGCCCCTCGGCCTCCTCCAGCACCCGGCAGGTCCGCGTGCTCTGCGACTGGGCGGCCTTGACCGGCGTCTTGTTGTTCGCCCCGTCGAAGACGTGGTAGGCGCCGGCGTATTCGGTGAGCACCACGTCCTTGCCGGCCTTGCGCAGCCGCTCGACATAGCCCCGGCACGGCGCCACCGGCACATAGTCGTCGTCGCTGCCGTGGAAGAGGCGGATCGGCCGTTCCGCGATGTTCTCATCGTCGATGAAGGTGGTCCCGCAGTTGGCGTAGAACGGGATGTAGGCGGCGAACTCCACGCCCGCGGGTCCGTGCATCTTCTGGAACCGCTTCATGCTGGCGTAGAGGATGGCCTGGCCGCCGCGCGAGAAGCCCATGGCCGCGATGCGCGTGGCATCGACGCGGGGGTGCCTGGCGACGACCTCCAGGGCGCGATAGGCGTCGTAGGTCTGCACCAGGCGGCCGAGGCTCGCCTGATTGGCGCTGACGGAGACGAGGCCGCGCGCGGTGAAGCTGTCGACCAGGAAGGTCGCGAGCCCCATGCCGTTGAGCATCTCGGCCCAATCGACGGCATTGCGGCCGACGCCGCCCGAGCCATGGATCAGCACCACCGTCGGGAAGCGCGCGGCGTTCGATGCCGGCAGGCGCAGCTCGCCCGCGATGACGACCTCCCCGCCCGCCTTGGCGCCGGTGAGGAACTGCTGGTCGGTGAGCGTGAGGGTCTTGAAGGAATGGATCTCGACGCGATTGACTTGTGCGCCGGCACTGCCCGCCGCGAGCCCGGCGACGGCGGCGCACGCCATGCCGGCCGCGATGCGCCTCAGTCGCGCGAATGGCGTTCGCATGATGTTCCTCCCCTGAGATGTCGATTTATGGGCGTCAGCTGATGATAGCGCGCGCTCGTCAAAACGCCATCGACGAAACGTAGGGTGCAATAGGGCGTCAGCCCGTATTGCACCGGTCTGCGCGATTTCACGCGTTGTACGGGAGCATCGGTGCAATGCGGCTAACGCCTTATTGCACCCTACGGCCTACACGACGCCGTCGCGCGCGAGCTGCTCGGCTTCCGCGGCGGTGTAGCCGAGGAGGCCCGTCAGCACCTCGCGGGTGTGCTCGCCGAGTTGCGGCGGGGCGGCGTAGGCGTCGAGGGGGGTGCCGCTCATCTGTACGGCGTTCTTGACGGCCTTCACGATGCCGGCGCTCGAGTGCTCCATCTCGGCGATCATGCCGCGCGCCTCGAGGAGGTCGCTCTCGCACACCTCGCCGACGGTGCGGATGGCGCCGGCCGGGACGCCGGCCGCCTCGAGCCGCGCCATCCAGTCGTCGCGCGTGCGCTCCTTGACGAGGGCGCGGACCAAGGGCACCAGCTCGGCGCGCTTGCGCACGCGGTCTGCCGCCTTGGCGTAGCGCGTATCGGCCGCGAGGTCGGTGGCCTCGGCGGCCTTGCAGAAGCGCTGCCACAGGTCGTCGTTGGCGACAGCCAGGTTGATCCAGCCGTCGGCGGCCTGCATGGTCTCGTAAGGGACGATGGTGGGGTGCTCGTTGCCGCGGCGGCGGGGGGACTCGCCGGTGGCGAAGTAGATGCTGGCGTTGAAGGTGAGCAGCGAGGCCACCACCTCGTACATGGAGATGTCGATGTGCTGGCCCTGCCCGGTCACCCTCGCCGCGTAGAGCGCGGCCAGGATGCCCTGCACCGAATAAAGGCCGGAGACCAGGTCGCCGATGGCCGTGCCCACCTTGTAGGGGGCGCCGTCCGCCGGGCCGGTGATGTCCATGACGCCGGCCTCGCCCTGCACGATCACGTCGTAGCCGGGGCGGTCCTTCTGCGGGCCGGTCTGGCCGAAGCCGGAGATGGAGGCGTAGACCATGGCGGGCTTGCGCTTTCTCACCGCCTCGTAACCGAAGCCCAGGCGCGCCATGGCGCCGGGGCGGAAGTTCTCCACCAGGATGTCGGACGCGTCGATCAGCCGCCAGAGCACCTCCTTGCCGGCCTTGCTCTTCATGTCGAGCGTGATGCTCTTCTTGTTGCGGTTGATGGAGAGGAAATAGGCGGCCTGGTCGCCCTGGTAGGGCGGCGCGAATGCGCGCGTGTCGTCGCCCTTGCCGGGCGCCTCGACCTTGATCACCTCGGCGCCCATGTCGCCGAGCTGCATGGTGCAGTAGGGCCCCGACAGCACTCGCGTCAGATCGACGACGCGCAATCCTTCCAGCGGACGCATCCGTTCCCCTCGTACACACGGGCCCAGGCCCTGCGCTGCTCACTTCCTGGGCTGGATCGGTCGAGCAAGAACGCCGGAAGAGCCGAGGCCTCGACACCAATATGACAGCCCCATGCGATGGTCCAGCATCGGTCGGATCCCACAATGTCGCGCCATCCGGCGCCGCCTATGGGCCGAGGTCCCGGCCCTCCCTGCCGTAAAGCAGAACGGTTGTGGGCGCCCCATAGCTCATCCTTAACGTGCGCGACTTTGCGGCGAAGCACTACCGAAACGTGTGCAATTGCGACCTGTCGATGCAACTTCACAGTTAACATCGCGACTGATAAAACTATGCGGTTGCGGAGGGGGCGAGGCCTGCGTTTCCGGATAGGCCCCAAGACGTGCGGGACGTGTGCGCCGGCGATGCCGGTAGCATCGCGGGGAAACCAATGCGCAATTTCTACGATGTCCTCGGCATCGGTTCGAATGCCGATGACGAGGTGATCAAGGAGGCGTTCCAGAACCTGGCCAAGGTCTTTCACCCCGATCTGAACCTGGGTGACGAGGTGGCGGAGCGCCGCTTCAGGGAGATCTGCCAAGCCTATGGCACGCTCAAGGACCCCAGGACCAGGGCGGCCTACGAGATGGGCCTCGCCCATCAGCGCAGAAAGGCGCAGCGGCGCGTGAGCACGGCCGTCATGGCCGGCTTCACCACGTCCATGGTCTCCACCATCGTCATATCGCTTGCGATGGTCTGGCTGCTCACCGATGGTGGGCAGAAGCCGGCGCCCGGCGAGGATGGACGTCCGGACCGGAAGGAGGCGATGAGGGCATTGAAGGATGGGCCGCCGCCGGACAGGTGAAGGAGCTTGGTCCGGAGGCTGTGTCGCGCAAGCAGGGGGGACCCGATGTCAGTAACCTACGAACCGATCCTGGTGCTGCTTTCTGTGGGCGTGGCGATCCTCGGATCGCTCACGGCGCTCACGCTCACGTCCTTCTCGGATGCAGAGGACACGACCGCAGGGCAGCGAGGCATTGCGCTGATCTGCGGCGGCCTGATCATGGGGGCCACGATCTGGTCGATGCATTTCGTGGCCATGATGGCGGTCGAGCTCCCGATTGCAGTCACCTACAATCTGCCGGAGACCATTGGCTCGATCGGCATCGCCATTGTCGCGACGGGAGCAGGCCTTTACCTCGCCAACGACCGGCACCTGGGGTGGCTCAGCATTCCGTTCGGCGGCATCCTGATGGGGCTCGGCATCGCGGGCATGCACTATCTCGGCATGAGCGCAATCCGCGGCTGCGGCCTCAACTACAGCTACGGGCTGGTTTCGGCCTCGATCGGCATCGCCGTCGGCGCATCCATGGCCGCGCTCTGGTTTGCGTTCTACAAGCGCACCGTTCTCATGACGGCTGTCGGCGGCATCGTGCAGGGGCTGGCCATCGCCTCGATGCACTACACCGCCATGGCCGCTACATACTTCGTGCCGCTCGGGCCCGACGTTATGATCAGCGCGCCGATCTTCAGCCAGGCCAAGATGGCCTACGTGATCGCGGCCGGCATCCTGATCATCTCCGTCGTGAACCTGACGATGGTGGCGCTGATGTCCAGGGAGAACGCCTGAGCGAGGCTACCAGCCTGCGCTGCTCCCGCAGAGGTGTCAGACCCTCTGGGTCTGACACCTATTTCCCAACCCGTCATCCCGGTCGGAGAGATGCGAGCCAACGGCGAGCAGCGCTCCGAACCGGGACCTCGTGAGGCCGGCGCGACTCGTTGCCCGAGGTCCCGGATAGCCTCGCCCTCGGCCCTGCGGGCCGGGGCTCGGCTTCTGGGATGACGGGTGGAGAGCTATTCCGCCGCCTTGAGCAGGGTCGGCGGGGAGGGGTTGCGCAGCTCGGCGAGCAGGGCCGCCTCGCGGTTCTTGGCGAGGCCGTAGTTGCGTTCCTTGACGTGGCCGAAGCCGCGGATTTCGAGCGGCAGGGACGCGAGCGATGCGGCAGTGGCGTGGGTAGCGGGTGAGAGCCGCTCGGCAAGCTCGTCGAGCAAGGCCTCGTAGTCGGCGATCATGCGCCGCTCCAGCCGGCGCTCCCTGGTGTAGCCGAAAAGGTCCCAGCCCGTGCCGCGCAGGCGCTTGCCCCTGGCGAGAAGGCGGAAGACGGGGAGCATCCAGCGCCCGAATTTCATCTTGCGCGGCTCGCCCGTGGTCCTGTCGCGGCGCGCGAGGAGCGGCGGCGCCAGATGAAACTCGAGCTTGCCGCGCGCCTCGAACTGGCCAGAGAGAGCCTGCTCGAAGGCCGGGTCGGTGAAGAGCCGCGCCACCTCGTACTCGTCCTTGTAGGCGAGCAGCTTGTGGTAGCCGCGCGCCACCGCCTCCGCGAGGCCGGCACGCCCCGGTGTCTTGCTGCGCTCGGCCGCGGCGATGGCCGCGACGCGGGCGCGGTAGCGCTCGGCCAGCGCGTCGTCCTGGTAGCCCACGAGCAGGGCGGCGCGGCGGGCGACAATATCCTCCACCGTCTGGGCCTCGGGCTCAGCCGGCCCGGCCGCGGCGCCTGCGATGCGTTCGACGGCGGCCATGTCGTGGGCGGCCAGCCGGCCGAAGCGGAAGGCGGTGCGGCTCGTCTCCACGGCGGCGCCGTTGAGCTCGATCGCCTGCTCTATTGCCGCGGCTCCGATCGGGACGCAGCCGAGCTGGTAGGCGTAGCCCAGCAGGAACACGTTGGCGGCGATGGAATCGCCGAACAGCCTCACGGCGGCGGTGTGCGCATCGAAATGATGCACCGGCGCCTTGCCCGCGCGCTCGGCGATGGCGTGCCTCAGCGCAGCGCCCGGGACCTTGAGATCAGCCCGGCGCGTGAAGTCCGCCGTCGACATCTCGTAGTCGGAGAACACCACGGCGGTGTGGTCCGGCCTGATGGCCTCCAGCACCTTGTTGGAGGCGGTCACGACCAGGTCGCAGCCGAGCACGAGGTCGGCGCCTGCGACGCCGGCGCGGATGGCGTGGATGCGCTCGGCGTCCTTCGCCACGCGCATGTGGCAGGCGACCGCGCCGCCCTTCTGGGCGAGGCCCGTCATGTCGATGGCACCGAAGCCCTTGCCTTCCAGGTGTGCGGCCTGGCCCAGCACCGCCGAGATCGTCACCACGCCGGTGCCACCGACGCCGGTGACCAGCATGGTGTAGGGCTTGTCGATGGCGGGCTGCCGCGGCTCGGGCAGGCTCGCCAGCATCGCGGCGACGCCGCTGTCGCCGCGCGCCGCTGCGCGCGATTTCCCGACCTTGGCGCCGTGCACCGTCACGAAGCTGGGGCAGAAGCCCTCGAGGCAGGAGAAGTCCTTGTTGCAGGCCGACTGATCGACGGCGCGCTTGGTGCCGAGCTCGGTCTCCAGCGGGACCACGGCGACGCAGTTCGACTTCACGCCGCAATCGCCGCAACCCTCGCATACGGCCGGGTTGATGAACACGCGCCTGTCGGGGTCGGGGAACAGCCCGCGCTTGCGGCGCCGGCGCTTCTCGGCCGCGCAGGTCTGATCGTAGAGGAGCACGGTGACGCCCGGCACCTCGCGCAGCTCCTTCTGCACCCGCTGCAGATCGCCGCGGTGGTAGACGGGCACCCCGCGCGGAATGAAGCCCGCGGGATACTTGTGGGGCTCGTCGGTGACGACGACGGCCTGCTTCACGCCTTCCGCGAGCACCTGATTCAGCATCATGGAGACGGACATGCCGCCGTCCAGCGACTGGCCGCCGGTCATGGCGACGGCATCGTTGTAGAGGATCTTGAAGGTCATGTTGACGCCGGCGGCACAGGCGGCGCGGATCGCCAGGCTGCCGGAGTGGATGTAGGTGCCGTCGCCGAGGTTCTGGAATACGTGCGGCGTCTCGGAGAAGGGCGCCTCGCCGATCCAGTTGGAGCCCTCGCCGCCCATCTGGGTGAACCCTTCGGTGTTGCGGTCCATCCAGTGCGCCATGAAGTGGCAGCCGATGCCGGCGTAGGCGCGCGAGCCCTGCGGCACGACGGTGGAGGAGTTGTGCGGGCATCCCGCGCAGAAGTAGGGGATGCGGGTCGCGGCCTCGGCGGCCTCGGGGCGGTTGCCCTGCAGGCGCTTGAGCTCGCCGACGTGCGCCTTGATGTCGTCGCCGGCGCCGGCACGGATCAGGCGCTCGCCGAGCTTGATGGCGATGTCGCTGGGGTCGAGAGCGCCCTTGGCGTGGAACAGCCAATGCTCGTTCTCGTCCTTCTTGCCGAGCACGCGCGGGCGCTCGGGCAGGTCGTAGAGCTGCTCCTTCACCTGCGTCTCGATCAGCGACCGTTTCTCCTCGACGACGAGGATCAGGTCCAGGCCCTGGGCGAATTTCAGCACGCCGTGCGGCTCGAGCGGCCAGGTCATGCCCACCTTGTAGAGCCGCAGCCCCAGCTCGTTGGCCCTGACCTCGTCGATGCCGAGCTCGTCGAAGGCCTGGCGCACGTCGAGATAGCTCTTGCCGCAGGTGATGATGCCGACTTTCGCGTCGCGGCCGCCGCTGGTGACGATGCGGTCGAGCCTGTTGGCGCGGGCGAAGGCGAGGATGGCGTCGCGCTTGTAGTCGTGCAGGCGCGCCTCCTTGGCCAGCGCCTGGTCGCCCAGCCGGATGTTGAGGCCGCCGGGCGGCATGGTGAAGTCGTCGGGGATCGCTATCTGGACCCGGTCGATGCGGCCGTCGACGGTGGCGGTCGCCTCGATGTTGTCCTTGACGCACTTGAGCCCGACCCACACGCCGGCGAAGCGGGACAGCGCAAAGCCGAGGAGGCCGTAGTCGAGGATCTCCTGCACGCCGGCCGGGTTGAGGACCGGGATCATGGCATCGAGGAAGGCGAACTCCGACTGGTGCGCGCTGGTGGAGCTCTCGCAGGTATGGTCATCGCCCATCAGGGCGAGCACGCCGCCGTGCCTGGAGGTGCCGGCGTGGTTGGCATGGCGGAACACGTCGCCGGTGCGGTCGACGCCCGGGCCCTTGCCGTACCAGAC
>Ga0075431_100002312_pt1 | contig 18308 bp, 21 predicted proteins | sample RhiMetdeltSRZDD5_FD_75297 | JGI IMG/M metagenome (GOLD analysis project Ga0075431, IMG submission 75297) | Populus rhizosphere microbial communities from Tennessee, USA - Rhizosphere MetaG P. deltoides SRZDD5 | ecosystem: Host-associated > Plants > Roots > Rhizosphere > Soil | place: USA... | reverse complement strand
TCGTCGTCGGAGAGGAACAGCAGCGCCTGGGTCGAGATCGTGATCTCGGCGGGGTCGCGGCCGAGGTCCTCGCAGTGGCGGTGGAGGACGCCCCGCTTGTGGGTCATGACCCCGGGGGTGGTCCAGGCGTTCCACTCGTCGGCGTAGCGCGCAGCGATGCGGAGGGTGCGGCGTTCGCCGCCGCCGCCGACGAGCAGCGGCAGCTCCGGTTGCACGGGCTTGGGGTCGCTCGGGGCGTCGGTGATCGTGTAATGCTCGCCCTTGAACGTGGTGCGCTGCTCCCGCAGGAGGCTGCGCACGATCTGGACCGCTTCCTCGAAGCGGTCAAGGCGCTCCTTCACCGGAGGCAGCTCGATGCCGTAGGCGTTGTGCTCGTTGACCTGCCAGCCGGCGCCGAGGCCGAGGACCAGACGGCCGCCGCTGACGTGGTCGACGCCCGCGGCGATCTTGGCCAGGACGGCGGGGTGGCGGTAGGTGTTGCCGCAGACCAGCGAACCGAGGCGCAACCGGTCGGTCACCGCGGCGAGGCCCCCGAGGACCGACCAGCACTCGAGGGTGGGGCCGTCGGCCGGTGGGCCATCGGGGCCGGTGTTGGGCATGAAGTGGTCGGCGAACCAGACGCCGTGCCAGCCGGTGCTCTCGCAGTGGAGGGTGAGCTCGAGCGTCTCGGCCCACGGGCGAATGGGCCCCGGCCAGATGGAGAAGCGCATGGAATCGGACGCTACAGCTGCGCCTGGTGGCTCAGACCGGGCCGCCGTAGAGGTCGAGGGTGCGGGCCATGCCGCCGTCCGCGCTGATGGTCTCGCCGGTCACGAAGCGGGCCGCGTCGGAGGCGAGGAAGACGATGACGTCGGCGATGTCGTCGGGCGTGGCCCAGCGGCGCAGCGGGGTCTGGGCCTCGACGCCCTCGACGACGCCGGGGATCGCCTTGTTCTTCTCCCACAGCGCCGTGTCGACCACGCCGGGAGCGACCGAGTTGACCCGGATGCCCTTCGGACCGAGCTCCATGGCCAGCGACCGGGTGGCGCCGTCCAGCGCAGCCTTCGAAGCGGCGTACGCCGCGCGGTTCGGGGTGCCGACCAGGCCGGACACCGACGAGATGTTCACGATCGAGCCCCGGCCCCGCTCGACCATGCCCGGCACGAGGCCAGCGATGAGGAGCAGCGGTGCCCGGACGTTGACGGCGAGAAGGTGGTCGATCAGCGCGGCGTCGGTGTCGACGGTGGCGAGCCGGGCCGCGACGGCAGCGTTGTTGACGAGGACGTCGACGTGGCCGAGCTGCTCGAGGGCTGCGCCGGCGATGGCCGTGGGTGCATCCGGGTCGGCGAGATCGGCCGGGATGACGAGTGGCTCGTTGCCGAGGCCCGCGGCGACTGGGTCGAGCGTGTCGGCGTCCCGCCCGACCAGCGCCACCCGGTAGCCGGCGCGGTCGAGCGCTCTCGCCGTCGCTTCGCCGATGCCACGCGACGCTCCGGTCACCAACGCGGTCTGCATGCCGGGAGCCTACGAACCGGGGGCGGGTCAGTCGCCGAGGGTTTCCCGGGCCACCTTCTTCGGGACGACCATGCGCCAGGCGTCGAGGACGATCTCGCGCATCTCCTCCTCGTCGATCGCTTCGAGGCGGACGACGACCCAGTTCCAGCGCATGTCCCGCTGGCGGGGGAGGAGGAACTTGTCGGGCTCGGAGTCGACCAGCGCCTGGCGCTCCTCCTTGGGGAAGGCGAAGCCCATCATGGTCTCGTCCTTGGCGAACGCCAGCCAGACGTAGCGCCCGACCCGGAACTTGACCCGGCCTTGGGTGAACGTCTCCTCGACCCGGGGGAGCGGGGCGGCGATGGCCCGGACGTCGTCGAGGGTCACCGCCATGGGAGCACCCTGCCGAACTGGACCAGCTCGCCGTGGAACGGCGCGAGCTCGAGGTCGTCAACAGCGAGGCGCACGAGGTGCGATGCGGCCTCGTCGGGGCTCTGGGCCTGGTCCATGTTGTCGAACCAGGGGCGGGAGGCATCGGTGTCGACGAGGCCGGGGCAGACCGCCGCGACGAACGTGTCGGCGCCGTCGGCCCGTTGCTGGCGGGCGACGATGCGGGTGGCGGCCACCTGCCCGATCTTCGACGGGATGTTGATCCACTCGGGCCACCCCTCCTCGGCCGCGTGGCCGGCCTCGACGGCATCGGCCCACGTGGTCATGGTGGCGTCGATGTCGTCGAGGGTCAGCTTCGGGTTGTCGAAGCGGTCGTGGAGGTGCTCGGGGAGGCCGCGCAAGGTCCCGAACGAGCTGGCGACCACGAAGTAGCGGGCACCGGGGCGCAGCCGGGGGACGAGAGCCCGAAGGACCCGGGTGGTGCCGAGGTTGGTGGCGTCGACGTAGGCCTGGATCTGGGCGGCCGGGGTCTCGGCGGGTGTGATGCGGCCGGCAGCGTTGGAGAACACGATGTCGACGCCACCGTGGCGCTCGTCGACCAGGTGGGCGAAGCGGGCGACCGAGGCGTCGTCGCTGACGTCGAGCAGCTCGGGCACCACGGTGAGGCCCCGCCGCTGGGCCAGTTCCTCGGCGGCGGCCGCGATGCGCTGGGGGTTGCGGCCGGTCATGTAGACGGTGGCGTCGGGCTCCAGCCGATTCCGCAATCCGGCGACCAGCGCCAGCCCCAGACCCTGGTTCGCTCCGGTGACAACTGCAACCCGTCCGTCGCTCATCGCTTGCCAGTACTACCGGTGATCAGAGGGAGATCGGCGCGCCGTCGAGGGTGGTGCTCACCAGTTGCCGCCACCACCTCCTCCGACGCCTCCGGAGAAGCCGCCGCCCGAGAACCCGCTGCTGCCCCCGCTGGAGCTGGGCGCCGTGGACGTCGTGTGGGCGAAGGCGGCCATGCCGGCGAACGCATAGGCGGTGGTCATGCCCGGGTCGTCGGGCGGGATGCCCGCCGCCGCGGCGGCCCGGTTCCAGCGGTCGAGCTCGCCCAGGGCCACGGCCCACGCCGAGTACTCCCGCAGCAGGCCGTGGTCGGCGGCCCAACGGGCGTGCTCGCCCTCGGACTCGGCCAGGAACCGGCGGAAGCCCTCGGTGCGCAGCCACAGGCCGAACCCCGCCGGGCTGCGGACCGCCAGCGTGGGCGCCCCGAACACCGCCCGGACGCCGAAGCCGAACAGGAGGCCAGTGACTACCGCGATGGGCACGGCGACCCCGACATGGCGGCCCAAGCCGGCCACGAGGGCCAGGCCCGTGATGCCCGCGGCGGCGACGCCCACCAGCAGCATGACGACCGCGAGCACCCGGTTGCGGGTGCCACGCCGGTTGTCCCACAGGCCCGACCAGCTGCGCCACGATTGGAGCTGGCTCCCGATGGCGGACCAGCCGGCGGCGAAGCTCGAGTCGTACGTGCCGAGCTGGATCTCCTGCCGGCCGTTGAACGCCGCCGCAAGTGGCTCGGGCATGTTGGCCGGCTCCTGGTCGGCACGGGCGGCCCGCACGATGGTGGGCTTGGACGGGTCGCCTTCGAGGGTGGCCCACCCGTCGATGACGGCCTGTGCCATCCACGCGGTCTTCGCCGGGTTGTCGACCCGCTCCCGCAGGAGCACCGCGCCCTGGGCGGGCGCCAGTCCCTCGGGTGGGGCGAACTGGATGGTGACCTGCTCGGCGGCCTCGGCGTCGCTGACCTTGACCCCCTCGTCGGGATCGGTGGCAGTGGCGTAGGCGGCCTCGGCCGGGTTGGCGGCGGCCCCGCTGCGGTCGGCGCCTGCCCGGCGGACCCAGCGACCCGCGACCAGCGACCCGACCGCACCCGCGGCGGCGGCCGCCCCACCAACGGACAGGGCGGCGCCGACCCAGGGCTGTTCGGACGCCGGGATGTCGAGCGGCGGCGGGGTGAGCGACGCCGGCGTCCGTGCCGGCCCGGCCCCGATGTTGAGCGCCACGCCCTGCCCCGGCTCGACGTCGGGCACCGTGGCCGTGACGATGCCGTCCTGCACCGACACGTCGCAGGACACGAACGCCCCGCTGCCGCCGAGCGAGCACGTGACGTCGCCGGGCTCGAAGTCGGGGGCCACCCGGACCGTGACGTCGTGGATGGGGATCTCCCAGCGGTCGCCGACCGCGATGAACACCAACCGCTTCTGCTCCTGGGGGTCGGGCACGCCGACCAGGTCGTAGCGGAGCTGGTAGCGGTGCTCGCCCTGGTACGTCTTGTTCTCGTTGCCGACCCGAACGGTGGTGGTCTGGTAGCCGGGGGTGATGTCGACGTCGTCGTTGGCGGTCTCCGACTCGACCTGCACGTTCTGGAGCTGGAGGGTCTGCCCGGGCCGGTCGACGACCCCGAGGTCGAGCTCCCGCCGGAACCCATGGCGAGAGTTGGCGCCGAAGTCGTCGTCGAGGGTCTCGACCACCGACAGCCGGTCACCCCGCAGCGTGGCGTCGACCTGGTACTCCGTGATCGCCTCGTTGGTGGTGTAGGACGCGAGGGTCATGGCGCCCGCACCGCACCCGCCGATGACCGCGGCGACGCCCAGGGCTCCGATACCGGCGATCCGGTGCATCCTCAGTGTGTCCGTCAGCACGCTTCGAAGTATTTCACGCCCCTGTGACAGTCAAGGGGCGGGTGGGTCTGCCGGCGCCGAATTTCTCAGAGCCGGGCGAAGCGGACCACGAGGACGTCCCGGTGGCCGGCGGTCGTGCCCCGCCCCGCCAGCGCCACCGGCGAGGCCCGTTGCTGCAGGCGGCGGTCGTCGGTGAGGACGAAGTCGCCGGGCCGGCTGAGCAGCAGGCGGTGCTCCGGATCGGCGGCGCCCGGCCGGTGCAGCACCGTCGTGCCGCCGACCACCCCGCTCCGCCGGACGAGCACGACGGCGGTGTAGTCCGCCCCGCCCCGCTGCCCGGCTCCGGGGCCGCCGGGGCCGCCGGGGTCGCTGGGGCCGTCCAGGTGGGCGACTTCGGCGAGGCTGCCGGGGCTGGTGGGAGGACCAGCCCTGCCGCGCTGCGTGCCCTCGGGCGCCGGCATCCCCGGGCGGCCGGGATGGGCGGTCGTGCGGTTGCGGAAGCAGCGGGCCTGCCATTCGGCGGGGCCGGTGCCTTCGGCCTGGTCGAGGTCTCGGACCAGCCACGCCAGGACTTCCCGGAGGGCCGGGTTGGCGCACAGCTCGTCCTCGGGGGTGAAGCGGTACGCCAGTTGCTCGAACACCTTGAAGCCGTCGTCGTCGCTCGCCACGCAGCGGAAGTCGGCGAACCGCTGGTCCCGGCACGTGCTGTCGTCCAGCTGGTCCCAGCTGGCGACGAGTGCGTGCCACACCGGGGTGCGGACCACGCCCAACCCGAGGGCGCGCTCGAGCGTGCCCGTCGCGCAGCCCAGGTCCCCGAGCGCGCCGGGTGAGGCGTGTGTCCCCGTCGACATCTGCCAGGTGATGGCACCGGGAAGCCTCGATTCCGCGGGTCGGGCCGGGATTAGTCCTCCGCCGTGACCGATTGGGCCAGGGCGGGGAAGACGCGGGCCACCTTCATCAGCAGGTAGTTGCCGTAGGTGCCGGTGTAGCCGTGGACGCTGGCGTTGTCCCAGCGATCGGCGGCGGTGTCGTCGTCGAGAGGGCGGTCGACGATGGGGAGGCGGTCGACCACGGCGTCCCAGGACGGGTCGAGGAAGAACGGGAACGACAGGCGCTCGGCGCCGCTCACGTTGCGGACCCGGTGCGGCGTCGACCGGTAGCGCCCGCCGGTCAGCCGCTCCAGCATGTCGCCCAGGTTGCACACGAAGCTGTCGGGCACCGGCGGCACGTCGACCCAACCCTCCCGGGACCTCACCTGGAGGCCGCCGTGGGCGTCCTGGGCGAGGATCGTGAGGAGGCCGTAGTCGGTGTGCTCGCCGACCCCCCACCCGGAGGCCTCGTCGCTCGGCGGGTAGCGGAAGATCCGGAACAGGATCGTCGGGTCGGCGGTGAGGTGGTCGGCGAACCAGCTGCGGCCCACGCCCAGCGCCAGACCCATCCCACCGAGGACCGCCTGGCCGAGCCGGGTCATGGCGTCGAGGTGCTCGAGGACGGCCGGGCGCAGGCCCGCGGGCGATCGGGGGAAGAGGTTCGGGCCGTGCAGCGGCCGGTCGGACGGCGGCAGCTCGGCGCCGAAGTAGAGGCCCTCCTTCAGGTCCGGGACGCCCGACGTCAGCTCCCCGCCGAGCGGAAACCAGCCCCGCCAGGCGTGACCGGCGCGGGCCATGGCGATGCGGGCCTTCTCGTCCTCGGGTAGGGCGAAGAAGGCGCGGGCCAAGGCGTCCAGGTGGGCCAGGGCCGCAGGGTCGACGCCGTGGCCGACGATCGTGAAGAAGCCGACGTCCCGGCAGGCGGCGTCGATCGCCTCCGCTGCGGCCATCTGGGCAGCGGCGGCGGCGTCGCCAGGGGGCGACACCAGCGGTGCGACGTCGACGACCGGGACCACATCGCCACCCTACGGGCGCTCCACCGAGTCAGCGCCGGCGGACCGGGGTAGACGCGTGTGAACCGTAGGAGGAGCCATGAGCACAGGCATCAGCATCGCTTTGATCGCTGTGGGCGCGATCCTCACGTTCGCGCTGGAGCGAGAGGTCTCCGGCATCAACATCGACGCCGTCGGGATCATCCTCATGATCGCGGGCGCCATGGGGTTGCTGTTCTCGGCACTGTTCTGGAGCAACTGGTCGGTGTACGGGGCCCGGCGTCGCACCTACATCAGTGAGCGGGAGGACCCGCTGCCGCCGCGATAGCGCCCCATGCGGCGGCCAGGCGGCGGACGCCCTCCTCGAGGGCCTCGGGCTCGGGGCTGAACGAGATCCGGAGGCGGTCGCCGTGGGCGCCTGAGCACGACAGCGCGCCCTGGGTGGCGACCGCGACGCCGTGGCGGAGCGCCACCTGCGCGAACGCCGCGGCGTCGCCGTGACCGGGTGGCCGCGCCCAGATCGACATGCCGCCGGCCGGCGGCGTCCACTCCCAATCGGGGAGGTGGCGGTGCAGGCCTGCGGCGAGGACGTCGTAGCGGGCCTGCAGGTCGGCGCGGCGCCAGTCGAGGAACCCACCGGGCGCCGAGCCGGCGAGCAGGCGCTCGGCGACCAGCTGGCTGACGGCGGAGGAGCCCAGGTCGTGGGTGGCCTTCACCCGCGCGAAGCGCAGCGCCACCGGCTCGGGCGCCCGCACGAACCCGACCCGGAGGCCGCCCCAGTACACCTTGCTGAGCGAGCCGAGGACGGCGACCGCGGCGTCGCCGCACCAGGCGGCGATCGGCGGCGGTGGGGGACGCCAGGCGAGGTCGTGGAGCGCCGCGTCCTCGACCAGGGGGACCCGAGCGGCGGTGACGAGCTCTGCGATCGCCCGGCGGCGGGGGTCGGCGAGGGCCTGGCCGGTGGGGCTGTGGGGGCCGGACTGCAGGTAGACGAGGGCGGGCCGCAAGGCGAGGGCGCGGGCGACCTCGTCGGGCCGCACGCCGCCGTCGTCGACGGCCATCGGCAGGAGGCGGGCGCCGGCCTGGGTGAACGCGGCGATGACGCCTGGGTAGGTGGGGTCGTCGACGGCCACGAAGTCGCCGGGTCGGACCCAGCAGCTGGCGGCGGCGCTGAGGGCCTGCTGGGCGCCGGTGGCGACGACCACCTGCTCGGGGCGGGTCGGCAGGCCCCAGCCGGTGACGTGCTGGGCGATGGCGTGGCGCAGGCCCGGCAGGCCCCACGGGGTGTAGCCGGTGTCGGGGACGGTCGCCTGGAGGTCGGCGGTGCTGACCTGGACGTCGGGCAGGCCGGCGGCGCTGCCGAGGACCGAGATCGACAGGTCGACGATCTCATGGCCGAGCGGGCCGTCGCTGCTGCGGTCGACCAGGCGGTGGACCAGCGTGGACCCTTCACGCCCGGGCGGGAGGCCGAGGGTGTCGGGGCCGAGGACGAAGGTGCCGCTGCCCCGGAGCCGCTCGACGACCCCTTCGGCCACGAGGTCGTCGTAGGCGGCGACGACCGTGCCGCGGCTGACCCCGAGGGCGGCCGCCAGCTGGCGCTCGGCCGGCAGGCGGGTGCCGCGGGGAAGGATCCCCCGGTCGACCGCGGCCGCCACGGACCGGGCGAGCCGTTGGTAGAGGGGGCCGCGGCCGGGCTGGGACGCCGTCGTGGCGGCGTTCAGCTCCTCGACGACGTCGAGCAGCGTCTGGGTTGCTTCGACCTGGGCCAGTTGTCCGAGATTGGCCCTGTCCAGCATGGTCCAAATCTCGCACACTGCCGAGATGGCACGCACTTCGGAATCGCCGACCGGCACCGGTACCGGCACCGGTGCCAGCGCCCGGTTCTCGGCCATGGCCGACAGGGTCAGCTCGTCGGCCATCCGCGATCTGCTGGCGCTGACCGAGCAGCCCGAGGTCATCTCGCTGGCGGGCGGGAAGCCGGCGCCCGAGACCTTCCCGGTCGACGACATCCGGGCCGCCGCCGACGCGGTGCTCGCCCGGGACGGCGGCGCCGCCCTCCAGTACTCGGCGACCGAGGGCTACCGGCCGCTGCGGGAGTGGGTGGCGGCCACCGAGGCCCCGGGCGGCGTCGAAGAGGTGACGATCACGGCCGGGTCGCAGCAGGGCCTGGACCTGGCGGCGCGGGTGCTGGTCGACCCGGGCGACGTGGTGGTCTCGGCCGACCCGGGGTACATCGGCGCGATCCAGGCCTTCCAGCTGGCCGGGGCCGAGCAGATGGGGATGCCGAGCGACCGGGACGGCCTGCGGGTCGACGTCCTCGCCGACCGGCTGGCGGGCGGGCTGCGGCCCCGGGTCGTCTACGTGGTCGCCGACCTGTCGAACCCGACCGGGGCGACCCTTCCCGAGGAGCGCCGATACGAGCTGGCCCGGTTGGCCGACCGCTACGGCTTCTGGCTCCTCGAGGACGACCCGTACCGTTCGCTGCGGTGGGCGGGGACGGCGCCGCCGCCGCTGGCCGGGCGCTGCGAGCGGGTGGTGCGGCTGGGCACGATGTCCAAGGTCCTCTGCCCCGGCCTGCGGGTGGCGTACCTGGTGGCGCCGCCCGAGGTCAGCGAGGCGGTCGTGCGGGTCAAGCAAGGCGCCGACCTGCACACCGCCACGTTGTCGCAGCGGATCGTCCACGAGCTGGTGAGCCGGCCCGACTTCGTGACGTCCCGGCTGGCCACCCTGCCCGGGCTGTACCGGGCGAGGGCCGAGGCACTGGCGGGGGCCTTGCGAGACCACCTCGGCCAGGCGATCGGCTTCGTCGAGCCCGACGGCGGCATGTTCCTCTGGGCCCGCTTGCCGGGGGTGGACACGGCGGCGCTGCTGGCGGCTGCCCTGCGGGCCGGCGTCGCGTTCGTGCCCGGCGCCGCCTTCTCGATCACGGAGCCCCACCCCGAGCACCTGCGCTTCTCGTTCGCGACGGTCTCGCCGGTCGAGCTCGACGAGGGTGTCCGCCGGCTCGCCTCGGTGCTGTGAGCTGAGCCGTGAGCTGCCATGATCCTGCGCCATGCGGAGGGTCGTGTGTGAGGCTGTCGGGCCGGTAGAGGGGCTCGTGGTGGTGGACAGCGAGGCGCCGGTGGCCGGGGCGGGCCAGGTGGTGGTCGACGTGCGGGCTGCGGGCGTGAACTTCGTCGACGGGCTGTTCGTCCAGGGGCTGTACCAGATCAAGCCGCCGACGCCGTTCACGCCGGGGAGCGAGGTGGCCGGAGTGGTGAGCGCGGTCGGCGACGGTGTCGACGGCGTGGCAGCGGGCGACCGGGTCATGGTGCAGTGCGGCCTCGGCGGCTACGCCGAGCAGCTGGTGGTGAGCGCCGGGTCGGTGGTGGCGATCCCCGACGGGCTGTCGTTCGGCCAGGCGGCGACCCTCGTCCAGTCCTACGCCACCATGCTGTACGCCTTCACCCGGCGGACGAGCGTGGCCGAGGGCGAGTCGGTGCTGGTGCTGGGGGCGGGCGGCGGGATCGGACTGGCGGCCATCGACGTCGGGCGGGCGCTGGGCCTGCGGGCGATCGCCGCGGCGTCGTCGGCCGACAAGCTGGCCATGGCAACGGCGGCGGGGGCAGAGGCGGGCATCGACACGTCGACCGAGGACGTGAAGGCCCGGGCCCGGGAGCTGGGCGGCGGCGGTGTCGACCTGGTGGTCGACCCGGTCGGCGGCGCGCTGGCCGAGGCCGCGCTCCGGGCCCTACGGGTGAGCGGCCGCTACCTGGTCATCGGCTTCGCCAGCGGGGAGATCCCCCGGCTGCCGGCGAACCAGGTGCTGCTCAACAACCGGACGGTGGTGGGCGTCGACTGGGGCGCGTGGACGATGCGGCAGCCCGACGAACACCGGGCGCTGCTCGACGAGCTGCTGGGCCTGGTTGCAGCGGGCCGCCTCAACCCGGTCGAGCCGCAGGCCTACCCGCTGGAAGAGGCCGCCCTGGCGCTCACCGACCTCGCCGCGCGCAAGGTCTCCGGCAAGGTGGTCCTCGTTCCCTAGTGGCGGCGGACGCCGGCGATGACGGCGTCGAAGCGATCGCGGGCGAGGGTCGCCCCCTCGCGGCGGACGTCGCCCGCGGGCACCCGCAGCACCCGGTCGACGTTGGCGTAGCTGGTGCGGCCCTTGCCGTCCCACCGGCCTGACCCGATCGACACCCACGCGCCAGGCCGCCCCTCCGGGCTGCGGCTGGTCACCGGGACGACGGCCAGCTGCTCGCCGTCGCTCGCGACGCTGCCGATCACCACCACCGGCCGGTCCTTGCCCTGGTTGGGGTCGTCCTCGTAGGGGACCCAGGTCCAGACGACCTCGCCCGGGTCGGGGAGGCCGTCGTCGTCGGGCGTGTAGGCGATGCGGACGTCGGCGAGGCCGCCGTCACCTCGACCACCCCGACGACCGTCCCGACAACCCCGGCCCGTGATCCGGGCCACCACGTTGCGCAGGCTCACGGTGGGTGACCCTAGGGGAGGAGCGCGATGAGCTTCTTGGGGGCGACGACTCGGTAGCTGTCGGTGATCAGCTCGGCGATCTCGGTCCAGTCGGTGGCGTCGTCGAGGACCAGGCCGACGGCGTCGGCACCCCAGGCGGGACGGAAGAACGGCAGGCCGGACTCGCGGAGGGCGGTCAGCTCCTGGCCCGAGGACCGGAACGTGAGGACGGTCACCGGCCTGTCGGCGAAGTCGACGGTCAGCACGTGGGCGAACGTCCGCTTGCGGACCCGCCACTGCGTGCCTGCCCAGGCCGGGTTGTCGGTGACCTCGGGCAGTGCATCGCAGATCCCCCGCACCTGCGCCTCGACCTCCGCCGGCACGTCCGCATACTCGTCGGCCGCAGTCGCCAACCCTGCCGCCCGCTCCAACCGCCGTAGGTCGTCAGGGTCCACGGCGTCCTAGCTTCGCGCCTCGGGGTGATGGCGGGCCCAGGCGGCGAGCCATTGCTCGACGACCGGGGCGAAGGTGGCCGGGTTGTAGACGTCCTCCTCCGAGGAGAAGAGGCCGTCGCCCGCGTAGACGAGGCGGGTCCAGTTGGCGCCCTGGTACACCTGGCCGTCGCCGGGGTCGACGAAGCGGTTCTCGACCTGGCCGACCAGCCATCCCTGCTCGGCGTCGATCGTGTACCAGTCCCAGGGGAACAGCTGCATGTGGGTGAACGGCCAGGCGCCCATGGTCTTCGTGATCCAGGCCAGCACCTCGTCGCGCCCGTGGAACGTGCCGTAGAGGTGCTCGACGTAGCGGACGTCGGGGGTGAAGCACTCGACCCACGGTTGCCAGTCGCCGGTGCGCCCGGCCTCGTCGGCGGCGGCGTTGTAGCGCCGGAAGGCCTGTTCGATCTCGTCCCTGGTGTGCATGCCGTCCCCCTGGTGTCGGACCCCGACCGTAGCTGACACACCGTCAGATTTGCCCGGCAACAGCAGGTCACCGATGGTCTAGTTGACTTATTCATTGAAGGTAAGCAAGCCTAACAACCATGGTTGCTGGGGCCCGGTTGCGGGTGGTCGGGCTGCTGGGGGCGGTCGGGGCGCTGGGCGTCGCGGCGCTGCTGTCGCTGGCCTACGGCTCGAAGTCGATCCCGCTGTCGACGGTCATCGACGCCTTCCGCCACTTCGACGGGTCCAACGACCAGTTGGTCGTCCGAGACCTCCGGGCGCCCCGCACCGCCGTCGGCATCGGGGTCGGCGCGGCGCTCGGCCTGTCGGGCGCGGTCATGCAGGGCGTCACCCGTAACCCGCTGGCCGACCCCGGGATCCTCGGCATCGAGGCCGGCGCCGGCCTCGGGGTGGTGCTGGGGATCCACGTCTTCGGCATCACCGGCCTGACGGGCTACGTCTGGTTCGCCTTCGCCGGGGCGGGGTTGGCGAGCCTGGTCGTCTACCTCCTCGGCTCGATGGGCGCCGGCGGGGCGAGCCCGGTGAAGTTGGCGCTGGCCGGGGCGGCGCTGACCGCCCTGCTGTCGTCGCTGACCTCGGCGATCCTTCTGACCGACGTCATGGCCCTCGACCGCTACCGGTTCTGGGCGGTCGGGTCTCTGTCGGGGCGGGATGACGACGTCGTGGTCCAGGTGTTGCCGTTCCTCCTGCTGGGCGCCGCCCTGGCGCTGGCGTCGGCCCGGCTCCTCAACACGATGGCGTTGGGGGACGACGTCGCCCGGTCGCTGGGGATGCGGGTGCCGGTGGCCCGGACGCTGGCGGCGCTGTCGGTGGTGATCCTGTGCGGGGCGGCGACGGCGGCGGCCGGGCCGATCGGCTTCGTCGGGCTGGCGGTGCCGCACATCGCCCGGGCGATCTGCGGGCCCGACTACCGCTGGATCCTGCCGTGGTCGCTCGTGCTGGCGCCGACGCTGCTGCTGACCGCCGACGTCGTCGGCCGCCTCGTGGCCCGCCCCGGCGAGGTCCAGGTCGGCATCGTGACGGCCCTCCTCGGCGCCCCGGTCTTCATCGCGCTCGTCCGCCGCGGCCGGCTGGCCGCCCTGTGACCGCTGCCGTCACGACCCGTTCGGCGGGCGTGGCCGGAAGGCCTGCCGCCCTGTGCCGGGCCGCCTCGACGCTCGGCGTCCGCCGCCGTCAGTGCCGGCAGGGAGGCCGCCCGTGACGGCCGTCGTCACGGCCGAACCGCCGGGGGCGCCGGCGTCGGCGAGGCTCGTCACCGTTCGGCTCGCCCGGGGGTGGGTGTCGGGGCGGGTGGATCGTCGGGCGGTCGTCGTCACCCTGGGGTTGGTGGCGGCGACCGCCGGCGTCTTCGTCTGGTCGCTGGCGGTGGGGGACTACCCGGTGCCGGTCGGCCGGGTCGTCGGGACGTTGCTCGGGGACGACACCGGGGGCGACGGCTTCATCGTGCGGTCGATCCGGCTGCCCCGGGGCATCACCGCGCTCGAGGTGGGCGCGGCGTTCGGGTTGTCGGGCGCGGTGTTCCAGCGGCTGGTGCGGAACCCGTTGGCCAGCCCGGACGTCGTCGGCATCAACTCCGGCGCCGCCCTCGTGGCCTGCTGGGTGGTGATCATCGCCCACGGCAGCACCGCCCAGGTCGCCGGGGGTGCCATCGCCGGGGCGACGGCCGCCGCCCTCGCCCTGTACCTGCTCGCCTACCGCCGGGGCGTCAGCAGCTACCGGATCGTGCTGGTCGGCATCGGCCTGACCGCCATCCTCACCGCCCTCACCAACTACCTGTTCACCCAGGCGGCGATCTACGAGGCCCAGCGGGCGTTCCTCTGGTTGACCGGCAGCCTCAACGGCCGCGGCTGGGACCACGTCCGCCCGGTGTCGATCGCCCTCGTCGTCCTGGTGCCGGTCACGCTCGGCCTCAGCCGTCAGCTACGGCTGCTGGAGATGGGCGACGACCTGTCGCGCGCGCTGGGCGGCCGGGTCGACGCCACCCGGGGAGCGCTGCTCGTCAGCGGCGCCCTGCTGGCCGCCACCGGCACCGCCGCGGCCGGGCCCGTCGCCTTCGTGGCGCTGGCCGCCCCGCAGATCGCCCGCCGGCTGGTCGGCGGCCGCACGCTCGCTCTCGTGCCGGCCGCGGTGTGCGGCGCCTTGCTGCTGGTGGCCGCCGACCTCGTCGGGCGTCGCCTGCTCGCCCCCACCGAGTTGCCCGTCGGCGTCGTGACCGGCGTCGTCGGGGCGCCCTACCTGCTGTACCTGCTCGCCCGTTCCAACCGGCTCGGATCCGGAGGCTGACCATGACCGAAGACGCGAGCGCAAGCCTCCGGGCCGAGGGCGTCACGCTCGGCTACGACGGCATCGACATCGTCCACGGGCTCGACGTCGCCATCCCCGACGGCCGGATCACGGTCATCGTCGGCGCCAACGCCTGTGGGAAGTCGACGCTGCTGCGGGGCCTCGCCCGCCTCCTGCGACCCCGGGGCGGCGTCGTACTGCTCGACGGCCAGGCGATCTCCCGGCTGCCCACCCGGGAGGTGGCGACCCGCCTCGGCATCCTCCCGCAGCAGCCGATCGCGCCCGACGGGATCACCGTCGCCGAGCTGGTCGCCAGGGGCCGGCATCCCCACCAGCGCTGGTTCCGCCAGTGGTCGACCGACGACGAGGTCGCCGTCGAGGCCGCGCTGATCGCGACCGGGGTGTCGGCGCTGGCCGGGCGCACGGTCGACGAGCTGTCGGGCGGACAGCGCCAGCGGGTCTGGATCGCGCTCGCCCTGGCCCAGGGCACGCCGCTGCTCCTGCTCGACGAGCCGACCACGTACCTCGACATCGCCCATCAGGTCGAGGTCCTGGACCTGCTGGCCCGGCTCAACGAGGAGGACGGCCGCACGATCGTCCTGGTGCTCCACGACCTGAACCTGGCGTGCCGCTACGCCGACCGGCTGATCGCGATGCGGGCCGGGTGCGTCGCCGCCGAGGGCGCGCCCGCCGACGTCGTGACACCCGAGTTGGTCGCCGACGTCTTCGACCTGGAGTGCCACGTCATGCCGGACCCGCTCACCGGCACCCCGCTGGTGCTGCCCGTACCTGCCCGCCGTCGTAGCTCGACAGAGAGGAACCCATGTCTCGAAACCACAACGCCGCTCGCCGTCCACGCCTGAGGCTGCTCACGCTCGCCGTCGTGGCGGTCGCCCTGCTCGCCGCCGCAGCGTGCGGCGCGGGCGACGACGACGACACCGCGAGCGGCTCCGGCGGCGAGGGTGGCGGCGGCAAGGGCTGGACCTACGTCGACGGCTCGGGCAAGGAGACCAAGCTCGACGCCACGCCCAAGAAGATCGTCATGCACGCCTATGCGGCGGCCGCCCTGATCCCGCTCGGGATCGAGCCGGTCGGGATCTACGCCGACACCAAGGTCGAGGACGAGCGGGCGCTGGAGGGCCTCGACCTCGACGGCGTCGAGATCGTGGGGGAGGAGTGGGGCAACATCAACATCGAGGCGGTCGCCGCCCTCGAGCCCGACCTGATCATCTCCGAGTGGTGGCCGCTGGAGAAGGCGTACTCCGGTCTCGAGGAGGGGACCGGGAGCGCCAGCCAGAAGCTGATGGACATCGCCCCGATCGTCGGGGTCGCCCAGGCCAAGTCGGTCGAGGGGATGATCGAGGACTACGTCGAGCTGGCCGGCAGCCTGGGGGCCGACGTCGATGGCCCCGCGGTCACCAAGAAGCGGGAGCGGTTCGAGACGGCCAAGGCCGACTTCGAGGCCGCCGTGAAGGCCAAGCCGGGGCTCAGCGTGCTGGCCGTGGCGCCGTCGCCGGACGGCATGTAACATCGCCAACCCGGACTACAACGCCGAGCTGCTCGACTTCATCGCCTGGGGCATGGAGGTGATCGTGCCCGACAAGCCGGACAAGGGGTTCGAGTACTGGGAGACCTTGAGCTGGGAGAACGCCGACAAGTACCAGGCCGACCTGCTGATCGCCGACCAGCGGACCTACCCGGAGGCCGTCGAGGAGGCCGAGCGCACCCAGCCGAGCTGGAAGTTCCTGAAGGCCGCGGCGACCAACGCCGTCGCCGAGTGGCCGGCCTGGTACCTCCGCAACTACGGCGCCTACGCCGACGCCCTGGCCGACCTGACGAAGGCCGTCGAAGAGGCCGACCCCGACCTCGTCGCCTGACCCTGGCGAGGCCGCCGGCCCTCGGGGGCGGGAACCGAGGGCCGGCGGCGATTGGAGGCCGCGGTCGGGGCGGGGGCACAGGACAGGACCCGGCCGCGGCCTGTGGGGGATCAAGCGAAACTGCGGTGGTTGTGCTTCGAGGCTGCCGGATCAGCTGGCGGCCGGGAGCGCCGGGAGCGCCGGGAGGATGTCGAGGATCGAGCGGCCTGTGCGGTCCTGGCGGCGGGTGTCACGGATGAGGAAGAGCTCGTCGGTCGTGGCTTCCAGCACCGGGCGGGCGCCGGAGATGCTGGCGACGTAGCCCTCGGCGGGGCCGTGCTCGTCGGCCGGGCGGACCACCCGGATCCAGAGCACCGGCCCCGCGGCGGTCAGGTCGTCGGTGTGGCGGAACGAGTAGCAGTCGCCGAACGCTTCGACGAGGGTCTGCTCGAGGTCGGGGGAGGCGGTGGAGGAGCTCGTCGGCATGCGCACACAGTGACCGCCGACAGCTGAGAGCGGCCTGAGCGTCCCTTTGAGAGCTCTCAGGCGGCTCAGGTGAGGGGCCTACGCCAGCGACTGGGCCAAGGCCTCCAGCAGGTCCATCTGCTCCTGCATCCCGCCCTCCATCCCCGACTCGAGGATCGTGTCCCGCAGTTCCTTGGTCCCCGTCTGCACCAGCAGCTCCAGCCGGGTGCGGCCGCCGACCTCGGTGAACGTGACGACGTTCAGCGGCGGCTCGGGGCCCTCGTCGACGCCCGGCATCTCGAACACCTCGGTCGTGACGATCCGCTCGTTCGGGACGATCTCGCGGAAGTCGCCGTGGAACGCGATCTCGGAGCCCTCGCCGTGGGCCATGACGTAACGCCACCGGCCGCCGACCCGGAGGTCGATCTCGACGCTGGTCATCGTCCCCCGGTGGCCGGCCCACCAGCGCGTGACCAGCTCGGGGGTGGTCCACGCCCGGTACACGAGGTGCTTGGGGGCGTCGAAGTGCCGGGTGATGAGGATCTCCTCGTCGCTGGGGAGGGTGATGATCGCCGTGCCGCTACTGGTGGCCATGGCCGTGCTCCTTCTGGGCTGCTTCCGATTGCTTGAGGTCCTCCAACACGGTGTCCAAGGCCTCGAAGCGCTCCGACCAGGTGTGCGCGTAGCTGCTGACCCAGTCGTGGATCGGCTTCAGCGCCTGGCCGTTGAGGCGGTAGAGGCGCTGCCGGCCGACGTCGCGGACGTCGACCGCCCCGACCTCCCGGAGCACCCGGAGGTGCTTGGACACCTGCGGCTGGGCGAGCCCGAGCCGCTGCACGAGGTCGTTGACGGCGTGCTCCTCGCCGCCGGCCAGCAGGTCGAGGATCTGCCGCCGCCGGGGCTCGGCCACCGCGTTGAACGCGTCGGTCGTCGTCGCCGCTCGTGCCATGGAGCGCATCATATTCCGATATCGGAATGTGTTCAACCCTCACCCACCTGGGGTGACGCTGGGCTGGGGAAGCGTGGGTCATCGTGGCGAGGTGCCCGAGACCTCGAGCCCGGTCGCGGCCCGGCCGGTGCTGGACCCGCTCGCCCAGCTCACGCCGGAGCTCGTCGCGCTCTACAAGGACCTCCACCAGCACCCCGAGCTCTCGCACCAGGAGGAGCGGACCGCGGCGAAGGTCGCCGAACGGGTCGAGGCCGCCGGCTACGACGTGACGACCGGGGTCGGCGGCACGGGGGTGGTCGGCGTGCTGCACAACGGCGACGGGCCGACCGTGCTGCTCCGGGCCGACATGGACGCGCTGCCGGTCGAGGAGCAGACCGGCCTGCCCTACGCCAGCACCGCGACCGCCACCGACGCCGACGGCAAGACGGTTCTGGTGATGCACGCCTGCGGCCACGACATGCACGTGACGTGCCTGGTCGGCACGGCCGACCTGCTGGCCCGGGCCAAGGGCAGCTGGCAGGGGACCGTCCTCGCCGTCTTCCAGCCCGCCGAGGAGGTGGGCGGGGGCGCACGGGCGATGGTCGACGACGGCCTCTTCGACCGCTTCGGCCATCCGGACGTGGTGCTCGGCCAGCACGTCGCTCCGCTGCCGGCCGGCACGGTCGGCTACCGGGCCGGCCCGGCCTTCGCCGCGACGGACGCCCTGAAGGTGACGTTCTTCGGGCGGGGCGGGCACGGCTCACGGCCGGAGGTCACCATCGATCCTGTGGTGATGGCGGCGACGACCGTCGTGCGGCTGCAGACGGTGGTGTCCCGGGAGATCGCCGGGTCCGACATCGCGGTGGTGACCGTCGGGGCGATCAACGCCGGGACGAAGGACAACGTCATCCCCGACACGGCCGAGATCAAGCTCAACATCCGGACCTACACGCCGGATGTTCGGCACCGCGTGCT
>Ga0075431_100002306_pt1 | contig 18325 bp, 13 predicted proteins | sample RhiMetdeltSRZDD5_FD_75297 | JGI IMG/M metagenome (GOLD analysis project Ga0075431, IMG submission 75297) | Populus rhizosphere microbial communities from Tennessee, USA - Rhizosphere MetaG P. deltoides SRZDD5 | ecosystem: Host-associated > Plants > Roots > Rhizosphere > Soil | place: USA... | reverse complement strand
ATCACCTCCATCACGTTGCTGGAGTCGAGGCGCAGGTCGTGCCGGATCACCTTGACGTCCGGGTTGAGCGCGCGCAGCGTGCGCGCCGCCGACTCCGTCTTGGGCTTGCCGACCGAATCGTTGGTGTGGAGGATCTGCCGCTGCAGGTTCGAGAGGTCCACGACGTCGGAGTCGATGACGCCGATGGTACCCACGCCCGCCGCGGCCAGGTAGAGGCCGGCCGGAGAGCCGAGGCCGCCCGCGCCCACCAGCAGCGCCTTGGCCGCCAGCAGCTTCGCCTGTCCGGCCTCGCCGACCTCGGGCACCAGGAGGTGGCGGCTGTAGCGCTGCTTCTGCTCCGCGCTGAGGGCGGCCGGCATCTGGATGGGGAACCCCGCCTCCTTCCACTTCCCGAACCCCCCCGCCATCGAGGTGACGTTGGTGTAGCCGAGGTCCTGCAGCGACCGCGCGGCCAGCGCGGACCGCGTACCGCCCGCGCAGTAGAGGATGACCTCGCGACCGCGGTCCGGCACCTTGTCCTCGATGCGGGGCTCCAGGAAGCCGCGGGGGATGAACAGGGCGCCGGGGACGTGCCCCTGGGCCCATTCGTCCGCCTCCCGCACGTCGATCACGACCGCGTCCTTGGCGCGGGCGCGGGCGTCGGCGGGCGAGATCTCGCGGATCTCGGAGCGGACGCGGCCGATCATCTCCTTGAACGTGGTCATGCTCTCCTCCAACCGAAGGAAGCGCGCCGAGGGCCGGCAAGATGGAGCTTCGCGTGGGTCCCCGTGCGGCGGGGCGTCATCACAATAGCACAGGCCCCGCGATGCTAGAATCCGCCCAAAAGGGGCCCATGCACAAGATCCTCGAGGGCGACCTCGGGCGGTTGGACGTGCCGGACGTGCTGAGCTTCCTCAACATGGGCCGCCGCACGGGCGTGCTCGCCCTGGAGAAGCTCGACCAGGAGACCAAGCTCTTCTTCCGCGACGGCAACCCCGTCTACGCCTCGTCCACGAAGGAAGACCTGCACCTCGGAGCCATGCTGGTGCGGATGCGCAAGGTCAGCGCGGACACCATCGACCGCGCCGTCAACAAGCCGCGCTCCGGCCGCTGGCGGGTGGGCAGCGCTCTGCTCGCCGAGAAGATCGTGAACGAGACGGAGCTGGCCTCGTTCCTGAAGGTGCAGGTCTCCGAGGTCATCTTCGACACCTTCACCTGGCGCGAAGGGCTCTTCACGTTCTGGGAGAAGGTGACGCCGCCCGCCACCGCGGTGACGCTGGAGATGGACCTGCAGAACCTGCTCATGGAGGGCAGCCGCCGCCTCGACGAGCGGAGCCGTCTCTCCGAGGTGTTCCCGGACCTCAACATGTCCGTGGAGGCGATGACGAACCCGGAGCGGGTCAAGCACAGCGTCACCATGACGCCGGAGGAATGGAAGGTCTACTTCCTGGTCGATGGGCGGCGGAGCCTCAGCGAGATCTGCCGGCTGGCCGGCAACCCCGACGAGCTGTCCACGCTCCAGATCCTGCATCACCTCGTGAAGGCGAAGTTCGTGGCCATCGTGAACCCGCCGGAGGACGAGACGCCGGTGCCGGCGCCCGCCCCCGGCGGCGTCTCCACCAGCAAGTTCCAGGACGGCAAGGCCGTCGCCTCCCCGTCCGCCTCCGGCGTGTCCGTGCAGTTCCAGGACGGAGGCACGCGGCCCCCGAAGGTGGAAGGCGACGACACCAAGGAGATCGTGTCTCCCAAGGCCGGGCCGTACATGTCGAACCGCAAGCAGGTCGTGTCGTCGCGCCTCGTGCTCGTCACCGCCGAGGGCGAGACGTCCTTCCCGCTCACCCGCGACGCCTACACGATCGGGCGCCATCGCAACAACGACATCGTCATCTCCGACCCCAAGGTCTCGTCCTTCCACGCCCGCATCGACCGCTCGCCGGAGGGCTACCTGATCGTGGACCTGAAGAGCCGCAACGGCAGCTACATCAACGGCAAGCGCATCGAGACGGGGCTGCTCAAGACGGGCGACGAGGTCCGCATGGGCACGGCGCGGCTCGCGTACAAGGTCGATTACACGGGACCAGTCTCCTCGGTATCCTAGATACCGGCACCCTCCGGAGGTCCCCCTTGCCCGACATCCAGCCTTTCCGCGGACTGCGCTATCGCCTGCCCGACGCCGACCTCTCCAAGGTCCTGGCCCCGCCCTACGACGTCATCACCCCCGCCTACCAGGAGGAGCTCTACGCGCGCGACCCGCGCAACATCGTGCGCGTGGTCCTGAATCGCACGCCGGGGGACACGGCCTACGAGGAGGCCGGGGCCACCTTCCGGGGATGGCTGGCCGCGGGGCTGCTCGCCCCCGACGCGGAGCCCGCGCTGTACCTCGTGGAGCAGACGTTCGAGGTCGAGGGGCGCTCCTACAAGCGCTACGGCCTCCTGACCCGCTTCCGCGTCGAGGACAACGCCCGCGGGCGGGTGCTGCCCCACGAGCACACACGCAAGGCCGCGAAGGAGGACCGCTACAAGCTCCTCAAGGCCACGCGCGCCAACTTCAGCCCCATCTTCCTGATGTTCTCCGACCGCCAGGGATCCTTCGCGAAGCAGGCGGAAGCGGCCGCGCGCACGCCGCCCGAGTTCCAGTACACCGACGACGGTGGCGTCGTGCACCGCGTCTGGCCCATCCGCGAGGGCGCCGCCGTCTCCGCCCTGCAGAGCGCGATCGGGTCCGAGAAGGCGTACATCGCCGACGGCCATCACCGCTGGGCCACCGCCCAGCGCTATCACCAGGAAGTCGGGTCGGAGGCGGCCTGGACGCTCGGGTACTTCACGCCGATGGAGTCGCCGGGGCTGGTCGTGCTCCCGTACCATCGGCTCCTGGACCGCGGCCCCTCGCTCGAGGAGGCACGCCGGGCCCTGGCCGCGCAGTTCGACGTGACGGACGTTTCGGGAGCGCCCGCGGCGGCGAAGAAGGCGGCGCAGTCGAAGGCGGCCTACGCTTTCGGCCTCGTCGAGCCCAGCGGCGCGGGCCTGGTGGCGGAAGCACGCGACCGGGCGGCGCAGCTCATGCCCAAGGACGCGGCCCCCAGCCTGCGCGCCCTGGACACGTTCTTCCTCCATCAGGCGGTGCTGCCGCGTCTGCTCACCGTGCCCGAGGACGCCGTGCGCTACGCCCACTCCATGCGGGAGGTCGAGGAGGAGCTGAAGGCGGGGAAGTGCAAGCTGGCCGTCATCATGCGGCCGACGCCCGTGCGGCAGATCGTGGACGTCGCGGACGCGCGCGAGAACATGCCCGCCAAGAGCACGTTCTTCCATCCCAAGCTGCCGTCCGGCCTGGTGATGCACCCGCTGCACGGGTAGTGCGCGGCGCCATCCGCGAAGCGACCGTGAGGGACCTGGAGACGATCCTCCACCACCGCCGCCGGATGTGCGAGGACATGGGACACCGCGACGCGGCCGTGCTCGACCGGATGGTCGCCGACTGCCGGGGCCTCCTGCGCCGGTGGCTGGAGGAGGGCGCCTATCGTGGATGGCTGGTCGAGCGGGAAAGTACGGTCGTGGCCGGCGGGGGCCTCATCGTCAGCACCTGGCTGCCCAACGCCGCGGACCCGCAGGACCGGCGCGCGACCATCCTCAACGTCTACACCGAGCCCGCGCACCGGCGTCAGGGATTGGCCCGGGGGCTGATGGAGACGATGCTGCGCTGGTGCCGCGAGCAGGGCTTCCGCGCCGTCACCCTCGATGCCAGCGACGATGGGCGCGCGCTCTACGAATCGATGGGGTTCCGGCCCACGACGCAGATGAGGCTGGATTTCTCCGGCTGAGCGCGTCTCACGGCGACTGCAGCGCCTCCAGCATCTCTCCCGGCCGGTTGGACCCGACGCCGTAGAGCTCGAAGCGCATCAGCCGCCTCATCTCCTCACGTCGTCCACCACCCAGGTCGCCACCTTGACGCCCGCCTCGCGCGCCCGGTCGCGCAGGTCCTCCGAGAGAAGGCGCTTCTCCGGCATGATCAGCTCCGAGCCGACCTCGCGTGCGCCCCCCAGCATGTCGCCCGCCTTCCCCCGGTCGAAGATGTGGCCGCGCAGGATCTCGGGGGCGAGGGTGCGGCAGCGCAGGAGGGCCCGCCGCTCGAACGAGATCAGCGCCACCTCCTTCTCCATCCGCGCCTTGCGCACCTCCTCCACGACGTGGGCCTCGACCCCGCCCTCGGCGTCGTCGGAGACCGCTTCCGGCTTGATCTCGATCATGGCCTTGGCGCGGTCGCGCAGGAGGCCGAGCACTTCGCCGAGGGTGGGGACGCGCTCGCCGGCGTAGGTGGAGCCGAAGCGGCGCGGATAGCCGGCGGAGAAGCGCCGGATCTCGGCCAGGGTCATGTTCCGGACGGCGCCGTGGCCGTCGGTCGTGCGGTCGAGGGTGGCGTCGTGGATGACGACCACCTGGCCGTCGCGCGTGAGATGGACGTCGAACTCGGCGAAGGCGGCCCCGATCTCGAGGGCGGAGGCGAACGAGGCCAGCGTGTTCTCGGGGCGATGCGCGGAATCGCCGCGATGGGCGATCACCAGGGGCATGGGGATCGGGGAAGCCATCCTCCGATCTTAACGCCTCAGCGGCCGGCCAGCTCGTAGTCGCGGAGCGTGCCCGCCTCGTCGAAGTACAGGAAATAGACGACGTCCCCCGCTTCGAAGACACGCAGGTCGCGCCACCTTTGGCGCTTGGCCTCGATCGCGTCCGCCCGGCCGCGCGGATAGCGGGCGAGGAGACGGCGCAGCTCCTCCTCGGAGGCGGGCGTGGGCAGGGCCCGGTTCCCCGGCTCGGCCAGGATCCCTTCCGAGACCTGGCCGATCGTCGGATGCTGCTCGACGGCGCGCCGGAGCCGCCCGTCGTGCAGGGAGGCGTCGCGATGGCGGTAGGCCCATCCGGCGAGGCTGAAGACGACGGCGACGATCACTCCCGTCACGGCCAGGCTGCCCGCGACGACGAAGAAGGCCTTGCGCGTGTCCGCCATGCCGAGGTTCGCTATGGCGCCAGTGCGATCGTCTTCACGCCGCCCTCACGGCCGGGCGGAACGGGCGTCCTTCCCGCAGGCCGGGCACCGCGCCGATCCGCGGTACTTGTGTCCGCGCGAGCAGGTCTTCCAGCCGTTCTTCGACGCTTGCGCCATGTTTGCCTCCCATGATGGTGGTCTCATCGTGTCGTCAATCCGCCAACGTCCGTTCCCGAATCGTCGCACGCAGCTCGTGGGCCAGGATGAACTTGAGGCTCAATGCCGAAGCCTGGAGAACGGTCGAGACGACGGGCAGGGGCAGGAGCGAGAGGAGGACTACCGCGCGATCTCGGCCGCTTCCGCGCCCGCCCGCGGCAGCGTCTTCTCGTAGATCTTGGCTTCGATGAAGACGTCGAGGATCTGGCGGTCCAGCTTCCCGGTCGAGGACTCGTCGCGCAGGATGCTGAGCGCCCGCTCCACCGGCACCGCCTTCTTGTAGGGACGGTCCCAGGCCACGAGGGCGTCGAAGATGTCGGAGATGGCCATCATGCGCGACTGGATCGGGATCTCCGTGGCCTTGAGCCGGCGCGGATAGCCCGTCCCGTCCAGCTTCTCGTGGTGGGCGTACGCGATCTCCGGCACCCGGCGGAACTCGCCCGTCCAGGGGATCTCGGACAGGAAGCGGAAGGTGTGGGTCACGTGGCTCTCGATCTCGCGGCGCTCCTTCTCGGAGAGCGAGCCCTTGCGGATCGACAGGGCGGCCACCTCGTTCGGGGTGAGGAAGGGCTGGCGGCTTCCCTCCCCGTCCGCGAAGGAGCGGGTCGTGAGGTCCATGAGGGCGCGGAAGCTCTCTTCCTCGAGGATGGTGGGTTCGTTGGCCTGCACGATCATGCGCAGGAGGCCGTCGATCTCCTCGCGCTGGCTCTCGTAGGCCCGGTCCATCTCCGCGAGCAGGCCGGCCGAGGCCGGCCCCGACTGCATCTGCTCCAGCTTGGCGCGCACGTGCTCCGCCTCCAGCGTGCGCTTGATGTAGGCGAAGCGCTGCTTGATGAGGAGCATCTCGCCGACGTAGAGCTTCTTGCCCTTGATGAGGACCTTCTCGCGCACGCCGACCTTGCCGAAATCGTGCAGGAGGCTCGCGTACTTGATCTCCTGGAGCTGGTCGCGGGTGAAGCGCACGTCGCGGAAGGGGCCCGTCTCCAGCGTGTCCAGCTTCTCGCCGATCCCCACGGTCAGGGTGGCCACGCGCTTGGAATGGCCGGAGGTGGTCGGATCGCGCGATTCCACGGCCGTCACCGACGCGTCCACGAAAGCGTTGAACAGGTTCTTGATGTCCTGGATGAGGCGCGCGTTCTCGAAGGCGACGGCGGCCTGGCTGGCCAGGGAGGTGACGAGCTCCTCGTCCACCGACGTGAAGGGGATGACCGTCTCGTCGACGAGCTGGACCGGCTGCAGGATCACCTTGGCGTCGCGCTTCTTGTTGATGAGCTGGATGACGCCGATGACCATGTTCTGGTGGTCGCGCATCGGCACCACCAGCATCGACTTCGTGCGATAGCCCGACTCCTCGTCGAAACGGCGCGAAACCTTGAAGGGCGAGCCCACGGGCAGGTGGTAGGCGTCGGCCACGTTCACGATCTGGCCGGAGAGGGCGGCGTAGCCCGCGATCGAGTCCTCGGAGAGGGGGACGGTGAACTCCTCGAAGGCGCCCACGGGAACGGAGTCGTTCTGGGGAAGCTTGAACCAGAGCTTGTCCTCCGCGGAGCTCTCGGAGTCCTTGCCCCGCTCCACGAGGTAGAGGCTGCCCGCGTCGGCGGCGGTGATCTCGCGGCACTTCAAGAGGATCAGCTCGAGGAGCTTGTCGATGTCGCGCTGGGCGGAGAGCGCGACCCCGATGTGGTTCAGCTCGTGCAGCTCCTGGCTCTTGCGGACGAGGGCGTCGTCGAGCTGCTCGATCACGCGGCGGCTGTTGATGGTGTCGAGGGCCCGGTCGAGACGCAGCCGCAGGCGCGTCGGGGTCAGGGGCTTGATGAGGACGTCATCGAGGAACGGGAAGCGCCGGATGAGCTCGTCGGCGCCCTCCGCCTCCGCGGCGGAGACGATGAGGGCGCGCCGGTTGCCACCCCCGCGTACCCAGGCCTCGAGCGCGCTCTTCTCCGCTTCGAGGCGGACGGGGTCGGCGAGGACGAGGGTGCTGCCCTTGCCTTCGACGACGGCCTGGACGGCGGCCATGTTCTCGACCTCTTCCGTCGCGATCCCGGCCGGGATCTCGCCGGATATGAGGTCGCGCGTCTTTCCCCAGACGAGAATGTTCGCCATTCTGACGTTTCGAAGACCGGGAGAGGGTAGCACAAGCGAGAGGCCGCCTCTAGGAGAGGCGGTCGGCCAGCTCCGTGAGGCTGCTCACGAGCAGATCGGGCGGGTCGTCGCGAAAGCTGCCGGCGTCGAATCCGTAGGTGACACCAGCGGTTAGCGCTCCGGCCGCCCGTCCCGTGCGCACGTCGATGCCGGAGTCGCCGACCATCACCGACGCCTGCGCGGCCACCTGGGCCTCCGCGGCGATCCGGCGGAGCCCCGCCGGATCCGGCTTGCGCGCGTCGACGTCGCCCGCTCCGTAGATCCGGAAGAAGCGATCCGCGACGCCGAGCCCCTCCAGGATGGCCCGGCTCATGTCGCCCGGCTTGTTGGTGAGGACGGCCAGGGGACGATCGCGCAGGCGATCGAGCGCGTCCTCCGTGCCCGGGTAGAGCCGGGTGGCGTCGAGAAGGCCGCGGGAGTATTCCTCGAGGAAGATGGGGAGGACCTCGTCCACCGATCGCGCCAGGCCGGCCTGGGCCAGGCTGCGCGTGATGAGCACGCGCGCCCCGCTGCCCACGAACGATCGCACGACGTCCTCGGGCAGGGCGGGCGTGGCGGGCGCGGCGCGCTGCAGCGCGCGGTTGACGGCGGCGGCCAGGTCCTGGCTGGAGTCGATGAGGGTGCCGTCGAGGTCGAAGACGACGAGACGCGCGCGCGAGCGAGGCGCGGTCACTCCGGCAGGACGCGCAGGCGCGGAAGGCGCGACGGCGCCGGCTCCGCGCGCTGGCCCGCGCGCGACTCGCGCAGTTCGCCGAGCAGCCGCTGCATGTCCTCGCGCAGGGCGGCCACGTTGAGGCCGCGGAAGCGGGGCATGAACTCGTCCATCTTGCGCAGGGCCGCCCCCAGCATCCCCTCCGCGTCCTGCTCGTCGCCGTCGCTGAGCTGGAGGAGCGCCTCCGCCACGTTCTTGAGCAGGGTGTAGAACTGGCGCTCGGAGGACGCGCGGGTGGAGGAGGTCATCCCGTCGAGGGCGTCCTGGAACTCGGCGAAGCGGCCACTGTTGAAAAGCTCGACCGCTCTCAGGAGTCCCGCGTGCACCAGATCATGCTAACACCGTGCTGGATAAGGGGCGGCCGCCTTCCGTTCCACCGCGCGGCCGTCATCGTCGTCGTCAACCGCTGCTACCTCCGCGTGTGACCCCGCACACGAGGGCCGCATTCCGGACCAGCGGGTGACCAGGAAGGTGCTACTCTTTCCGGCCAAAGCAGACGTTCCCTCCGAGGAGAAAGAGAGCACCATGATCCGCAGGATCCTCGGCACGCTGGCGCTTGCGTTGCTGGTATCGGCACCGGCCGGCCGGGCCGACGACAAGCTGGCCTTCCTCATTCCGCACCTCTACGGCCCCACGGGCCTCGTCGTGGACAGCGAGGCACGGCTGCCCGACGGGTCCACGCACTCCGCGCATTTCAACAGCGCGTTCCAGGCGGAGTTCACGCAGTTCAACGTGGCCATCGCCAGCCAGCTCACCGGCCTCCCCATCCCGACTCCCGCCTCCGGCTTCACCTACACGCTGGATCCGGGGCTCGGCCTGTTCACGCGATCGACCAAGAGCTTCGGTCCCATCCTCTCCGACCGCGCCGACACGGTCGGACGCCACAAGCTCAGCCTCGGCGTTCATTTCCAGCGCTTCACCTTCGACAAGCTGGAGGGCGTCGACCTCGACGACGTGCCCGCCGTCTTCACCCACGACAACCCGGCCCTGGGCGGCCGTGACGACGTGGTCACGACCTCGAACGCGATCGCGGCCAGCGTCAGCCAGTTCACGGCCTACCTGAACTTCGGCGTCACGCCCTGGCTGGACGCGGCGGTGGCGCTGCCGCTGGTCACGACGGACCTCAGCGTGCGCTCGACGGCCACCGTCCGGCGCATCGGGACCTCGGCCAATCCCGCCATCCATTTCTTCCGCGACGCAAACGGCGCGCTCGGCAACACGCGCTCGTTCGAATCGTCGGGCAGCGCGAGCGGCATCGGCGACGTCGTGCTGCGCCTCAAGGCGCGGGTAGCCAGCGCGGGTCCGGTCGCGGTGGGGCTCGGCGTCGACAACCGGCTGCCGACGGGCGACGAGATGGATCTCCTGGGCGCGGGCGCCTGGGGGGTGAAGCCCTTCCTGGTCGTGTCGTCGACCAGCCGCACGTTCTCGCCGCACGCGACCGTCGGCTACGAGTGGAACGGCGACAGCACGCTCGCCGGCGATCCCGTCCTTGGCACCAAGGACAAGCTGCCGAACCAGATCACGTTCTCCGGCGGCGTGGCCCTGGCCGTGACCGGGAACCTCACCCTGGCCGCGGACGTGCTCGGACGCCGGGTCCTCGACGGTCGCCGCCTGGTGCCCCGCACCTTCACCACCATCGACGGCCGGACGACTTTCCCCGACATCTCGTTCGTGCGCCGCTCCGAGAACGAGCTTTCGGGCGCGGTCGGGTTCAAGTTCAATCCACGCGGCCGCCTGCTCATCGACGCCAACGTCCTCTTCGGCTTGAACGAGCGCGGCCTGCGCGACAGCTTGACTCCGCTCGTCGGCCTCGAGTACGGCTTCTAGCCCAGGGGCGATGCGGGTGCGTCACGGTCGTGGACGGGCGCTGATCGCGCTCGCGATGTCTCTCGTCTGCGCGGGTGCGCCGCGGGCGGTGGCCGCGGGAATCTCCGACGATTCTCCGGTCACCCTTCCTTCCGGGAACCTCTCGACGGAGGCCATGAGCATCCGCAAGGTGCTGGAGGTCTACATCCGGGCCGTGGAGGCCAAGGACGTCCAGATGTTCCGGACGGTGAAGCCGAACCTCTCCGACGAGGAAGAGAAGCGCGCGCGGGCCGCCTTCAAGAGCATCCAGTCGCAGGTCGTGAAGATGAACGTGCTCTCGCTGGACGTGAAGGACGGAAAGGCCACGGTCAAGGTCTCCCGCCGCGACACGATCAACGGCTCGATCGTGAGCAGCTTTCCGCAGACCTTCCAGCTCGCCAAGGAGACGGCGGGATGGTTGATCCAGGATATCGGTCGATAGCCTGGATCGGCTCAACGGACGGGGACGGAGACGGAGACGGAGACGGGAACGGGGAGTGCCGACCCCGTCCCCCTCTCCGTGCCCGTGCCCGTGCCCGTTCCCGTCCGTTTGGCGATTACGCGTCTACTTGCCCGGACAGTCCCCGCTGACGTAACCCAACGCCTTCAGCCGTTCGCAGGTGTCCTTGTCCATCGACATGACGTGGTGTCCCGACGCCAGGGTCAGCCACACGTGGACGCCGGGCTTGCCTTCCGCCGGGGGCGCGAAGATGTTCTCCGCCCGCTCCTTCTCCGTCTCGATCTCCGGGAGCTTGAAGGGCACCTCCGCGGGGTGGATGCCTTCCTGGGCGATGTACACGTCGTTTGGCGAGAGCGGTCTTCCGTCGCGCGTCCCTTCCAGCCAGACGGGCGCGCCCTGGGGACGCAGGCCGAACGCGAGCTCCCGAAGATGTCCGGCTTTGGGCGTCACGGTCACGATGAGCTTGCGGCCGTTGCCGTCCAGGTCGTGGCGATCGTTCGTGCCGAAGCCCACCGCCTGCACGCCTTCGATCCAGCCGCCGGTCTTGAACAGCATCTGATAGGTCCCGGGCGCTTCGAAGCGCACCGTGTAGCGGAAGGGGTTCGGCACCATGGCCGCCTCGACCCCGGCCTTGAGCAGCCGCACCCTCTCCCGATTCAGCTCGATCAGGTTCTGCTGCTCTTTCGGGTCCTGGCGCAGGTCGAAGTACAGCTCGTCCTCCTCGGGGCTGAACCGGCGGATGTACTTGTCCTTGCCCGTCCGCATCCCGTGGGCGACGAAGCCGCGGTGGCTGATCTCCGAGACCGCGGGCGGCTCCGGCGCGCCGCCCGCGACGACCGCCTGAAGGGGGTGTCCGCTGATCACGGGCGCGGGGGGAACGGGCAGCCCGAAGTGTTCCAGGACGGTGGGCAGTACGTCCAGGCTCTGCACCTGCTGCGTGACGCGCTTCCCTCCGTCCGTCTGTCCCGGGAACTTCACGATCATCGGGACGCGGATGAGCTCGTCGAACACGCTGCGCCCGTGCAGCCACTTGCCGTGGTCCTCGAACTCCTCGCCGTGATCGGCCATGAAGACGATGAGGGCGCGGTCGTAGAGGCCGCGCGCCTTCAGCTCCTGGATGAAGCGGCCGAACTCCTGGTCGCCGTAGGCGATCTCCCCGTCGTATTGCGCGACCAGGCGGTCGCGGTCCAGCGGCTCCTTGAAGTCGTAGCGCGGGTCCTGCCCCGTGTGATCGGGCGTCGGGTGCGGCTCGTACTTCTGGTCGAACGGCGCGGGCGGCGTGTAGGGGACGTGCGGGTCCATGGTGTGCACGTACAGGAAGTTCGGGAAGCCGCGGCGCTCGTCGAGCCATTCCAGGCCCGTGTCCACGACCGGGCCCGCTTCGACCACCTTCGAAACCCGGTTGCCCGCGCCATGCAGGCCCGCGAAGAACTCGAATCCCTGGTCGAAGTTCGTGCCCGCCGAGTAGATGACGGAGTTCGCGACGGCGGCGCCTGTCGCCAGCCCGCGCGCCTGCAGCATCTCGGCCAGGGTGACGAGCCCGGGATCGAGGCTGTCGCGGAGCTGGACGGCGCGATGGCGCCCCGGGAGCAGCGACGTCATGAGGGACGCCACCGCCGGCTTGGTCCAGGAGGCGGCGGAGATGGCCTGGTCGAACACGACGGCGTCCCGGGCGAAGGCGGCGAGATGGGGCGTGGTGTCGCGTCCGTACCCGTAGGGCGTGGTGTGATCGGCGCGCAGCGTGTCCACGAGGTAGACGATCGCGATCGGCGCGCGGTCGTCGGAGACCGTGATCCCGGGATCCGCCCAAAACGCCTGGCGGGCGTCTTCGTCGCTCTCGAACCCCCGCGTCTCGAAGACGAGCTCGCGGCCGCGGCCGGCATGGGGGGCGAGGTCCAGGTCCACCGCCTGCCACTTGCGATGCGCGGGCCGCGAGAGGGGATCGAGGAGGCTGGTCCAGATCGTCTCGTCCTTGCCGGCCTTCACCACCTTCACCACGAACTCGATGCCCGGCTTTTCGTGGCGCTCGGGCGGGATGCCGCAGGCGAAGGTCAGATGGGCGCCCTTCGGGATGTCGACCGCGAACCGATAGCGGCTGGGGGGGGAGGCGTTCAGTGTGGTGCGGACGACGTCGTTGATGCGGATGCTCTTGCCCGTCTGGCCCTCGACCCAGGCGGCGTCACGGCCGCCCACCTGGGCTTCCAGGCGGGCCGGACCGGCGTGCAGGAGATCGAGAGGCCGCGCGGGTGGGGAGCAAGCGGCGCAGCAGACGGCGATCACCGCCGCGGCGACTCCCCAGATGTTGCGCAGCACTGGCCTCCCGGCGCGGCGCTGCGCGCCGCGCAAAGGTTCCAGTTCTAGCATGGCGGAGCGATCAAGAGATAACCGGCCGACCTCGGCCACAACCTCTTTGCGCTAACCGCGTCGATCGATCTTCCTGGCTGTTGTTGTTCTTTTTTCTACGCCCGATCCAGCCTCTCTCTCACCCGCCGCAGCAGCGCGTCCGGGGTGAACGGCTTGTGGATGAGGTCGGTGCCCGGCTCGAGCACGCCGTGGCGGGCGATCGCTTCCGCGGTGTACCCGGAGGCGAAGAGGACGCGCAGTCCCGGGCGCTCCGCGCTCAGCGCCGTCGCCACCTCGCGGCCGCCCATTCCGGGCATCACGACGTCGGTGAGGAGCAGGTCGATGGGGCCGGTGTGGGCGCGGCTCACGCGCAGCGCCTCCGCCCCGCTCGAGGCCGACAGCACCTTGTACCCGCTCTCGGAGAGCACCTCCTGGAGCAGGCCGCGTACGGCGTCCTCGTCCTCGACGAGCAGGATCGTCTCCGACCCCGCGGGGGCGGCCGTGCCCTCGGCCGCGGGGGCGGGAGCGGCCGGCGTCGCGTCCTCCACCTCCGGGAGCCAGATGCGGAACGTGGTGCCGCGGCCGGCCGCGCTTTCGACCGCGATGTGCCCGCCGCTCTGCTTGACGATGCCGTAGGCCGTGGCCAGCCCGAGCCCCGTGCCCTTGCCCTTCTCCTTGGTGCTGAAGAACGGCTCGAACAGGCGGCTCATGGTCTCCGGCGCCATGCCCACGCCGTTGTCCGAGACGTCGAGGCGGACGTGCCGGCCCGGCTTGAGGCCCGGCTGCTCCCGCGCCAATTCGGCGTCCACCACGACGTCGCGCATGACGATGGCCAGCCGTCCGCCCCGCGGCATGGCGTCGCGCGCGTTGACGGCCAGGTTCACGATCACCTGCTCCATCTGGCCGCGGTCGGCTTTCACCTGCCCCTTGGACCGCCCCACGTCGGTCACGAGCTCGATGTCCTCGCCGATGAGGCGCTCGAGCATGGTGTGCAGCTCGGAGACCACGCCGCCCAGGTCCATCACCCGGGGCTGCAGGACCTGCTTGCGGCTGAAGGTGAGGAGCTGGCGGGTGAGGTTCGCCGCGCGCTCCGCCGCCGTGCGGATCTGCTCCAGGTTGCGCGTCACCGCCGCCGGATCGCCCGCCCGCGAGAGGGTGAGCGTCGTGTAGCCGAGCATGACCGCGAGCAGGTTGTTGAAGTCGTGGGCGATGCCGCCGGCCAGGCGGCCCACCGCCTCCATCTTCTGCGACTGGCGGAGCTGCTCCTCCAGGACGTGGCGCTCGGTCACGTCGCGCGCGCTCATGACGAGGGCGCGGATGGCCGGGTTGTTCCGATGGCTGACCACGATCGACTCCAGGACCCGCCACGTGCCGTCCCGATGCTGCATCCGGTAGGTGGCGGTCACGGGCTGGCCGGGCTGGGCCAGCGCGGCCTCGAGCTTCGGCCGCATCCCGGCCGCGTCCTCCGCGTTCATGAAGTCCAGCGCGCTGCGGCCGACCAGCTCCTCCGGCGCGCGGCCGAGGATCCGGCGCACGGGGCCGCTCACGTACTTGAAACGCCCGTCCGGGTCGACGAGCGCGGTCACGTCGGAGCCGTTCTCCACCAGCGCGCGGAAGCGCTCTTCGCGCGCGCGCAGCGCCTTCTCGGCCCGGCGGCGCTCCTGGAAGAGGCCCAGCTGCCGGCCCACGGCGACCAGGCGCGTGCGCAGCTCCTGGTCGTCGGCGCGGCGCGCGCGCGCGTACAGCTCGATGATGCCCAGGCATTCGCGCCCCACCAGCACCGGAATGGCGGCCAGCGAGACCATGCCCCGCTTGGCGGCCAGCCCCATGCGCGGGAACGTCGCGCCCCTGGTCAGGTCCTCGACCCACAGGGCCTCGCCCGTCCGCGAGACGCGGCCCACCAGGCCCGTGCCCACCGGGAAGAAGACGTCGCCCTCCAGCGCTTCCAGCTCCGGGGCCTGCACGCCGGGGGCGCGCCACAGGCTCACGCAGCGGACCGCGCCCACGTTGTCGTCGCGCATCCAGATCGTGCCCAGGTCCCAGCCGTGCGCGGTGCACAGGGTCTCCAGGAGAGGCCCCGCCGCCTCGGCCAGGCTGGCCGACTCGGAGAGGATGCGCAGGGTCGCGTGCTCCGCCGCCTGCTCGCGCTCGATGCGCTTGCGCTCGCTGATGTCGCGCATGTAGACGGTGTAGACCTTGACCCCGCGGTCGAGGGCGGCCGTGACCGCCAGCTCCACCGGCACCTCGCGTCCGTCCGCGCGCAAGGCGATCGTCTCCGTCCGGCGGTTGAGGCCGAGGTCGTCCACTCCGGGCTGGCGACGGAGGAAGCCGAGGCGATGCGATTCGCGCAGCCGCGGGGGGACGATGGTCTCGGAGGCCGGGCGGCCGATCACTTCGGCCTTCCGGTAGCCGAAGGTCTCCTCGGCCGCGCTGTTGAACTCGCGGATGCGGCCCTCCTGGTCGAGGACCAGGATGGAGTCGAGGGCGGAGTCGAGGATGGCGGACTCCCGCGCGCTGAGGGCGCGGAGCTCGGCCTCGAACTCGCTCGTCTCCTGCTCGGCGTTGAGGCTGCGCCGCGGGCGCCGGCGGCCGTCCACGAAGGCGGCGATGCGCTCGCGTCCGTCCGCGCGCAGCACGACGAACTCGACGCCCGACCGGTGTGACTCCACCTCGGCCACCTCGCGCACCACGCGGCCGATGGCGTGGACCTCGGAGAGGTCGCGAGGCAGCCGGAACGACAGGTCGAAGCGCGTGCCCACGGGCAGGGGCTCCGCCGTCTCCAGGAGCATGCCGTTCGCGCTCACGTTGAGCATCACGCCCTCGATGGGCTCGGGGTCGGCGGAGCGCCGCGACCACACGGTGAGACGCACGGGGATCCGCGTCGACCGGCGGCGGGGCACGCGCAGGAGGCGGTCGAGCCGGGCGTCCCAGATCTCGGGGTCGACGGGGGTGGGCAGGACGATGTTCGCCCCCGCGGCGCGCAGCGATTCCCCCTGTTCCAGAGAATCGAGCGGGCACAGCGCGGCCAGCGCGCTGTTGCGCGTCGCCGCGTCGGCGCGCAGCCGCCGCAGCCACTCGCCCGCGACGACCGGCTCGATTCCGCCCACCACGAACATGGTGGCGTGCCGCACGCGCGCGACCTCGATCGCGGCCTCGACCGTCGTCACCATGACCCGCTGGACGTCCGAGCGCCACAACACGGTCAGGCCCAGGTCCCCGCTCACGTCGACCGGAGAGATCACCACCACGAACGTCCGGTCGGCCGGGCTCGGATTCTCCGTCGCCCCTGAAGCCTGCATTGCCATCATCACGGCGATCTCCTTGTCCCTTGGTGACGTCACGCGAGGCCCTGTACAGCAACGCGCGTACCGGAGACGTCGCCGAAGCCCTCAGCTCACATCCCCTGGAGACGCTGATGTTTAGGTCGTTGGGGCCACCTGGGCGCGAGCCGGAAAGACCCTCGTCCGGGTGGCGGAGTTCCCGATCGCCGGGCGGTGTTCCCGAACCGTCATGTCGTGCTAACGTCGCCGCCAACCGATGGTGAGCTCCAGCGCGGCGGTCCCCGATGGCCTCGACGGGATCGGGCGCCGCCTCGCCCTGCTGACCCTGGCCGCTCTCGTCGTCCGGCTGGCCTTCGTCCTGCTCGAGCCGGCCACCCATCCCGTGGGGGACGAGCGGACGTGGACGGATTGGGCGCTCAACCTCTGCAGCCCGCGCGTCCATTTCTCGCCGCTGCGGATCCACCTCATCTTCTATCCGCCCGTCTATCCCTATTTCCTCGCCGTGCTCTACGGCCTCACGGGCACGTTCGAGACCGCGCGCTGGACGCAGGCGGCGCTGGGAGCGCTCCTCGTCCCGGCCGTCGGCCTGGCCGGGGCGCGCGCCTTCTCGCCGCGCGCCGGCCTGTGGGCGGCGGCGGTGGCGGCGCTGTATCCCGAGCTCGTCTGGTTCTCCGTGCACTTCTGGTCGGAGACGGTGTTCATGGTCCTGCTGTGGTGGGGGATCGAGCGGCTGCTGGCCGCGAACGCGGCGGACGGACCGGGGCGCGCGGTGGCCGCGGGCGCGCTGTGGGGGCTGGCCATCCTCACGCGCGAGACCGTCCTCTATTTCGTCCCCCTCGCCGCCCTGTGGCTGGCCACACGGCCGGGAAGCGGCGCGCGGGTGCGCGCGGCCGCGTTCCTCGCCGCCTCTCTTCTCGTGGTCGCGCCCTGGACGTATCGCAACTGGCTCGAGTTCCACGCCTTCGTGCCCGTCTCCACCGCCGGAGGTCAGAACCTCTTCCAGGGCAACGCGCTCATCGAGCGCGACAAGACGTACGAGATGGTGGACGCCGTGCAGGGCCGCGTCGCGCAATACCGTTACGCGATGCGCATGGGCCTGCAGGCCATCCGGGACCGCCAGCCCTGGTGGATCTTCGAGAAACTGCGCGACGAGATGCCCCGGTTCTGGGAAGCGGACAGCCTCGTGCTCGTGCACATCAAGCGCGGCGCCTACGGCCCCGTCGCGCCCGCCCTGGCCGTGGGCGTGGCCGTGGTCGTTCTCGCGCCCTACGTCGGCGTCCTCGCCCTCGCCGCGCTGGGAGCGACGCGCCTGCGCTGGTCACGCCCCACCGTCCTGCTCGTCGCGCTGCTCGGGTACTACAACCTGCTCCACGTGGTGACGCACGGGTTCGCGCGCTACCGGCTTCCCGTGATGCCGGTGGTGTTCCTGGTGGCCGGGGTCGGGTGGACGGCCTGGCGGGAGGGCGAGCTGGCGCGGATGAGCGTCCGTGCGCGCGCCACCGCGGCGGGGATGGCGGCCGTGCTCACCCTGATCCTGATCCCGAGCTTCCGGCTCAACCTCGAGCACCCCGCCTTCGGGCTGACGGACACGGGCGGGCCTCCGGGCGCGGACGCCCCCGCGCCGTGAGCGCCCGGCGCTGGGAGCTGCCGCTGGCCATCGTGATCGGCGTCGTGGTCCGCTATCCGTTCTGGGTCGAAGCGGAGAAGACGCCGGTGGACGGAGACACCGCCATCATCGGCCTCATGGCGCGTCACCCGGCTTCCAGCGTGACGATGTGGGGCCAACCCTACGGCTCGCCCGTGGAGGCGTGGATCGCCGCGCCGCTGTTCGCGATGCTCCGGCCGGACTCGTCGACCCTGCGGCTCGCCTACTTCCTGCTCGGGCTGGGCCTCATTCCGGCCGCCTACGAGCTCGCGCGACGGCTCGATCCGCGCGCCGGCCTGCCCGCCGCCGTCCTCATGGCCTGTCCCTCTCCCTACTTCCTTCTGCTGGCCGCTCGTCCGCCGCCGATGTATCCGTCCGCGCTCCTGCTCGGCGCCGGTGTGCTGGTGCTCGCGTTCGGGCTGGGAGCGCGGGTGGCGGGAGGAGGGTCCGCGCGCGTCGGCCTTGTGGTCTGGGGCGCCGTCGCCGGCCTCGCCCTGTGGACACATCTCATGACGGCGACGGCCGTGGCCGCCGGCGCGTGGTGGCTGTGGCGCGCCGCGGCCGGACGGCGCGCGGTGCTGTGGCCCGCCGCGGTCGCGCTTGTCCTGGCCAGCGCGCCGTGGTGGGGACGGGCCCTCGCCGATCCGCAGGCGCTCGAGATGGTGAGCGTGTCCGGACGTCGCGCGGGGTTCGGCGAGCACCTCGCGGGGACGCTGGCGGG
>Ga0075431_100002304_pt1 | contig 18330 bp, 16 predicted proteins | sample RhiMetdeltSRZDD5_FD_75297 | JGI IMG/M metagenome (GOLD analysis project Ga0075431, IMG submission 75297) | Populus rhizosphere microbial communities from Tennessee, USA - Rhizosphere MetaG P. deltoides SRZDD5 | ecosystem: Host-associated > Plants > Roots > Rhizosphere > Soil | place: USA... | reverse complement strand
CCGCATCGCCCATGAACTCCATGTTAGCGAAGGCACAGTGAAGACACATCTGCACCGGATTTACGAGAAGCTCGGTCTCGACGGACGCGTGCAGCTGGCCTTGCTCGCCCGCGAAAAGGGCATCGCATGACCGGAAAGCGGATTCTCGTCGTGGAAGACGACGCTTTGCTGCGTGATACGTGTGTCGACATCCTCGGCAGTCAGGGCCACACGATCGTGGCGGTCGACGACGGCGCGGACGCGCTTGCGGAGATCGCACGGACCCCGCCGGACGTAATCGTGCTCGACCTTCTGATGCCGCGTGCGAAGGTGGACGGTCTGGAGTTCCTCTCGCGCATCGCCGGCAGCGCGGCTGCGCACACCCCGATCGTGATTCTCTCCGCGCTCGGTGAGGTGATGGCCCGGGAGGTGTCAGCTCCGCTTGCGACCGCGCTCTGCATCGCGGCGATTCTGGGGAAGCCGGTTGCGCTCGACACATTCTTACGGGAAATCGACCGCGTGCTCGGCGCCGAAATGTTTCTTTGAGCGCGGCGCCCCCACCAGCCTGAATCAGCGCTACAGTCGCCATACCCACGCGTCTTTGCCGAAAGATGTACCGGGGCACTGAATCTAGTCAGCGGTCCGCCTCGTGTCAACAGTAACCCGTGGGGTCAGACGAGCCGGCAAGACATGATCCCTGACATGGGTTGGTGTTCGCTGAAGCCCCGTCCAACGCGCATGCGGATCGTCGGGCTCATCGCGCTCGCCGTGATCGTCCTCGGTTGCTCGGCCGACGGCGCCGTCGTCGGAATGCGCCAGCCGGTCCTTGCCGTATCAGCGGCCGAAGACATCCGCGACGACGTACCTGCCGATGCACCGGAAGACGAAGGTCTCGATAGCCGTGCTCTGATCGGGTTGACTGAATGGATCCGCGACCACCGCGTGCCGATTTTTTCTTTCCTGATCTCCAGAAATGGCCGGCTCGTCTATGAGCTCTACACGTCGTCCCTGACGCGTGAGCACGCTCACTACCAGATGTCGGCGACGAAGTCCGTCGTGTCCGCGCTGGTCGGCGTCGCGATCGACCGGGGGTTGATCAGCGGCCCGAACGCCTCGATCACCGAAGCGCTTCCGCGGCGGCTCTTCGCTTCGGACGAGGATGTCGCGAGATTCCGGCCCGTGACGGTTCGTCATGTCCTGGGAATGTCCGCCCTCGACGCGCCGGATCCACCTCGCGTGACGACACCCGAGGCGGTTGCGCGTCATATGCGATTCCGGACTGCGCCTAACCGGCTCGCGTTCGCGCTGCAACAGCCGCTGCTGGTCACGCCCGGCCGAGCGTTCCAATACAACGACGTGACGCCGATGCTCGCGATCGGCCTCATTCAATACACCTCGGGAAGGACCGCCCTCGAATTTGCCGAAGAGTCCCTGTTTCGACCAATGCGTTTTCGCAACTACGAATGGATGCATCAGGACCGTTCAGGGCTCGATCTCGGCGGCTTTGGTCTCCGACTCCGGCCAATCGATATGCAGAAGTTCGGCGTGTTGTACCTGAACGGCGGGATGTGGCGAGGTACGCCTCTCATCTCACGCGGGTGGGTCGAGCGGTCGTTCTCTCCGTGGATCCGCAGCCGAACAGAGGCGCGCGATCTCGACTACGGCTGGTTCTGGTGGACGTACGACGGCCGATCCGGCTGGAGCGCCCACGTGGCGATCGGCTGGAAGGGACAACGCATCGCCGTGCTCCCTCGGCAGAAACTCGTGGTGACAATGACGGGCTGTATTGAGGACGGCAGCGAGAGTGTAGTCTTCAACGACCTCATCGACCGGTTCGTGATACCGGCGGTTCGCGGGGACAGGCCACGTCGTGGTGATCCGGTGATCCAGTCGAGGCTCATCGCGTTGCTGGACGAGCTGCGCACCGGCGCCTCGAGAGTAGACGCAAAGCTCGAGAGCCGGATGGTGCCGTCCATCGCGCCGAAGGATCGGCGGATGCCATTCAACAGCCGACCGTGACGAGTGGCGCCGCGGAATCCCGGGCGCACTGCCCGAGCCGCTGCCTCGTCGCCCGGCGCGCTGTCGCCCGAGTTGGGGTGGCTGCGGCGACCGCACCCCGCGAAAGAGCGTCGATTTCGTACCTGGCATCGCGTATGCGGCGGCGGCGTGGGCGAAGAAACACCCCACGGCGGGAGGGAACGGCGATGACGAACGACGCGAAGCCGCCGCACGACGCGGTCGACCACGTGTGCGAGGTCTGCTGCGGAGCCATCAAGAGGGGCGATGGTCGCTATCGCATCGGCGAGCGAGAGTATCATCCAGGTTGTTTCAGATTCTGGCTCACCGCGCCGTCGCATCGCAGAGAAGAGCCATACGTCGTTTGAGTCGGCCGACCCGATGAGCCCTGAATTAGAAGGCGAAGCGCAGCCCCGCGGTAACGGTGTGGGCCGAGCGGTCCGTGTAACCGACGAGCGCTCGATAGTTGATGAACGGGAGGAACCCCCGGGGTAGCACAAAGACCACGCCCGCCCCGATATTGAAGTAGTCGCGATCCGGCGGGTCGTTTTGGAAGCCGAACTTCTTCCTCGCAAGATCCTCGACGAATCTGAACCGGATCACCCGCTGATCGTCCTCGAACTCGTGGACATACTCGAAGATCGCCTGCGGCACGACCGCGCCGAAGAAGGTGCTGAAGGCGAAAGAAGTGAAGAGCCCGGCCACCATGGTCAGCGAGGTCTCGTCCTGGCGGTCATAGGCGAGCTCCAGACCTGTTCCGAGGTCTGCTGGCACGCCGGATTGCAGATGGTCGCGTGCTTGCCCTTCTCCGAGAAGCCATCGATCGTCGTATACCGATAGTTGACGCCCAGCCGAGGACCAAAGGTCAGCCTGTCAACGTTGAAGTCATAGCCGAAGTTCACCGCCGCGCGGTATTCGTTGCCGTCGGTGTCGCCGGAAGCAATCCCGTTCGACGTGAGGATGGTACCCACATTGAAAGTGTTCGTGAACGAGATCACGCGATTCGTGGTGTAGCTCTTGCGGGCATAGCCGCCGACGACGTCCACAAAAGCTCCGGGGAGCGAAGTCGGGGTAAACGTCGCGTAGAGCAAGCCACCGAACGACTCCGTGTCGAAGTCTCCCCCGTGCCGGTCATAGGTGCCATCGACGTTCGAGTAGGTGAAGGCAATGCCGGCCAGGACCCACCTGGCGAACGAATAATCGACGCCCACGGTGCCGCTCCACTTGTCGGACGAGTACCCTGATTCGAAGCGAGTCACGTCCTTGTCGAACGCCTCATACTCGGCGGAGACGAAGAAGCCGAGCCCCGGAATCCCCATGATGCCATCGGCACTGGCGCCCGCCGACGAGCCCTCTCTCTTTTCTTTGAGACGGCGATAGACTCGCCGCTGCTCGTCCATCAAATCGAGCTGGGTCTCGGCCGCGATCGTGCCGGCGCTGAGCTGTCCGGGACCGAAATTTCCGACCGATGCGGGGATGGGCGGGCACAGGAGGGTCAGGTTCGGTCCGTAGAAGGGCTGGGCGAAGCTGGGCGCGCGCCCCCGCAGCCCTCCACAGGGCGGGTCGCCCCCCACGGCGCCGATCACGACATCGTTGAGAACCTGTGCGGACGCTCCGGAGGGCAGGGCGAGGCAGAAAATGACGCCGATGAGGATGCCCATGGCAACCTTGACGCACGTTTTTATGAGCCTCCCTGAGATCGCAGAATCCGTCTCCGCATGTCGCCGCGCGGGAGTGCAACCCGCCCATGATTCGCGGGAGGATCGCCTGTTTCGTCGGGTCGCGCAAGGGGGGCACGGTGTGCTGACGCCACAACGGGCCCGCCCGAGAACGGCATCATGCGCGCAATCGTGATCGCCGCTCTCGTCGTACTGATCGTGCCCACGCCTGCAGGCGCCGCGCGGGCGCCCACGAAGGCCGAGGGCGTTACATCGGCGCGCGCGTGCGCACGCTCTGGTTCGAGAGCTTTCGCTCGGGCGGCGGCCGCGGTGAGTTGGTCGTCGTGCCACCGTTCTCCACGGCACTAGGCCACGGGGTATTTCCCTCGCCGAAGGGGACCCCGCTCTGGACCGCCGCGGTGACGCGCTTCTTTGAATCGAAGGCGATTGCGCTCCCGTTCTAGAAGTTGTTGCTCCTTCCCGGCGAGAAATATTCATTGCTGAACGTGAGCTTGGTGTGATATCTCGCTACGCCAGTATCGTCGGAAAGTCACGACCTTCGGGGGGATACGGACGATGAGACGGCTGAGCGTCACCCTACCTATGCTGGTCACCGCGGTCGTCGTCGCCCTGAGCGTGGTTGCGGCCGGCGTGCCGCCAGTTGACGCGCAAGGGCTCAACGACGTTCTCGTCCGCCTTCTCAGCAACAACTGCGAAGGTCTAGGAGGTACACCCTCATCACTTCCCCCGCCCGATGCCACGAACGCTCTTTTCAACCTCTGTAACATTCCGCCCACCGCCGGCGCCACGAGCGCCGGGGGCGGGCCCACCGTGGAGAGCCGGCTCGGCGCCTCGGAAGAACAACGACGGCAGGCCCGCCGCCTGGCCGAGATCCGCAGCGGAGGCGGCGGGAGCGCCGATCAACCGGGAACCGGATTCGGCGTCTGGTTCAATGGCGACTACCAGTTTTTGAACAAGGACACCACCCGCTTCGAGACGGGCTTCGAGCAAGACACGGTGGGAACCACGGTCGGGGTCGACTACTCGTTTCGCCGCGGCGGCGCCGTGGGCGTGGCGTTCAATTACGCCCACGAGTTCGGTGAATACGCGGGGGTGGCCGGCGGATTCGACAACAACGTGTTCGGCGTCACGCTCTACGGGACGGTGGTTCCCATCGAGAATATGTTTATCGACGCCTTCCTTGGCTACACGCGCAAGGATTATACGTTCGATCGCCGAGTTGACCTCTCAATATCTCCCGATCGTCTAGCCCTCGGGAGGATCGACAGCGCGACCGACTCCAACGAGATGAACGTGGGCGCGACCCTCGGGTACGACTTCATCCTCGGCAAGTTCACCGTCGGCCCGCGACTCGGCGTGACCTATCGCGATGCGCGAATCTCTGGATTCAGAGAGCACGGCTCGACCGGCATCGAGCTCATCTACGACGACCAGAACGTCGTGTCGCTCACGAGCACGGTCGGCGTCTTCGCATCGATGGCGATCAGCACCGGCTTCGGTGTCCTCGTGCCCCAGGCCGGCGCCGAGTACGTTCATGAATTCGCCAACGACCAGCGCTCGGTCGGCTTCACATTCGTCGATCTAACGGGTCGACCGCGATTTCTGTTTCAGACGGACCCGCCGGATCGCAATTTCTTCAACATCGGCGTCGGCGCCGTCGCCGTGTTCTCCCGCGGCCTCTCCGCGTACGTGAACGTACGACAGCTGCTAGGCTACAGCGATCGTACGGCGACAACGGTCACCATCGGGTTGCGCAACCAGTTCTGAGCCTGCGGCCGTTTACTTGAGCCGCTGATCGAAAAAGGCCTTCGTCCGCGTCGTTGTACTCGATGTGGTGGCCGAGGATCTCGCGGGGCGGTTGAGGCGCGTGACCCACTCGGCGTGACCGGGTGGACCGCCGCACCCGTGCATGATCACGACCGCCGGGAATCGTCCTGTGCCGGCGGGCGTGCTGAGCTTGCCGTTTGCGCCGACGTACCCCGGAATCTGGGCGGCGTCGGTGGGCGGTGGCGGCGGAGCGGGGGCCTTAGCCGTCGGACTCGCCGCATAGGAGGTGTAAGGACTCCACGCGAGAAGCGCGACGAACAGGACCGTTCGCATGCGGAATGAGGGCATCAACCGTCGCTTGACCGGGCACGGGACATCGACTGCTCGAGCTCGTCGAGAATCGTGGTCCAGGTCGTTTCCCAGCAACATACATGGTCGTACCGCGGCATGACGACCAGACGGCCAGCTCCGGTGACGCCCCGGCGGACGACGTCGACCGGCACGACGTCATCGCGGCCTCCCGCGTAGTGCATCTGGACGATGTGATCCGGCAGCGGCGGCTGTCGCGCGGGATTGAGCGAGTCCTTCAGCGGAGGAACGCGGGCGCGATCGGTCCACGCGTCGGTGTCGAGGTTCGCAGCCACGGTGATGACCGCCCGTGATTCGGGGAAGCGCGGAGCGAGTAACACCGCAAGTGTTCCGCCACCGCTATAACCGAACCACATGATGTCGGCGATGGCTTCAGAAGCCGCGATGCGGCGTACCGCGGCCGCCATGCTTTCCACAACGGTGTCCGAATAGCGCGCCGACGTCCACAGGACGCCATTGCATCCCGCTGTGGTCGCGAGCCCGTGATAGCAGGGGCGGCCGACATAGAGGCTGGGTGCGGGATCGCGGGCCATCAGCGCGAGCGCCAGCGGCCGACGCGGGGTGGGGTCTCTGGCGGGGAGGCCGCCGAGCCACGGCGTGCCGTCGCCATCGAGATAGACGTGAACGCGACGGCCGCGCGGTCCGTGCTGACGAAAGACGACGTGGTCGAACGACGTGCCGCGCACCACGGTGGATGTAAAACCGAGCGCGTCGGCCTGATGGGCGAAATCCACGGCGGGAGACGAACACCCCATGACGAGAAGGACCAGGATCACGCAACGGCACGATCGCACCCCGCGAGAGTACCGCAGACGACGGTCCTCGCGCTCACCGAGACCGCCTGGTCTTGCCAACCGCCGTGGCGCTGCTCCATCACCTCTGCTACAGTGAGGCGCGGCTCGCCCGCGATACACAGTTCGGCAGCAGCGTCTGCCTCGGCCGCGGCCGCCGCCGATCGTGGCCGGCGACGAGAATGGTGGGCTTCCAGTCACAACCGAAGGGCACCTGTCCTTGAGCCCGCGGCTGACGGCCGCGGAGTGGTGGCGCGCGAAGCGGCGACGTCTGCTCGAGCTGTGGACGGTCGGCATCGCGGTCAGTGTGGGCGTCACCGCCGCCTCAGCCCTCGGCTACCTCGACGCGGCGCAGGCGCGAAGCCTCGATCTCTTCATGCAGCTCCGCGAGCCGGCCCGGATCTCCGACATTGTGATCATCGCCGTCGATGAGGCGGCCTTCGCGGCCCTCGGCCATCGCCAGCCGCTTTCGCGCGACTACCTCGCGAAAGTGATCCGCGGCGTCCAGCGAAGCGGAGCAGCCGTGATCGGTCTGGACATCGAATTGTCCACCGCGACGTCGGCCGCGGAGGACACAGCCCTCGCCACGGCCATCAGCGAGTTCGAAGACCGCGGCCTGAGCCGTGTGGTCACGGTGGCCACTGAACAATCGCCCTCGGGACCATTGGGCCGCCCGGAGTTGCAGGGCGCGGTCGTGCGCGGCCTCGTCGAGATGCCGGAAGACTCCGACGGTGTCATTCGTCGAACGAACCTCGTCATCCGACGCGATGTCGGTCTCGAGCCTTCGTTCGGCCTCGCGGTACTGGCGCGCATGGGCGGACTCGACCAGGACGGCCTGCAGCGCGCGGTCGGTGGCCGACGTCAGGCGCTCCGTGTTCCGATATTGCGTCCGGGCTCGGGATGGCAGTCATCGGGAGACCCGCTCGCGGTCCAGCTAGAGACATTGCAGCGTATCAATTTCGTGGGGCCCGCCGCGACGTTCTTGACCCTTCCGAGTGCAACCGTCGCGCCTCTCGGTGAAGGCGCAGCGCAGGTGCCCGCGGACAATCCATTGAGAGGGCGCATCGTTCTGATCGGTGCCACATTCGAAGACAGCCGAGACTTCTACACGACGCCCCACGGCAAGCTCTCCGGCGTCGAAATCCACGCGAACGTCATTTATATGATCGCGACCCGCAGCTTCATCCAACCGATGGGCTGGATGCTCGGTTTCGGGCTCCAGGTGTTTCTCGTGTTGATCGCGGGACTCCTGCTGACCGTGCTCAGCCCGCTCGCGGGTACGGTGATCTGTCTGGCCGGCGCGGTCGTGATCGGGCTGCCTGCCAGCTACCTGATCTTCGAGCGTGGACACTACTGGCTCGACTTCATGCTTCCGGTGTTCGCCACTCGGATCCTCGGCTGGGGTGTCGATCTGCTCGATCGCCCGCATTTCCGCAAGGTCATCGCACGCTACGTCGGCGCCCAGGACAGTGAAGGCGTTGCGAGCGAACGCCGCGAGGTCTCGATCGTCGTCGCGGGTCTGCCCGACTTCGCAGCGTTGTCCGAGAAGATGGCGCCGGACGACGTCGCGATACAGCTCGGCGAGTACGGGACGGCAATGAGCGACGTGATCGTCAGTCACGGCGGCGTGATCGATCGCGCCGCCGGCGACGTGGTCGTGGCCGTCTTCGGGGCGCCGCGGGCTCACGTTCATCATCCGGTTCTCGCCGTGCGAGCAGCGGCGGCGATGCACGAGGCGCTGCGCGTCCTGAACGAGCGCTGGGCGGCGGCCGGCCTCTTGCAGCTCCGGATGAGAATCGGTATTCATACCGGCTGTGTCGTCACCGCCCGTGTCGGCGACGGCAGCGCGGCGTTCCGGTACGCGATCGTCGGCCTCGACGTCGAGGTCGCGCTTCGGGTCCAGGCTCTGGCGAGGGACCTCGACACGACCGCGACATTGGTCACCGAGACGACGCGAGTCGCCGTCGGCGATCGCATGGTCGTCAGAGATCAAGGTGGATTCGCGATGAAGCAGCTCGGTGACGAGGTCCGGGTGTACGAGTTGGTCAGTCTTCAGGCGTAAGGAGCCTCGACGATGACGTGGCGCATGACGTCCGTGGCAGCCCTTGGAATCACGCTGCTGTGCGCGCCGGCGTGGTCGTCGGATCCGGTCGCCTACATCACCGAGATTCAGCGTAAGGGGGACGGGTCCGCGTTCGTGACGCGCAATGGCGAGCCCCAACCGCAGCCGGCCCAACCCCTCCTCGTGCTCCGTCGAGGCGACGAGGTGCGCGTATCGGGCGACGTCCGCGTGGTGCTCCTGTACCACGCGGGGACCGGGACACAGACGGTGACGCGATCGAACTCTCCCTTCAGCGTTCAGGCGCCGGCCGTGGTCCGCACGAACGATCGGCTTCAGGTTCTGGTCGCCACCGTGGGACAGGTCTTCCTCAACCAGCAATCGGCGCCGGTGTACCGACGGCTGTCTGTTCGCAGCATCGAGCCGCCTACGGCGGCCCCCGTCCTGCTGTCTCCGCGGAGCACGCTGATCTTCCCCGGACCAGTGACCTTCGAGTGGACCGACAGCGGCCAGACGAGCTACGGCGTTCGCGTCTTCGGCTCCCAGGGCCTCATGTGGGAGCAACGGGACGTGACGCGTCCACGCGTGGTGTATCCCGCGAGTGCTCCACCGCTGACCGAGGGTGCACGCTACACGTGGGAGATTCAAACGTCCGGCCAGCCCACGCAGCGCTCGGATTTCGAAGTGATCTCACAGGGCGCCGCAGACCGAATCCGCGATGCGCTGAACACGCTGAAGGCCGCCGCGCGCGAAGCCTATTCGCCGGGCACCGTGCCGTTGATGCGGGCCGCAATCCTCCTCGATGAAGGACTCTATGCCGATGCGCGTCGTGAGCTGCAAGCCGCGATCGAATCGAATCGGGCCGAGCCGGCGTACCACGTGCTGCTCGGCTACATCTATCAGCGTATCGGTCTCCGCGCGTACGCGGTCGACGAGACCGAGCGCGCGCTGAGCTTGTCGGCTCCCGAAGCGGCGGCGAACGGGCGGTAGCTGTCCTGTGCGCACCTTGACAGCCCAAGATACGAGCACTAAGTTCGACCCTCTTAGATCGTCGATTCGGGAGGAGCGAATGCCTTCTCATGCGGCCTCAGCAGCGTTGCGCCGCATTGTTCCCGGCAGGCGCTTCCTGGGCTTCCTGCTCGTCGCCGTCGTGGCTGCCTCGCCCTCGAGTCTCCGCAGTGAGGCGGCCGCGGGCTGGGAGCTCCGCGATTACCGGGACGCCCGACTGCAGGTCGGAGGCGAGCCGCCTACCCTTCGTGGCCCGGCGGGCACGTCGCTGAAGCTCGACCAGGTGGCCGTCATTCGCCGTGTGCTCGCGCCCGGGGAGCGGGCGTTGCTCGTCGCGCAGTATTCGGTCACGGCGCCGACAGCGATCGAGGTGAAGGAGACGCGGATCGTTCGATTCAGCGACACGGTCTTGTTGTCGCGAGACACTGTAGTCACGCGCGCGGCAGGGCAGTGGCGAAGCGAGTTCGCGTTGCCGATCCCGCGCAGCGCGGCCGATGGCCTGTACCGGCTGACGACCAGGATCGAAGCGGTGACGACTCGCTCGGCCCAGGGCGTCGCCGAGGAAAAGACGCTCGAGTTCGCCGTCGACTCAGCGGCGCCGCCGCCTCCAACGGCGCCTTCGCCGGCTCCAGCGCCGGCTCCCGTGGCTCCAGCGCCAGCTCCCGTGGCGCCAGCGCCGGCTCCCGTGGCGCCAGCGCCGGCTCCCGTGGCTCCAGCACCGGCTCCCGTGGCTCCAGCACCGGCTCCCGTGGCTCCAGCGCCGGCCCCGGCACCTGCACGGCCGCCAGCCGTGGCCGCCGACACGATGCGCATCAACGTGTGGACGGACAAGCCGCGCTATCGGATTGGGGAAAACGTGACGTTTCACTTCGAGACGAACCGCAAGGGCTACGTCACGCTCATCAACGCCGGCACGAGCGGCGCCGTGACGATTCTCTTTCCAAATCGTTTCTCGCAGGGGCAGGAGGTCAACGGCAAGACCGTCTATTCGATTCCGAGATCCGAGGACGGCTACACGATGAACGTGTCGGGACCACCGGGCATCGAGCTCGTCTACGCGCTTCTCACTCTGGAGCCCCTCAAGTTCGCTGGAACCGACTTCTCGCAGACTCGCTCGATCTTCCGATCCGTGGACGGTGGGAGCCTCACCCGCGACATCAACGCGATCGTGAAGCAGACGGCGGTCGACAAGCAGGCGAAGGCGATGATCGAGCTGGAAGTCGTCAAGTAGGCGGGCGAGGCGATGCCGAAGCCGAGTCGAAGGAGCCGAAAGAGCGCAGCGCGGGGACGCCGCCGAAAGGCGGCTCCGACGAAATCCGCGCCCGCACGCGCGCAGCCGAAGGGCCGCGAGCAGCCCCTCCACGCGCGGACCGCGATGCTCAAGGAGCGGGTCGAGGAGCTCGAGAAGGTCAATGAGGAGCTCTCACGCGAGCGCGCGGCCCTGCGCGAGCGGGCCGGGGTCATCGAGAAACGCTACACGGAGCTCATGGAGCGAGCGGCTCGGAGCGAGCAGGCCCCGGCGGCTCCCGTCTCTGCCGCCGAGCTTGAATCACTGCGACGGAAGCTCGACGAATCGCGCCGCGAGCGTGAGGAGGCGTCCAGGAAGAAACGATTCTGGATGATCTGCCCACGGTGCGGTGAAAGGCTCGAGGAGATCGAGCAGGAAAACGTCAAGGTGGAGCGCTGCCGCGCCTGTGCGGGGATCTATCTCGACAAAGGCGAGCTCGAGGCGATCATGGCCTCGAAGAGCGGCAGCGGCATTTTCCGATCGCTGCGGGATCTGTTCGGCTGAACCAGTGCGCATGCGGTACCCGCTGGTCGGGCTCGCGCTCTCTCTCATGGTCGTTTCCGGGACCGCGACCGCCCAGCGTCGGATTTTTCTCCTGACTCCGGACGAGGCGGCTCAGCTCCGGCTCGGTCCCGAGGATCGGGTGGGCAGACCGCTGGTGCGAGCCCTGCCGGCAGGGCCGCGCATCGTGGTTCGCGAGCCACCGGTGAAGAACAGTCCCGACGGCTCCATCATCGAGACGCTCCCGTTGACGCGATTCGTGATCTCGTTCGAGCAGAATCGCGCGCCGGTCGACATGAACTCGCTGGAGGTGCGAGCGCGTAAGGGGATCGTGGCCGTCTCACTCACTCCGCGGCTGAAACCGTTCGTCAGAGGGACGACGCTCGAGTCCGAGACGATGAGCATTCCGGAAGGCCGCTTCCTCGTGCAGATCGAGATCGTCGACGTCGCGGGCGCTCGCACGACGGAGTCTTATCGTCTGGACGTGCGGCGCCCCGGCTCCTAGACCACCGGCCGTCGCCCGTTGGTCACTTACCCAGCAGCACGACGGTGCTGCGGCCGTTGGCGATGTACTGGTCCGCCGGCGTGATCAGCATGGCGTCATCCTCGTCCCGGAAGTCCTCCTCGCCTTCGAGGCTCGTGTCGATCACGCGATACCAGCGGGTGCCATTCTCGAAGCGCGGCAAGCGGACCCACTGCGTACGGTGATCGGCGTTGAGAATGACGAAGAAGAGCGCGCTCGTCGCCGCGACGTCCGCCTCGCGCTCGTCGAGCTGGTAGCAGAGCGCCCGCAGCTCCTGGTCGCTCCAGGCGGGCGCGTCGAGGTTGAGGCCGAACCACTGGATGTCGGGGATCTTGTCGCCGCTCGAGTCCCGCCCGGTGAAGAACTTCGTCCGGCGGAAGATGGGATGGCGCCGGCGGAACGCGATGAGCTTCTGGACGAACGTGAACATGTCCCGGTTGCGGTCCGCGGCGTTCCAGTCGAACCAGCTGATCTCGTTGTCCTGGCAGTAGGCGTTGTTGTTCCCGCGCTGCGTTCGCAGGAATTCGTCGCCGCCGAGGATCATCGGCGTCCCCGCCGATAGAAGCAGGTAGCAGGCCTGATTCTTCGCGAGCTGCCGCCGCAGCCGGAGCACCGAGGCGTCGTCCGTGTCGCCCTCCACGCCGCAGTTCCACGAGCTGTTGTCGTCGGCGCCGTCGCGGTTGTTCTCGAGATTGGCGTCGTTGTGCTTGGTGTCGTAGGAGACCAGGTCGTGCAGCGTGAAGCCATCGTGGCAGGTCACGAAGTTGATGCTGTTGTACGCCGACCGCCCGTCGTCGCCGTAGAGGTCGGCCGAGCCGGTCAATCGTGTGGCGAGGTCGCAGGCCTGGCCGGCGTCTCCCTTGCCGAACCGGCGCATCGTGTCGCGGAAGCGCCCATTCCACTCGGACCAGTCCACCGGGAAGTTGCCGACCTGGTAGGTGCCGAGATCCCAGGGCTCGGCGATGAGCTTGACCCGGCTGAGCACGGGGTCCTGCGAGATGGCGTCGAAAAACGAGGCCGAGTTGAAGAACCCGCCCGATTCGCGGCCCAACACCGACGCGAGATCGAAGCGGAAGCCGTCGACGTGCATGACCTCGACCCAGTAGCGGAGCGAGTCCATGACGAGCCGGATCACCGCCGGATTCGCGAGATTAAGCGTGTTGCCGCAGCCGGTGTGGTTGACGTAATAGCGGTACGGATCGTGCGGCCCACCGCTGAGCGCGTAATAGGTGGGGTTGTCGATACCCTTGAAGGCCATCGTCGGCCCCAGCTCGTTACCCTCGGCGGTGTGGTTGTAGACGACGTCGAGGATGACTTCGATGCCGGCGCGGTGCAGCTCGCGAACGAGGGTCTTGAATTCGGCGACCTCGCAGCCCGGGGCGCGTCGCGTGCCGTACATCGCCTCGGGTGCGAAGAAGGCGACCGTGTTGTAGCCCCAGTAGTTGGTGAGTCCGCGCGCGGCGAGAAAGTCGTCGGTGTAGGCGTCGTGGACCGGGAGCAGCTCCACCGCATTCACGCCGAGCTGCGTGAGGTACGGGATCTTCTCGAGAAAGCCGAGGTACGTGCCCCGATTCAGGACCTTCGACGACGCGTGGGCGGTGAAGCCTTTGACGTGGACCTCGTAGATGACGAGGTCCGCGAACGGAATGTCGGGCCGGGCGTCGCCCTGCCAGTCGAAGTCGTCCTTGATGACGACACACTTCGGCGCGATCGCGGTGTTGTCACGATCGTCCGGCGCCAGGTCGCGGTCGGGTGACTGCGGATCGTAAGCCAGAAGGAGATTGTCGACGTTGCGGAACTCTCCGGTCAGAGCCCTGGCGTACGGGTCCACGACCAGCTTGTGCTCGTTGAAGCGGAGGCCGGCTCTCGGATTGTGATCGCCCCGCACCTTGTAGCCATAGAGCTGACCGGGACGCAGGCCGTGTACGAACGTGTGCCAGACCCAGTGCGTGCGCGGCTGGACCTTGATGACGTCGGTGGGCTTGCCGCCTGGATCGTCGAACAGCAGCAGGAACACCTCGCTGGCGCACTGCGAATACAGAGCGAAGTTCACGCCCCCGTTTCGAAGGCTGGCGCCGAGCGGATAGGGCTTGCCTTCGGAGATCTGTCTGGTCGTCCGGTGGCGTAGCTCGTTGGTCATGGTCCACCTCCCGGCGGCAGAGCCCGCGGCGCGTTGCGTGCCGGGATTGTACGCCCAATCCGGTTCTTGGCTTCACAGTCCGCCCTTGACAGGCCCTCGCCTCGCCACTAGATTTCCGCCACCGTCTCCCAGCCATGGAGATCCTGTTCCAGGACGTTAGCCGCAAGCAAGCGATCCCCGACGAGGAGCGCTTCAACCGGATTTTCAACGTCGCGCGCCGAATTTTCGAGGCCGACTACGAGGCAAGCGCGCACGCGCGGATTCAGGAGATTTACGGGATCGCTGCCGCCGAGATGTCTGACCTCGAGATGACGCTCGCCGCGCTCGACGTAACTCTCGATTGGCATGCCAAGAAGACCGACGACGAGGTCGCTCATGCATGGGCGGCCGCCATGTGGCAGGCACTGGGGCAGCAGATCGTCGCGCGGCGGCTCGAGCGCAAGGTCCCCCGCGAGCCGAGGCGCCGGTGGATCGAGCAGGCAACGGCCGCGAGCGAGCGGCGAGCCCGCGCGATGGACCAGCTCGAGCAGCTCACCGACGACGAGCTCCGACGCCGGCGCGAGGAGCTCACGGCGAAGGCGGTCGGCTCGGGTGAGGGGCAGAAGGCCGCGCTCGAGTCGCTCGAGGACATCGAGGCTGTCGCCGCGGCCAGAGGCATAGAGCCGCGCGAGGAGCAGTACACCGGACGCGTGCCCGTGCCGAAACGCGTCAATCTCCGTGCCCGCATCGAGGAGGGGATCCGGCGGCTCGGCTCGTTCGACAAGGCCGTCGAGGAGATCCGATACGTCGACAAGACAAGCGGCACCGCGTCCGATCTCGAGTTCTTCGTGAAGGAGGCGAACGCCTTCAAGGGCGTGTTCAAGGAACGGGCGCGCCAGACCGCCATGGACATGCTGGCCGACAGCGTCAACGCGATCAAAGCGATCGTGGAGTCGTACGGCCTCCCGTGGGACATGACGACGGTCGCGGTCAGGGACGTGATGCGCGGCGGAGATGTCGCCAAGGAGGTCGCCGAGGTCGTGGAACTCGCGGCCAAGCAGGCAGCGATCAAAGGAGAAGATCCGCGCTACGCGGAGAAGCGTGGGAACCTGGCCTCCACGACGCGCGGCCTGAAGAAGCTACAGCAGTCGGTCGCCGAGAAGGCCGCCGTCTCCGACAAGTACTTCCAGGACTTCCGGCGCGCGAAGGACCAGGGGGCGTTCGAGCGGACGTACGGAGCGGCGGCGAGGGCCGCGGACAAGGAGCTCGCGGCAGCACGCGAGCAGCTCGCGGCGTCGTGGGTCGAGGCCGAAGCAGCTCACCCGGTGCTCATGAGCTTGCGCCGGAGCGGCGAGCTAGAGAAGGTCGACCTGAACCGCCTTACGAACACGTCGACCGAGGATCGGATGGTGGCGGTTCTGAGGGAGCTCGTGCCGAAGCTGCGGGACGCGAACATCGCCGCGAACAAGATCCGCGACAAGCAGCTCAACCCGCTCGCACTGCCGGCGGTCGTGGCGCTCACGCGAGCGACGATGTTCGTCCCTAAGGGGTCGATTCGTGACGGGGCGATCAACGACGCCGTCTCGGACGCCAAGGACGAGGCCGACTCGACGCTCCTGAAGATCGCGACGTTCGCGCTCGTGGCGATCACGTTCATCCCCTCGGGGGGGGCATCGCTCACGATCCCGGTGGCCATTGCGGCGGTCGGGCTCGCATCGTACACCGCCACCCAGGAGTGGGAGAAGTACTCGACCCAGAAAGTGCTTACGAACACCCACCTCGACCTGGCGCGATCGCTGGCCACCGAGGAGCCGTCGCTCACGAGCTTCGCCATCAGCCTCGCGGCGATCGGCCTGGAGGCGTTGCCGCTCGCGGGCGCGTTTGCCAAAGCGCGAAGGCTGAAGCGGCTTGTCGCGGCGGGCGAGGAAACGGGCTCAGAGGCACGTGCGATCGTGAAGGAGTTGAACTCGCTCGGCAAGACGAGCGACGACATCCCGCTGGGACGGCGCGCGCTCGACGACATCCATGGAGCCCCCGGCGGCGCGAAGCCTCGCGAGGTGGTAGGCAAAATCGAAGCCCAGAAGCCGCCCGCCAAGGCACCCAGCACTGGCGAACACGGTTTCGAGGCAGGCGCGAAGGGCGACAAGACCACAGCCCATACCGGCCGCAGTACGACGACCAAGCCGGTGAAGGACTACGAGCAGGCGGAGGTGCGCGCGTCGACTGTGAGTTCGAAAAGCACGCCGTCCAAGTTGCAGGGCCGGAACCTACCCGCGCGGAGCAATGTAAGTGCGAATCCAAAGGCTAGCGACGAAAAGATTTTCAAGAAGCTTCAGTTGCGTGACACCGTCACTCATGGACTCGACGTCGAGGCCCCAGGGGAAAATGTCATGAGACAGGGTTCCTCGATGCAAGGGCAGCCCACTTTTGACGCCATTCACGTCAAAGGGATCAATCAAATCGTCGGTGTGAAATGGATGAGAACGAACGTCGATTACCTCGCTGAGCATTTGAGGAGCGCTAAGCTGTATGAGGAGTGGGGCATCGGCCCCAAGGTTTACGGCGTGATTGAAAGGCCTTCGGAAGTCGGAATGGTGACGGATATCGTCGGGGTGAAACCGCAGTTGATGGGTACGTTAAAGAACATACCCGTTGCGGATGTGCCGGAAGCGGTTCCGCAATTCATTACCGACCAGACGATCAAAGATGTAGAGGCGATGGTAACGAAAATGTGGGGCAAGGGATATACACCCGCAGGAGACTTTCAATTTCTCGTGACACGTAACGGGAGAGCTGTCGCGATCGATCCAGGCAAGCTTGAGCGAGTACCGAACCCGAAAGGCGCATCGCAATTTGGCCAACAAGGCCTTGACCGCACTGTTCAGGAGTTACGAGATCTGATGAAGAAGGCCAAAGGATCACGCAAGCCGAATCCCTGAAGACTCGGACCCGTTGCTGGGACTGGCGCAGCTAGTGAGCGCCTGAAGCGGCGCGCCGGGTCTCCCCTATTCAGTCAGGAGCACGCAGAGCAGCCGCCCTGATCTGGGCGAAAAGGTGGGTCGGTGCCAATGGCTGTGACAATTGTCTTTTATCTGCGTCGTCCGTGGCGCAGCTCGGATTGCGTTCCGGGATTGTACGCCCAAGCCCGTTCTTGACAGGCTCTCGGCCCCCCTCTAGATTTCCGCCACGCCTCGAACTTCGCCCTCGGAGGAGAAGAGTCGCAGTGGAAGTCTTCTTCGAGAACGTCATCCGCAACCCGGCGATTCCCGACGAGGATCGCTTCGAGCGCTACGAGGCGCGGGCGATGGGCAGCCGCGGCCTCCGTGCCGGCGCGGACCCGCTGACGCCTGTCGAACAGGGCGCCGTCCCGCCGTTGATCGCCCGGATCGTCGCGGAGGTGCCCAACGAGCGTTCCGAGGTCTTTGATGAGTTCAGGCCCGGCTCCGAGGCGCAGAAACATAAGATCCGGTTCCTCACCGCGAAGGATCTTCAGGAATTCATCCGTCGCAATCACAAGCCGAGGTCCGGTCACATGGGCGACGCCGGAAGCGAACAGGACTCGAAGTCCCTCGCCGACATGTGGGGCACGGGCGACATCGAACTCGGCGCCGAGGTGAAGGACATCAAGGCGCTGAATGCGTGGCTGCGCGGGAGTGGCGTCGAGGTCGGCGCCGGCTATCGGGTCGGCGACGAATCACCCTTCGACAACGGCACGGAAATCGTGCTCGAGATCCCGTAGCGGCGCGCGAATGCGGATCGAGATCGGGCGGCTGACGCTCAGCTTCACCGGCCTTCCGCGCCGGGGCTTGCCGGTATTTCCTGCCGGGGTTGCACGCAAGGAATCCGCCGCGGCCGCGCCGGGGACGCGGCAGCCGTACGCGCGAGCCGGTCTCGAAGCCGAGGCGCTGGCGAACGAGAAGCTCGTGCAGGCAGGCCGGATGGCGACGGTGGCGATCAGCGGGCGAGGCCCGATGCTGCAGCGACGCGACGCGGCCGGCAGCGACTCGCCAACGCTCGCGGAGCGGATCGCGTCGTATCTCACGACCCAAGCAAGTGGCGATCTGCGCGTGCGCCTGCCCGTGATGAGCACAGCGGAGATCACTGCGCTCGTCCGGAAGTCCGTTTCCGGTGCCGATCTGCTGCGAGACAGCGCGTTGCAGAAGATCATCGAGGACTGGCGAGCGGCGCGCACGCCGTCGCTCACGCCGGCAGGGCCGGCGCCTGGCGCGGC
>Ga0075431_100002302_pt1 | contig 18344 bp, 16 predicted proteins | sample RhiMetdeltSRZDD5_FD_75297 | JGI IMG/M metagenome (GOLD analysis project Ga0075431, IMG submission 75297) | Populus rhizosphere microbial communities from Tennessee, USA - Rhizosphere MetaG P. deltoides SRZDD5 | ecosystem: Host-associated > Plants > Roots > Rhizosphere > Soil | place: USA... | reverse complement strand
CGACGGGAGCGCCTATGGCTACGGCTTCGGCTGGACCCTCGACTCGGTCGACGGACACTGGCGTGTGCATCATGGTGGTTCCCTCCCCGGCTTCCGTGCCGAGATGGCGCGCTTCCCTAACGACAGCCTCACGGTGATCGTGTTGACGAACTCGGACAGCGCAATTCCCGTCCAGATCGCCCGCGACGTCGCCCGGATCTACTTCTCCGCGGCGGCCCCCGCGCGACCTTCTGCAGCGCGGGACAAGGGAGCCTCGCGCTAGTGGCATCCAGGAGCGGAACGCGGCATACGCACTTCGTTGCGGCATTGAAGGAGCTCGCGGACCCGGGCGCCGTTGCGGAGGTCTCGCGCTTCTTCCGATCGGATCCGCACGCGCCCTCGCGAGACAACAAGGCGCTCGGCGTCAGCTTTGGCGATGTGTTTCGGGCGGCGAAGCAGTTCGCCGATCTGCCGCTCGCGGACATCGAGCGGCTGCTCGACAGCCCGTACTACGAGGTCCGGTTGGGGGCGGTCAGTGTCATGGACTTCCAGGCGCGCGCGAAGCGCACGACCGCGGAGGATCGCAAGGCGCTCTTCGATCTCTACGTTCGGCGGCATGATCGGATCAACAACTGGGACCTCGTCGATCGCGCCGCGCCTCACGTGGTGGGCGGCTACCTCGCCGACAAGCCTCGCAATGTTCTGTACGAGCTCGCGCGGTCAAAGAACCCGTGGGAGCGGCGCACGGCGATCGTGAGCACATACTACTTCATTCGTGGCGGCGACGTCGACGACACGTTCCGCATCGCCGAGATGCTCGTCGACGACGATCACGACCTGGTTCAGAAAGCGGTCGGCTCGTGGCTCCGCGAAGCGGGCAAGAAGGATCAGCAACGCCTCGTTCGCTTTCTCCGGACGCACGGCGACTCCATGCCGCGGACGATGCTCCGCTATGCCGTGGAAAAGCTGCCACCCGCCGTGCGTGCGAAGTTCCTTGGCGCAGGGAGCCGCGATCGGTGACGGACGACCGGACGCTGATGCGCGCGCACATCTCGGCGCTGTACGTCCACGATGATCGTGGACGGATGACGCATGTGAACGAGCCCCGCGGCCAGCGCGCTCCGCGCTTCTTTCTCGGGAGCACGGTGCACGGCGTCGAGTGGCGGGTGCGCGATGATGTCGACGACCGTCAGCTTCTTCTGGAGCTTCAGGCGGCCGCCGAGCACAGCGCGGTTCCACGGGAGGACGCGCTGGAGCCGCTGCATTCGAACCGATTCGAGGAGATTCTCTCCCGATCCGCGCCCGTTCAACGGATCTGGACGGGGCCGGCGTTCGTGTTCCCCGAGCAACTCGCGTCGCGGACACGGGCGGTGCTCGTGACCGACGCGAATGCCGAGGTCCTCCGTCCGCATCTCGCGCCGTGGATTCCTGACGTCACGCAGAATCCACCACTCTTCGGCGTGCTGCATGACGGCGCGGCCGTCGCGGCCTGCTGCAGTGTGCGCCGGACGCCGGTCGCTCACGAGGCCGGAGTCGAGACGGTGCCGGAGTTCCGCGGTCGCGGTTACGCGGGAGAGGCGGTCTCCGCGTGGGCCCGAGCCGTTCGCGAGTTGGGGGTTATTCCGCTCTACAGCACGTCGTGGTCGAACGTCGCGTCGCGAGCAGTGGCCCGAAAGCTGGGTCTCCGACTGTTCGGCTCGGACCTACACCTGACGTAGCCCGGCGCCTGACACGTCCGTCGTCTCGAATGACAGCGGTTCACGGTCTCACTGGTCACGCCGGTACACCGTGCCCTCCTTCATGACGAAGCGGACCCGCTCGAGCGCCGTGACATCGCTCGACGGGTCGCCGTCGACTGCGATGACATCCGCGAGACTGCCTTGCTTGATCACCCCGAGGCGCTGGTTGCCGATCAGCGTCGCCGCGCCGATCGTCGCCGCCTGGAGGACAGCGATGGGCTTCATTCCTTCTTCGGCGTAGGCGCGGAACACGTGCTTCGCCGCCTCGCCCTGTGGGATCTTGAAGTCGATGTAATTGTCGGAGCCAGCGGCGATCGGAACGCCCGCCGCCATGGCGCGACGCAGACGGTCGCCGACCGCGTTAGTGTAGCCGGCGAGTTGCGCTGCCGTGGGCGGCGGTGCGGCGGAGTTCTGCAGCTTCAGGTAGCGAACGAGCGAAACGCTGTCGATGTCGGTGGGTACGAGATAGATCTTCTTCCGCGCCATCAGACGGAGCGTCGAGTCCGTCACCTGGTAGGCGTGCTCGATGCCATCCACTCCGGCTTCGGCCGCCCGCCAGACGGCGCCGTCGTCGGTCGCGTGGGCCGTGACCTTCACGCCGAGCTGCTTCGCCGTCTGGACGATCGCGCGCATCTCCTCGAGCGTCAGCTGCCCGCGATTCGGCGTGTTGTTCGAGTAGATCTTGATCACCTCGGCGCCGTACGTGACGTTCTCCCTTACGGCGAGCGCGGCATCCTCGGCCCCGCGCACGATCCGATACTCTTCCTCCGCGATCGCGCGGTAGCTCGGCTGGAGACCAGGGAACTGTCCTCCTTCAGGGCTCAGACCCGGGCCCGCCACGATCATTCGCGGACCATCCACGCTGCCGTCGCGAATGGCGTCACGCAGCGCCACGTCGCCGAAGCGTCCCGAGTTCCCGAGGTCGCGAACCGTCGTGATCCCGGCCGCGAGGAACGTGCGCGCGCGGGCGGCGCCGTGCAGGGCGCGCAGCGGTGTGCCTTCGACGACAACCGCCTTCGTGCCTTCCATCGTTAGGCCGGCACTGGGGTTCTCCAGGTACAGCAGGTGAACGTGCGCGTCGATGAGGCCCGGGAGTACCGTGTAGCGGCGCAGGTCGATGACGCGGGCGCCGGCAGGAACGGACAGGCCGGACCCGACGGAGTCGATTCGGTTGCCGCGCACGAGGATGTCGACATTCGACGCGAAGGTCCCCCGTTCGCTATCGAATAGCCTGCCGGTACGGATCACGGTGGTGCCGGTATCGCGCGGCGTCTGCGCATGGCTGGGTGAGGAGATCGACAGGGCGATCGCGACGGCCGCTGACGCGACCACACGTAATGTCACCTGATGGACGGAGCGAGCTCGAGTCATACGCACTCTGACTGAAGGAGGAAGGCCACGTCTTCGACCTGCACGGACTGGATTCCGGCTGGCATCAGGGCGGTCGATGACCCGCGACCATGGCACGTTTTCGAACGAGTTCTCGCCTATGTGAGTGAACCCGAAAGACGGCTGCCGCCAGGGGACCGGTTGGTCCCCGATAGCAGCCGACGGATCACACCGCAAATGAGGACCGTTCCATGGTACCCCGTCAGAGAGCCGCGCTGGTCTGCCTGCTCGCAGCCGGATTGCTAGCCGGCGTCGGTTGCACCGATGATGCGCCGTCCACCGCCCCGCCCGCGACGCCTAACGCCGCATCCCTCGCCGTGGCAGCCGGGAAACCGCGTCCGCGGGGGCCGTACGTCTCGAATCTGCAGCTCCCCTCCACCTACATCCAGCTGACGCCCAGCGATGAGTACACGCCGTACACGGTCACGGTGACCAACCCGGGGCCGAAAGACTACCAGTTGATCTACCTGAGGGGCGAGTTGCAATCGCCCAGCTTCCCGCCGGTGTCGGTTTCGGCCTTCCTTGCATACTGCCCGAACCCGAACGGTGTCCTGCCGCGGGGGGCCGATTGCACGATGAGCAACGGGATCACGACCGGGTGGTATAACCTTACGCCAGGCCCCGCGACGTTCACGGTCAAGCTGCTCCAGAAGCAGGCAGACGGCTCGATGAAGGTGCTCGACAGCAAGGCGGTCGACGTCGTGTTGGTACAGTAGGGCTCCCCAGCCGCGTCTCCGAATGACAACCGCCCCCGAGGGTGTCGACGAGCCCTCGGGGGCGCGGCCCTTTCATCTCTACGGCGCCTGACGTACCGTTGGGGCGGTTTCGTCCAGACCAGAACAATCGATCGACTGCGGTCGGTCCGATGTTTGACGCTGTGCCGCCGCTGACGACGGCACGCGTGGCCGGTCACCGCGTTGCAGCCAGCGCGGAGGTGGACGATGGTCGCCACGAACAGGTTCACTCGCCAGCAAGCTCCCTGCGGGCGAGTCGTAGACGGAGAGACCTACGAGGACCGCGACGACGAGACGGTCCTCACGCAGGAGGTGGACTACGCCTGCGGCTGTCGAACCATCCGTCACGAGTATCACGACGGAGGTGTCAGCCAGAAGGTCATCCGCCACGACGGCACCGTCCTCGTGGACGAGATGCTCTCCGCCGAATAGCCACGAGGCACCTTGGCCCCCACCCATGACGTCTTGCTGGTGGGCGGCGGCGGAGCCGGGCTCCGCGCCGCCATCGCCATCGCCGAGACGAATCCCCGACTCAGAATCGCCGTCGTTTCGAAGGTGTACCCCATGCGCAGCCACACCGTCTCCGCCGAAGGCGGCGCGGCAGGTGTGGCACGCTCCGATGACAGCCTCGACGAACACGCGTACGACACGATCTCCGGCGGCGACTGGATGTCGGATCAGGACGCCGTGGAGGCTTTCGTAAAGGAAGCGCCCCAGGAGCTGATACGCCTGGAGCATTGGGGATGTCCGTGGAGTCGCGAAGCGGACGGCCGAGTGGCCGTCCGCCCGTTCGGCGGGATGAAGAAGATGCGCACGTGGTTCGCCGCCGATAAAACGGGATTCCACCTGCTGCACACGCTCTTCCAGACCTCGCTCAGGTACACGAGCGTCGAACGATACGACGAGTGGTTCGTGACGAAGCTGCTCGTCGACGGTGGGCGAGTGCAGGGCGTCGTCGCCATCGAGATCATGTCCGGCAAGGTCGAGGCGATCACCGCCAGCGCGGTGATTATCTGCACGGGTGGATGCGGTCGCGTGTTTCCCTTCACGACGAACGCGAACATCAAGAACGGTGATGGGATGGCCCTCGCGTATCGCGCGGGGGCGCCACTCAAGGACATGGAGTTCGTGCAGTACCATCCCACGGGGCTGCCGTTCACGGGCATCCTGATCACGGAGGCGGCGCGTGCAGAGGGCGGCCACCTGATCAACAAGGATGGCTACCGGTACCTCCAGGATTACGACCTCGGCAAGCCGGAACCGAAGCCCGTGTTTCGCAGCATGGAGCTCGGGCCGCGCGATCGCCTGTCGCAAGCCTTCATGAAAGAAGTGGCGAAGGGGAGAACGATCGATACGCCCTATGGCCCGGTCGTGCACCTCGACCTTCGCCACCTCGGCAAGAAGATCATCACGACCAAACTTCCGCTCGTTAGGGAACTCTGCCTCAAGTACGAGGCGCTCGATCCGATCACCGACCTCATCCCCGTGCGGCCCGTCGTGCATTACATGATGGGCGGTGTGCACACGGACATGAACGGTGCCACGCCGCTCGCGGGACTGTACGCGGCGGGCGAGGCGGCCTGCGTGAGCATCAACGGCGCGAACCGACTCGGGTCGAACTCGCTGACGGAGTGCCTTGTGTTCGGCGCGCGGGCGGGGCGAGCCGCGGCGGAGTACGCGTCCACGGCGAAGGACCCGACGCCCGCCATTGCGGCACAGGCGAAGGACGAGCAGCGTCGGCTCGAGCAAGACTTCCTTCGCAAGACCGGAGGGCACGAGCGACTGGCCACACTTCGCGTGCAGATGCAGAAGACGATGGAAGCAAGCGCGGGCATCTACCGAGCTGGTGACGCGCTGGCGCAGGCCGCCTCGGAGCTGCGGAGCCTGCAGGAGCGCCTGTGCACCGTGTCGCTCGATGATCGCAGTCGAACGTTCAACACGGAGCGAATCGCGGCGCTGGAGTTCTCCTTCATGCTCGACGTGGCCGAGGCGATCACAGCGTCCGCGCTGCGCCGGGAGGAATCACGCGGCGCGCATCAGCGCACGGATTTTCCCGCGCGCGATGATCAGCGGTTTCTCGCGCACTCGTTGGCACACCGCGGTGCGGACGGTTCGTGCCGCATCGAGTACACGCCCGTCACGATCACCCGCTGGCCGCCGGCCGAGCGGGTCTACGGGAGGTAACGCCGGATGGCGGACAAGATCACGATGCAGGTGACGCGCTACCGTCCGGAGGAGGAATCCGGCGCGACGGTTCAGGAGTACGAGGTGCCCTGTCCAAAGGACTGGGTGGTGCTCGACGGTCTCAACTACATCAAGGATCGTCTGGACGGGTCGCTGTCGTATCGCTGGTCGTGTCGCATGGGCGTGTGCGGGAGCTGTGGGATGACCGTCAACGGTGAGCCCAAGCTCACGTGTGAGACGTTCCTCTCCGAGTACGGCGCGGGTCCGGTGCGGGTCGAGCCGCTCAGGAACTTTCCGGTGATCCGCGACCTCGTCGTCGAGATCGGCGACTTCATGCGAAAGCTCGTCGCGGTGAAGCCGTGGATCATCCGCGACCAGGAGAAGCCGTTGATCGAGGGCGAGTATCTGCAGACGCCGGACGAGCTCGAGGAGTACAGGCAGTTCAGCATGTGCATCAACTGCATGCTGTGTTATTCGGCGTGCCCGATCTATGGGCTCGAGCCTGCCTTCATTGGTCCTGCCGCCATCGCGCTCGCGCAGCGGTACAACCTCGACTCACGCGATCAGGGCAACGACGAGCGACTCGAGGCATTATCGGTGCACGACGGGATCTGGGGGTGCACGTTCGTCGGCGAGTGCACGGCGGTGTGCCCGAAGCACGTCGATCCCGCGGGCGCGATTCAGCGCTACAAGCTGACCGCGGCGCTCGAGGAGCTCAAATCGTTCGTGCTGCCGAGGAAAGCGCGATGAGCGAGCGTCACGCGTACACGGATTACCATCCGCGCTGGCTGCGGAGTCGCCCGTCCACATACTGGTGGCTCGAGCGTCGGGCGTATCTGTCGTTCATCACGCGGGAGCTGAGCAGCATCTTCATCGCGTGGTTCGTCGTGTATTTGCTGCTCCTTGTCCGCGCCGTGAGTCTCGGCGACTCGAACTATCAGGCGTTCCTGGCGTGGAGTCGTCACCCCGTGGTGATGACACTGAACGTCGTGACGGCCTTCTTCGTCCTGTTCCACGCGGTGACGTGGTTCAACCTCGCGCCGAAGGCGATGGTCGTGCACCTGGGCCACAAGCGGCTTCCCGCGTCGCTGATCAGCGCAGCGAACTATGGTGCGTGGGTAGTGACGACGGCGTTCGTGCTCTGGCTTCTCCTCGGAGGCTGACATGCACAAGCGATCGGCCGAGCCGCTCTTGTGGCTGCTGTTCAGCGCTGGCGGGGTGGCGTCGGCGGTGTTCGTGCCGGTGCTCGTGCTGCTCTTTGGGCTGGCGTTTCCGCTCGGGTGGCTTTCGCCGCCGAGCTACGAGCATATGTACAACCTGGTCCACCACCCCCTAACGAGGTTGGTGCTCTTCGGGGTTTCGGTGGTGTCGCTGATTCACGCGGCGCATCGGTTCCGGTTCACGCTGTATGACGGGTTGCAGATCAAGCATCTGAACGAGCTGATCGGCTTGTTCTGCTATGGTGGGGCGCTCGTGCTCTCGATCTGGGCGGGCTACTTACTCTGGACGATCGGCTAACGCACGTAATAGCGACCGACTCAGATGGCGTAATCGGTTCGGGCGGAATGGACGGTCGAGTGGAAGGGCTGCCGCGCGATGAACCTGCCTCTCGCGATGTGTTCATCGTGTTTTCAAAGAGCGAGCCGACCGAGGCACGGTTCGCGCTCGCGATCAAGGACGGGCTCGAGAGGATGGGCCGGTTCGGCTACGAGTACGAGCATTGGAGTTGGTTCGAGCAGATCGCGAAACCCTCCGAGACTGAAGCCGACGTCAATCGCACGACGCTCCGAGCGATGCTCCAAACTGCCCTGGCCGTCGTCGTGATTCCGCCGCACGGGGATGTTGCCACAGCGGGGGTGACCACTGAGCTGGACATGCTCGCCGAGCTGAGGCTCCCGATCCTGTTGCTGCGGTGGGACTACCCGCGCGACACATTCGAGTACCCGGGTCTCAACGTCGTGTATTCGTACCAGGTGCATGGCAACGCGCCGAACGATAGGTGGATGTCGGCGGCCGGTGGCCAGTTGGGAGAGCTCGCGTGGCTCGCGTGCATCATTGCCGAGCTCCGGACGAAATACGCGCCCATCGGCCAGATCATCCTCGATCAGCTGCCGGCCTTTGGGAGAGAGGCACTCACCAGCTTCCACCTAACGACGGGCCGTGTCCACGAGGACGACTACCTTCGGGAACTCGAGCCCGCGGCCATCGCGGCATCGGTGGTGCTCGCATCGAACGAGCAACAGCTGAAGGTCCTGATCGAACGCTGCTGGGCAGAAGCAGAGCCCGCGCTTCGTTTCCTGCGGAAACATGGGCATGGCCCGGTACGACGCCCCTGCTCGGCGCTCCATGACGCGATGGGCGCCGTCGTCGAGCAGGCACGGCATCAGTACCCGGCGCTGAACGAGTACAGTGCCGATGCCCTCCAGCGCCGCGGCATCGCATTCACCAGGTTTGGCGAACACGCGAACGCTATCGAGGCGTTGACGAAGGCCGTCGACCTCGCGGATCGTTATGTCAGTCGCGTTTACGCTGCTCGGGCGGTTGCTCATGAAGAGCAAGGGGACCTCTCACTCGCGCTCGAGGATATGGACGCGGCCGTCGCCGCAGCGGAGGATGATCGCGAAGAGATCGTGCATCGCTTCACGCGCGCTGTCTTTCGCGCAAAGGTGAAGACGCCTGACGCGTTTCGATCTGTGCTCGAAGATTACGACCGCATCCTCGAGCTGACGGCCGAGCCTTCCATGCAGCTCAACGTACTGAACTACAGAGCGATGACGCATGGGCAGCTCGGTGAAATCGACGCAGCGCTCGCCGATTGGAAACAGGTGGTCGACCGGCACGCCGAAGCTCCGCGAGCCGCAGCGCAAGCGCGGTTGAATCGCGCTGGCTACCTCCGGCATCTCGGGCGACTGCCCGAGGCCGACGAGGATCTGACCGCGGTAGTCGGCTGGGCCGACGTGTCGAGCGTACAGCGCTTTCGCGCGTTGAACGCCCGCGCGGAGGTTCGCGAAGGTCTACGCCAATTTGGAGCTGCCGCGGAGGATATCGAAGCACTGCTCGCAATGAATCTCGCCGACCCCGAGTGGCGTCCGGAACTGCAGCAGAAACTGCAGTCGCTGCGCGAGACTGCTGCCCCGTGAATGGTGGATTGGCGTCTCAGCGGGGGCCTTGGAGGGTTGGGTCGGAGATTCGTCGCTTCGAGCGCCTCGCCGATCTCACTCGCCCCGAGCCGTTCGGCGGTGTCAGCATCAGGCAGGAGCCGCTGTCGACGGTTGGGTTCTCGGGGGCAACGCACCATCGCCTCGTGGTGGAACTCGCGTCCGGTGAGACGCGGCGATTCGTCCTGAAGCTATGCGACCCCGCGCGCGAGTGGACTGCGGTGCGCACAGGCGACCGCGTGGGCCGCGAGTGGCAGCTACTCGCCGAGCGAACCCTCGATGGTGTGTGGGACGCGTTCGTGTCGCCGTTCGTCGCGTACGCGGTCGAGGGTGGCCGCTCCGGTCTATTGATGGATGATCTCGGTGAGCACGTGCTCCCGGATGTACGTGAGCCCATCGCGCTGGCACACGAAGAGGCGCTACTCGCGGCCATCGCTCGACTGCACGCGCGGTTCTGGCGCTCCCCCGCCCTGTCTATCGCATGGCTCGGCCGCGCGTCGACAACATCGGAGCTCGTTGTCCAGAGCGTCCTCGATGACCACGTCGCGACCGCGCTGATGTCGCCACCGTTGCGCGAGCGTCTGCGCGTCGGATGGAGCGCCGCCGTCTCTGAGTTATCGTCGCACGCGGCGGAATTGCTTCGGCGACCCGCCGGCTTCTTCGCCGATGCGTGGGCGGATCTGCCGCAAACGCTGGTGCATGGGGATGTGAAGGTGGCGAACTTCGCCCCGCTTCCCGCCGGCGGCGTCGCGGCGTTCGACTGGGCGCTCGTGGGAACCGGGCCAGCGACGACCGACCTTGGCTGGTACATTGGCGTGAACGCGAGCCGGCTTGCTCGAACCAAGGAGGCGGTGATCGCGCGGTACCGCGCGCTGCTGGAGCGCGAGCTCGGGACCCCGCTGGCGGCGTCGCTCTGGTCACGCCTCGAGGACGTGGCCATCCTGTACGGCGCTCGGACCATGCTGTGGGCGAAAGGTGCACAGCTCGCCGGTGGGACCGCGACCGGAGTTGCGGAATGGCAGTGGTGGGCCGGCCGGCTCGAGGACGCGGCTGATCGCTGGTAACGACCGCCTCCTCCTCACATGCCCGCGTCAGTGAGCAGTCGCATGTTCCGCGCAGTCTCGTCGTCCATTGGGAAAAAGCACTCGATCCGCAGCTCCTGCAGCGTCACATCCTGCGGCGTCCCCAAGGTCGTGACCGCCGAGAAGAACGTGTACGTTCTCGCCTCCTTGGCGAAAATCACAGGGATGACAGGCACCAGCGGCGCGTCGGGGGCAGGGCGTGACCAATGCTCCGGTACTCCGGGGTAGGCCAGCACGTCCGACAGCAGTGTCGTCGTGGCCTCGTCCGGGACATTGCGGCCGCCGAACTCCGCCTTCCAGAATCCGTAGCCGAGCACGACGACGTCAGCGCCGCGCGGAGTCGAGTCTTCCGCCGGAACGAAGAAGCGACCCAGCGCTGGCTTCGCGTCGAAGAACTTGAAGAAGCTTGCGTTGACCGTGGCGACCTGGCGTTCGCGGGACGCCTCGGCGACACCAACTGCCCAGGTACGGGTCGCAAACGCGGACCACTCGTCGAAGGACTTCGTCCACCGCTTCAGGTCCAGGTAGCGTGCGTACTCGGTGTACGAGCTCGTCGTGGTGGTTTCGCGGTAGGTGGAGCGGAGGTACACTCGGTGCACAGTGCCCGCATCGCGCAGGTACGCGTAGGGACGGAACATGAGCCGGTCCACCACGCCGAACATCGCGGCATTCGCACCGATTCCGAGCCCGAGAGTGACGATCACCGCGGCCGCGAAGCCTGGGGATTTCCGAAGTGCTCGGAACGCAAGGCGGACGTCGACTGCCACGTCCTCGAGGAGTTGCCCGAGGGAGACGCGCATTGGCTGGGTTGCGACGGGTGAACGGAGGGCGCTCACGATGGACACACGGGGCGAGCCAATGGTTGGCGTGTCCGACGCGAGCGCAGCCTTCTAGCAAAGTTCCACCGAATCCAAGCGCTTGGTAGCCGGTCGGCATCTCACGTTGAGACACCCGGACCACAAAAGACTAACATGCGTCTACTTCTCTTCACGGGGCTCATCGTCGCCGCCTCCGGCACGTCGACCCAGTTCCCTCAGCCGGGGACGATGTCTCGGCCTGCTGTGCACTACCGGCTAACTGTCGACAGCGTCGACACGACCGCGTACGCCGTCGAAATGCACATTCGGAATGCTCGCGACACGTTCACCGTCGCCATGGCTGCGCATCCCGAGTACAACAACCGCTACTGGCGGTTCGTCGACAGCCTGACGATCTCGACCCCATCCACGATCGCGCTGATCGACAGCAGCCGCTGGCTCGTACGTGCGCAGACGCGGGACCTCACCATCCGGTATCGCGTGAAGCTACCACCCACCGAGCCGGCGCCGCGCGCGGCGTGGCGTCCGTTCGTCGCGCCCACAGGCGCGCTCGTGGGCGGCCCAGACTCCTTCATGTACATCATCGGGAACGAGGCCGGACCCGCGCACGTGACGCTCACGCTTCCGACGTCATGGCAGACCGCGACCGGCATGCAGCCGACATCCGATCCGCAGACCTTCTTCGCGGCATCGGTCGACGAGCTGGTCGAGTCGCCGATCATCGTCGGTCGCCTTCATAGCTGGCGCTTTGCCGACGCCGGCGTCCCGTATCGCGTCGTGTACTGGCCGGCACCGAGCGCCGTCTCCTTCGACTCGACAGTGTTCGTCGACGGCATTCGACGCCTCGTCTCCCAAGCGGCCACGCTGTTTGCGGGCGCTCCCTGGCGCGAGTACACCTTCATCTTCCGCGACGAGGCGTACGGCGGCCTCGAGCATCCCAACTCCGTAACGTTAGGCGTCCGGAGCGCAGACCTCGCGCGCGATCCGCACGCGGAGCTCCCCGAGACGGCGCACGAGTTCGTACACGCCTGGAATCTCATGCGCATCCGTCCCGCCGAGTATCAGTCGGTGACCTGGAAGACGCAGCCGTCGGTTTCGGTGCTCTGGTTCAGCGAAGGCCTCACCCTCTTCTACGCCGATCTCCTCACGCGTCGGGCGGGACTACCGACTCGCACGCCGACGCGCGCCGCACATCTGCAGTCGCTCATCGAGCGTTATCTCGCCGCGCCGGGTCACGCCCAGCTGTCCGCCGAGCGCGTGAGTCGCGCCGAGTACAACACGGAACCCGATGCGCTCGGTGATTACGTCGCCGGAAGTCACCTGCAGGGAGAATTGCTCGGCGCGATGCTCGACATCATTGTCCGTGACGCGACGGACGGACGGCGATCCATGGACGACGTCATGCGACTCATGCTGCAGCGGTTCAGTCCAGCAAAGGGATTCATGAGTGCCGATGTCGAGCGCGCGGTAGAGGACGTCTGCGGGTGCGACGTCACGCCGTTCTTCGATGCGCACGTGAGATCGGGCTCTCCGCTGGATTTCAACCGCTACCTCGCATTGATCGGGCTACGTATGAACGCTTCGTCGAAGCCGGCGCTCGACCGGAACGGGCAGCCGGCGGTCGACCTCGGCGTGTGGGGCTGGGTGCGGGAGCGGGATCAGTCCCTGCGACTCCGTATCTCACGGCCGGACAACATCTGGGGCCGCGCAGGCCTTCACAGCGGCGATCGCGTCGTGTCGATCAACGGCGTGGCCGTGCGCACGTGGCCAGAGCTCCGGGCCCAGCTCGTTCGATTACGAATGGGCGACCGGGCACGGGTCGTCGTCGAGCGGCCGAGTGGACCGTTCACGGCCGACGTGCGTGTGACGGGATACGAGCAACCAGTCGTCGCGATCGACACCGTGGCCGCCGCGTCGCAGAAGGCCAGGCGATTGTTGAGCGCCTGGAGCCAGTCACGTTGACGACTGTTTCAAGGGGTCAGAGGTCAGAGTCGTTGAAAGACGATGCATCGTTCTTCAACGACTCCCCTCCCTTGCGGGGCGGTTGGGGGTTCACCGACAATTGAAGGGGTGATGAGAGGGTCGGTGGATGCTCCAATTCCAACCGCTGGGTCTCGTGATGCGGCGTTTCGCTTCCGGGCTCCTCTGCGTTCTGAGTGCCGGCGCACTTCCCTGCGCCGCCCAGCCGGCGGTCCGCGACTATGTGGTCAGGGCGTACAAGACCGTCGGCGCCGAGTCACTCGTCGTGCATGTATTCAACCCGGCCAAAACAGGCGTTAGGCGCGCCGCTGTGGTCCTCTTCCACGGCGGCGGATTCGTCTGGGGCTCGCCGGACATCACCGACGGATCCGCACGCGAGTACGCGGCCCGCGGGATCGTGGCGTTCTCCGCGCAATACCGGCTCGCCGACCGGAAGAGCATCACGCCGATCGATCAACTCGAAGACGCCTTCGACGTGATACGCTGGGTTCGGCGCCACGCCGATGAGTACGGCATCGACCCCAACCGTGTCATCGCACATGGCGTGTCGGCGGGAGGCTACCTCGCCACCATGGCAGCGGGCGACAAGGACGACGCAGTGCGGCCGAACGCGCTCGTTCTGTGGTCACCCGGTGTGGACACGGGTGACGATCCGTTCTTCAATGGTCTCCTGCTGGGCCGAGCGCAGGGCACGACACTTTCGCCGATGACGCGAATGCGTTCCCCGATGCCCCCGATGATCATCATCTCCGGCGCCCTCGACTCCGTGACGTTCGATGCTGCGGCGCGACGGTATTGCACCCGCGCCACCGAGTTGAAGTCGCAATGTGAGCTGCACACCTACCCCAACCTCGGACATCTGCTCTCAAGCCGCCTCGACGCGCGGTCGCAGCTGCGGGGGCAATTCGACTTCGACGCCGCTGCCTCCCAGGACGCTGGTCAGCGGATCTGGAGGTTTCTGCAAGCGAAGGGATTCATGACGAGTCCCATCGGCATCTTCGAAGGGCAAACTGACGTCGGCCGCGTAGGACGCCGTGGATCCGCGTCGTACGACCCGCAGCGCCAGGAGTATCTCGTCGCAGGCTCCGGGCGGAACATGTGGGACACTCAGGACGACTTTCAGTTCGTTTGGAAGCGCCTGACCGGGAACTTCATTCTCTCCGCGCGGGCGCGCTTCATCGGCGCGGGGGTCGACCCGCACCGGAAGATCGGCTGGACGATTCGCCCTTCCCTGGAGACCAGCTCGGCACATGTGACCGCGGCGGTACACGGTGACGGGCTGGCGTCGCTCCAGTTCCGTCGGACCAGCGGCGGGGTCACGGAGGAGGACAAGTTCAGCGAGAGTCTCCCCAACCCCGACGCAGTGATTCAGCTCGAGCGGCGCGACGGCATCTATCTCATGTCGGTCGCACGCTTCGGCGACACCCTGGTCACGCGGGAGCTCACGGGCGTTTCCCTCCCGGACACGGTATACGTCGGCCTGTTCGTGTGTGCGCATAACGACACAGTCGTGGAACGTGCCGCCTTCACCAACGTGCGCATCACGACGCCGGCCCCACGGGGGTTGGTGCCCTATCGGGATTACATCGGCAGCAACCTCGAGATCCTCGACATCGCGACCGGCAACGCGACCATCGTCCACCAATACCGCGGCTCCTTCCAGGCGCCCAACTGGACTCACGACGGCGCGGCACTCATGTACGCCCAGGAAGGCCGCCTCTATCGCTTCGATCTCTCGTCGCGCTCTGCCGCGGTGATCAACACCGGCTTTGCAACGCGCAACAACAATGATCACGTCCTCTCATTCGACGGGCGCATGCTTGGCTTAAGCCACCATGCGGCCGAGGATAGCGGCGCGTCGATCATTTACACGGTGCCGGCAATCGGCGGAACGCCCAAGCGCGTGACCGCGAAGGGTCCATCGTACCTTCACGGCTGGTCGCCGGACGGCCGCTGGCTGGTGTACACCGGCCAGCGGAACGGCGAGCTCGACATCTACAAGGTTCCCGTGACCGGCGGCGACGAGATTCGCCTAACGAACGCGCCGGGGCTGGACGACGGACCCGAGTTCACCCCCGATGGGACGTACATCTACTTCAATTCGTCGCGCAGCGGTCGCATGCAGATCTGGCGGATGCGTCCCGATGGAAGCGCGCAGGAGCAGGTCACGAAGGACGGGTTCAACAACTGGTTTCCGCACATTTCGCCAGACGGCAAGTGGATCGCGTACATCGCCTATCCACCGGAGGTCGCGCCGGACGATCACCCGTTCTACAAGCACGTGACCCTTCGGTTGATGCCGCTGGCCGGCGGGCCCTCACGTGTGATCGCCTACGTGTATGGCGGCCAGGGAACGATCAACGTGCCGTCGTGGTCGCCGGACGGTAAACGGCTTGCGTTCGTGAGCAATTCGGCGATGCCGTGAGTTTCAGGACGGCGAGCCAGCCTGTTCCTTCCGGTCGCTCGACTCCGCCGCCGCTCGACCCGACGCGACGTATGTCGTCGTGTCCCACGCGTTATGGATCCCGATGAAGAGCAGGAGAACAGACGAGCCGCCGATCACGAACAGCGTGGAGGTCAGGTGGGCATCGAGCGTAAACGCGCTGACGACCATCGCCAAGTACGCGCCGATGGGAAGCGCGACGTGCCAGATCCAGTCCTCGAGGACCATCCGGTACCGCGTGCCATGCGTCGCGCGCAACACGACGAAAGCCGCGTAGGCGATACCGGTCAGCCCGCATGCGCCGATGATCAGCCGTGGCCCGACGAGCACCGGCCATGGCGCGCCGAGCGTGGTTGAGATCAGTAACGTGGCGCAAAAGTGGAATACCGTCGGCGTCGCGAACGCGCCGATCTCACCCGAGCTCGGTTCCCGCCATGTGTCCTTGACCAGCGTGATCACGACGAACTGCAGCCCCGTCAGCGCCGCCGCGGACGTGCCGACAATCACGTAGAAACTTTCCCAGGCACCGAACGGGTGTGGCGCAGCTTCCTGCATGGCGCATCCCTCCTCCCGGTCTCAACGGCCCCCGGGGATCGCCGTTCCATGGCACGCGACGCATAACGAGGGGTTCTTCGACCGCATCCGCGCGGCGTCGAATCCCGGCCCGTGAGGCTTGAACCGGAATCCACCCCCGACCGCCGAGTGACACGCTGTGCAGTCACGCTCCGCGTGGCACGACACGCACGTCTCGAGGCTCTGCCGCGCGGCCTGTCCGTGTCCGAGGCTGAAGCCGCGATACGCGTCGTGGTAACCGGACTGGCCGATTCTCGAGGTCGCAACGAGCCCTGATTGCTGGTGACAGCTCTGGCAGAACTGCGCGGCGTTGTGGCAATCGCTGCAATTCGCCTCGCGCGCGTACGCGGAGCTCGGATGGCGTGTCAGGAAGGCCGCCGGATGGAAACCTGACCGTCGAGCGATCTCCGTCCGGCCCGGCGCCTGGGGCTGTGGTTGCCCATCAGGCTGGTGCTGCCCGTTAGGCTGTCGTTGCGCTTGGGAAGCCTGACGAGTCTGGGCGCCCTGCTCACCGGCGGGCCGGTGACAGTCGAGGCACATGGCCCGCACATGGCAGGTCTCACAGGTCGCCGGTCGTGAGCTCGCCTCCGGGCCGTGGCGGTCCGTCATGAACTCGCGTGTGTGACTCGCTGGCGGCTTGCGCTCGACATGCACACCCGGAGCACGCCCCGGTCCCGCTACTGGGAGCGCCCCAAGCGCGCGGGGAAGCTCCGGCCCTACGTGGCAGCTCGTACAGCTCTCGCGTGCATGACACGCGGCACAGGTGGCGCCCGAGCGCTGGGCGTCACGACCATGCGTCCGCAGAAACGCAGTCGAGGCATGACTGGGCGGCGCCGTGAGCGTAGCAACGTACGGCGGCGAGCGCGGATCCATGGTCAGCGCCTGGATCTCGGGCAGTTCCGGCGCATTGACGTGACACGCGACGCAGAGGTTCTGCGTGTGACACGTCGCGCAGCTGGCGGCGACGGCCTGGCGCGTCCCGGGTTGACCGGGCCCCTTCGGTTCCTTGCCGTGCCCACCTAACGCGAACCCGGGTGCCTCGTGCGACCGCGGCTTCGGGAAGCGCGCGATGTCCTCCGTGGTCAATCCGGGCGCCTCCGCCAGCGGGACGTGACACGTCGCGCACGCCGCACTTGGGGCATCGAAATGCGTCGTGCCCAACCCGTGACAGTCCAGGCATTGCCCGACGACCGCATTCCGGACGGCCATGCGCGGTGCGCCACGCTCGTTGTGGCACGCGGCGCAGTTGGATCTCAGTGCGCTGTCGGCGGAGTTCTTCGCCATCACCGCTCGAGCGTGTGCCTCGTGCGTGAATCGCAGATTGCCGACGCGCGGGCCAGCACGTGGCTGCCACGTGACGCGAGCCTCCACCACGCCGTCGTGGCACGCGACACACTGGGTTGGCTCGGGCCACATTGGTTGGCGAGCGTCGGTGACGCCGGAGTGGCACGTGCTGCACAGGGGGAACACCTTCGCGTGCTTCGCGTGCTGAAAGCGGTCCTGCGGCGGTGCGCTCGCAGACGCGCTGGCGACGAATACGTCGGGATTCTCGAGACGCGCAATTCCGGCGTCCGCACCGAACGCACGCGCCCCGATCGCGCCGCCGCTCATCGCCACGGCCAGCGCCGCAGGCAGGAGCACGCCGACCGTCAGCGCGCGGCTCGCGGGTCGACGGTGCGTCATCGCGGCGGCCGAACGGCGGGTGGTAACGGCATGCGATCGGCCGAGGAGCCAAACGACAACGTGACCCCGGCACGCAGGCGAACTTGCGATAGCGACGATGCGGCCGCGTCGGGGCGATCACGGTCGTCGTCGACGAACGCAACGTCCGCCCATAGGCGTTGCTGCCGATTCAGAAGCGCCTCGGCTCGTCCGCCGAGCCAGAGCGCCGTTGCGTCGTAGAATCGCAGCTCGAGCGGTCGCTCGAGGGTCCCACCGTACAGATTGAACGCGTACCGATCGTTAGGCGTCCACGTCACCGACGCGTCGCCATACCGGCTCGACGCGCCCGGTCCGTATTCGAGCCCAAGGTCGGCATCGATAGCCCATTGCGAGTTGAGCGTCACGGTGCCGCCGCCGCTCGCCCGCCACCCTTGATCCTCGAGCTGAGGCACGACGCCCGTAACGACTTCGGCATCCTCGTACCAGTACGCTTCGCCCCGCGCGCGCAGCGATATCTGGCGCGTCGCGCGATACTCGGCGGACGCATTCACACCGTTGTGCGGCACCGGGCTGAACGCGCTCCAGAGCGTCCACAGGCTGAAG
>Ga0075431_100002299_pt1 | contig 18354 bp, 18 predicted proteins | sample RhiMetdeltSRZDD5_FD_75297 | JGI IMG/M metagenome (GOLD analysis project Ga0075431, IMG submission 75297) | Populus rhizosphere microbial communities from Tennessee, USA - Rhizosphere MetaG P. deltoides SRZDD5 | ecosystem: Host-associated > Plants > Roots > Rhizosphere > Soil | place: USA... | reverse complement strand
CCGTCGAGCGTCACCTTCGTCGTCTGGCAGTACGGCAAGATCTACGAGCAGATCGCCAAGCAGTTCGAGCAGGACTGGTCGGTGAAGGTCAATCAGATCATCGAGCCCAACGTCGAGCCCCAGGTGGCGAAGCTCACCGCCATGTACGCGGCCGGCGACACCGTCGATGTCTCGCAGTCGCCCATGCAATACCTCGCGAGCTACATCGACCAGGGCATCGCCACGCCCATCGACGGGCTGCCCGGGGTGGATCAGTACGTCAAGGACTTCACGCCGTTCACGAAGGCCATCGCCCAGCGCGACGGAAAGACGTGGGGACTCCCGTACTTCTCCACGGTGTGGGTCTTCATCTACAACGACGAGCTGCTCGGCAAGGCCGGGTTCAAGGGCAAGCCGTTCAAGAGCTACCCCGAGCTGCTGGAGCAATGCCGCAAGGCCAAGAAGGACGGGCTCTGCAAGTATCCGATCCTCTGGGTGGCGGGGGCGGGCTTCGAGCAGCTCCCGGCGACCTGGTTCAGCATGACGCACAACCGCGGCGGCGTGATCTTCGACCGGCAGCTGGCCCCCCAGTTAGGAGCCGGATCCGTCGCGCGCGAGACGCTCAAGTGGTGGCAGAACACGTTCAAGGAGGAGCTGGCGGATCCGAACTCGCTCAACCTCCGCTTCATACCGGCCGTGAAGGCGTTCAACGCTGGCCAGCACATCTACCTCGGTACGCTCCATCACTACTACGTAAGCCTCGTGAACGACCCGGCCAACTCGCCGATCGCCGGCAAGGGCCGCGTCGTCGGGCACCCGGGTGAGGGCAGGACGATCGGGTACACGATGCTCTACATCCTCACCAGCGCGACGAAGAACAAGGAATGGGCGTGGAAGCTCCTCCAGTACCTGGGCGGCCGCACCAAGGACGGGCAGTACACGCAGGCCAATCGCCTGGCGACCGACGCCATGCTCGGCAGCGGGTACCAGTCGGTCATGGAGAGCAATCTGCTGAAGCAGGGCTGGGCGAAGTGGGGCGACGTGCCGACGATCCTCGACATCTGGAACCGCGCGTCCAACTTCTCCGACGTGGTGCCCGCCGTCTCCCAGAAGTGGTACCCGCGCTGGAGCGACGCCATGAACGTGGAGCTGACCGCGTGCCTGCAGGGCAAGATCACTGCCGATCAGGCGTGCGACAACATGGTCGCCGCCATCGCCAAGGCCAAGAGCGCCTGACCGTCGAGCGGACCCAGCGCGCGCGGATCGCGCGGTGACTCGGGAGCCCGCGCCCGGACGCGGCGAGCTGCCGGCAGGACGGCTCGCGGCGCTGATGAACGCGCCGTCGATTCTGTGCCTGGCACTGGTGCTGGCCTACCCGATCGTCTACGCGGGCTACCTCTCCCTCCACGAGGTGAGCCTGCGAGAGCTTCGCGCGGGAGAGTTTCCGTTCACCGGCCTCGCGAACTTCGCGCGCCTTTTCCGAGACGACCTGTTCTGGCTCTCGCTCCGTCACACGCTCGTCTTCGTCGTCGCCTCCGTGGCCCTCGAGGTCGTGATCGCGCTCGCCATCGCGCTGATCGTGAACGAGGAGCGGGTGTGGATCTCCCGCGTCACCCGGGTCCTGATCCTGGTCCCGTGGGCGGTACCGCCGATCGTGAATGGGCTCCTCTGGTCGTTCATCCTCAACGCCCAGTACGGCTATCTCAACCGCGCCCTGTCGGCGCTCGGCCTCATCGACGGCTACGTGAACTGGCTGGGCAACCCTCGCGTCGCGATGGCGGCGGTGATCGCCGCCTATGTGTGGCGCACCACGCCGTTCAACATCCTCCTGTATCACGCGGCGCTCCAGGGCATCCCGCGGGAGCTATACGAGGCCGCGGAGGTGGACGGCGCGTCGGGATGGTCGGCGTTCTGGAGCCTCACCTTGCCCCTGCTGCGGCCGATCATCGCGGTGACCCTGATCCTCCGCACCACCTTCGGGTTCATGGTGTTCGACGAGATCCTCGCCATCACGCAGGGCGGGCCTGGCAACGACACCTGGGTGGCGGCCTGGTACACCTACAAGATGTCGTTCCAGCCGCCGTTCAACATCGGCCTCGGCGCCGCCTCCGCGTGGGGGCTCACGCTGATCATCGGCGTCATCGCGCTCCTCTACGTGCGCTTCGTGTACCGACGGGTGGAGTGGTGAGCCGACGTCTGCCGTGGCCACGGCGGCTGGCGCTCTGGATCGCGAACATCATGGCGATCACGTTCCTGGTCTCGCCGCTGGCGCCCCTCATCCTGTCGAGCGTCCAGTCGGAAAAGACGCTTCAGGGAGACACGCGGGCGCTCCTGCCACGCGAGTACACCGCGGACAACTTCCGACTCATCCTGTCTGCCGGCGCGCAGCGCGGTCCGATCTTCGAGCAGGTGTCCTACCTGCCGAAATCGGTCGAGCGCTTCCCGGCGGCGTTCCTCAACAGCCTCATCGTCGGCGTCGCGGTCACGCTGATCGCGCTTGCGCTGGCAAGCCTGTCGGCCTACACCATCGCCCGCCTAAAGGTGCGCTGGACGCAGACGCTTCTCCAGATGAGCGCCCTGAGCCGAATGGTGCCGCTGATCGTCCTCATGGTCCCGCTGTACGTCCTCTTCCGGGCTTATGGGCTCTTGAACTCGCTCACGGGGGTGATCCTCGCCGAGGTCGGCTTCCTGATCCCGTACGCCATCATGATCCTCGTGCCGTACTTCGCATCGTTCCCCGGGGAACTGGAGGACGCCGCTCGGATCGACGGGTGCACGCGCTTCACGGCGTTCGTCCGGATGATCCTGCCGCTCTCGACACCTGGCCTGGCGGCATGTGCGGTCATCCTCTTCATCATCTCCTGGCACGAGCTGCTGATTCCGCTCATCGTCGTCAACCGACCCGAGGCGATGACGGTGCCGGTGATCCTGGCCGGACTCGTCTCGGACTACTTCGTCTTCTTCACCCTGATGATGGCGATTTGCCTGCTCGGCCTCCTGCCCACCCTCGCGCTAGTCCTGCTCCTGCAGAAGTACGTCGTGCGCGGGCTGGTCTCGGGCGCGGTCAAGGGATGAGCGTGCGCTTCGGGCTGATCGGCTACGGGCTGTGGGGCCGTCACCACGCGACCGCCATCCGGAAGGCGCCCGGCGCCGTGCTGGCGGCCATCGCCTGCCGGAGCGAGGCGACGGCGGCGGCCGCGCGGCGCGACTTCCCCGACGTGCCGGTGCACCTCGACTACCGCGGGCTCCTGGCGCGCGCCGACGTGGACGTGGCTGACGTCGTGGTTCCCAACCACCTCCATGAGGAGATCGGCGTCGCCGCCCTCGACCATGGCAAGGACGTCCTGCTCGAGAAGCCGATGGCCGTCACCCCCGAGCAGTGCGACCGACTCCTCGCGGCGGCCCGCCGGACCGGGCGGGTCCTCATGATCGGCCACGAGCTGAGGCTTTCGACCCAGTGGGGCCGCGTGAAGGCGATGATCGACGCGGGCGACATCGGCGAGCCCATGTACGTCCTTCAGACCCTCTTCCGATTTCCCTACCGTCCCGGCGCCGAGGCCTGGCGTCACGACCGATCGCGAGTGGGCTCCTGGATCCTCGAGGAGCCCGTCCACGCCTTCGATTCCGTCATGTGGTACCTCGAGCGCCAGGGCGACCCCGTCTCGGTCCTGGCCCTCGGCAACGGCCGGCATCCGGAGCAGGGCATGGAGGACAACTTCACCGCGCTCCTGCGCTTCCGGGGCGGCGCCTACGCCGTCATCACCGAGACGCTCGCCGCCTTCGAGTATCACCACGTGACCGAGGTCGTCGGACGCGAGGGCTCAATCCGTGCCTGGTGGTCGGGCACGATGGACCGTACGCGCCAGCCCGGGTACGAGCTGAAGGTGAAGCGGCGCGGCGCGGGCGAGGCCGAGACCGCCACCCTGGCCGCGTCGGGCGAGCTGTTCGAGCTGGAGACGCAGCTTGCGCAAGCCGTGGTGGCGTTCCGCGAGCGGCGGCCGCTGGTGTCGGGAGAGGAGGCGCGCAAGCGCGTGATCGTGTGCGCCGAGGCGGAGCGCTCCCTGCGCGAGGGGCGGGAGATCCCCCTCACGTTCGAGGAGACTTAGGCAGCGGCGCGTGCCGATCGATTGACGGCCTTCCTTCCTGGGCATAACCTGCCCTCAGGAGGAATGAATCATGGCTGATGTCAGTCGCATCGGAGTTGAAGAAGCACGACGCAAGGTCGCTGCCGGCGGCGCGTTGCTCGTCTGCGCCTACGACGACGAGGAGAAGTGCAGGAAGGTCAGCCTCGATGGCTCGATCAACATGACCCAGCTCGCGGCGAGGGCGGCCACGTTGCCGAAGGACCAGGAGATCATCTTCTATTGCGCCTGACCCGCCGAAGGAAGCGCTGCCGGTCAGGCAGCGAAGTATCAGCTCCGAGGCTTCACGGGAGCGAAGGCACTGAAAGGTGGGGTGGAGGCCTGGCAGCAGGCCGGCCTTCCGATGGCGACCAGCTGAGCCCCCTCACCCTGCCCTCTCCCCCTTGGGGGGAGAAGGCGGAGGCCAGGTGCCGCCGGCCTCCTTCGGCGCGTCGGCCGGCGCGCCCTCGACGGGGAGGCCGGCGGCCTTCCACGAGTTGAAGCCGGTCTCGAAGTTGGCGACGTTGGGGAAGCCCATCTCCCGCAGCACGTCGGTGGCAAGCACGGAGCGGCCGCCCCCCGCACAGTAGAGGATGATGCGCTTCTCCGGATCCACGCGGCCGTTGTGGTACGGCGAGGTGGGGTCCAGCCAGAACTCGAGCATGCCCCGCGGTACGTGCATCGAGCCCGGGATCCAGCCGAGCTTCTGGCGCTCGCGGATGTCGCGGATGTCGAGGACCTGGACGTCTCCCCGCTCCAGCTCCGTCTTGAGCTGCTCGACGGTGACGTTCTCGATCCGTTTCTTGGCCTCGGCCACCAGCTGCCCGATGGTCTTCCTGGGAGTGAACATGGCGCCCTCCGACTTCCGGTATACCGTCGCCGCCGTCCCCGTTCAAGCGCGCGAGCCGGCGAGGAGGGCGCGTACCGTCGCGAGCTGCCGGCGGTAGATGAATCCGCCGTAGAGGCCGGCGGCGCCGGCGAGGAGCCAGGCGAGCCCGCTCGCCCCGTGGGCGGGATGGAAGCCGCGCAGGCCCTCGAGCACGGCGGCGGCGGCGAGGCAGACCGCGGCCACCCAGAGCGCCAGCCGGCCCGGCGGCTCAACGAGCCGCCCGCGCGCCTCGGCGACGGTGTAGCCGAGCAGGGTAAACGCGGCGAGGTATTCCAGCGCGCGCAGCATGGGCACGACTCCGGGCATGTCGCCGAGAGCGAGAAGCCCCCAGGCACCATGCCACTCCCGCGCCGTCCAAGGCAGGGGCCAAAGGGCGCTGAGAAGGAGATAGCCGCCGAGCAGGGGCCAGACGCGGCGAAGGGTGGGCAGCTCGAAGCGCCGGTCGCGCGCCGTCACCGCGGGTCGTCCGGCTGCCAACCACACGATGAGGGCGATCACCACTGTCCCCGCGAGCAGGAGGCCGGGCCGACGCGCCAGGCCGGGGAAGGCGCCCACCGCGTACCAGCACCCCGCCAGCGCGGCGAGCGCGGCGGGGGTGCGCCCGACGAGACCCCCGAGGTGATGGCGCCAGATGGCCACGATCACGAGCCCGCCGACGAGGCCCAGCAGGGGCGCGAGGACGAGCCGTCCGGCCTCGCCGCCCGCCGCCAGACCGTCCAGCCAGAGCAAGGGCACCAGGAGGTAGACCAGGTTCATCAGCGGCAGCTCCAGCGCAAGCACCCGCACGAGCCCGGCGTCGAGCCGGCTCTCGACCCGCTCGTGCGCGAAAGCGCCGAGGCCCGCCCCCGCCCCGTTGGCAAGCACGTCCACCGGGCTCGGGAAGCGGCCGGGGAGGAACAACTGCGCGGTCTCGAACGCGACGCTGGCCGCCGCGCCCGACGCGAACGCGGCCAGCGGGCGACGCGCCGCCGCCGAGCGGACGGCGGCGCGAAAGAGAAAGCCCAGCGGCAGGAAGAGCAGCACGTTCCCCAGCACGTCACCGGGGTCCACCCGCCACGAAAGCTGCGGCGCGGCGGCCGGCGCGAAGCGGAACGGCGCCAGCGTGATCACCGCGGTGATGCCGGCCAGATAGCCGAGGAGCAGCCGGGGCGCGCCCCGGCTCACCCGCGGGCGCCCTTCGCGGCCGCATGCGCGGCATAGGCGGCGGCGAAGCGGGGCGAACGCGCGCGCAGCCGCTCCGGCGTGATGCGCCCGCCCCGCGTGAGATAGGAGTACGCGAAGGGCAGGGGATCGAGCCGCATCGCCTCGCGGAAGCCCTCGTACCACCGTCCGCTCTCGCGCGCGACATCGAGAAGCCGCTCGGCGCCGGGCCGCCGCGCCGCCTCGAAGTCGGCGAGGGCGGCGGGCACCGCCGCGCGCGAGGCGCCCCGCCCGACGAGCGCGTCGCGGAGGGCGATGGCGTCCTCGAGGGCGGTGCGGGTGCCGGACCCGATGGAGAAGTGCACGGTGCGCAGGGCGTCGCCCAGCAGGACCATCCGATTGTTGTGCCAACGCTGGTTGGTCACCATCCGGAAGCGGAGCCAGGCCGATCGATTGCTGAGCAGGGGGTGGCCGCCGAGGTCGGGGGCGAACACCGCCTCGCAGTACCGGCGCGTGGCCTCCTCGGACATGCCCTCGAAGCCCGCGCGCGCCCAGGTGTCGGCGTCGCACTCGACCACGAACGTGCTCGCGCCGGGCGCGTGGCGGTAGTGGTGAGCCACGAAGACACCGTGCGCGTCTTCCCGGAACGTGAGGGTGAGACAGTCGAAGGGCTGGGCGGTGCCGTACCAGATGTAGCGGTTCGACAGGACGGTGACGGTGGGCGCGAACACCTCGCGGTAGCGCTCGCGCACGCGGCTGCCCGCGCCGTCGGCGCCCACGAGGAGATCGGAGTCCGCGAGGGCGGCGGGATCCTCGCAGCGGGCGCCGAGCTCGAGGACGACCCCGCGCCGCCGGCATTGCTCCTGGAGGACGCCGAGCAGGGCGAGCCGCGCGATGCCGGAGAAGCCGAGCCCGTCGATGGCGACTCTCTCTCCCCGGTGGACGATGGCCTGATCGCTCCAGCCCTCGAGCCGCGCCTCGATCTCGCGGTAGGACTCCGGATCGGCGTCGGCGAGGAAGCCGAGGGCGCGCTCGGAGAAGACCACGCCCCAGCCGTAGGTGGCGCCGGCGGGATCCTGCTCGATGACGTGGATCTCGTGGCGGGGATCGGCGCGCTTCATGAGGAGGGCGAAATAGAGCCCGGCCGGCCCGCCGCCCACGATGGCGATGTTCATCGCGTTTCCTCTATAGTATGCCGGTGCCCCAGTACGCCCTCGGCATAGATATCGGCGGCACCTTCACCGACCTCGTCGTCTACGATCACGAGTCGGGACGCCGGTGGAGCCGCAAGGTCCTCACCACTCACGACGATCCGGCCCGCGCGGTGGCGGCCGGGGTGGGCGCCGTGCTCCGCGAGGGAGGCCTCGCGCACCAACACTTCACGATGGTGATCCACGCCACCACGCTCTTCACGAACGCCCTCATCGAGAGAAAGGGCGCGCGCACGGCGCTCCTCACCACCGCGGGCTTCGCGGATACCCTCGAGATCGGGCGCGAGCGGAAGTACGAGCTCTACGATCTCGGCATCAGCAAACCCGAGCCTCTCGTCCCGCGTGACCTGCGCTTGGAGGTGGCCGAACGCATCGGCGCCGACGGCCGGGTGCGCCGCCGCCTCGATGTCCGCGAGGTCGCCGCGCGCGCGAAGGAGGCGGTGGCGGCCGGCGCGGAGTCCATCGCCATCGTGTTCCTGCACGCCTACGCGAACCCCCGCCACGAGGCGGAGGCCGCGCGCACGGTGGCGCGCCGGTTCCCCCGCCTGGCGGTGTCCACGTCGCACGAGGTGGCGCCGGAGATCCGCGAGTTCGAGCGCGCCTCCACCACCGCCGCCAACGCCTACATCAAGCCGCTCGCCCAGCGCTATCTCGAGCTGATGGGACGCCGGCTCGCGGAGGCGGGCATCCCGGCGCCGCTCCTCCTCATGCTCTCGAGCGGCGGCCTCACCCACGTGGCGGAGGCGGAGCGCGCGCCCGTGCGCATGCTCGAGTCGGGCCCGGCGGCGGGCGCCATCGCCGCCGCCTTCTTCGGCCGCGACGACGCCGAGGCGGGGAGGGTGCTCGCGTTCGACATGGGCGGGACCACCGCCAAGCTCTCCCTCGTCGACGGGGGCGAGCCCCTGACCGCCTACTCCTTCGAGGCGGCGCGGCAGCGGCGCTTCATCGAGGGCAGCGGGCTGCCCATCCGCATCTCCACCATCGAGCTGATCGAGATCGGCGCGGGCGGCGGCAGCATCGCCTCGGTGGACGAGATCGGCCTGCTCAAGGTGGGCCCGCGGAGCGCGGGCTCCGCGCCCGGCCCCGCCGCGTACGGGCTGGGCGGGCGCGAGGCCACCGTGACCGACGCCGATCTCCTCCTCGGCTACCTCAACCCCGACTACTTCGCGGGCGGGGAGATCGCGCTCGACCTGGGCGCCGCACGGACGGCGGTGGAGCGCGTCGCCGCGAGGCTCGGCCTGCCGCCCACCCAGGTCGCGTGGGGCATCCACGACGTCGTCAACGAGAGCATGGCCTCGGCCGCGCGCGTGCACGTCGCCGAGCGGGGGCGCGACCCGCGCGACTACGCGCTGCTCTGCACCGGCGGCGCGGGGCCCGTCCACGCATGGTCGCTGGCCGGCAAGCTGGGCATGGGGACGGTCATCTGCCCGCCCGCCGCCGGCGTGGCGTCTGCGCTCGGCCTCCTCGTGGCCCCCGCGCGGGTGGATCGCGTCGCCACCATCGGGTTGCGCCTCGACGAAGGGAGCGTGGGCGAGCTGGAGGCGGCCTTCCGCCGGCTCGAGGACGAGGCGCGCGCGGTGATGGCGGACACCGGCCTGCCGCTCGAGCGGGCCACCGTCCAGCGACTCGCCGACGGGCGCTTCCTCGGCCAGGGCTTCGACCTGGTGGTGTCGCTGCCCGCCGGGCCCTACGCGGAGACGCCGGGGGACCGCGCGCGCCTCACCGCGGCCTTCGAGTCGGCGTACCGGGACAAGTTCGCCCTCACCCCGCCCGGCGTGCCGGTGGAGTTCCTCAACATCCGGGTGGCGGTGCGCGCGCCGGTGGCGGGCAGCCGCGTCGTGCTCGAGGGGCGACGAGGCGGCGACGCCGGCGCCGCTCGCAAGGGCGAGCGGCCCGTCTACTTTCCGGGCGTGGGCGGCTTCGTCTCCACCGCCGTCTACGATCGCTACCGCCTCGGCATCGGCGACACCCTCGCCGGCCCCGCGGTGGTGGAGGAGGAAGGCTCCACCCTGGTGGTGGGGCCGCGCGCCGCCGCGCGCGTCTCCGCTTCCGGCAACATCATCATGACGCTCGCCGATCCCGCGGGGGCGCCGGGCCGATGAGCGCCGCCTTCGACCCCATCACGCTGGAAGTCCTGTGGACCCGCATCATCTCGGTGGTGGACGAGGCGGCGAAGGCCATCGTGCGCACCTCGTTCTCGACGCTCTCCAACGAGGCCAACGACTTCGCCTGCGTTCTCACCGACGCGCGCGGCAACGCGCTGGCCCAGAACTCGGGCAGCATCCCCTCGTTCATCGGGACCCTGCCCGCGACCGTGCGCCACTTCATGAAGGAGATCGGCCCCGAGCGGATGCGGCCCGGAGACGTGCTCATCACCAACGATCCCTGGCAGGGGACGGGGCACATGAGCGACGTATCCCTGGTCAAGCCGATCTTCCACACGCGAAACGGGGTCGAGCGCCTCGTCGCGTTCTCGTCCACGACGTCGCACATGCCCGACATCGGCGGCCGCGTCCGGGCCATCGAGGCGCGCGAGCTGTTCGAGGAGGGCCTGCACATCCCGCTCACGTGGCTGCGGCGGGGTCGCGAGGCGGACGAGACCCTGCTGCGCCTCATCCGCGCGAACGTTCGCACCCCCGATCAGACCGTGGGGGATATCTGGGCGCAGGTGAGCGCCAACGAGCTGATGGACGCGCGGGTGCGCCGCCTCCTCGACGACTACGGGCTCGACGGTCTCGACGCGCTCGGTGACGAGCTCTTCGGCCGCGCCGAGCGGGCCATGCGCGCGGCGATTCGCACGGTGCCGGGCGGCACCTACCGCTATGCCCTGGAAACCGACGGCTTCGAGAAGCCGTATCGCTTCAAGCTCGCCCTCACCGTGAAGGGGGACGAGATCGTCGCGGACTTCACGGGCACCTCGCCCGCCCAGCCCCGGGCCATCAACTGTGTCCTCGCGTACACGTATGCGATGACGGCGTACGCGGTGCGCTGCGCGCTGCTCCCGGGCCTGCCCAACAACGAGGGGATGTACCGGCCGGTGAAGGTGATCGCGCCGGAGGGCTCCCTCCTCAACCCGAAGTTCCCCGCCGCGGTGGTGAGCCGGGCCCAGACCGGCCACTACGTGCCGGTGCTGGTGCTGGGCGCGCTCCACCAGGTGATTCCCGAGCGCGTGATGGCGGCGGCGGGCTCGCCGCTATGGGCGATCGCGCAGACGGGCGTGCGCGACGACGGGCGGCCCTACACCAACGTGCTCTTCTATAACGGCGGCATGGGGGCAACCGCGGGCAAGGACGGCGAGAGCGTGCTCTCGTGGCCCAGCAACATCTCGAGCACCCCGGTGGAGGTGGCGGAGCGGAACGCGCCGCTCTTCTTCCACTGGAAGCGCATGCGCGCGGGCTCGGGCGGCGCCGGACGCCACCGCGGGGGTCTGGGGCAGGACGTGCTCTTCGAGTCGGAGTCGGCGCGGCCCATCGTCCTGAGCTTCATGGCGGAGCGTACGCGCTTCCGCGCGCCGGGCCTCGCGGGCGGACGCGCGGGCGGACTCGGGGACGTACGGATCAACGGCAAGAAGGTGGATCACCGGCGGCAGTGGGTGCTGGCGCTTGGTGATCGGGTGCTGGTGTCCACGCCGGGGGGCGGCGGCTACGGTCGGCCTGCACGGCGCGATCCCGCCGCGCGGCGGCGGGATCGGGACCTGGGCTACGTGGGCCGCCCGAAGCGGCGCCGGGCCGGGCCACGATAGGGGCTATCGGACCCTTCTCGCTGCCCGGCGAGGCTAGCGGGTCTCGGAAGGGGGCGGTGCGGTCGCGGGCGGCGGAGGCTGGTCCGTCGTGTTGACGAACCAGACCCACTTGTACGGCGTGTTCACGCCGTCACCCTCGAGCACGTACTTGCCATGCGGGTATACGACCTCACGCTGTATCGCGGGCTCCGCGGGCGCGGGCATCGTGTAGACGGCGGGCGGCGTTGTGTAGACCACCGGCGGCGAGTACGCGTAGCCATAGCCATAGGCGGGATATCCGTAGTACGGCCAGCGGTAGTATGGCCAGCCGCCCCAGCCACCGTAGTAGGGCCAGCCTCCATAGAAGCCGAATCCGACGAAGGCCCGGCCACCGTGGTGGTGACCGCCGTGGTGATGACCGCCGTGGTGATGACCGCCCTTGTGTTGCCAGCCGCCACCATGGTGGCGACCGCCGGAGTGTCCGCCCCCATGACGGCCTCCTCCCTTCGCCTCCGCCGGGATGGCCGCGAGCCCCACGACGAGCAGCGCCGACAGCGCGACAACGAGAACCTTGCGCATGGCGTCAACCTCTCTTCGCCTCATGCTACCATCGCCTCCCATGGACTGGAAGCCGGAGATGGACGAGCTGCGTCGGCGCGAGGCCTTCGCCGAAGCGCTCGGCGGCGCCGAGCGTGTCAAGCGCCAGCACGACGGCGGCCGCCTCACCATTCGAGAGCGCATCGCCCGTCTCGTCGACGAGGGCTCCTTCCACGAGATCGGCAAGATCGCGGGCCGGGCCGCCTATGACGAGCGGAACGAGCTCGTCTCCCTGACCCCGTCCAACTTCGTCTTCGGCCGCGCCCGCGTGGACGGGCGGCCGGTGGTGGTGGGGGGCGACGACTTCACCGTGCGCGGCGGCTCCGCGGACGCCACCATCAAGGGTAAGCACCTCATGTGCGAGCGCATGGCGAACGAATTGCGCCTCCCGTTGATCAGAATGGTGGAAGGCTCGGGCGGCGGCGGCTCAGTGAAGACCATCGAGACCACCGGCCGCGCCAACGTGCCCGGCGTCGCCGGCTGGGAGTGGGTGGTGGCCAATGTGGCCACCGTGCCGCGCGTCGCCCTGGGGCTCGGGTCGGTGGCGGGGCTCGGCGCCGCGCACCTCGCCGCGTCGCACTTCTCCATCATGGTCAAGGACAAGGCCGCCATGTTCGTGGCGGGGCCGCCGGTGGTCGAGCGGCTCGGCCAGAAGCTCACCAAGAACGAGCTGGGCGGCTGGCAGATACAGCTTCGCGCGGGCGGTGTGGACAACGCCGTCGACACCGAGGAGGAGGCGTTCGCGCTGGCGCGGCGCTTCCTCTCCTACCTGCCCTCGTCCATCTACGAGGTGCCGCCGCGCGGCCCCGTCAGCGACGATTCCGCGCGGCGGGAGGAGTGGCTCGGGACGGCGATTCCCCGCGATCCACGAAAAGTCTACAAGATGCGCACGATCGTGGATGCGGTGGTGGATCAAGGCTCGTTCCTCGAGATCGCGCCCCTCTATGGACGCAGCGTGATCACGGGCCTGGCGCGGCTCGACGGCTGGCCCGTGGCGCTCATGGCCTCCGATCCGTTTCACTACGGCGGCGCGTGGACGGCCGACACCTGCCAGAAGGTCGAGCGCTTCGTGGACCTCGCCCAGACCTTTCACCTGCCCGTCGCGTACCTCTGCGACTGCCCCGGCTTTCTCATCGGGCTCGAGGCGGAGCAGACCGGCACCATCAAGCAGGGCGTGCGCGCGATGTCCGCCATGTGGCAGTGCACGGTGCCGTGGTGCGCGGTGATCGTGCGCAACTCGTTCGGCGTGGCCGGGGCCGCCCACCAGAACGGCGGCCGCTACTGCACGCGGTACGCCTGGCCGTCGGGGCGCTGGGGCTCGCTGCCGCTCGAGGGCGGCATCGAGGCGGCCTATCGCGCGGACCTCGACGCGGCACCCGATCCGAAGGTGAAGATGGCGGAGATCGAGGACCGGCTGAACAAGCTCCGCTCCCCCTTCCGCTCGGCGGAGACGTTCTGGATCGAGGAGATCGTGGATCCGCGCGACACGCGCGCGCTCCTGTGCGACTGGGCCAATCTTGCCGCGCCGCTCCGCACGCCGGGCCCGTACCAGCACGGTATGCGGCCCTAGCTCTCGCGGCGCCGTGCCCTGGGATCCCGCGCAGTATCTGAAGTTCGCCGGCCACCGCCTGCGGCCGGCCATCGACCTGCTGAGCCGCATCGACGCGGACAAGCCCACGGAGGTCTACGACCTGGGCGCGGGCACCGGCAACGTGACGCGGCTCATGAAGGACCGCTGGCCCGACGCGCACGTCACCGGCGTAGACGACTCCCAGGAAATGCTCGCCAAGGCTGCGGCCGCCGCGCCCGCGATCGACTGGGAGCGGGCCGACCTGGCGACGTGGCGGCCGGCGCGGCGGGCGGACGTCATCTACTCCAACGCGGCGCTTCACTGGATCGTTGGCCACGAGCGATTGTTCGCGGAGCTGGTGGGTGCGCTGGCCCCGGCGGGCGTGCTCGCGGTGCAGATGCCGCGGAACTTCTCCGCGCCCTCGCACACCTCCATCGCGGAAGCGGCGCGGAGCGGGCCGTGGCGCGCACGGCTCGAGCCCTTGCTGCGGCCCGTGCCGGTGGGGGAGCCCGCGTTCTACTTCGATCTCCTCGCACCGCGGGTGGCCGAGCTCGACATCTGGGAGACCGAATATCAGCAGGTGCTCGAGGGCGACAATCCCGTGAAGGAGTGGACGAAGGGCACCTGGCTCACCCCGCTCCTGGACGCGCTCGCAGAGCCCGAGCGGAGCGAATTCGAGGCGGCCTACGGCGCGCTGGTGGCCCGCGCGTATCCGCCTCGGGCCGACGGCCGCACGCTGTTCCCCTTCCGCCGCCTCTTCATCGTCGCCCGCGCGCGCTGAGTCCTGATTCGCCGCCGGCGCCGGGCAGGGCCGGCGCTCGCTTGCTCAATACAGCATTCGCCGCGAGCGCCGGCCCTGCCCGGCGCCGGCGGCGAATCAGCGCTGAGTGGCGAAGAACGCGGCAAGGTCGGCGAACGTGGCGTCGGGGATGGTCTTCATCAGCTCTTTCGCCGCCTTCAACGACGCATCGCCTGGGCTCCGCTGGTCGGCCTTGAAGAGGCGCATCTGGCTCTCGAGATAGCCGGGCGGCTGGCCGCGGAGATCCGGGATGCCCCTGGCGAGATCGCCCCGCCCGTCAGGGCCGTGGCACGCCGCGCACGGCGCGGCGGCGACCTTGCCCCGCCCGGCCGCCGCCGCGTCGACCCGACCCGGCCACGGCTCGCGCTTCTGCGCCGCGAAGTAGGCAGCGACGTCGGCGACGCCCAGATGGAGCGCCATCTTGGCGTAGGGCTCCATCTCCGTCGATGGCCGCTTGCCTGCGGCGTAGTCCTGCAGCGCCTTGGTCATGTATGCGGGTGGCATGCCTGCGAGGATCGGCACGGTCTCCCCCTTGCTGTTGCCGCCGGCCCCATGACATGCGCTGCACGTGAATGCCCTCGAGTAGCCCGCCGGCGGATCGAGCGGGCCGGCGGCGGCCGGAGTGGTCGGGGTGGCCGCGAGCCGGACGAGGACGAGACACACGTAGAGCACGGTCAGCATGGCGATCTCCTTCCGGCCCCCGCTAACCAAGGACGTCGCTCCAGATGGACCGGGCCCAGCCCAGCGAGTTCCGCGCCACCGCCTCCGACTGGGCCGGCGTGAGCTTCTGCTCGATCTGGACCACCTTGCCGGACTCGATCTTGTAGACGTTGACCACCGCGACCGCTTCGCGGTCGCTCACCCAGCTGTAGCAGGTATTGCCGGGCGCCATGGGCGGCGGCTCCTTGCCGTTGAGCAGATGGGCCACCGCGCTAGCGCAGATCTTCCCCATGGCGTTGGCGACATTGCCGGACTTCGGCGTGGGCAGCCCCGCGGTGGCGTCGCCGATCACGTGGACGCCTGCATGCTTCACTGACTCATAGGTCAGGTGGTTGACCTCGCACCAGCGCTTGTCCGCGCCCACGAGGTCGGCCTGGACGGCGATGGCCCCCGCGCGCTGGGGGGGAATCAGGTTCACCGCGTCGTACTTCACGCGGTCGCCGAGCTCGGTGGTCACCTCGCGCGTTCCCGCGTCCACCTTCACTACCCGGCTCGTCGCGCGGTAGTCGATGTTGGGGTACGCGCGCCATGCCGCGCGGAACAGCGCGGCCTTGGACACGATGTTCGGATTGGCGTCCAGCACGATGAGCTTCGCGCGAGGCTTGTGCGTCTTGAGGTACCACGCCACCTGGCAGATGCGCTCGTAAGGCCCCGGCGGACACCGGTAGGCGACGGGCGGGACGGTCAGGACGAAGACGCCGTTGTCTGGCATGGCATGGAGCTGCCGCGCCAGCTCCGCCGTCTGCGGGCCGGCCTTCCAGGCGTGGAGCACGCGGTCCTGGGCCGCGGCCAACCCGTCCACCTGGTCCCACAGAAAGTCCACGCCCGGAGCCACGATGAGCCGGTCGTACTCGAGGTAGCCCTCGCCCACGCGTACCCGGCGGGTGGCGGGATCGATGGCGTCGGCCGGCTCGTGGAGGAGCTTCACCCCCTCGCGGCGCAGGGCGGCATAGTCGAAGGTGATGCTGTCGAGAGTCCGAAGGCCGCTCAGCACGAGGTTCGAGAAGGGGCAGGACACGAACTGCCGGTTGGGCTCGAGGAGCACGACCTCGATGCCGGGATCGTGCAGGCGCATGTAGCGGGCGGCGGTGGCGCCCCCCCAGCCGCCGCCGACCACCACCACGCGCCGCCCGGTCTTGGGTGCGAAGTCGCCCTTCATCGACCCCGCGCAGCCGCCGAGCGCGGCGAGGCCGGCGGCCGTCGCCGCCGTCCCCAGGAACCGCCGACGAGTGAGCCGCGCCACGGCGCTCACCAGTGCCACACTTGGTCGTGCGTCTCCATCAGGTCGACCAGCTCCGCGCGTCCGAGCGGCTGGGCGTCGGCCACGCAGCGGGCGGGAGCGATGCCCCGCTCGGCGAGATCCTCGCGAATCACGTAGACCTTCGATCCCTTGGCCTGGAGCTTGGCGAGGTCGTCGTTGGGCTGGGCGGGGTGCTTGATGGCGGCGCGCCCGAAGGTGAGGGGCGGGCACGACTGCCGGACGGCATAGTTGACGGCATTGCCCCGCAGCACCACGGTGAGGTCGGCGCCGGCGTTCTTGAGCGCCCGGCTCAGCCAGAGCACGGTGTCGTCCTGCTCCTCGAGGGTGGCGCGGTACGCGGTCTCGACGATGTTGAGGATGCGCATCACGTTCCTCCGTTATCGGGTGGGGATCACGAGGGTGGTGGTGGACTCGACGGCCATCTTGAAGAAGTCGGGCGGGCCGCCGCGCTTGACCCCGTCGATCCAGTTGCCGGCTCCGCGCTCGTCCACGCAGAGCCCGCAGTTCACCCAGGTCAGCCGCGGGTCCATCAGGCCCGCGACGAGATCCTTGGTGGTGGGGTGCTCCTCCTGTTCCACCGTGGTGCCCTTGACGGGGTTGGCGTGCGGCGCCTGGTCCTTCTGGGTGAGGCAGACCGCGCCTTCGTACGCGAACACGTTGACGGCGATGTCCTTGGCGAGCGCGGCCGCGATGATGCGAAACGCGGTGGTGGAGGCGGCCGCCTCGTACGGGGCGTCCATGAGGGCGAGGGTCAGGGTGCGATCGGGCATGGTGGGTCCCCCTAGTGCCAGACGGTCTTGGTGTTGGGCCGCATCATCAGGTCCACCAGCGTCCCGATCGACGCCTCCTGGACCCCGTCGCGGCAGTCGCGGGCGTCGATGCCGCGCTCGCGCAGCGAGAAGTCGTCGGCGAGCACGCTCACGCCGGCCTCGACGAGACGGCCCACGTGTCCGCGCTGGGCGGCCGCGCGGGTGGCGAGCACGCCGTTCTGGAGCAGGAACACCGCGACCTCGCGGCCCCGCTCGCGCAGCGCGATGGCCGCGTCCGCCACGAAGCCGGTGTCGCTCGACTCGAAGGGGTCGCGCGACTCGATGAATACGTACTGACCCTGCGTCATGAGCTCTCCTTTCCTCGGCGGCTCCCCGCCGCCAATTCCCGGTGATCGTCCTGGAGCATCCGCTCGATGACGCCGCCGATCGCGGCGGCGTCGCGGAACCGTTCCTTCCTTCCCGTCCGCACCCGCTCCACGGTGCCGCTGAGCCGCCCGCGGGGCTCGCGCGTGATCCGGACGAGGAAGCTCAGCACGGGCCGCGTCGCGTTGCTCACGGGCCCACCATCGCCCAGCCCCGTCAATAGGGTGTGATCGCGGTGTGAACGCCGGCCGACGCGGCTTGACCGGCTTGCCGGGCGGGTGCTACCCGTGGAGCGATGGCAGCATTGAGCCTCCGGCTCCTGGGCGGCTTCCTGCTCCGCGCGGATGGCCGTCCGCGCCCTCTGCCCGCGCGCAAGGCCCAGGCGCTCCTCGCCTATCTCGCGGTGCGGGCCGGTCGCGCGCATGCCCGCGACGCCCTCACGGGCCTCTTCTGGGCGGACGCGGGCGAGCGGCAGGCCCGGCAGAGCCTGCGGCAGATCATGGTGCGGCTGCGCCGCGCGCTCGCCGGAGGGCCGCGCGCGCTGGTCACCCAGGGCGATACCGTGACGCTCAGCCCGGCGGCGCTGGACCTCGACGTCGCCGCCTTCGAGCGGCTGGTCCGGCGGGGAACGCCGGAGGCGCTTGAGTCGGCGGTCGCCCTGTATCAGGGGCCGCTGCTCGACGGCGTGCACGTCAACGCCGAGGGCTTCGAGAGCTGGCTCGAGTCCGAGCGGGCGCGGCTCGCGGAGCTAGCCCTGGACGCCCTCCGCCGGCTCGTCGAGCACCACCTGAAGAAGGACCGGGTGGACGCGGCCACCCAGACGGCTACCCGGCTCCTCGCGCTCGATCCGGTCCAGGAGGAGGCCCACCGCACCCTGATGCGGCTGCACGCGCGGAGCGGCCGGCGGGCCGCGGCGCTTCGCCAGTACCAGGCGTGCGTGGCCGTGCTCCAGAAGGAGCTGGGAGTGGAGCCGGAGCCGGCGACGCGGCGTCTGTACCTGGAGATCCTGCAGCGCGCGCCGCGGCCGCGGTCCACCGGGCGGCGGGGCGCGCCGCTCCCGGCCGGGCGCGCGGCCGGCGCGCCGGTGGATGGGCCCCTCGTGGGGCGCGAGGCCGAGCTCGAGCGGCTCCGCGGCCGGCTACAGGCGGCGTGGCGGGGCGACGGCCAAGTCGTCCTGCTCACCGGCGAGGCCGGCATCGGCAAGAGCCGCCTG
>Ga0075431_100002296_pt1 | contig 18361 bp, 16 predicted proteins | sample RhiMetdeltSRZDD5_FD_75297 | JGI IMG/M metagenome (GOLD analysis project Ga0075431, IMG submission 75297) | Populus rhizosphere microbial communities from Tennessee, USA - Rhizosphere MetaG P. deltoides SRZDD5 | ecosystem: Host-associated > Plants > Roots > Rhizosphere > Soil | place: USA... | reverse complement strand
CGGTCCGGCGCAAGGATGTGGGGCACGATCAGAAGTTCTTAGTGGGGGCTACCCGTTTCCTTCACCTCTGCCTGCGGCAGAATGGTACGCATTTCGAAGATCGAGATCATGGGCAGAAAGCGCAGGAACAGGAACAGCAAGCTGACGAAGAGTCCAATCGTTCCCAGGAACATGCCAAAGTCCCACCTGGTCGGGTAATACATGCCCCACGACGAGGGCAGGAAATCGCGATGCAGACTGGTGACAACGATAATGAAGCGTTCAAACCACATTCCGATGCTGACAATCACCGAAACAGTAAACAACGCGGTAATGCTCGTGCGCATGCTCTTGAACCAGAAGACCTGCGGTGTTACGGCGTTACAAAACAGCAGTGCCCAATACATCCAGGCGTAAGGCCCTTTCATTCGATTCAGGATCATGTAGCTCTCGTAGGGATTGGCACTGTACCAGCCGAAGAAGGCTTCCATCATATAGCCGTACGCCACGATCAATCCGGTAACCAGGATGATCTTGGCCATGTTCTCGAGATGCCGCATGGTGATGAAGTCTTCCAACCCATAGAAAGCCCGGATGGGAATGGCCAGAATCAGCACCATGGCAAACCCGGCATAGATAGCGCCGGCCACGAAGTAGGGTGGAAAGATTGTGGCGTGCCAACCAGGGATGATTCCGACTGCGAAGTCCAAACTCACAATTGTATGAACTGAAAGTACCAATGGTGTGGACAGCCCAGCCAGCAGCAGGTAGGCCGTCTCGTAGCGATTCCAGTGCCGGGCCGACCCACGCCAGCCCATGGCCAGCATGCCGTAAAGGAAGCGGGGAATACGCTTCCGAGTCCGGTCACGCAGCGTCGCCAGATCTGGAATGAGCCCGACAAACCAGAAAAGCAATGAGACCGTTCCGTAGGTGGAAACGGCAAAAACGTCCCAAATGAGCGGGCTGCGAAACTGAGGCCAGATCCCCATGGTGTTGGGATAGGGAAACAGCCAGTAGATGGCCAGCCAGGGCCTTCCGGTGTGAAAGAGCGGATACATGGCAGCACACGCTACGGCAAACAGGGTCATCGCTTCGGCAAACCGGTTGATGGAGGTCCGCCATTCCTGACGAAGCAGAAGCAAGATGGCCGAGATCAATGTGCCAGCGTGTCCGATCCCGATCCACCACACGAAATTGATGATGTCGAATCCCCAGCCCACGGGATTCGTGACGCCCCAGGTTCCAGTTCCGACAAAGAGGAGGTTTGCCAAAGTCTGGGCCAGCACCATCACTAGAACGAAACCGATACCGAACCCAACATACCAGCCACGAGGCGTCTTGCGAGCCAGCACGACCGAGCTGATCTTGTCAGTGACCGAACCGAACGTGTGGCCCGGCTCTATGATCGGCGCCGTGTCGGCTTCGAGAGTGAGAGTTTTCGAGGGCTGATTCGTCTCCATGAATGCCTAGCTCGTCTTCATTTCCGGATTGGGATTCTTCAGTGCGGCAAGATAGGTAGTTCGCGGGCGCGTCTGCAATTCCGACAGCAGACCGTAGTTGAGCTTGTTAGCCTTGAGCTGCGCTACGCGGCTGTTCGGGTCGTTGATGTTGCCGAAAGTAATCGCTTCAGCCGGACAAACCGCCTCGCAAGCCGTGGCAATCTCGCCATCACGAATCTCACGACCCTCTCTTTCCGCTTCAATCTTCACCGCATTGATCCGCTGCACGCAGTAAGTACATTTCTCCATGACGCCGCGCGATCGGACAGTGACATCGGGGTTCCGACCAAGCTTCAGGCTGGGCGTTTCCCAGTCGGAGTAAAGGAGGAAGTTGAATCGGCGAACCTTGTAAGGACAATTGTTCGCGCAGTACCGTGTTCCCACACAGCGATTGTAGACCATGTCGTTCAAGCCTTCCTGGCTGTGGGCCGTGGCGTTGACGGGGCAGACTACTTCGCAGGGGGCATTCTCACATTGCATGCACGGAATCGGCTGATGATACGTTGCAGGATTCTCCAGCCCGCCTGCGTAGTAGCGGTCGACTCGAATCCAGTGCATCTCCCTGCCGATAATGACCTGTTCCCTGCCGACGACAGCAATGTTGTTTTCAGCCTGACAAGCAATAGTACAGGCATTGCAGCCCGTGCATGAGCTGAGGTCAATTACCATTCCCCAGGCGTTTCCCTTGTACTTGCGCTCAGGATAAAGAGAGAGATCCTTGGGCGGCTCTTCCCCCATTTCACGCACGAAATCGGGATGCCTGTGATAATCCTCAAGAGTTCCGGCACGAACCGGATGGCGCCCTTCCATGCTGTGATGGTGCTGAGTACAGGCCAAACGAGAGCGGCGCCCAGTCTTACTCAGCGACAAGCCGGAACCAAACCAAGCCGCTCCAGAGGTTCGAACCGCATACGCATTGAACCCGGCACCCATCCCAACGCGGCCAGTACGCCTCCGGCCATAACCCAGATGAATTGTCACTGAGTCGTCCGGATGACCGGGAAGAATCCACGCTGGAGCTTCAACGCGGCGGCCTTGGAATCTCAATTCCACAAGTTCTTCGTTGGTCATGCCCATCCGCTCAGCGGTGGCCGGGCTGATCAGCGCCGCGTTGTCCCAGGTGAGGCGCGTGTGCGGCTTCGGCAGCTCCTGTAGCCAGCCATTGTTAGCGAACTGTCCGTCGTAAACGTGCGGATCTGGCCGAAAGATCAGCTCCAGTCCTGGCGTGGTGGCGTCCGTTCGCAGCACCGCGGGTTGGGCAGTCAGAGCCACGGGCTTCGCTGGCAGAGCCGAGTTTGCAACGAAGCCATCATGGAGTGACTTCCGCCAGAATTCTTCAAAGTCGCCAGATGCCTTTTGGCAGACCGCAGAACTGCTCCTCGCGCCTGACACCATGACCGGAATGCGCGTGAATTGAGAGCTCCAATACTGCCGAACACCCTCGTAGCTCGACTGTTCCGACTGGTCGGTCAGAGCAGCCATCAATTCATGAGCCGTCTTACCACCATACAGCGGTGCGATCAAGGGCTGCAGGATCGTTACAGTGCCGTCATAGGCCCGAGCATCAGTCCAGGATTCAAGCGAATGGGCTTCTGGAATGTGCCAGTGACACAACTCGGACGTCTCATCGTTGTAGAGACCCAGATAGACACGCTGCTTGACTTTCGCGAGTGCGTCGGCAAATGGGATATCGACCGGAGCCGCAAAGACAGGATTTCCCCCGAAAATGAGGAGGGTCTCGACGGAACCCGACTGCATTTCACGGACCAGTTCGCGGAGCGACTCGAACTGATCGACAGGATTCGCTTCCACTGGCTCAGTGTAGATCACCGTGCTGCCCACATTGCCCAGGGTGTGGTTCATGGCGTGAGCCAGAGCATGGACGAGCGGTGGCTGGTGTTCGCCCGGGATCACAATGGTTGCGGCCGGATGGCGCTTGAGGTCTCGAGCCAAAGGACCAACCCATGTTGAGCCAGGTAGTTTGGCTGGTATCTCAACTCTCCAGGCAATGCCCAGCTCGGCAGCCAGGGCTAGAGCAAATCCCTCGACCTCAGAAGCCTTCAGCGGTAGACGATGATCGGCCATTGCCCCCGTATTGCTTGGCGTGCTTTCGAGCACGTACAACCGGTTCATTTCTCTCTGACTCTGATGGACCTTTCGACGCGCGGTAAAATCCCGTACATAGCGCAGCTTGCCGGGTCCGGTGGACAAGAAGTCGGCATCGAGGGACAGCACGACATTGGCCTTCTCAAGGTGGTAGCGAGCAGCCACGTCAGTTCCGAAGGCTAGACGGGCCCCAGCCCTCGCTGGGTCGCGCCCGACAGGTTCGTATTGATGCCATTTGGCCGATGGGTAATCGCTTAGCAACTTCTTTAGTTGACTGGCCAGGGTTGGAGAGGTAACCGTTTCGGTGAGAATTCGGAGACCGCTGCCCTTGTTCTGCTTGAACCGCTGCACCGCCTCTCGCATTTCACTCAGAAACGCGCTCCAGGAGCGGATTTCACCAAATTGCGTGATGGTTTGAGAACGGTCGGGATCGTAGAGAGTGAGGATGGAAGCTTGAGCAAACACGTCCGTCGCCCCTAAGCTCGCAGGGTGTTCCGGATTGCCCTCCACCTTAGTGGGCCGTCCCATATGGTTCTCAACCAATACCCCTTCTGCCACACCACTCAACAGAGCGGCCGTGGCGAAGAATAAAGGTTTGCCGGGGATGATCTCTTCCGGCGCGTTGACATAAGGCATGATGGGCTCGGCTGGCTGTTTTGTACATCCAGCAAGCCCGGCCAGGGCCAGCGACGCACCCATCAAATGGAGAAAGCGCCGTCGCCCGATGGGGTCCGTCCAGCGATCCGACTGCTGTGGGAACTCGCGATAAAGGAATTCCTGAAAGGCGTCCGTCTCAGCCAATTCCTCCAGACTGCGCCAATAGAGCTGGCCGCGACGATCCGTCAGCTTGGCCCGCAGATAGGGAAGATCAAGTTGCCCGTTTCCGGTGGTCATCTGTGGCAAGTGGAACAACTGGTCAGACTTTGAATCTTGTATTCCTGGATCAGACGTTTGCCTAAAATCAGTTGGTTGGCTGGAGCTTCATATTCCATATTGAAGACCTGATCGCGAGGACGAACATATCTCTCCGGGTGACGGTGACAATCCAAACACCATTCCATCTGCAATGAGGCGTGCTGCCAGACCAACGGCATGCGATCCACGCGTCCATGACATGTGCTGCATCCGATACCCTTATTCACGTGAATGCTGTGGTTGAAATAGGCGAAATCTGGCAGGTCGTGAACTTTCGTCCAACGGATCGATTGATCCGCTCGGAAACTGGCCCGAACTGGTTCCAAAGTCGGACTGGCAGACCAGATCTGAGAGTGACAGTTCATGCAGGTCTTGGTCGGCGGAATGCTGGCCACCGCGGCATTTTCGACTGTTGTGTGGCAATAGCGGCAGTCGATCCCCATCGCCGCCACGTGGTGCTGATGACTGAAAGGGACCGGCTGTTCCCGCGTCACACCTGCTTGAGTCACGTAGCCGGAACGGTTGATTGCCATCACCACGATGAGCAACCCAGCAATCACAAAAACGGCGCCGAAGATGCTAAGTTTTGAAAAGGTGTTGGTGCTGCGATGGAAAATCTGTGGCACGTCTTCGGTGTTTTTCTAGGCCGACTCGGAGCGGCGGAATGATTCACCCAAAGGGATGGGTGAATGTAGCACCGGCACCCTATACCGTCAAGTCAACAACTCGTGTATTTGGGAACCGAGTTCTCATTCCGATTCAGTGGGTTTGTGGTCGAGCACGAGCCCGGCAAGAGCGTCAATAAACGCCGGGGAATCGTTAAGACCAGGCATCATCTCGAACCGATTGATTCCGTATCCCGCAGCTTCCGCGCGGGCCTCAATGTCAATTTCACTCAGAGTCTCCACGTGGTCGGAGACAAACGCGATCGGTACAACGAGCACGTTCCGGGTTTGGCGAATTCCCAGTTCCTGGAGCGTTTGATGAAGCGAGGGTTGCAGCCATTTACTTGCTCCCACCTTGCTCTGATAACAGAGCGTATGCGGAAGTCGCCAATGGCCGCGTTCGAGGAGGAGATCGACGGTCTGCTCGATCTGCCTTTGATAGGGATCGCCCCGTTCAATCACGCTGATCGGAACACTGTGCGCGCTGAAGACGAGATGGACTTCTTCCCATGCCGGAAACCTTGCGAGGCTCGTATTGATTCTTTCGACCACAGCATCCAGATACCGATCGTCTGAATAAAACTCGCGGACGATTTTTGCGGGTAGGTCCTTGAGTGGCGAGGACTGCACTTGACGATTCCACTCGTTCAGGCTACTCCCGGTTGTCGTCCGAGAATACTGCGGATAGAGCGGCAGCAGGACGAGTTCGTCAGGAGAAAATGTTTCTGCCGCGCGCAAAGCTTCCTGTGTCAAAGGATGCCAGTAGCGCATCGCAACAACAACACGCGCATCGCAGGACTGGCTTAGTTGCATCTCCAACGCCTGTGCTTGCCTTTGAGTGAACTCCAGGATCGGAGACTTTCCTCCGATCTCAGCGTAATGATCGCGGACCCTTTTGGCACGGGTCGTCGAGATCAGCCTGGCGAGAGGCTCGCGAGCGATTCTTGAGAAGGGGAACTCGATGATGTCGGGGTCACGGAAGAGATTCAGCAAAAAGGGCTCAATTGCCTCAAGCGAATCGGGCCCACCCAGTTGGAACAAAACGACCGCAACGGATTTGCGTTGCTTCATGCCGAGTCTTGAGGCCTCCCTTCTGTCGACAAGCGGTCTTCTTCGGCAAGTTTAGCAAGAGTTCGGCGAAATTAGCGAGCGGCAGTCTCAATTTGTCAGAGACTCTTGTCTTCTTGCTCCCAGGTTGTCGGACTCCCCGAGCGATACGGGTTTTGTTTGCGAAGGGGATGCAAGGTGGTTGCGTTCCCGGCGCGGGGCATTCCAAACACAACTGCCGAGGTCAGGGGTGATCCTTGCCGTTAGTAAAGACGTGCCTCGTTTGAAGCGGTCTCCGACTTTGAGGCATCTCCTGTTCGTCCACGTCCTTCAGTTGACTCCCCCGAACCTGCCGGGTAACATGCCTTTCTAATCGCTTGGCTGCATCGTGCGCAAGAGAGGCAAGACCTCCTGCGAAGGCTTGCAAGCTTGCTGGCTTGGCTCTGTTGGCGTCGCAGGGAGGCTTTTTGGGAGAGGCTATGAGTATGTCGAACCGCGATTCCCTGTGGATGCTTGTCTTGATGGTTTTCTTGGCCCTGGCTGTGCAGCTTCTTCTCGTGTGGACGCAAAGGAGAATCAAAAGGATCGCCAAGGAACAACCGCTTGCTCAACTCATGCGGACCGTTATGCAGTGGGTGTTTGGAACTCTTAGTGTGGTCCTGTGGAGCTTGGCGGCGATCGGTATCCTGCAATCGATACCAGGAACTCGCGGGATCGCAGGCCGGATTGTGGCGTTAGGAGGGCTCGTCTTTCGCGAAGTGAGAGATGTCATCTTTACTCCATTCAAAATGGGGACGACCGAGATTTCGGTCTTTACCCTCTTTCAAGTTGTCGTTTTCATCGGCGCTATTCTCTTGTTGGCGGCGATGGCGCGTCGGGTGCTATTGAAGCAGATTCTCAGCAAGACACCGCTGGACCTTGGTATTCAGCATGCCGTGGCCACCTTCACACAGTATTTCGTGCTGGTGATCGGCTTCATGGTGGGATTGCCCACCGTGGGCATCGACCTCAGCGCGCTCACCTTTATCGCCGGTGCTGTGGGTGTCGGCGTCGGTTTTGGTCTGCAAAACGTCACGAACAACTTTATCAGCGGCATTATCATCTTGTTCGAAAGGCCGATCAAAATTGGTGATCGCATCGAAGTGGGCGACGTGAATGGCGACGTGGTTCATATTGCGGCCCGCAGCACTACGGTAAGGACGAACGACAACATCGCCATCATCATTCCCAATTCCAGTTTCATTTCGTCGAATGTCATTAACTGGAGCCACGGGGATTCGAAGGTCCGCTTCAGAGTGCCGGTCGGGGTCGCTTACAGCTCAGATGTGAGAAGGGTTGAGAAGCTGTTGCTCGAAGTGGCTAAAGAGAACGAGAACGTGCTCGAAGACCCGCCCTCGCGCGTGGTTTTCAAGGAGTTCGGCGAAAGCGCTCTAAAGTTTGAGCTCCGCGTCTGGAGTTCGCGATTGCTGCATCGGCGAGGTGTCTTGATCAGCCAGCTCAACTTCGCTATTTTTGAGAAGTTCAAGGAGCACGGTATTCAGATCCCTTATCCGCAGCGTGACCTACACTTCAAGCAAGACCCGGTCACCTCGCGTACCTTGAAGTCCCTGGAGACGTCGCCCCTTTCCAGCTAGTCCACATTGGGGGCGATCAGTTCACAAATCAGTCCGATTTCTGTCCTCCGGTGCCCTCGTAAGGGGGTTAGGGACTCTGGCAAGAGCTTCAGCCATGGCTCCATTGGCACGTACCTCCTCACCAAGCCTCTTCGGCGAGAACGGCCGCACGCGCGGTCGTACTGGATCGCTGTCCCGCGGCCACCGTCTTCCTACAAACGCGAAAAGGCGGATCAGCCCTGATCGGTTCTTTGGGGATCGCTCGCAGCAAGTGACCCAAGCAGGTTGCGCTATCATATGGTTGTAGACGTACCTGTGGGCCCGACGGTTTGACATCGCCTGGATCCGGGGCGAGAATCACATTCTAGGGGTGAGGAGGGGTCGGTGAGATCTGGCTCGTGGATACCGGGGTCGAAGATTCAGTTGTTCAAGCTGCTGGGAATTACTTTCCAGATCGATCCTGCCTGGTTGATTGTGTTCGCGTTCATGACGTTGGCGCTGGCCACCCAGTTTGCGAAGGACTACCCGCATTGGAGTTCCTTCCATACTTGGTCCGTCGGGATTCTCACCTGTCTTCTGTTTTTCGCATCGATTATTTTCCACGAGCTGGCTCATAGCCTGGTGGCCAAGGTTGCCGGCTTGTCGGTTCGATCGGTCACCTTGTTTATCCTGGGCGGCATCTCTCAAATAGAGAAAGCGGTTCATCATCCCGGGGTGGAGTTTTTGGTATCGGCAGCAGGGCCGGCAGCCAGTCTGGCGTTGTCGGCAGCCTTTGGACTGCTCTGGTTCGCAAGCCGGGCGTCCTGGGAAACTATGGGTGCACTGGCGGAGTGGCTGATGCAGATCAATTTGCTCTTGGCACTCTTCAACCTGATACCGGGATTCCCTCTGGATGGCGGAAGAATTCTGCGATCGATCTTGTGGGGAATTTCTGGCAACTTTTCTCGAGCCACGCGCGCGGCTTCGATAGCGGGCAAAGGCACTGCCGGTGTGTTCTTTGTTGGTGGCTTAGCGCTACTGCTGGCGAGTCATTTTCTTTACGGACTCTGGACTTTTTTCATCGGGTGGTTTCTCTGGGCCGCCTCGCGGGAGAGTGAGCGGCAGGTCGTCTTTCGCGAGTCCCTCGCGGGCCTCAATGCGGCTGACGTCATGATTTCTGACTGTCCGAGAGTCGAAGTCAGCTCCAACCTGGCCACCGTCAACGAAAGACTATCAACGGACTCCGCCACGTCTTGCTTTCTGGTGTTGGAATGCGGCGACCTCAAGGGGTTGATCAGCCGGGATCAGCTGGGCACGGTCTCTCGGGAGCAGTGGTCTACAGCCACAGTAGAAGGAGTCATGACGCCGCTGTCGGCACTCCGCTGGGTGAGCCCGCGGCAGGATTTGCTGAGAGTTGTGGAGACCATGGATCGCGAGGACATTCGCTACGTGCCCGTCCTGGAAGATGGCCGTTTGCTCGGCGTAGTGCGCCGGCAGGAAATCCTTCAGTTATTGAGAAATCGATTCCAGACCGTGCCCGCGAGATGATCCACAAAACTGCGAAGGACGAACGTGACTTTGGTCGTCCGTCTTTGCCTCTAGCGCGAAATAACTTGCCATCTGAGAAAGACTTGTAGATGATAAATTGATAATTCGTGGGTTTTCTTTGCCCATGGTCACGCCTTCAATCGCTTCAAGATGCTTGAAGATTTGATCCGCCCAACCGCTCGCCTTTCTGCCTTCTTGTTCTTTCTCAACGGTTCCTCTGAGGCGCTCGCCTTGAAGATCGTCGACTATCAGCGGAAACTGAGTCCGAAATTCCAGAAACAGATTCGCCCCGAGACTCGCTTCATTATTATTCATTCCACCGAGAGCCGTCTGCCCAGTGCTCTCAGAACCTTGTCGCGAGGTAAAGTATGGGGCGGACGCTACTTCACGCGGGGAGGGCATGCTCATTACCTGATTGCCAAGAATGGGACGGTCTATCGCATCTTAGACCCCAAGTATTGGGCCAACCATGCCGGGGTCAGCATGTGGAGAGGGCTGGAGGGTCTCAGCGACTATTCGCTGGGAATCGAGTTGGAAGGCTATCATAATGTCCCGTTTTCCAGCGCGCAGTACCGGGCTCTCGGAAGATTGCTCCAAATTCTCCAAAAACGGTATGGAATCGAGGACCCGGATGTCTTGGAACATTACCGCGTAGCTTACTCAGCTCCCAACCATTATCACCAAGACAGGCTGCGCGGAAGAAAGCTAGACCCAGGTTCTGACAACTTCGATCGTCTCAAAGCCGGTCTGACAAGGGACCCTCTCGAAGATCCTGATGTCATTGCCGGTCGTATCGGTCCAGGTCTGACGTTGGCGCGAGCGGGTGGGCAAACTGTGCCACCTGAAGACATCGAGGAGGAAGAAGAAGGACCCGTCTTGGAAGCTAAGACGGAAGGTGACCTAAATCGAATCACCCGGACTCGCACGGCCTGGCAAATCGCCGGATCTCAGTACAAAGCCCCAACCACGATTTATCGCTTCCCAGACGGGCGATCCGTTCCAGGCAATCAAGTCTATGATTGGTCGGACATTCCTCCCGGAACTCAGGTGGACGTTGGGGTGGCGCAAAAGGTGGTTACCCCGCTGCTTGCCGAAGTCGTGGTTCCCGAAATCGGCTCCACTCAGTCGGCATGGAAGATCGCCAATGCCCTCTACAATTCATCGCTGACGTTCTACGTCTTTCCTGACGGCCGCGTACTCCAGGGTAGCGCGATCTCTCAGGTCGCGAACGTTCCTGATGGCACGAAGGTCCTAGTGGCGTATCGTGAGATTCCAACACCTCAGACACGCAGCGGCATCGGTGAGGATCTGGAAGACCTGTACCTGTCCTCCCGCACCCTCTATCTGTTTCCCGGCAGGACGCTGCGTTCTGGGGACCAGATCGCGAACTTTGCTCAGCTGCCCACCAGAATCCGGGTGTTTGCAAAAGTAGAATGATGCCGTCTTTCTGAGGTGAGCTTGCAAATGCTTCCCTCAAGGGCTCTGCGCGGTAAGTCTCGCAGTCTCTGCCCTCGGAGAACACCCGAACCAAGACAATCTTCAGCACCCGTGCCGCAAGGCCGCAGCACGAAGAGGCTTCAGATTAGTGAAGCGTCTGGAGATATCTTCCGGTGCTGCAGTCAACGAAGACTGAATGATCGCTGGATCCGAGGGTCTCGCCCCAAAAGACTCGCCAGGCAGGATTTGGAAAGCGCGGCGTGTACTCCAGCAGAAAGTGCACAGGCGCGTTCGGATTCTTTTTCAGGTAAGGCTTGCTTTCGTTGGCGGCGGTAGCGAAGGCTGCGTCGGAGTCTACCTTCAACATCTGGTGGAGGAACGGGCGCGCTTGTCCGCTCGGGCCCGACCACGACTCCTCACGTCCGGGCAGTACGCCCTCGTACACGTTTCCCGGCGATTCGACTACAGAATAAGAATAGCTCCGCGCCTTAGCTAGCTGAGCTGAAACAAAGGTGACTCTCCAAGCGGCCGCTTTGCCTGCCTCGTTGGCAACCTCTTTCAAACTGATGTCGGAGATCCGCAAGGGCTGTGCATCTGCGGCCCAGCCTCTTGCTTGAAGGTACATGCGCTGAAAAGCGAACCGCGCCGTCACCGGCTTAGGAGGGGGAGCTGGCTCGTGTGGCTTTTCGATTTCCCTCTTTGGCTGTCCGGAACAAGCGGCCTGCAGCACAAGCGGAAGTATGCTGAATAGAAGATACAGTGCGAGAGGTGGTCTCAATCCCATCATGTGCACATTCTAACTGAACCTGAGGGCAAGATTTCAAACTCACCGCGACAGATCGTCTAACGGGAAGCCGCCTGCGGTGGTTCGCGACAGCCCTTCTCCGTTCCCCCGATCAAGGTTTTGCAAGTTCCCTCACATGCTCCAGACCGGACCGTGGCCGTTCAAAACCTTACTCGGGCTGGCCTTTCAACTGAGCGTGATCCGGGTGCGACGACTCGATGAGGCACGGTTGGCGGGGATCGGCCAGTCGGTTGTCAAGACCAAGCCTGCCTTAGCCATCGAGTGTCGAGCCTATGGAGGCCGGCTTCGCCGGCCGACTGGTACGCTAGTGAGAGCTCCTGGTGTGTGATATGGCGGTTGATCTCCGTATACTTGATTGAATTGACTTTTCCAGCAGGGTAGTACTGGTCCATGATGTTGACGTAAGTCTCGGGGGAGACTTCGTTTGCCAGGAATTGGAAGATGTTGCGGCTCTCATCAATGCTGCCAGGCATGACCAAGTGGCGAACAAGAAGGCCGCGGCGAGCCAAACCGCGCTCATCGAAAGCTAACTCGCCAACCTGACGGTGCATCTCGATAATAGCTGCTCGAGCCGCCGCCGGGTAACGCGGGGACTTGAGGTATTGCTTCGCTCGCTCCTCGCTCCAGTACTTAAGGTCTGGCATGTAGATATCAACGATGCCCTCCATGAGGCGAAGGCTCTCGAGAGAATCAAACGAACTCGTGTTGTAAACGATTGGCAGGTGCAGACCGCGGCTGATGGCGATGGGCAAGGCTTCCAGAATCTGGGGAACGACGTGCTCAGGTGTGACCCAGTTGATGTTGTGGCAACCCCTTTCCTGGAGTTCGAGCATCATTTGTGCCAGCCGCTCCGGTTTTACTTCGACTCCCGCCTTGTTCTGGCTGATATCGTAATTCTGACAAAACACGCAGCGCAGGTTGCACCAGGCGAAGAAGATCGTGCCACTGCCATTCCAGCCACGAAGACAGTCTTCCTCACCGAAGTGAGGGAAATGACTGGCCACCCGGGCGTAGCGGCCCGTCCGGCAGACCTTCGTTTCATCCTGGAGTCGATTGATGTCACAGTCCCAGGGACAAACGTGGCAACGTTCCAGACTGGCCAGTGCCTGCTCCACCCGCTGCTGCAGCTCGCCAGATTCATAGAGCGCGACGTATTTCCGAATCGGTTCTTTCTGAGCAGTAATGGCTGGCACGCCTCACCCCGTGTACGAATTCCGCTTGGATTTTCAGTGTAACGTCTCTGGAGATGGGAGGCAAGGTGAACAGTGGACCCCCTAAGTGGAAGCTCCGCGGAAGCGCTCTCGGAGCCTCGAGGACTCTCCGAGTTGTGCTATAGTGTCGATTTTCAAACCACGTTGAAGGCGTGTACTATCGACAAGAGACGGTCCAGTTCCATAGGCAGCCAGGGAAGCAAGTATCATATTCAAGGAGCGACTGACGCAATGGTCACCGGCGGTCCAACTGGCAGCGGCCCAGCCCACTGAGCCACCGCGGACTGATAAGTCTTTGTGTATCCTTGGGGGGTTACCGGGCGTCTGGAAGCGGCGTAATGGAAGGCCCGCTCATTGTGGATCTGTTGAGTCCGGCAGACAGCTCGCGATCAGCGCCGGGCAGTTGGGCCAACGCTGAGTACCCAGTGCCCGCAAAAGTTGAATGAAGCCAAGGAGCCGATGTTGCAGGCGTCAGAGCACCGCCGTCGTCTTTTTGATCCTCTTTTTGTCAATCTGTCTGGGGAGACCCAAGACCGGCGCAAAGCATCCTGCGGCTTGATAGCCCCGGATGCGGAAGCGCTTTGTCTTTCACAAACGTGTTCGTCTTAACCCGTTACCTGATAGGAATTGCCTGCATCCATCTCTTTTGGCTCTACTTTTATCTTGTAGGAAGCCTCGCTTGGACTCCACGTCATTCCCGGTCCTCTGATGATACCTCCCTGACTGCTGACGACAGGCTGCCCCTAATAGATCTGGTGATTACAACTGTTACCGGCATTTCAATCACAGGATTCATTCTCTTCATTCTGGGGACTGCGGGCCTTCTGAACATGTATGGGCTGGCTCTCTGCCTGATGCTGCAGGGCCTGCTGTTCTGGTTCGGCAGACAAGAGAACGTGTTTGGCTATTCGTTCTGGAAAGAAAGATTCCGACGTCTGGGCAAAGCTGCAACAATTCCCGTCCTGATCATTTACACTCTCTTTTTGGTACTTGCCGTTCCGGCTGTACTTCCGCCGACGCTCTGGGACAGCATTTCTTATCACTTGGCCTACGCTGTGGACTTCACTAATGCGGAAAAGATCTATGTTGATGAGTTCTTGAGATTCCCGTACTACACGAACAATTTCTTACTGATCAATGCTGTGATGTTTATCCTGAAGCTTGAGCTGCTGTGTCATTTCCTGACCTGGCTGTGCGGGCTGCTCACGTGTTTGGGCATATACGCGTTCCTGGCTGAAGGGCCTGTGGCAGTCACAGATGTGGGTAGCAGGGGAAAGTATCTATTGTCGCTGAGAAATATTCTGCTCGTACTATCGCTCGCCCTTTCTCCAGTGTTTTTGAGATTCCTCAACGTTGCCTATGTTGATATTCCGATAGGGCTCTTTGTTCTGGTTCCTGTTCTTTGCGTCCATCTCGCTCTAACCGGTAAGGCCAGTCATTACGAAGCGAGTTTTATTCTGGTTGCCGCGTTCTGCGTTGGGATGAAGATTACTCAGGTGTTATTGTTGCCACTGTTCGTCGTGGCACTGTTTGTCCCATATCTCAGAAGGCGTACGAATCTTAGGGCGACCCTTATGACGTCCCTGTGGCTTCTGACACTGAGTGGGCCCTGGTACATCCGAAATATGATCGCCACGGGAGACCCCCTCTCTCCCACCATTAACATACTTCTCAAGGGGCGGGATCCGATCTTTTCTCTCCAGGATTACCAGACGATGATGTTGGACTTGGAGACCCCCAAGGATGTTACCTCAATCGTTTCACTTCCTGTCATGCTGTTTCTGGATCCGCTGTCCTTAAAGTTTCGTGAATACGGCATCACTCTAATTATTATGCTCTTGTATTTACCCGTCGTGTCGCTTTTGCTATTGGTAATCCCGAAATTTCGGCAGGCTGTGGGCCATGGGTTCATTTATCTGAATGTAGCTCTTGTTTACTTGATCGTGATCTGGATCGGTACTTCATCACTTGGCCGCTATTTCCTTCACCTTTTTCCCGTTTACGTTTGCTATATAGGGGCCTGTGTTAACGGGCTCGCGGCCTATGTCGATTCCAAATTTCAGGGCAGGCGAGTTGTCAGAATTCCAAGCCAAGCCACGGCGGTCGCTCTGCCTCTATTCATGCTTACTCCAAGTCCCACGACCTCGAAAATATTTCTCGATGACATGGTACAGACCAAGTATCACTTCCTAGCGGAGAGGCTGCAGAATCGGAAACAGTTTCTCCGCGAGAATCTTCCTGGCTACGCCTCGACCCAATTGATTGTGACGACATTGAAGGCCGAACACAGAGAAGATATGCGGGTCTTGACGCTTGGCTTTGAAAACCTCGCGTTCTACTTCAGACGAAACAAACTAGTGAGCATGGGAGATTGGATCGGTCCGGGAAGGTATAGAGACCTCATTAGCAGTATGGATAGCGGAGATCTCGGTTCTTACCTGGATAGGTTCAGAGTTGGCGCAGTCCTGGTAAATCTCAGCGATATGAGAATACCGCAAGAAAAGTACGGAATCTTGAGAAGACGGCTGCAAGAGAACGGTTTCGTATTGATGGAATCGCCGGAGGGTTATACGGACATTTATCTCAGGGCAAGGCGAGGAGACTCCTGATGATTTGCTGCATAATCCCAACGTACAAAGCACGCTCAACGATTTGTGCGGTTGTGGATGGTGCGCTGAAGTTTGTTGATGTAGTGGTTGTCGTGGACGATGCTTGCCCAGAACGGTCGAGTGACGTTGTGGAGGAGCAGTATAAGCACCAGCCTGCAGTCATTGTCATTAAACACGTCACCAATAAGGGCGTCGGTGGAGCGACCAAGACAGGATTCGCCAGAGCCCTTGAGATCGGAGCCGATATCATCATCAAGGTCGATGCAGATAATCAGATGGATACGAAGTACATCTCTTCCATCGTTGCTGTATTTGACGCTGACCCGTCTCTCGAATTTGTCAAGGGTAACAGGTTCATCGACACGAAACTGCTAAAAACCATGCCGAAGATGAGGTTGCTGGGCAACTCGGTTTTGTCTCTGCTATTGAAATTCAGTTCCGGCTACTGGAATGTGATTGACCCGACTAATGGGTATTTCGCCTTCAGAGCATCCATGTTACGTCAAATAGCATGGCAGGACCTATCCGAGCGATACTTTTTTGAAGGCCACATCCTCTGCATGCTGGGCATGAAAAAAGCGAGAATTGCGGAGATGGAGATGCCAGCCATCTACGGAAATGAGGTAAGTTCTCTCTCGATTACGAAGGTTATTGTGGAATTCCCGCCAAAGCTCTTCAAGCTGTGTCTGAAGAGAGTCCTGTTTCAGTACTTTATTTCTGACGTGAACTTGGGGTCTCTGTATCTAGTCCTTGGTCTCATGCTAGCCACGGGAGGCCTTTTATTTGGGGCGTACGAATGGATCGAGTCTGCCATTACTGGTGTCCCTCGCTCGACCGGCACTGTAATGCTGGCCGTGCTTCCATTCCTGATGGGTTTTCAACTTCTTTTGAACGCCCTCATGTACGACGTCCAATTTGGAGCCAAGACGATCAAACTACATCCCAGCCAAGCTCACAAGGTCCGAACACCCGATTTTTCTCCGTCATTGAGAGGAGAGTAACAGGCGTCGAGTGCCCAAAATGAAACATTCTGCACCTGAGGCTGCGTCGGAACGAGAGGTGAGTTGTCCAGCCTGTTTCAGTCATGAATTTACAGAAAGACGCCTCCTGCCGGAAGTCTCTGTCAAAAGTTGTTTGGGCTGCGGTTTGTTGGTCAGCGATGTACGGCACACGGGGCCTACGCAAGCGGAGTTCGCAAGAGTCAACGAGGGGGCATATCATGAGGCGGTCAGCAAACTCAGACTAAGCCAGGCACAGGAAGTTATCTTGTTCATTAGAGAACATGAGACGAATGTGGGAGACTGGTTGGACGTCGGGTGCAGTTTCGGTTATTTGCTGATGGAGGCTCAGCGCCACGGCTACCGAGTGTTTGGAGTAGAACCGGATAAGCAAGCCTTTGAACAAGCCCGGTCTCGCATCGGAGACTGCCTTGTGCGGCATGGTTTGATGACTAATGAAACGTGCGCGGACCAGAGTGTAGACATCGTATCTACGATGGATGTGTTGGAGCATATTCCGGTCGAGGTGCTTCCCGATTTCGCCAACATGATCCGTCGCAAGCTCAGGCCTGGTGGAATATGGGTCATCAAAGTTCCCTCAACAGAGGGAGCATATTTTGTCGTTGCGCATCATCTCTTGAAGATTGCGGGCTCGCTCATGTCTGGCATCGTTAGACGCCTCTGGCAATCAGAGTACGAGTTTCCACACACGGTCTACTTCAATCGCGCGACACTGGAATTGTTCCTAAGAAATCATGGATTCCATATCGTTGCCTATCGATACATGGAAGAAGTGCCGAACCGCTCAGTCATGGATCGCTTGCTGATGGACAACACAATCCCCGTGTGGCAGGCATACTTAATCTCGCCCGCGTTCTATTTCATCAATCTCATCGAGAAGTTTCGCGGCAAGTCGGATGCCCTGGTAGTCTTAGCGAGTCAACAGCAAAACCCTAGCCGCTAATAAACAAGCGCATCTTGGATTTGGACAAGATCGCCCTAGACGGGGCGTTTAGTCTACCGGGCGGGTGACTCGAATCCTATCAATCAGGCGGCGGTTGCCGTTCGCCTCTCCGTATAGAAAGAAATCGTATGTCCTACCAGTGGCGATCCAAGGTATTTCGACAGAAGCTGCCGAGGCTCGTGCGACTTCCTTTTCCGGCATTCCGTCTTGCGACACGTACAGTTTTACGATCCCCAGTTCGCCCTTTGTCGCCCATGAAATCGTGGTTTTGCCAATGCCTGGACCGGGCGGGACAGGATTCGGGTCCGTCTTGAGGATACCCTCTTGCGACTTCGGAGGGCTGTCAGCTGTCGGATCCGACGCCGTGGCTTTCGGCTTCGCCGTAATATTGCCGTTGAGCTCGTCACCGTCAGAGGCGCATCCGGCAGGCAGCAGCGCCGCCAGCAACAGACAGACTCCGACGGCCAACGTCACCGATGGCTGCTGGTGTCTTTTTGTGACGGTGGGCATTTTGAGCTTCCCGCGTATCAACCTTTCGAATGCTACGAAGAGATCGCGAGCGCCTTTCTTCACAGGAAAAAAACAATAATCGATTGGGAGCAGATTTTCAACAACTGCAATTCGTACTGTCCACCCAAAGTAGAAATGTCCGCTCGTTACCAAATTAGAAATGTCCGGTGGTTGGATTTCGGAAATCATCGGGTTCTTGTAGAAATCGAAAGTGGGTTAAGAGGAGTTGTGGAGGGGGCTGCAGAGCATCCCTGGAGGGAGGTCGGATCGGGAGGACTGCGGGTGAAAACTGGCCTCGAGGTTTTGTAGGATCTCCTCCAGGGATGGTCTGCAGCCGGGCGATAACGTCTTGCCTTGGAAAGGGCGGGTCGGGATTGGGCTCTGCGAGGTCGAGTGGGAATCCGTCGATAGTGCAGTGAGCGTTGCTGGCAACGGATATGAAGCGATCCGTCGAGCCGATCCTCGACGGTCACACT
>Ga0075431_100002295_pt1 | contig 18363 bp, 16 predicted proteins | sample RhiMetdeltSRZDD5_FD_75297 | JGI IMG/M metagenome (GOLD analysis project Ga0075431, IMG submission 75297) | Populus rhizosphere microbial communities from Tennessee, USA - Rhizosphere MetaG P. deltoides SRZDD5 | ecosystem: Host-associated > Plants > Roots > Rhizosphere > Soil | place: USA... | reverse complement strand
AAGGGCGGCGCGGTCCGCAAGCTGCTCGAAGACTGGATGCGGAACGAGTATCTGGCGCGCGGCTACTCGCTGGTCTACACGCCGCACGTTGCGCGCCGCGAGCTGTACAAGGTGTCGGGTCACGCTAATTTTTATTCCGACAACATGTTCAAGCCGATGGAGCTTGATGACGCCGAGTATCAGCTCAAGCCCATGAACTGTCCCGGCCACATTCTCATCTACGCCGACAAGCCGCATAGTTATCGCGATCTGCCCGTCAGGTTGGGGGAATTGGGCACCGTGTATCGCTACGAGCGGTCCGGTGTGATGCACGGGCTGATGCGTGTCCGCGGATTTACTCAGGATGACGCGCATATCTTCTGCACGCCCGAGCAGATCGAGGACGAGGTGGTGAACTGTCTGCAGTTCGCTATCGATACGCTGACTACGTTTGGATTCGAGAGCTACGAGATGGAGCTCTCTACCTGGGACAAGGGCGCCAGCGGCAAGTACGACGGCTCGCCTGAGCAGTGGGCGTTGGGAGAGAACGCTCTGCTCAAGGCAACCGAGCGGCTGAACATAAAAGCTAAAGTGATGCCGGACGAGGCGGCGTTTTACGGGCCGAAGATCGACGTCAAACTGGTCGACGCAATCGGGCGGCAGTGGCAGCTTTCGACGGTACAGTTCGATTTCACGCTGCCGCGGCGGTTCGGTCTCGAATACATCGCCGAAGACGGCAAGAAGCATCAGCCGCTGATGGTGCATCGAGCGCTATTCGGGTCGGTGGAGCGATTCTTCGGAATCCTGCTCGAGCATTACGCCGGGGCGTTTCCGGTGTGGCTGGCGCCGGTGCAAGCCATCATATTGCCGATCACGGACCGCCAGCTTGAATTCGGCGCACAGGTTCGCGATCGGCTGATCGCGGCCGGTATTCGGGCGACTCTCGACGATCGTAGCGAAAAGGTCAATCTCAAGATTCGCGACGCGCAGTTGCAAAAGATTCCGTTCATGCTCGTTGTGGGAGATCGGGAGCAGGAGAGCGGGAAGGTCGCGGTGCGCAACCGGAAACACGGCGATCAGGGCGTGAAATCCGTGGACGATTTCCTGGCTGAGATTCAGAAGCTCATCGCGGCCAAGACGCCGTTCGAATAACCGTGGTCACGGCTGTTCTGCTGGCAGCGGTGGCCGGATCGATTGTCTACTGTATCCTCACCATCGTTGCGGCGCGGGATTACCTTGCCACCAAGCCGGTCGCGACTGTCGTGGAGCCGATCAGCGTGCTCAAGCCGCTGCATGGCGCCGAAGATCAACTGGAGCGGAATCTCCGGAGCTTCTTCACACAACGCTATCCCGCTTTCGAGATTCTGTTCGCCGTTCGTTATGCGGACGATCCTGCGGCTGCGGTAGTAGCTAAGCTGCAGGCCGAGTATCCGGGCGTTCCAACGCGGCTCATTGTCACCGGGGAGCCGCCCTATCCGAACGCCAAGGTTTACAGCCTGGATCTGATGAAGTCAGCGGCGCAGCATGAGCTGCTGGTCATGAGCGATAGTGACATTCGCGTCACTCCCGACATGCTATGGACCACAGTCGCCGAATTCGACGATCCGCGGGTGGGAGTGACCACCTGCCCGTATCGAGCGGTTCCCGGCCTCGGCATCTGGTCGAAATTGGAAGCGCTCGGGATGAATACGCAGTTCCTGGGCGGGGTGCTGGTCGCTCGCATGCTTGAGGGGATGAAATTCGCGCTCGGACCGACGATCGCCGCACGGAAATCGGTTCTCGACGAGATGGGCGGGTTCGACCGGCTCAAGGATTATCTCGCCGAAGATTTTGTCATGGGAAAGTTTGCTGCTGAGCTTGGGCACCGCGTGCTGCTGTCGTCCTATGTGATCGAGCATCACATCGGCAGCCAGGATTTTGCCAGCAATATTGAGCATCGGCTGCGATGGGCGCGCAGCACCCGCTGCTCGCGTCCGGCGGGATATATCGGCGAGCTGTTCACGATGCCGCTTCCGCTTGCTCTATTGCTCTGGCTATGGTCGCCGCAGCTTTGGCTGGTCGCGGCGCTAGCGGTAGCAGTGAGGGCGTTCTCCGCGCTAGCGTGCGCAGGATGGGTTCTGGACGATGAGTTGACGGCTCGAAACTGGTGGCTGCTGCCGGTTCAAGATGTACTAGCCTTCGCGATCTGGATCGCCGGATTTTTCGGCAATCACATCGCCTGGAGAGGACGAAGATACTTGCTTCAACCGGACGGCCGCTTTTCCTTGGACTGATTGATCGCGCCGCACCTCGAGGACCGACTTATCGGGCAGGCTGATCAGCGAAGGAATCGTGAGCTGCGAGCGGCTGACGATGCGTGCGGCCGCTCTCCGATCCGTGCTGGACGGATTGGCGGAAATCGAATACTTCCGGTACTTGCGAATGATATCCGCCGATGACTCTCACACTCAGCAGCTCATCGCCGATCTGGAACGGATAAAGCGCGAGGGGCAAACGAGTGCGGTTGATGGAGTCAACCAACACGCGCCATCGTAGATATCCACTGTAAATCCGAGATCGCCGCCGAAATTCAACGGGAAGTTCACGATGTCATGAGCGTCGTTCAGGGACGCAACGTAGTCGACCAACGTCTGGGCGTACTCGATGTCATTTGCCGTATGGCGGATCCGGTCGATCCAGGGACGCAGATCCAGAAGGTCGAAGCCTTGCACTTGCTGTTTCCATTCGTAAGGTCCGTACTGGTTGGCGTAAGAGTCAGCCACATAGAGGAATTCGGAGATTTTTTGATCGACGGTCAGTTGAGCAAAACAGGGAAAAACAAATAGGAGGGCACACGTTAGCCGAGCCGAATACCGGGGATTTCGCAACGGTATTTTTACTTCGTACGCGATAAATCGCCAAGTTTGTCGAAATTTCCTTGTTATGCGGCGCTTCGCTTCGACGAACTACGCCTTCGAGCAGCCTGTTTTGCTTGCCTCGACAACGCGAGCGTTGATGCTGCGGCGTGAGGCTCGCGCTTCAACTTCCTTGTCGAAGCTGCCGAACGTTTCGCAGAAGGGCGGGAGGTCGTGCGTTTCTGCCCTTTCTTCGAATCACGCTTTGCCTGGCTAATGGTTTCCTCCGAGGCTGTTCCCTTCTTAGGCGGCGGTAATTTCACGCCGGCTCGCCGCGCTTTTGAGAGTCCGATGGCGATGGCCTGCTTGGCGGACCTGGCGCCGTGTTTGCCCTCCCGAATGTGCTCGATCTCTTCGTGCACGAATTCACCGGCTTGGGTTGTCGGAGCTTTGCCCTCGCGGGCAGCTTGGCGTGCTTTCTCGATTGTTTTCTTCTCTGGCATTTTCTCCTCCCCATCCCAGACAGGGGCAATTTCGGCGCCGTTCCGGCCCCCGGATTGCAGGTTCGACTCGCATGAAGAACTGTAGAGACGTTATGACCGCGAATCCGATCTGTTGCACGCCAGATGACACGGCGGCGAGGGTCGCGAAGATCATGAAAACTGAGGATGTCGGATCAGTGCCAGTCTGCGAGGGGCGCGAGAGCCGGAAGCTGGTGGGGATCGTCACCGACCGGGATTTGGCGATACAGGTCGTCGCGGCGGGAAAAGATCCCAATAGCGTGAAAGTTAAGGACGTCATGACGCGGGAGCCAGTGACTTGCCGGGCCGATCAGGATCTTGAGGGCGCGCTCGAAGCCATGGAAAAGTATCAGATACGGCGGCTCCCGGTGATTGATGAGTCGGGGCATCTGATCGGGATCATCGCACAGGCCGATGTCGCGACCCGCAGTAATGAGCCCGAGAAGACGGCCGAGCTGGTTGAGGAAGTCTCGCAGCCGGCGGCCATGCGGGCCGGGTAGCGCGGCTACTTCAGATATTTGTCGAGCTCCGGCTTCAGCAGTTTTTGCACTGCCGGGTCATTCAGATTTTCCCTGGTGACCACCAGCGGTGGAAGATCGCTAAGCCTTCGCGGTGTTTCGCCCTGCAGCTTCGTCACGGCCGCCCGCATGGATTCGTATCCCATACGGAATGGATCCTGCACAACGAGTGAATCGATCACACCGGCTTCGAGATCCTGGAGCAGTGTCGGGCTGGAATCGAATCCTACCAGTTTCACGCGACCTTTCCTGCCTTTGAGCGCTTGAGCCGCCCCGACGGCGCTGGATTCGTTTGATGCGAAGAGGCCCGCCAGATCCGTGTGCGCGGTCAGCATGTTTTCCGTCACGGCGAGCGACTTTGCGAAGTCGGCCATACCGTAGCGCTTATCCACGATCTGGATATTCGGGTGGTTCTTGCGGATCGTGTCTTCGAAGCCTTGCTCACGCAGCATAGTCGATGCGCTGCCAGGCAGGACGGCAACGATCGCGACCTTGCCTTTTCCGTTGAGGATCTTGGCCAGTCTTTCGGCGCCGTCCTGGCCCCCGCGGTAGTTGTCGGTGGCGACTTGGGCGACGAAGTTCTGCGTGTCGATACCGGAATCGAAGATAACGACTGGAATGCTCTGTCGGGCGGCGCGATCGACTACGGCAACCATCGCCGATTTATCGATGGGGGCAAGCAGGATTGCGTCGACGCGCTGATTGATCATGGCTTCGACGATTTTCAGTTGACCGGTGAAGTCGGTTTCGCTGGCCGGGCCGTTCCAGATGATGTCGACGTTCGATTCCCTGGCTGCTGCGACGGCCCCGGCGTGAATCGACTGCCAGAAGATGTGCGCGTTGCCCTTCGGGATAACTGCGATTCGCTTTCTGTCTTGTTTGGCGCACCCCGAAGAGAGGAGGAGTACGCCAAACAGACAAGCGATCGTCGTCGTTACGTTACGGCAGTGTGGGTTCGGTGATGGTATAGTTCGCATCGAGTGACCGTAAGAAGGCGAGCAGATCCGCCTTTTCGGTCTTTGTCAGTTTGACTGGCTTCAGGTTGGTGGTATCGAGATGCTTGTTCTTTTTTCCACCGTTCAGCATGAGGTCGACTGCCTCTTCCAGTGTGGCCACGCTGCCGTTGTGAAAGTAGGGGGCCGACTTGGAGATATCGAACAGTGATGGGGTCTTGAAGGCGCCGGTGTCTTTCTCTTCCTTCGTGACGGTGAAGCGGCCGACATCAGGCTTGGGCGCGTCCATTCCGATTCCCACGTTGTGATATTCCTGGTCGGTTAGCAGCACGCCGTCGTGGCAATTGGTGCATTTGGCCTTCTCGCTGAAGATCTGGTAGCCGCGCTTGGCTTCGTCGCTCATGGCCGACTGGTCGCCGCCCTGGTAACGCGACCAGGCGGAATCGTTGGCGACGATCGTGCGCATGAACGCGGCGAGGGCCATGGCCGCCTTCTCCTTAGTGACTGGGCCAGCTCCAAAGACCGCTTCGAATTGCTTCTTATATCCAGGGATCTGATCGAGTTTAGCGGATACTTCGTCGGGGCTGGGTTTGCCGTCCTTGCCGGCGGCGCCCATGTTGCCGCCGCTCCACGCGCCGATCACCTGCTTTTCGAGAGCGGGGCTGCGGCCGTCCCAGTAGAGCGCCTGGTAGTAGCCGACGTTCCACATCGTCGGCGAGGAGCGGGTGAGCTTGGTTTCATACGCGCCGATCGCCACTGGTTGACCGTCGGTAAGACCTTTTTCCTTCACATGACAGTAGTAACAGGATCGGGAGCCATCGCCGCTGAGGCGCTTGTCGTAGTAGAGCTGTCTTCCAAGCTCGACCTTGGCCGCGGTCATGGGGTTATCGGCGGGAATCGTCATCTCCTGGTACTTGGGCATAGCCGGCCCGACGAACTTCTCGGGAACTGCTTCCTTGGCCGCCTCTTTTGGCGCTGTCGAACAGCCACCTGCGATCAAAACGGCAACAGCCGCTGTGCCAACCAACAAACGTTTCATGATGCCTCCTATCCGATAAGATACTCGTCACCTTATCACAAGCTGGACTTTTTGAGAACCTAGAAAAGTCTTCCAAGCCGGGAAAACAGGCCGGGATGTCCTACAAACGGCGAATCAACTCTTTGCAGCCCTGGTAGGCCTCCCGGCCTGTCGGGCCTTTTCACCAGCCTCCGGTAGCCTGCCAATTGCTTTTCAACAAGCTCCCAGTGCGTTGCCCAGCTACAATGGACCCACATGCCGGAGCCAGCCGACGTCGCTCTCGACGCCACTTATAGCATCGGAAATGCGCTCTCCGGCGTTGGCGCTTATTCCCGCGAGATCCTGTTCGGCCTGGCGGCGGCGCATCCGGACGCAACCTTCCGGTTTTGCTATCGGCCAAATCGCTTCATCCGCTCCTGGCGCGAAAAACTCCCCCCCCATTGCCGCCGGTCTCTCCTGCAGGAACCAATTCTGCCCCGGCGTGCCGACCTCTTTCACGGCCTCAATCAGCGCCTGCCTACCGAACGGTTGCGGCGAACTGTCACGACCTTCCACGATCTGTTCGTCCTCAGCGGAGACTACTCAACTCCCCAGTTCCGTCGCCGCTTCGCCGATCATGCCCGCCGCGCAGCCGCTGAGTCGGATCTCATCATCGCTGTGTCACAATTCACCGCCAACCAGGTCGAGCAACTGCTCGGAGTCGAACCTTCGCGCCTTCGCGTTATCCATCATGGCGTGCGCATCCCGCCGCCGCGCTCTGCCCCGCGGGAGAAAATTGTCCTGCATGTGGGAGCGATTCAGAAGCGAAAGAATGTGAGCCGGCTTGTCCAGGCGTTTGAAAGCGCTCCGTCCGATTGGCGATTGATCCTGGCCGGATCGGCGGGTTTCGGAGCCGACGAAATCCTGGCGAGAATCGCAGCCAGCCCCGCTCGCCCGCGAATCTCTGTCCTCGGCTATGTCACCGCCGATGCCCTTGCGGACTGGTATTCGCGCGCCATGGCGCTCGCCTTCCCCTCGCTTGACGAAGGATTCGGCATCCCCATCCTCGAAGCGATGGCGGCCGGCGTTCCCGTCATCACCTCGAATCGCTCTGCCCTTCCCGAAGTCGCCGGCGGCGCGGCGATCCTGATCAATCCGGAGTCCACGGACGAATTAGCAGCCGCCATCAGTCAGCTCGCCACCGACGAGCAGTTAAGAGAAGGACTCAAACGAAAAGGATTGGCGCGCGTGCAGCAGTGTTGTTGGGAAAAAGTGGTGAGCCAGACTTGGGATGTATATCGGGAACTGGTGTAGCTGTCAGCGAGCTTCTTCGTCGACCGCAATCTTCAGCGCGCGAAGAAACTTGTGATCCTGCGTGGTGAATTTGATCTTCCCGGTGGCTTCAAATGTGCGAGGCGCTTCGCTGTCTTCCTGATCGCCTGAGCCGTCCCCCTGCTCTTCGCCGTCGCGCTTGTTAAAACCGATCGTCGCTTCCAGAACCAGGAACACGTCGTACCCGGCGCGCTTGATTTCACCGATGGCCTCCGCAATGCGATCCGAGTCGGAGAGCGTCTCGTTGATCGCGATTCCCAGTTCATGCATCAGTAGCTTTAAACGTTCTTCCAAGATATGCCTCTTTCCCCGGACCTAACCGCTCCCCACATGCACCTATACGAGTGGATGCGTCTAACAACGAGGAAGTTCCACTTTCTGAAAGTCGAGACCATTGTAGTGGACACGCCTCTGCTTCACAAGCCCATTTCGAGGTCTGCTAATTCTATCGACTGGGATCGCCTCGTCAAGTAGGTTTCGTAGCAATTTCATTTCCAGGGGGGCCCCTCACCAAGCGCTTAGGGGAGAGTTATCATGAAGTTGTGGCGAAACGCAGCGTTATTTCACATGGAACTCAGTTCCTGAAGTTCGTTGTGCCTGAGCTGATCCGCCCGATCCGCTCCCTATGGCATGAGGTCATTGGTTTCCTGTTCCTCTGCTTGGCGGGTCTGGGAGGCATTTCTGGGTTCCGCGCCGTCCGAAATTTCGATGGCGAGCCCGAAAACCTGTTCCGCCTCGTCGTAATCGGTATTTTCGTGGCCATCATGGGCGGTTTTGGAGTCTCGTCATTCCGGCGGGCGCGGAAAATATCCCGCTCATGAGCGACCGGCAAGGGCTTCCCGGCGAGTTTCCGTACACCCGCGGTATTTACAAGGAAATGTACCGGACCCGGCCCTGGACGATGCGGCAATATGCCGGCTTCGGAACCGCTGAGGAGAGCAATCGCCGGTACCGCTATCTCATTGCGCAAGGAACTACCGGGCTCTCGGTCGCGTTCGACCTGCCGACGCAGATCGGTCTCGACTCCGACCACCCTCTTGCGCGTGGTGAAGTGGGACGGGTCGGCGTCGCCATCTCCTCGCTTCACGATATGGAGCGCCTGTTTGAGGGGATTCCCTTAGACAAGGTCTCCACTTCGATGACCATCAACTCCACCGCGGCCATTCTGCTTTGCCTTTACGTGCAGGTCGCGCGGCGTCAGGGCGTCGATCCACGCAAGCTCACCGGAACGATACAGAACGATATTCTCAAGGAATACATCGCGCGGGGAACCTACATCTATCCGCCGCGTCCGGCCATGCGGATCATCACCGACCTGTTCGCCTGGGCGGGTCAGGAGCTCCCCGAATGGAACACGATATCGATCAGCGGCTACCACATCCGCGAAGCCGGATCGACCGCCATTCAGGAAGTAGCGTTTACGTTCGCCAATGCAATCGCCTATATCGAAGCGGCGCTGGCGGCGGGCCTGGAAATTGACTCCTTCGCGCCGCGACTCTCGTTCTTTTTCAACTCGCATAACAATTTCCTCGAGGAGATCGCCAAATTCCGCGCCGCGCGCCGCCTGTATGCCAAATTGATGAGGGACCGGTTCGGCGCCAAAAATGAGCGCTCCTGGATGCTCCGCTTCCACGCCCAGACCGCTGGCTCGACCCTGACAGCGCAGCAGCCCGACGTCAACGTGATCCGAACATCGCTGCAGGCGATGGCGGCAGTCCTCGGCGGCGCACAGTCGCTGCATACGAACTCTCGCGACGAAGCGCTGTCGCTGCCCACCGAGGATTCGGCGCGCTTGGCCTTGCGGACACAGCAAATCATCGCCGCCGAGAGCGGGGTGACCAATACGGTCGATCCTGTGGGTGGTAGCGAATATATCGAAAGCCTCACCGATTCAATCGAGCGGGGGGCAGTCGAGTATCTGGACCGAATCGACGCTATGGGGGGCACACTGCGCGCGATCGAAGCCGGGTTTATTCAGAACGAGATCCAGAACGCCGCATTTGCCTACCAGAAAGCGATCGAATCGGGCGAGCAGATCGTGGTCGGGGTCAACCGTTTCCAGATGGAGGAAACGATGCAAATACCGACATTTCAAGTGGATTATGGTGTTGAAAAGGCTCAGATCGAGCGGATTAGGGAGACAAGGGCGTCCCGAGACCAGGCGGAAACGACCCGCCGGCTGGACCTGCTCGAACAAGCAGCCAGGGGCAACGCCAACCTGATGCCGTACATATTCGACGCCGTTGGCGCGCAGGCAACCCTTGGAGAGATCTCCGATCGCCTCCGCGCCGTCTTCGGCGAATATCGCGTAAAGAGTTAATTCTAAACGACGCCCGGCATGCTATTCGACGGAAATACCGATGGCGCGTAAACTCCCACGCGGAAATCCGGCATTATCCGGCGTCGCGGCTCGCGAAGACCCGCCTTTTGCATCATCCGCCCCACATGGTCATGGTCGTAGCGCACCCCGAAGCGAGCTTCGATGACGGTGGCAAGGCGCGCCGTGGTCCATCGATTGTCGGGGAATCCATGAATGATCGCGCCTTGAGCAAAAATATCCGGCAGGAGTTGGAGTTGCTCGCGGCTGAGGCGGCTGGGACGCCCCGTTGCCCGCCGTTTGCGCAGCGAGTCAACTCCATTTTGCTGTAAAGCACGATTCCACCGCGAAGCTGTGGTGCGGCTAACACCAAACTTGCGGGCTACGCTGGATTGAGTGAGACCCCTAAGCAGGTCTTGCACCGCCTCCAAACGCCGCCTTTCCATCTCGTCGCGATTCAATGAAGCTTCAAGTACCGTCTCCATAGATTCAGCGAAAGTTTGACCAGAGCGTAAACAGAATACCTTAAAAACATTTCGTATTCAATTTGTTTTTTCTAAAAGTTAACGGGTCAATATAGTACTAGTACTCGAATCCAGGGCCTTAAATTTAACGGGCTTTGCCCATGACCGCGCTGGGACTGACGTGGTTACTTGTTAATTTTGTCGGTGGAGGAACCTCCGGACCGATCGCCAGGGGCACGCGGGAAGACGGCTATCGCTGAATTGAACACATTTCTGGCTTAAGTCGATCAGAATCCGGACGCTTGGGGAGTTAATCTACGGCTGTCGAATAGGCCTAGCCTGTTCGTTGGGAATCCCAAGGCTCACGTCGCTGCGGAGTCAGGCGGTACCAGTTCTGGTATCGCCGCATCGTCCTCACTGAGAGTCCGGGGATTTCGTTCCAGCAGACGCGCCAGTCCCAATTCCTCTTGCTCGCGCAGATAAGCGGACTTGTGCGAATGGTTGCAGAATTCCGGGCTCAATAGCCGCTTCACTAGAGACAATGTCTTCCCGCACATTCGACAGTGAGTCTGACCAATAGTTCGCATTTCCACTCCTTGAAATCTGAGTATCGCGTCGTTCAGCGGCCCGAGACATGAAGCGCCGATACTGGCCATTACTAGGCGTCAGTCGCAATTTATTGGTACCCGGTGACCGGTACTTCCTTTCAGCAGAGACTGGTTCTCCTTTCGTTCGAAGGATTTGCGGCGCACTACTTAGAATGGGCTCTGGGAAAACACCCTACTTTTCGATGGGCGGTACCGGACCTTTCCGATAACGTACGTTCGACTCGATAATTGACCGCGTGAGATCAACCTGCATAGTTGCGCTGATTCTACTGCCTGCGGCGATTGGCGCCGATACCGAGAAACACGCGCCCGAAGTGACGACAATTCGGAAATTGCGGGGGGCGCCGGCATTGAACTTCGCGATCTCTTGTCGCTTGCGAGGTGTGGTCACACTCGCGCCCGGCTCTTCGGGGCCCGATTTCGACTTTTATATCCAGGACTCCACCGGCGGTCTGATGATGCGGACCCGGCGCCATTGGCCAGTATCGGTAGGTGACAAAGTTGAGGTATCGGGTACGGTCCGCTCGCCAGCTTCGGTCGCAGTGCAAAATGTAATTCGTCTCGGGCACGACGTGGCCATTCAGCCCAGAGCTTTGCCTCTCAACCAAGCAGTGAGCGGCGACGGTCTCGGCGAGCTGATCACCGTCTCCGGCGATTTGCGGAAGGGCCCGGATGCTATTCTCATCGGTTCCGGGCTGGGGCTCAAGGCGTCCTTCCAGCACCGATCTGACTCCTCCTCTCTTTTGGAAAATTTGAAAGAAGGCTCCGCCGTCGAGGTCACTGGGGTCCTGGTCGAAGGCCCGGATGCTGCCGATAGGAAGACTTACAAGCTTGTTTTAAGGGGGCCAGGCGACATCGTCGTTCTTCGCCTTGCTCCGTTCATAAGTCCCAATAAGATCGTTTCGTCATTGGGGATCATTGGATTTCTCACCATCCTTCTATTTCGCCGAGCCATTCGCAAGCGCACCCGGCAGATTGAATCTTTACTCGTCAAAGCAGAGGAATCCGCCAAGCTAAAATCCGAGTTCCTCGCCAGCATGAGTCACGAGATCCGCACGCCGCTGAATGGCGTAATGGGGATGATTGACCTGGTGCTCGCGACGGATCTAAATCCCGAGCAACGCCAGAACCTCCAGTTCGGCAAAAAATCCGCGGAGTCTCTGATTGTCGTCATCAACGACATTCTGGATTTTTCGAAGATCGAGGCGGGCAAGCTCGAGATCGATCAGGCCCCGTTTGATCTGCGCAAAGCACTGGAAGCGACGTTGGTGCCATTGCTGATGCGAGCGCGATCGAAGGGACTCTCGCTCTCCTGTGATGTCGCGCCTGACGTGCCCACAGACGCCGTTGGCGACCCGATCCGCCTCGGACAAATCATAACGAATCTGGTCGGCAATGCCCTCAAATTCACACAGGAAGGCGGCGTTACGGTGCGCGTGGAGCAGATCGACGACCCCGGAGAGAACATCCACCTACAGATCACTGTGACCGACACTGGTATCGGCATAGCGCGGGACAAGCTCCAGCGGCTTTTCCAGCCCTTCACTCAAGTGGACGGCTCGTTGGCGCGGCGCTTTACCGGGTCGGGTCTCGGCCTGTCGATCACGAAGCGGTTGATCGAGATGATGGGCGGAACGATATGGGTCGAGAGGACTGTCGAAGGCGAAGGAAGCAGCTTCTCGTTCAAAGTGCAATTCCAGCGGGTGCCCGAGCGGGTCATTGTTCCTGAAAACGAATCTCCGGCCGGGCTCTCCACGCCCCTGCCTCCGCTGCGGGTCCTGTTGGCGGAAGACAATCCTGTCAATCAATTGCTCGTGGTTTCTCTGCTCCGGAAAAAAGACTGCCACGTCACCGCCGTTGAGACGGGCGTAGATGCGCTCCGCGCCTATCAGGAGAGCGCCTTCGACTTGATCCTGATGGATGTGCAGATGCCGGATATGGACGGTCTGACGGCGACCCAACGCATCCGCGCCGCCGAAGCTCCGGGCAAACGCATCCCGATCATCGCCCTGACAGCCGGTGTGATGAAGAACGACCGTGAAAAGTGCATCGAAGCCGGAATGGACGACTACGTCTCCAAGCCTTTCAAAATCAGCGAATTCTTCACCAAGATCGACTCGGTCGTGAGCCAGCGGCAGGTCGGCGTGTTTGCCGCTGCTGTAGGACTCACAACTCCTGAACATCCGGTATCGGTAGACTCGCCGGCTCTATCTACAGCAAGCTAACGCTTGCCGTACTGATAAACTAAACCCTTTCGCTATGCTTCTCGAGCTGAAGGGGATCCAAAAACGATTTGGCGGGGTTCAGGCGCTATGTGACGGAATTCTCTCCGTTCGCGCGGGCGAAGCGCACTTGTTGCTCGGCGAGAATGGAGCGGGCAAATCAACGCTGATGAAAATAGTGGCCGGTATGCAGACGCCAGACGCCGGTGAGATGCTTTGGAACGGCCAGCCGGTGCGGTTCACGACACCGGCGCAGGCCGCCGCTAACGGCATCGCGATGGTTCATCAGGAATCGCTGCTCGCGCCGCAGCTTTCGGTGGCGGAGAACATTTTCCTGGGCCGGGAGCCGCGCAAGCCCTTTGGTTGGGTGAATCGCGGCGAGATGACGGACCGGGCTCGGCGGCTGATCGCTGAGCATCACTTTCCGCTGCAGGCCGAGTGGCGCGTGGAGAAGCTCAGTCCGGCCGCAAAGCAGCTTGTCGAAATCTGCCGCGCCATCCAGCACGGATCGAGCCTGCTCATTTTCGACGAGCCGACCTCGTCTCTCTCCGACGCCGAGACGCAGGAAGTATTCCGCATCGTCCGGACTCTGCGTGAACGCCACATGGGAGTCATCTATATTACGCATCGTCTGGAAGAACTCCGCGCGATCGGCGATCAGGTCACGATTCTTCGTGACGGGCGCACGGTACACTCTGGTCCACTCGCGGAGATGACCACGGACCAGATTATTCAAAGCATGGTCGGACGCGAAGTTTCGGCGATCTATCGGCGCGATCCGATTCCGCCGGGGGAGGAGTTGCTGCGGGTCGAGCATTTGACGCGGCGTGGGAAGCTCGAGGACATCAGCTTCACGCTTCGGGCGGGAGAGATCGTGGGTCTCGCGGGCTTGGTCGGCGCAGGAAGGACCGAGCTCTGCCGGGTAATCTTTGGCCTCGATCCGATGGATTCGGGCGAAGTTCTGATTTCCGGAAAAGCGACGCGAATCCGCTCGCCGCGCGAAGCCGTGAAAGCGGGGATCGCGCTGCTGACCGAGGATCGCCAAAGGACAGGGCTCGCGCTGCGGCTGCCGCTCGGCGTCAACATCACGATGGCGAATGTCCCCGGCATTAGCCGGATGGGTGTGCTCGATCTTGCGGCGGAAGCGCGTGTTACGGCCGAATCGATAGCGAGGCTGCGCATCAAGGCATCGTCGGGTAAACAAATTGCGGGACGGCTGAGCGGTGGGAATCAGCAGAAAGTCGTCATCGCCAAGTGGCTGTTCCGGAATAGCAATATTTTCCTGTTTGACGAACCGACCCGCGGCATTGACGTTGGCGCGAAGGCGGAAGTATTCGAAGTGATGGATTCGCTCGCGCGCTCGGGCGCCGCGATCCTGATGGTGAGCTCGGAGATGCCGGAGCTGCTGCAGGTGGCGGACCGGATCCTGGTGATGCGGCAGGGACGCATCTCCGGTGAACTGCCACGCGGCACGACGCAGGAGGAGATCATGCGCCGGGCGACGCTGGCCGCAGCAACGGAGGCGAATCCGCAATGATGCAGCGGCTGCTGCCGTTCCTGAGCCTGATCGTCCTGTTTGTGGCGCTTTCGATCGCCTCGCCACATTTTCTGAGTGAGACTAACCTGTCGAGCGTGGTGCGGCAGACGGCCGTCATCAACATCATGGCGCTCGGTATGACGATGATCATCATCGCGGGCGGCATCGATCTTTCGGTGGGGTCGATTCTGGCGATGGGCGGGTTATTCGGAACGCTGGCGATGGAGCGAGGCGCGTCGATCCCACTGGGAGTCGCGATCGGAGTGTTGACGGGCCTGGGCTGCGGACTATTGAACGGCGTGCTGACCACGCGTTTAAAGATCGCGCCCTTCATCGTGACACTGGGGACGCTGGGAATTTTCCGCGGCGTGACGCTGATTGTGTCGAATGGTCTGCCGGTACATAAGATTCCACCCAAGTTCTCATTTCTGGGGGAAGGCAGCATTCTGGGGGCGCCGTTCGTGTTGTGGGTGCTGGTAGTTTGCGCGGTGATGACGCACTTTATTCTGGAACGCACGCGGTTAGGACGATACGCGTTCGCGATCGGCAGCAATGTGGACGCGGCTGTTTACGCAGGCATCCCGGTCGCTTTCCACACGACGGCCGTCTATGCGATCGGAGGCATGCTGACAGGTCTTGCGGGCATGATTGAAGCATCACGGCTCATGACGGGACAGCCGACCGCCGGTCAGGGTTACGAGCTGCAGGCGATCGCGGCGGTGGTGATTGGTGGCGGCAGTCTCCACGGTGGAGAAGGAACGGTGCTCGGGACGCTGATTGGAGCCTTCATCATGGGGCTGCTATCGAATGGTAGCGACTTGTTGGGAGTGTCGCCTTATTTGCAGCAGGCGATCATCGGCGGCGTGATTATTCTGGCGGTTACAGTGGATGAGCTGCGCAAGCGGCGGATGACATAAGCGGCTATAGAATGTCAGAGCAGAAAAATCCCATTCCGTCGGACGATAGTTTGGACATCGTCGAACGAGCCATGGCCATCGAAGAGACGCTCAATCAACTCTATGCAGATCCGCGCTTATCTTTTGCCCAGCGCGAGTTATTGATCCGCGAAATCGAGGAACGGATAGAGCGCGGCGAATTCGGAGACGAGGGGGGTGACGCTCTTTCTGCCCTGGTCCGAAAACGAGGGCCACGTAATCCGAGCGGTCAAGCGGCCGCGGCGGCGGAGCCTGAATCGGATTAGGGGTAGGCTCAAGCTGACCTATCACCACGTTTGTGGTTGTTATATAATTCCGGCCAAGGAGTAACCACCATGTCGTGTCCCGACTGCGATTCCCCAGACCGACGGCAATTTCTCAAAACCGCTGCGCTCGGAGCCGCCAGCGCGGCGATTCCGGCGGCTTTCGCCAAAAAAATCCAACCAGGAACATCGGAAGCTCTGGCGGCTACGCTTTATAAGAGCCTGTCCGACGAGCAGAAATCGAAGGTATGTTTCCCATTCGACAACCCGCTGCGGGCGAAAGTAGACGCCAACTGGCAAATCGTTCCGCAAAGGATCGGCCAGTTTTTCAACGCAGATCAGCAAGCAATGATTGGGGAGATCTTCCGGAAGCTGCATAACCCGGACTTCGTCGACAAAGTCCTCCTGCACATCAACGACGATGGTAATGGTAAGGGATTGGCCAACTACTCCGCCGCCTTATTCGGGGAGCCCGCGTCCGGTGAATTCGAATTTGTGCTTACCGGACGTCACTGCACGGCCCGGTGCGATGGGGATTCGGTGGCCGGCGCAGCGTTCGGAGGACCTATTTTCTACGGTCATCAGGCGGGCGGCAAGTTCCAGGAAAGCGCCGACCATCCGAACAACGTCTACTGGTATCAGGCAAAGCGCGCTAACGAGGTATTTCAAGCGTTGAGCGGGAAACAGCGCGAGGAAGCGCTACTTGGCGATCCGCGGTCAGAGAGGCAGAACGAAACTGTCGCGCTCAAACCCAAGGGCGAGCTCGCCGGACTTCCCGTAGGCTCGATGTCGCGGGATCAGAGGCGCCTCGTCGAGAACGTTCTATCCGACCTGCTGCTTCCGTTCCGCAAGGCGGATGTCGACGAAGCCATGCGATACATTAAAGGCGCCGGCGGGGTCGACGCGCTGCACATGTCTTTCTACAAGAACCTCGATATCGGAAACGATGGTATCTGGGATGTCTGGCAACTGGAAAGCCCGAACATGGTCTGGTATTTCCGCGGATTTCCACACGTCCACACCTGGGTGAACATTCGCGCCAAATCGTAACTCCGCCGGCGGGCTGGAAACCTGCCCCACGCTACAATAAATCGAATGAGGATTGCGTTGGGCCAGATCAACACAACCGTTGGTGATCTGGCGGGCAATGTCGATCGAATGGTGGCGCGCGCTCGCCAAGCCTCGGAAATGGGGGCAGACCTGATCGCCTTTCCGGAGCTTTCCGTTACAGGGTATCCCCCGCGCGATCTGGTGGAAAAACAAAGCTTTGTCGAGCGGTCCGAATGCGAGCTGCAACGTCTGGCTCGCGAAACGGCCAACTTGGGCATCGCGATTATCTGCGGATATGTCGGCAAGTCACACGAAGGCGCCGGCAAGCCGGCTACGAATAGCGCGGCGATTCTGCGCGGGGGCGAGACGCTTCTCCGTCAGAATAAGACGCTTCTTCCCACTTACGATGTATTCGATGAAGCGCGTTATTTCCAACCCGGCGATTCCCCGCACCTGACCACACTGGACAGCCAAAATCTGGCGCTCACGATCTGCGAAGACGCCTGGAACGACAAGCAGTATTGGGAGCGGCGATTGTATACGCGCGATCCGGTCGAGGAGCTGGCGCGGGCGGGCGCGGAGATTCTGATCAGTATCAACGGCTCGCCCTACAACATGGGGAAGCGGTCGATGCGGCGTGAGATTTTCGCCATCACGGCGCGGCATCATCGGATGCCGGTGGTGTACGTGAATCAAGTCGGCGGCAATGATTCTCTGGTGTTCGACGGCAGCAGCTTCGCCATGGACGCCGCCGGGAATGTGATCGCTTCGGCGGCGTCATTTGAAGAGGACCTAGTCATCTGCGACACGGAAACTGGCGCGGGCGACTGCCGGGAGAATCTCCGCGACGAATGCGAAGCGGTCTATCAGGCGCTGGTGCTCGGCACGCGCGACTACATCTGCAAGTGCGGATTTCAAAAAGCGCTGATCGGCTTGAGCGGAGGAATCGATTCTTCTTTAACTGCGGCGATCGCTGTCGAGGCGATCGGCAAAGAGAATGTGATCGGCATTGGAATGCCGGGTCCATTTTCATCGGAGGGGAGTGTTGCCGATGCCCGTGCCCTGGCGAAGAATCTGGGGATCCGGTTCGAGATTGCGCCGATATCGACGGTGTACGACCAGTTCCTTCACGTGCTCGATCCGCTGTTCGCGGGCGCTCCGCGGGATGTCGCCGAGGAGAATCTGCAGGCGAGACTTCGTGGAGCGACGTTGATGTCACTCTCGAACAAGTGGTGCGCGCTGGTCCTGACGACGGGAAACAAGAGCGAGCTGGCGGTCGGTTACTGCACGCTGTACGGCGATATGTGCGGCGGGCTGGCGGTCATCAGCGACGTGCCGAAGACGCTGGTTTATGAGCTCGCGCGAGTCAGCAACCGGCGCAATGGCAGCGCGATTCCCGAAAGCGTGTTCACGAAGCCACCCTCCGCTGAGCTGCGGGCGAACCAGAAAGACTCCGATTCGCTACCCGAGTACGATGTGCTCGATCGGATCCTTCGCGCATACATTGAAGAAAACGAATCGCCGCAGCGGATTGCGGCCGAGCAGGATCTTCCGCTCGACCTGGTGCGCGACATCACCACCAAAGTGGATCGCAACGAGTACAAACGCCAGCAGGCGGCCCCGGGCCTGAAAGTCACAAGCAAGGCGTTCGGCATCGGACGCCGCTTTCCCATTGCACAAAAGTACACCGAATGAAACTGATTCTGCCGATTCTTCTGCTGTCGATTGCAGCGCTGCTCGTCTCTCAGCCGGCGCCTCGCGAACAAATCGGACCGCTGCCGTCCGGCGGTTTTCTGCTTAATAGCGGCTGGCGCATTCAGCCGCCGGGCGTTC
>Ga0075431_100002293_pt1 | contig 18376 bp, 11 predicted proteins | sample RhiMetdeltSRZDD5_FD_75297 | JGI IMG/M metagenome (GOLD analysis project Ga0075431, IMG submission 75297) | Populus rhizosphere microbial communities from Tennessee, USA - Rhizosphere MetaG P. deltoides SRZDD5 | ecosystem: Host-associated > Plants > Roots > Rhizosphere > Soil | place: USA... | reverse complement strand
AGTGGACGTAGACGCCGTCGACCATCCGCACCGAGGTATGACCCAGCCTCTGAGCGACGGCCTTCAGATCGTGGGACGCGGCATACGCGACGCTGGCGCCCGAATGCCGAAGCCAGCCGGGACGCGCCCCCTCGACGCCGGCCGCAGCACACGCCCGGTCCCAACACCTTGCGGAACGAATGACGGCGGACGGGGCCGCCCCGCTCTCCGTAGAAGACGAGTCCATCGAGCCGGGGATCCTCATGGTGGTGGAGCGGCGGGAAACGAAGAAGGTGTGAGTCGGCGCGGACGATCCACCTCCCCAAGATCGTCATCCGCCGCTGGCGGAGCGGCTCCGTTCTGTTGAGTAGCCGCTCTTGTTGTCGCGCCATGACTAGGCTGGTTCTCGTCCCGAAGCTCTCCCAACATATCGTGACGGAACTTGCAGCGATTAGGCGAGTGGTCAGGGGGGTCGTTCCTGCAGCGACCGCGAATCGTCGGCGTGGGTGTCCGAGGCCTACCCGGACGACGCGACCGGCGATGTACGAAGACGACACCCACACAGGCGTGCGGCTCAGCGAGGAGTCGGTCCGTCTCTGGAAGCGGCACGTCCGCGAGTACGTGCAGGAGATGCAGGCGTGATCTGCGGGGCCATGGGCGCAAGCCCGAAGTAGTCCATCCCGCCGATAAGCATCGGAAGCAAGCCGCCTCGCGGCGAGGCAGCGGGTTCGTCGTCACGCGACGCTCGTGGCCACCGGAACTGGCTCTACGGTTTCCGACCCGGGGAGGTCGCCGGTTCCAGTGAAGGGTTGCTGTGGCTCACGAGGCCCGGTTCGTGTGGCGGTTCAGCTTCCTCGACGCGACGTGGACGTTGCTGAGCCACACCGGCACGATCCAGGAAGTCCGCTGCTGCCAACGTAGGGGCCGGCGACGAACGGGTGCCGGTGGCGCGCGGCTAGACTCGTCGGCGGTGGCCTGCCGAGCGGACGAAGGGGCACGCCTGGAGAGCGTATAGGCGGGCAACCGCCTCGTGGGTTCGAATCCCACCGCCACCGCCGAAACTGTACGGCGATCGTCGGTTGACCCCGCCGTTCCCCCTCGGAAGAATCGCAGGTCGGTGTTCGAGTCGGGTTGGAGGTAGGGACCGACCGGGAGGAAGGGAGGCCTCGGTGAAGAGGTCCGTAGGCACGGGTTTGATCGCATTCGCATGGCTCGTCCTGCTGCTCCCCAGCGTGCACGCGCAAACGAGCCCCGGACTCACCGTGACACCCCTCAACGGCGAAACCGTTACGGCGGCGACGCTCGTGGACGAGCTGGTTGGCACCGGCGTCTCGACGTCGAACGCGACCTACAGTGATCCGTCCGCGCTCCAGGCCGCCGGCTTGTTCTCGGGTGGTACGGACATCATCGGCTTCGAGAGCGGCGTGCTGCTGACCACGGGCGACGTCGCCAACGTCGTCGGGCCCAACGACTCCGACAGCACCGGCACGGACAACGAGGGCGTCCCCGGTGACACCGATCTGGATGCCCTCGCAGGGCAGGGGGCGGTGACGGAGGACGCCGCGGTGCTCGAATTCACCTTCGTCCCGGCCGAGACGACCGTGACGTTCAGGTATGCGTTCGGCTCCGACGAGTACAACGAGTTCGTGGAGCTGGGATTCAACGACGTCTTCGGCTTCTTCGTGAACGGCGCGACCTGCGCGACTGTCCCCGATCCCGATGATCCGGAAGCGGACCTTCCCGTCTCGATCGACACGGTTAACGGTGGAAACCCATTCGGCGGCGAGAACGCTACGAACCCGGAGCTGTATCGGAACAACGACCTCGACGATGAGGGGGGAACGATCAACACGGAGCTCGACGGCCTCACGGTGGTGCTGACGTGCACCGCCGACGTGATCCCGAACGAGCCGAACCAGGCCAAGCTCGCGATCGCCGACGTGAGCGACGGCGGGTGGGACAGCGCGGTGTTCCTGGAGGCAAGGAGCTTCACCTCCGAGCCCGTCACCCACATCCTCTCGGTCACGACGAGCGGCGACGGCGATGGTGTCGTCACCAGCTCGGACGAGGGAATCAATTGCGACAGCACGATCGGGGATCCCGAGCTCACCGATTGCAGTGAGGTCTACGACGAGGGTACGGACGTGACCCTGACCGCCACGCCGAACGAGGGTTCGGTCTTCGTCCAGTGGACGGGGTGTGACTCGACGGAGGGCAACACCTGCTTCGTCACGATGAACGACGAGCGAACGGTGGACGCGCAGTTCGGCGTCGAATCATCCGAGGGGACGGCGGACCTCACCGTGGCCAAGTCGGACACGGCGTCCGGGTTCGGGCCCGACCCGGTCTCGAGCGGTGGCGTCGTCGCGTACCAAGTGTCCGTCAGCAACGGCGGACCCGACCCCGCCACCGGCGTCACCGTGGTTGACACCGCCACGAACGGCACGGTTCAGTCCGCCTCAGGAACGAACTGGACCTGCGAGGATCCGTCGGAGAACACCGTGACGTGCACCTACGGCCTCGCGCTCTCCTCCGGCGGCACTGCCGAACCCCTCCGGGTGCTCGTTCAGGCGCCGACGAACTCGGGCAGCACCGAAGCGACGATGACGGACGAGGCGAGCGTCAGCGGCAACGAGACCGATCCGGATCCGGAGGACAACAACGACACCGAGTCGACCGCGGTCACTGGAACCGGTAGTGTCGCCGCCCGCGACCACGCGTCCACGTTCTTCGACGGCGAGACGACGACGACGCTCCAGACGACCCGCGATACCGTGGGCGGCTTCTACAGCAAGCTGATCATCCCGGGCAACGCGGGACTCCAGGCCGGTCCGGTCTCGATCGACGAGTTCGATGCGCTGCTGCCGCAGTTCGACGGGTTCTGCGGGGGCCGCGATTGCGACGCACAGGTCCAGATCACGGTCCTGCCCCAGGGTCAGACCCCGGCGAACAACCCGATCCAGGTCTTCTGGTTCTACGTGAAGGACAAGAAGCAGGGCAGCACCGTGTACGTGAAGGGCGACAACGAGACCGTCGCGACCGTGGTCCGCAACTGCGCCACGCCGGGCGTCGCCGATCCTCCGAAGTGCGTCAGCTCGAGGACGATCCTGCCCAACCGCGACCGTCAGTTCCTCCAGGTGTGGCGCAACGGCGGTGACCCCGGAGGGGGCAAGCGCTAGAGATCGAAGGCCGGCTCGGCGCCCGCCCCGGTCGAGGCGGGTTCCGGCGCGTCCATCACCTCGACTGCGATGCGTGGGATGCCCGGGACCCGGACGACGCCGAGCCGGTCCAGGATTGCGCGGCTCTCGCGTTCGGAGTCCTCGTCTCGCGTCCCCCTCGATCGAGCGAGCGCCGCCTTCGCGTACAGAGACAGCGCGATCTCGAAGTCCGCCTGACGGGACCGGGCGGCTTCGAGGCTCTCCTCGAACGCTCGGGCGGCCGCCTCTGGACGGCCTGCCTGCATGAGGCCCCATCCCCTCACGCGGTTCAGCATCGGCACCTGCGAAGGAACCCCGCCGAGCGCCCGTGCTCGTTTCAGCGAGGCATCGCACGCGGCGAGCGCCTGTTCGACCGAGCCCTGGAGCATGAGGCACTCGGCGATCCGGGCCTCCGTCTCAAGCACTTCGCCGTCGTCGCCCATCTCCTCGAACATCTGGAGCGCGTGGCTGAACAGGTCTATGGCGTCGGAGCATCCCCCGGACCGGGAGGCCACGCGGGCCAGATTGCTCGTGGTCAGCGCGATGAACTCCTTGCGGCCCGCCGCCGTCCAGACGCGCAGGACGTCGCGGAACATGGCCTCGGCCTCGTCCAGCCGTCCCTGGTCCGAGAGGATCTCGCCGATGTTCATCGGTCCCATCGCCGCGTCGACGGTGTCGCCGATCGTGACGCGCAGATCGTGTCCCTGCTGGTAGAGCTCAATCGCTTCGTTCCACTGCCCCCGGAAGTACGCGAACATGCCCATGTTGTTCAGCACGGTGGCGGCCGACCCGAGGTTGCCGAGCTCTCGGTAGATCTCGAGTGCCCGCGATGAGTACGTCGCCTGCTCCGGCTCGCCGAGGTCGACGAGGGCCCAGTCCATGATGAAGTAGGCCTGCGCCAGGGCCTCGCGCTCGCCGGAGGCCTCGGCTTCCACGATCGCCCGTTGGCACCACGCCAGCACCTCTCGGTAGCGACCCTGCCCTTGGCGGATCGCCGCGTACCACGCGGCGAGCCGGGCACGTTGCCTGCCGGCTTCGACGCCGTCGACGCCCTCCAGAGCGCGACGACCCCGGGTGACCCATCGGAGCCCCTGCCGGTAGTGCCCGAGGCGCTCCGAGATCCACGCCTCTTTCAGGTACAGCTTCGACTCGGCGAGGGGATCGCTGCGGACGAGGCTGCGGGCGGCTCGGTAGCTATCCGCCGCCTCGCCGTAGGCGCCCAACCGATCGAGCAGGTCGCCGCGCGCCTCGTGGACCTCCGCGATCTCCGGAGCCGGGATCCCGGCGACGTTGCGGGCGGCGTCCAGCGCGCGACGGAAGAGCCTGCCGGCCTCGACCAGGGCGTACTTCGATCGAGCGCGATCCGCCGCGATGCGCGCGTAGCGCCATGCGTCCTCGTAGCGGTGGGCGTTGAAGAAGTGCACGGATAGGAGATCGGCCTGCTCGTCCGCGGAGCCCGATGAGGTCCGCGTGATCGCATCGCCCGCGGCAGCGTGCAGCTCGCGGCGCCGGCGGTACGGCAACCCCTCGTACGCAGCGTCCCGCAGCAGGGCGTGGCGGAAGCGGAACGTCCCCGGCTCCTCCTCCCGCACGAAGTCGGCGAGTCGCTGCCAGATGCTCTCGTCGGCGGGCAGATCCGTCCTGCCGAGCATGTCCGCGAGGATCGAGAGGGGGAAAGTGACGCCGAGCACAGCCGCATGTCGAAGCAGGGCGCGATCGTCGGCCCCGAGCCGATCGATCTCCGCGGTCATGAGCTCCTCGACGGTATCGGGCACGACCTGCTCGAGCCCCTCGGAGCGAGCGACCGTGACCAGCTCCCGAAGGAACAAGGGATTGCCGCCCGATCGCTCGGCAAGAGCAGCCAGCTCGTGCCGGGGGAGCGGGAACGCCTCGGTCGATGACTCGAGGAGGGCGGCCGCGTCGATCGCATCGAGCGGCTTCAGGCTGAGCGTGAGCACGCCGTCTCCGTCCGACAGCGTGAAGCCGCCTTCCACCTCGCGACGGGTCAGGAGCACCAGCCACGGCAACCGCGCGGTCCTAGTGGCGATCCTGCGGATGAGGCTGGCCGACGCTTCGTCCATCCAGTGCGCGTCGTCGAACACGAACACCGTGGGCGTGGGAAGCGCCCATTCGAGCAGCTCCTCTGTCACGGACTCGAGCTGCTGATGGCGGAAGTCTTCGTCGAGTTGCGCCGTCTCCGGGGTCATCGGTATCTCGATGTCCATCGGGATCCCCAGGAGGGGAAGCCAGGGAAGGAGATGCGGCGCGTTCGCCTCGACCCGGTCGCGCAGTCGCTGGGCGGCCCCAGCGGGGTCCTCGTAGCTGCGGATCCCCAGCAGGTCGCGCAGCATGCCGCGGAACGGCTGGTACGGACTCGACGCTTCGTACATCTCGCCGCGCGCGATCAGCACCGTCACGCGGTCGACGTCGGAGATCAGGTCTTCGATCAAGCGGGACTTGCCCATGCCCGGCTCCCCGACGAGCTCCACGACATGGCCGCGTCGTCCGATCGCCGACTCGAGGGCCTCCCGCAGGACCGCCATCTCCTGCTCGCGGCCGACCAGCGGCGACGCGTCGTGCTCGGCGAGCCGGCGACGGCCCGCCGTTCCGAGGCTGGAGGCCTTCACCGGATGCGCCTTGCCTTTCACGGTGAAAGGCGGAAGCTCGTCCGCCTCGAAAGAGGTCCGAGAGCGGGCGAGCACGACGTCGGTCACGAGGATCTGCCCCTGGGCAGCTCGACCCATGAGGCGGGCCGCGAGGTTCACCGCATCTCCTCTGATCGAGTAGGACCGCCGGTACGGCGGTCCGAAATCGGACGAGAACACCCTGCCCGAGTTCACGCCGATCCGGAGCGGCAGGGCCCCCGCTCGGTCCATGATGCTTCGCACCGCGAGTAACATCCCCTCTTCGTCGTGGCCCGAGCTCGACGGTGCGCCCGCCACCAGCAGGACCTTGACGCCATTGCCGCTGATGTCGGTCTCCAGGAAGGTCACCGCGTGGCGTCGCGCCTCCTCCTGCACGGTGCGGACGCTCGCGTCCAGGGCGATCGCGACGTGATCCGGCCCCGTGCGTTCGACGAGCTCGTCCGTGCACGCGAACTCGAGGAAGGCCACGGCGACGTGGCGGTGTTCGGCCTCGCGCGAGCGCCCGCGGAGGTGCTCCCGCAATCTCACGGGGACGCAGCGCGACAGGTCCAGTCCTGCGTCGTCCGTCGGGGGGAGCGACGGCGGATGGGAGACGTCCGGGACGGCTCGAAGCAGGAGGCCGTCGCCCTTCGGCCGGCCCACCAGCCGTGGTTCCAGCAGAGACGCGGTCGCCGAGCTCAGGAGGATCTCGCCGGCCGATGCGGTGGACTCCATCAGGACCGTCTGCGTCGCGGCGGGACCGGCGATGACGAGCTCGAGATGGTCGCCGCCCACGACGTAGAACTGGAACCTCCCGCTGTGGATCCCGACGGACATCCGGAGCGAGACGTAACCGACGGAGCACCGCACCCGCCCCAACTCCCGCAGGGCCCGGCGCATCTCGAACGCCGCCCGGCACGCCCTAGGAGCGTGCTCGTCCCCTTCGAACAGGAGCAGGACCGCGTCGCCGCCCCACTTCACGAGCTCCGCGCCGTCTCGGTAGGCCAGGTCGAGCAAACGCCTGAAGCAGGCGTCCAGGAGGTCGTTCAGCTCCTCCGCGCCGACCTTGCCCTGGCGGGCCAGTCGTTCGGTCAGCTTCGTGAACCCGGCGATGTCGACGAACGCGAGCGTGCCCTCGATCTCAAGCACGGGAGCGTCGTCGGGCGACCGCAGCCAGTCGACGAGCAGGCGAGAGACGTACGGTCTGAACGCTTCGTCGTCGTGGCTCGACGCGGTCGACCCCATGCCGCCTCCCCGGGGGGGTTGCCAGTCGAGTCTAGTCCGCGGAGCCTGTCCTCAGCCCCGCCGCGGCGGCTCCCTCCATCCGGGGCACCGTCCTGCTCGCAGAGGGTCCCAGTCGAACTGGGCCGTCGAGGAGACGAACCGCTCTGCCGGCTCGGGGACCTGTCGATCAGCTCCCGGAAGCGCCCGCTCCGCCTCGCGCGACCACCAAGCACGGGCCGCGAGGATCAGCGCGAAGGGTCCCCACAGGAAGCGCTCCCACCCGCTTGGCAAGGCGAAGTACGAGGTCGCCCCATCTGTCACTCAGCCTTTGGAGCGAGGAGCCCGGCCTTCGGTACACGGGAGCAGCTGCGACCGGCGCACTCGCCTGACGAGTGCCGCTGGAACGGCCACCTTTTGAGTACGTGTCCTTGCGGTAGTAGACGCCAGTTCCTGGTGCGCCCACTGTCCGGGTGGTTTAGACGACTCGCCGAAGAACGCCGGGTCGTAGTCCGACGCCTAGACCGAGTCGGGCGGCTGTGCCAAGGGCGACGATCCTTCCATCGGGCCGCTCGGCGAAGCCACACCCGTGGCCCCGCTCCTCCGTGGGGCCTCGGACGGAGACTCCTCGCACGCTGTCGCGAATACCAGCATCACGACGGTCGCAACCATCTGGGCTACGCCGGGAAGCCGCATTCCGGAATCACCTCCGCTCGATCGCGATTGGCGTTCATCATTAGGCGGTCACGGGCACGCCACCTCCGGACGTGCGGCGCCCACTCTTGGCGAAGTGCAGGTACAGGACGGGAACGACGAACAGGTTCAGCAGCGTCGCCGTGATCAGGCCGCCGAGGATCACGATCGCCATGGGGTGCTCGATCTCGTTGCCGGGGATCTGTCCGGCGACGATGAGAGGGATCAGGACCAACCCCGTCGTCAAGACGGTCATCATGATCGGCACGACCCGCTCACGAGCGCCGCGGATCACGAGCTCGGGCCCGAACGGTTCGCCCTCGAACTGCTCGAGGTGCTGGTAGTGGCTGATCAGCATGATGCCGTTCCTGGCGACGATCCCCAACACCGTGAAGAATCCGACCAGGGATCCGAGGGTCAGCACCCCACCGCCGAGATACGCGGCCAGCACGCCTCCGACCAGCGCGATCGGCAACGTCAGGAAGGACAGCACCGCAAGCCGCCAGCTCGCGAACGACGCCTGGAGGAGGAGGAACACGCCGACCGCCGCGGCGATCGCGAACACGAACAGACGCTTTTGAGCAGACTGCCGCTCGGCGAACTCCCCGAGCAGCTCGGTCCGGAACTCCAGCGGCCACCGAACCTCCTCCATCCGGTCCTGCAGCTCCCCTACGGCGGACCCGAGGTCCCGCCCGTCGACGTTCGCGCTCACGTCGATGCTCCTGGACAGCTCCTCGTGATGGATGTCGTTGGGCGTCGGCACGATCCGAAGATCGGCCACGTCGGCCAGGTGGACGTACTCGCCAGAGGGGGTGTCGATCAGCAGGTTCTCGATATCGGTGATGTTCTGTCGCGTCTCCGGCGTGCTCCACACGTTCACGTCGAACGTCTGACCGTTCCGGAAGAGGTCACCCACTTCCTCCCCCATGATCAGGGTCGACGCCGAGCGACGAACGTCACCCGGCTTGAGGCCGTACTGGCGTGCGGCGGCGAGATCGACCTCGATCTGGATCTGCGGGACGTCCTCGACCGTGTCGACGAAGGGATCCACCACGCCGTCGATGTCCTCGAGGATGCCCTTGACCTCCTGCGCCTTCTCCTGAAGGACGTCGAGATGGGGTCCGAAGATGCGGACCACGATCGCGTCGCTCGACCCGGTCAAGACCTCGCGGATCCGCTCTTTCAGGTACGTCTGCACGTCGTGGTAAATGCCGGGATAGGCGTCGACCGTGTCCTGGATCTTGGCCAGCGTCTCGTCGTAGTCGACGTTGGGGTCGACGCTGACCCAGTTCTCCCCGAAGTAGATGCCGTAGGGCTCGTCCGAGTTGAGCGCCTGTCCAATGTGGGACCCCGCGTTTCGGACGCCCGGGATCGCGAGCAGTTCCCGGTTGACCCTCATCGTGGTCCGGACCACTTCGGGGCGGGACGTGCCGGGTTTGCCCAACCAGTGCATCAGGAAGTCCCGCTCCTTGAACGACGGGAGCAGGTCCTGCCCGAGGAAGGGAACGATCGCGATCCCCAGCGCGGCGGTCAGCCCGACGGCGACATACGACCGTCGCGGACGATGGACGATCCTGTTGAGGATGACCTCGTAACCGCGCTGTAGAGGCGCGACAAGTGGGGACGGCCGGTGTTGAAGGGATTTGCCGCTCCTGAAGAAGACCAGGCTGAGCGCGGGCGTCACGGTCAGGGCGACGACCATCGACGCGAGGAGCGCAAGCGAGTACGACAGGGCGAGGGGGCGGAAGAAGGAACCCGACAGACCCTCCAGCGTGAAGATCGGAAGGATCGCGACGACCTCGATCAGCGTCGCGTAGACGATCGCGCTGCGTACCTCAAGAGAGGCCTCGAGGATGACGCGGGCCGTGGACACGTTCCGGCCCTTCGCGCGCTGTTCGCGCAGGCGGCGGACCACGTTCTCGATGTCGATGATCGCGTCGTCGACGATATCGCCGAGGGCGATCACCAGTCCCGCCAGGACCATGGTGTTGATCGTGACCCCGCGCCAGTACAGGACCAGACCAGCGGCGACAAGCGACAGGGGTATCGCGGTGATGCTGATGAGCGCCGTCCTCCACTCGAACAGGAACGCCCCGAGCATCAGGATCATGAGCAGCGCGCCCAGGATGATCGCGCTGCGGAGGTTCTCGATCGACTGATCGATGAAGGTGGCCGGCCGGAAGATCGTGGGATCCATTCGGATCCCGGGCAGGGCAGGTTCGAGCTCGGCGATCGCCTCGTCGAGGCCGGCGGTAACGTCCTCCGTATTGGCCCACGGCAGCTTCTGGACGACCAGGAGGAGGCCGGGACCGTCGTTGATGACGCCGTCCCCCATGAGCGGCGGCGTGTCGGTGACCACGTCGGCGACGTCCTCCAGCCGCAACACGTCGCCGCCTCGCTCCACGATCGGGACCCTGCCGAGGTCACGGTCGGACAGGATCGGGATGCTGTGGCGCACCTGGAAGCGCTGTTGCGGCGTGTCGATGAACCCCCCGGTCCCGATGAAGCCACCCTCCGAGAACCGCAACAAGCCCGCGTCGATCGCGTCCGCCGTCACCGTCATGACCTGCTCCAGCGTCAGATCGTGCTTTCGGAGCAGCTCGGGGACGACCTGGACGGTGGGCATCTTGATGCGCTCACCCCAGATCAGGACGTTCGCGACACCGGCCACTCGGAGCAGCCGAGCCCGAACCTTCCAGTACGCGGTCATCGACAGGTCGATGAGGGAGTAACGGTCCGACGTCATCCCGATCTTCATGACGCGGCTCGTTGCCGACAGCGGCTGGATCATGACCGGGGGGGCCGCCCAACGCGGCAACGTCGGTGAGACGGCCGCGATCCGTTCCGCGACGAGCTGCCTCGCGGTGAGCAAGTCCGTGTCTTGACCGAAGATCATCTCGATCTGCGAGAGCTGCTCGACCGACTTGGACCTGATCGTGTCGAGCCCCGGAACGCCGTTCAACGCATGCTCCAATGGGACGGTCACGAGGTTCTCGATCTCGGTGGCCGACAGACCGAGGGCGAGGGTCTGGATCTCCACCCTGGGCGGCGCGAATTCGGGGAACACGTCCACCGGCGTCCCACGGAGCTGCTGAACGCCGAAGAACATGAGACCCGCGGCCGAGGCGGCCACGATGTATCGGAACTTCAGGCTCGAGCCGACGATCCAGCGCATCATCGCAGCGTCCGCCTTCTCGAACTCAACACGTCGGCCGTCAGATCCCCAGCTCGGAGCCGATCAGCTCGGGGACGCCGACCGACACCACCTCGGTCCCGGGCTCGGGACCGTGTGCGAGCAGGGCCGCATCGCCCTCGTACCGATCCACGTCCACGGGTTCGCGAACGAAGGTCAGGGCCTCGGGACTCGCATAGACCCACTCCTGCCCTTCGACGTCGATCCAGATGGCGGACCCGGGAACCACCGACCCGGCGCCCGACTCGACGACGGTTGTGGTCTCCAGACCGATCCGCTGAGCGCCGTCCTCCGTCAGGATCACGCGGGCCACGTCGGTGCCCTCGACGGGCTCCAGCCGATACGGCTCGTTCACGGTCGGCTCCTCGGCCGTCACCTCCCGGCACGCCGGGAGCAGGAGGACGCCCAGCAGGAGAGCCGCCACGACCCATCGATGTTCGCGCTTCATCGAACCCTCCACTTCTCGATCACGTCCCGGTGACGGGTGCGACGTCGGAGGAGGACTCGGAGACCACGACCACCCCGAGGTCCTCCACCACGTCGTCCCTTCGTGCGACGAACCCGTGACGGAGATAGATCGACGGCATGACGAACAGCGCCAGGACCGTCGATGTGATCAGTCCGCCGATCATCGCGATGGCCATCGGGCGGGCGATCTCCATCCCCGCCACGTCGCCGGCAAAGACCAGGGGTACGAGGGCGGCGATCGTTGCCAGCGCCGTCGTGATGACGGACGCGAACCGCTCACGGGTTCCGCCGATGACGATCTCCTCGCCGAATGACTGGCCGTCCCGTTCGCGCCGCTGGTACTCGCGCGTCATGAGCACCGAGTTCCGGGCGGCGATCCCCAGCACGGCCGCCAAGCCCGCGAACGACCCCAGCGTGAGCGTGCCTCCGGCGATCAGCGCGGCCACCAGCCCGCCGGCGAGCACGAGCGGTAGCGTCGCGAACACCAGGATGGCCAGCCGCCAGCTGGTGAACGCGGCCTGCAGGAGCAGGAAGATCGCGATCGCTCCGGCGATGGCGATCGCCAGGAACCGAGAACGCGACGATTGCTCCGAGGCGAATGCTCCGCGGATCTCGGCGTGATGCTCCAGCGGGAAGTTCACACCCTGGATGGCGCTCTCCACGTCGTCGACCACGCTCCCGACGTCGCGCCCGGCGACGGAGGCGGTCACGTCCAGGTAGTTCGAGACGGCCTCGTGGCGGATGACGGTCGGGTTCGGCGCGACCCGCACGTCGGCGACATCACCCAGTCGCACGTGCTCGCCGGTCGGCGTGTCGATGAGTAGGTCTCGGACGTCGCTCAGGTTCTGTCGGATCCCCGGCGTCCCCCACACGACGACGTCGAACACCTTCTGTTCCTCGAACAGGTTGCCCACCGCGAGCCCGGACAGGAGGATGGCGGCGGAGCGTCGGACGTCCCCCGGCTTGATCCCGTATTGCTGGGCCTTCTCGAGATCGACCTCGATCTCGACCGTCGGCTCCGAGGGCGCGACCTCCACGGTCGGGCGTTCGATGCCGTCGATGCCGGACAGCAGGGTCCGGACCTCCTCCGCCTTGGCCTCTCGGACGATGCCCCGGGGCCCATAGATGCGGACGACGACGTCCTCATCCGTTCCCTGCAAGACGTCGGTGATCCGGTCCTCCGGGTAGGTCAGGACGTCGTGCGAGAGGCCGGGATAGTTCGCGAGCACTCGCTCCACGGAGTCGACCGTGGACTGGTGGTCGGCCGAGGGATCCAGGCTCAGCCACATCTCGCCGCTGTTGACGTTGACGACCTGGTCGGAATGGATGGCGCGGCCCACGTGCGCGCTGACGTTGCGGACGCCGGGCAGCGCACCGAGTTCGGCTACGGCATCCGAGGTGATCCGGTTGATCTCGGGCAGTGACGTGCCGGGTGCCGCGTCCCACTGAACGAGGACGTCGGAGACCTTGAGGTGAACGGATCCATCGCGTTCCAGGAAGGGCAACGCCACGAGTCCCGTCAGGAGCAGAGCGCCGCCCACCCCGTATCCCCAGCGCACGTTCCGCGTTGCAGCCGGGGCGGTGCGGTTGAAGCCGCGGCGCAACCAACGGGCCACCGGCGACTCACGGCTCTCGGCCGGGCCGTTCGACATCAGCATCAGGCCCAGGGCGGGCGTAAGCGTCGTCGCAACCACCATCGACGCAGCCACGGCGATGAGGTACGAGACAGCGATCGGCGGCAGGAACGCTCCCGGCTGACCATCCATGAAGAAGGCGGGGACCACGAGCGCCACCACGATCAGCGTGGCGAACAACAACGACGTCCGCAGGCCGAGCGAGGCCTCGAGCACCGCGCGCCACGCAGGAGCGCCTGTGCCCTCCGCGCGGTGAAGCCGGAGTCGTTCCCTGAGATTTCGGACGTCGACCACGGCGTCGTCGATGACGACCCCGACGGCCATGATCAACCCGGCCAGGGCCATCGTGTTCGTCGGCGCGTCGCGCAGATACAGCACGAATGCGGCCGCCGTGGCCGTCAGCAAAATCGCGGCCGCGGAGGTCACGATGGCGCGCCACTCGAAGGCCATGAGAGCGAGGACGAGCAACAACAGAAAAGCACCGATCGCCAGCGCTCTGACGATGTTGTCGGTGGAGGTCTCGATGTAGTTCGCAGGTCGGAACAAGGACGTGTCGATCTTCATGTCGGAGAGTCCAGGGCGCATGTCCTCGAATGCGGTCTCGACGCCCCCGGTCACCTCGAGGGTGTTGGCGCCGGGGAACTTCTCGACGACCAGGAGGAGGCCCTGCCCGTCACCGTCTCGGAACAGCGCGTCGCCGATCAGCGGCTGGTGGTCCTCGCGGACCTGGGTGACGTCCCCCAGGAGCACCGGTTGCCCGTCCATGATGACGGCACGGCCCTCGTCGTCCTCGATCGGGATCTGGGCTAGGTCTCGTGCGTTTCGGATCGGGAGCACGTGCCGGATGCCCAGGCGTTGGTTGGGCGTGTCGATGTACCCCGCCGTTCCCGGCGTCGAGGCCTCAAGGAACGTGAGCGGCGACACCCACAGCCCGTTCCCGGTCGTGTTCACGATCTGCTGGAGCGAGACCTCGGCGTCCCGCAGCCGTTGCGGATCGACCAACACCTGCAGCTGACGGTCCCTCCAGCCCCAGATCGAGACGTTGGCAACACCCTGCACGCCCAGGAGCCTGGGGCCGATCAGCCAGCGGGCGAGCACCGACATGTCGATCGGCGACAGTTCCTCCGACGACAACCGCGCGGTCACCACCCGGCTGGTCGAGGACAGCGGCTGCAACATCTGCGGAGGGGCCGACACCCCCGGCAGGGCGACGGCCGCCTCGGCGACCCTTTCGGCCACCACCTGCCGCGCGTCCAGGAGCTGCGTTCCCGGCTCGAAGATCATGACCACGGACGACAGACCGGGCAGCGACTCCGAAACGATCTCCTCGACGAAGGCGACGCCGTTCAGCAGGTCCTGTTCCAGCGGAACGGTGATGAGCTGCTCGACCTCACCCGCGGAGAGCCCGAGGGCCTCGGTTCGAACCTCCACCAGCGTCGGTCCGAACTCCGGCAGCTGGTCGATCGGCATGTGTCGAAGCTGGATGATGCCGACTACGAGCATCCCCGCCGCGACCGCAACGACGAGCCGACGGAACTTCAGGCTCGAAGCGATGACGCTGCGCAGCATCGACGAGACCTCCTTCCCCCCGAGAGGGGCCACGCGATGTCGATCCGCCACCCGGCGGCCGGGCAACACGAATGAGGGGATCGGAATCCCCATCCCCTCCCCTTGGCGCGTGATTCTCATATGCCCTTCATTCGGGCACATCCCCCATCTGCAGTAGGGGGAAGAGGTTGGAGCTTCTTAAGCCTGTAGGGGGATGAGGTTGAGCTCATTGCGCCGGTCGGCCGACACCGAAAGCTCGAGCCGTTCGGCCAGCGAGCCGCTCCTACGGCGGCTCGAGCCGAACTCAGGCCGCCTCGAGCATGCGGTGGCGCTTCAGCGTGTCGTCCCATTCGACCGGCACGGGGTCGACCCGGGCCGATCGAACGAGGGATCGCGCTCGCCGGCGAGCTCGCGGACGATGGATCGGGATCTGGGTCCGCTCCATCTTCCGAACGGAGGATTCGGGTTGGCCGGCGGGTGAGCCCTAGCACGCCGGATCCGATGACCATGGCAGCTTGTTTGAAGGGTAGTATCCGCGTCGGCTGGGCTGACCCTCGGCTGGAGATCCCGTAGCGCTTCGGCGTTGCGGGCGTCTTTCTTTCCCTTACGTCGTCCTACATCCCTCGTCCCAACATCTACGGGGATTGACTCTCATACTCACGCTTCCCTTCACGGTGCAGTGGTGAACGTGCTCTCCGTGATCGTCTGGTTCCTTCCTCCGCCCCGGGCGATGGCGAGAACTTCGAACTTGTAGTCGGTCCCAGGCTTTTGGAACTCGGGCGGTACGGTCACGGCCGTGACCAACGCCGGCAGGTCGACGCTAAGGACCCGAAGCGGTTCCTCTAGCTCAACGATCACCTGGTAGCCGGCGATCTCGATCCCGGCCGGCTCTACGACCGGGTCCCAGTCAATGACGGTGTCGTCGACCGGCGATCGGACGTGACCGCCCGAATGAACGCTCAACCGAACGCTCGGTGGACCGCTCGGTCGAACATCGACGGTGTGAACCGTCGTCCCGCGAGTCGTCCAGAGTTCCTAAGCCGCTGATTGATTCTGGAGCTCCAAGAGGAGAGACAGGTGGTTCACACATCGTCCAGCTAGGTCTACCAGGGGAAACGTCTCTGGACAGGGTGCCTAATCCCTGGGATATCCATCATCAGCGTCTCAGGCCGGCGGGATAGCGCCGCCAATGGTCCCCCCATGCCTTCCAAGCGTCTAGACACTCACTCCGAACTGGGTGTGAGCCCTTCATCGTCGTGAGCCTCCATGAGGTGTTTGGATAGCTCCTCCGGCGTGGGAAACTCCTGGCCGCACATGTGGCACGTAGCCATCTCGCCTTCACCCCGCTGCTCATCCGCTTCACTCATGCTGCACCTCCTTTTGGATCGGTTCGAGTTCGGACGGCCGATCCTTTTCAGCGGAGGGCTGACGGAGAGTGTCCGTGTCCTCGCGTGCCAGCTCCCCGATCTCCTCATGCGACTTGGACTCGACACCCCGAATCTCATCACGGGCATGCGGCTCAGCTCTGACCATCTCATCGAGTTTGAGGTGGAACGCCGCTGAGTCGCGGTTCTGCGTGTTCTGCAGCACGAAGACCATGAGCAGGGTGACGATGGCGATAGCGAGGTTCGTTGTCTCCACATCAGTCACCAAGAGGCAAAGGATCACGAGGACCGCTGCCACGACCAGTGCCCAGTGGCTGCCGGTCCATTTGGCGATCCAGGTCGCGAACGATGAGAAGAACGTGTCCAGCCCTCCATCGTTCGTGCGCTCAAGCTTCGAACGAGTCATCTCTGTCCTCCTCCCGTCCGTCTTCGCGCCTTACCCCTCCTGCGCTTGCCGTATGCCCGTCGTCCACCGGCTAGCATTCGCCCGTGCAGCAACGGGCGCGAAGTCCAGGACACCCTCGGCCCCGCTCCCCGCGCCGCTCGAGCCCTCTATCTTTCCGCTGGTCGAGGGCGTATCTGGCTAGACCGAACCCCAGAGCAAGCGTGGTTCGGGCAGTCGGCCGGCCCCGACACCCCGGCCTCCATCCGGAGCGGCGCGCCTAGCGCTGATCCTGACCGAGAGGGGGCCGCCATGGAGTCGCAACCACCGTTCGAAACCCGTGTCGAAGAGCGCGACGGCGTTGCCGTCATGGCCCTGAGCGGCGAGCTCGATTTGGCCACCGCTCCCATCCTGAGAGAGAACCTCGCCCGCCTCGAGGAAGTGGGCCGGTGACGATCAAGGTTGACCTCCACGAGGTCACGTTCATCGACTCGTCGGGGCTAAAGGAGTTCCTGGAGGCAAGGAGCCGCGCCAAGGACAAACGGACATCGACTCCTCTTCAGCGGGGCGAGCCCAGCAGCGCAGCGTCTATTCGAGCTCACCGGAACCCGGTTTCTCCTCGATGAGAAGGAGTAGACCCCCAGCTTGATCGCTGGGTTTACCCGGGAGCCAAACTCAGTGAGTTGTGGGTCACCGAACTCGCGATCCTCGGACGCAACTTCAATGAACGGCTACCCGTGGGGAATACTCCGCCCATGGGTTCGCGGGAAGAACGAATGGCCGAGAACGAGGCCGCGTCCAGGGAGTTCAACGAGGAGATCGAAGAGCTCCATCACGGTGAGCCACCCTCCAAACGGCTCGACATCGTGTGTAAGTGCGCTCTGAGTACGTGCGACCGAACGATTGACATCACGATGTCCGAGTATCAACTGGTGCGGAGCGATCCGCTTCAGTTCGCCATCGTGCCGGACCACCTGATCGGTGACATCGAACGGATCGTTTATGAGAACGACCGTTTCGCCGTGGTGGTCAAGCGGCAGGGCATCCCGGGACAGGTCGCGATTGAGGAGAAACCCTCGGGGTAGGCTCCGAGGCGGGGCAGCGGAACCCTGCCCTACCCGCCATGTCTTACGTGGTGACGGGTGAGGTGGCATCCCGCCAGAGAGCACCCCACCTGCGTCCGGGTTCGCTCGCGGCAGAAAGGGCGGCGTCTGCATTCGCCGCGTGCGGGGAACCACGAGCCCCTTCACCCCGCACGATCTAGGGAGTGGAAGTGCGGACCGGGCCAAGGAGGTTCAGTCAGGGACGCAGGGACGTTCGACTTCCGCGGGCCGTTCGTCCTCGGCCGCCGAGGCGAGCGCCACCTCGCGCTGCGCTGGGGCACGCTCGACGAGGACGGCGTATTCTCAGTGTTCCGCGCTGCCAAGTTCCGGCTGTTCGAACTCGAACCGGCGCTGGTCCGGCGATCGAGAGCGGTCATCTCGTGGCCGAGGTGGACCTCACCGACGAGCAGGGCTATCCGCGGTGCGCGACCGTCCGGCCACCACACGCCACCTGGTCGTCCGGATCCTGACGCGCGACCCTGTCAGGCGCCGACGTAGGCCGCGAGGTGCTCTCCGGTAAGCGTGGAACGCGCGGCGACGAGGTCGGCCGGCGTGCCTTCGAAGACGACCCGGCCGCCGTCGTGGCCGGCGCCGGGCCCGAGGTCGACGATCCAGTCCGCATGCGCCATGACCGCCTGGTGGTGCTCGATCACGATCACCGACGTGCCCGAGTCGACGAGGCGGTCGAGGAGGCCGAGCAGCTGCTCGACGTCGGCGAGGTGCAGGCCGGTGGTCGGCTCGTCGAGGACGTAGACGCCGCGCTGCTCCGCCATGTTGGTTGCGAGCTTGAGCCGCTGCCGCTCGCCGCCGGAGAGCGTGGTGAGCGGCTGGCCGATCCCCAGATACCCGAGTCCGACGTCGGCGAGCCGCTCGAGGATCGTATGTGCGGCGGGTGTCTTCGCCTCGCCGGCGCCGAAGTACTCCGTGGCCTCGGTCACCGACATCGCGA